>Ga0334887_1000277_pt1 | contig 84354 bp, 76 predicted proteins | sample GraSluR1_MG_10_FD_207217 | JGI IMG/M metagenome (GOLD analysis project Ga0334887, IMG submission 207217) | Sludge microbial communities from methane-producing bioreactor in Wageningen University, Netherlands - Granular Sludge_18_07-R1 | ecosystem: Engineered > Bioreactor > Anaerobic >...
CCGGGAAGGGCACTTCGGCCGCCGACAGTGTGGATCTGTCATCGGCCTCGTGTGAGAGAGATGTGAGGTGAAGGAAAAAGAGAGCTGGTAGACATTAACTGTTGACTTCTATCATAGCAGCCGCTTGGACCGTTCAAGCTGCTTGAACCGAAAATACTTTAGCCCCCGATGGCCCTGGCGGCCATCAGGGGCTATTTTCTCTTCAACGTTCAAGCAGCTCAAGCGGTTAAAACGGCTCAAGCGGTGTTTTACTGTCCTCCCCCCAGCACCTTGTAGAGGTTGACCAGGTTGGAGAGTTTCGTCAGGCGGGTGTTGATCAGGGCCTGTTCGGCGGCGTAGAGGCTTCGCTGGGCGTCGAGAACGGTGAGGTAGCTGTCGATGCCGTTTGTGTAGCGCGCGTCGGCAAGGCGGTAGGTGTTCGCGGAGGCCTCGACGAGGGATTGCTGGGCGGCCAGCTGGTCTCCGATCGTGCCGCGCCTGGCCAGGGCGTCGGATACCTCCCTGAAGGCGGTCTGAATGGCCCTTTCATACTGTGCCACATATATTTCGCGGGTTGCCTTTGCCGCTTCGAGATTTGCCCAGAGGAGAACGGAGTTGAAGATGGGCACGTTGACCTGCGGTACGAAGCTCCATGTTGCAGCCCCGGCCTTGAATAGTCCCGAGAGCTCGTTGCTTGTCGTTCCGATGCTGGTGGTCAGCGTGATGGAAGGAAAGAACGCCGCCCTTGCTGCGCCTATGTTCGCGTTGGCGGCCTTGAGGAGACTTTCTGCCTGGAGTATGTCGGGTCTCTTGAGCAGCACCTCTGAGGACAGGCCGGCGGAGACGTCCTTCGGCGACACGACGGAGTCGAGGCTGTCGGCGAGGAGGTCGGCGGGCACGGGGGTCCCGGCGAGGAGATTGAGGACATTCTCGTCACCGGCGGTAAAGGCGGTGTAGCGGGCGACGTCCACCCGCGCTGCTTCCACCCTGGTCCGTGCCTGGTTGAGCTCGAGTTCCGAGGATGACCCCAGCTCATAACGCTTGCGGATCATGCTGTAAGTTGCCTCCTGGGCCTCGAGCGTCGAACGGGCAAGCTTGAGGTTCTCCCTGTCGGCGGCCAGGGTGAGGTAGGCGTTGGCCACCTCGGCAATGAGTGCGATCTGAACGCTCTTTAGCGCGTGCTCCGTGGCGAAATACTGTTCCAGCGCGCTGTCCCTGAGGCTGCGTATACGGCCGAAGAAATCTATCTCCCAGGAACTGATACCCACGTTGGCGTTGTATATTCGGACGTTTGCTGCCTCGCCCTTGTCGGAGATGTCGGCGGGGGTCCTGTATTCGTTGAGACTCCCGGCGGCGTTGGGCAGAGGGAAAAGCACGGCGCTCTGGACCTGGTAAGCGGCTCGCACCTTCTGGATGTTGAGTGCCGCCACCCTGAGGTCGCGGTTGTTGGCGAGGGCAACTTCGATTATCTTCTGGAGCTTCTCGTCGGTGTAGAACTCGCGCCATCCCACATCGGCGGCGGGGGCACCGGGCTTGCCGGCAGCCATCTCCTTGTAAGCCGGCCCCGTGGGCCACGAGGCAGGCACCGGAGCGTCGGGGCGCTTGTAGGCCGGGGCCATCGTACACGCCGTCAGTATCGCGGTAAGGGCAATGAAAAGGATGGTCTTTCGTATCATGTTACTGTCCCTCCGAAGGGGCGATGGACTCGGGGACCTTGCCTTCCGGTGGCGCCGCGCGTTTCCCTTTCCCGAAGAACTGCGAGACGACCACGAACAGGAGGGGTATATAGAAGAGATCGATAAAGGTCGCCGAAAGCATGCCTCCGGCAACCGCCGTGCCGATAGCGTTCATCGCGCCGGCCCCGGCTCCCCTCGAAAGGGCAAGGGGAAGGACGCCGAAGAAGAAGGCCAGCGACGTCATGATAACGGGCCGGAGCCTTGTCCTGGCCGCTCCCAGCGTGGCCTCGATGAGGCCCTCGCCGTGGGCCAGCCTTTCCCGTGCGAACTGGATGATGAGGATGGCGTTCTTCGTTGTCAGGCCGAGAGTCGTGAGAAACCCGATCTGGAAGTAGACGTCGTTATGCAGCCCCCGCGACCAGGTGAAGAGCGTTGCGCCGAAGATACCCAGCGGCAGCATCAGCATGTTGGCGATGGGTATGGGCCAGCTTTCGTAGAGAGCGGCCACGCAGAGGAAAATGACGATGATGGAAAAGGCGTAGAGAAGGGGAGCCTGCGAACTCGACATCCTTTCCTGGTAGGAAAGGCCCGTCCATTCGTACCCGATCCCGGCGGGAAGCTTCGCAACGGCCTCTTCCATTGCCTTCATCGCCTCGCCGGAGCTCATCCCCGGGGCGGGCTCTCCCCAGATGTTAACGGAGGGGAAGCCGTTGTACCGCTCGAGCCTCGGAGAACCAAGGGACCAGCGGCTCGTTGAGAACGCGGAAAAGGGGACCATCCTGCCTTTATCGTTGCGCACGTACAGCTTGTCTATGTCCTTGGGCAGCATGCGGTACGGTGCGTCGGCCTGAACGAAGACGCGCTTGACCCTGCCGGCCTGGATGAAGTTGTTGACGTAGGAACTGCCGAAGGCCGTCGAGATGGTGTTGTGGATGGAACTGAGGGGTACCCCCAGGGCCCCCGCCTTTTCCCAGTCGATATCGACGCGGTATTCGGGTATGTCCTCCATGCCGTTGGGCCGTACCTTGACCACGCGCTTGTCCTTCGACACTATACCCAGAAGCTGGTTGCGGGCCTCCATCAGTTTCTCATGGCCCACACCCCCCCTGTCGAGGAGCATGAAGTCGAAACCCGTGGCCTGGCCCAGTTCGATGACGGGTGGCGGGGGGAAGGCGAAAACAAGGGCCGTCCGAAGGGTGGAGAATTCCCTCGTGGCCCGCTCGGCAACGGCCTTCACCTTGAGGTGGGCGCTTCCGCGCTTTTTCCAGTCCCTGAGCTTGGCGAAGACCATGCCGTTCGTCTGGGACCGACCGGAGAACCCTATGCCGGCGATGGTCATCGTCGATTCCACGGCCTCCGTCTCCTTCTCCAGGTAATAGTTCTGCAGCTTGTCGACAACCTTCTGGGTCTGCTCCAGCGTGGATCCCGTGGGCATCATCACCTGGGCGAGCAGGATCCCCTGGTCCTCGTCCGGGATGTACGAGGTGGGCATGCGCCACAGGATGAGTCCCACGATGCCGGCGATTACGAAATAGACCACGAAATAGCGTTTCCTTCTCGTGAAGGAGCGCTCGACTATCCCCACGTATTTGTCTCTCAGCCGGAAGAAGCGGCGGTCGAACCAGGCAAAGAATGGTCTCAGGACACGCCACGCGTTCTCAGCCGGCTCATGGCCTTTCGGCACGGGTTTGAGGAAAGTGGCGCAGAGGACCGGTGTCAGTATGAGAGCGACGAGGACGGACAGGAGCATGGACGCGATGATAGTCACCGAGAACTGGCGGTAAATGACGCCCGTGGAGCCTCCGAAGAAGGCCATGGGGCCGAAGACAGCGGAAAGGACGAGCCCGATCCCGATGAGGGCGCTCGTTATCTGTGTCATGGACTTCGCGGTGGCTTCCTTGGGGGGAAGCCCCTCCTCACTCATGATGCGTTCCACATTTTCCACGACGACGATGGCGTCGTCAACGAGAAGCCCAATGGAGAGCACCATGGCGAACATTGTAAGCATGTTGATGGAGAAACCGAAGAACTGAAGAACACCGAAGGTGCCGAGGATAACGATAGGCACCGCTATGGTCGGTATGAGGGTGGCCCGGATGTTGCCCATAAAGAGCCACATGACGAGGAAGACGAGAAGGATCGCCTCGAGGAGGGTCTCCACGACCTCGGCGATGGCAACCCTTACGAAGGGAGTGGTGTCATAGGGATAGACGACCTTCATCCCGTGCGGGAAGAATCGGCTCATCTCCGTGAGTTTCGCCTTTACCGCATCGGCCGTATCGAGGGCGTTGGCACCCGAGGCCAGCCGGATTCCCATGGCCGCCGATGGCTTGCCATTGTAGAAGGATTCTATGTCGTAGGCGTCCGTGCCGAGTTCAGCGCGGCCCACGTCCCGTATCCGCACGGTGGAACCATCAGGGTTGACACGGACGGGGATCGAGCCGAACTCCTCGGGTGTCTTGAGCATGCTCTGGACGACGATCGATGTGTTGAGGCGCTGGCCCTTGACCGCGGGGGCCCCGCCGAACTGGCCCGCCGAGACCTCCACGTTGTAGGTTCTCAGCGCCGCCTGCACGTCCGCAACGGAAAGGCTGAAATCCATGAGGCGGTCGGGGTCAAGCCAGATGCGCATTGCATACTGGGAACCGAAGTTTTCCACTTCGCCGACGCCGGGTATGCGGGCAAGAACCTTTTCCAGGTTCGATTGCGCGTAGTCCCTCAGGTCGGTGCCGTCCATGCTGGCGTCCTCGGAAATGAGGTTGATGATCATGAGCCAGTTCCTCGTGGCCTTACCGACGGTGACACCCTGGCGCTGGACGGTCTCGGGAAGGCTCGTCATCGCGAGCTGGAGCTTGTTCTGGACCTTGGCCCAGGCGAGGTCGGCGTCGGTGCCGGGCGCGAAGGTGAGGGTGGTACGGGAGCCTCCCGCCGAATCGCTCGTGGAGGACAGGTAGAGCATGTCATCGAGACCCGTCAGCTTCTGTTCGATGATCTGGGTGACGCTGTTCTCAACGGTTTCCGCCGAGGCCCCGGGGTACGAGCTTGCTATGTAGATCGAGGGAGGGGCGATGGGGGGGTACTGGGATACGGGAAGGCCGTGGATTGCCAGGGCGCCGACAAGCATGATAACAATGGCTATGACCCACGCGAAGACAGGGCGGTCGAGGAAGAACTTGGATAGCATTGGGTCCCTCCTCCTATTTCGCCTTTGGCGCCGGCGGGGCCGGTTTCTGACCGCCCGTGTCCGGCGGGGCACTCTCGTCCTTCCCGGCAGCCTTGAAGGGGACCGCCTTCACGGGGATGCCAGGACGCACCTTCTGGAGTCCCTCGACGATCATGCGATCGCCGCTCTTGAGGCCCGAGGAGACAAGCCATCTGTCCCCGAGGGCACGCTCGGTGGTGATCGGACGGATCTCGACGGTGTCTTTGGCATCGACGAGAAGAACGTAGGCGTTCCCCTTGGGATCGCGGGACACGCCCTGCTGGGGCGCAAGTATGGCCTGCTCGGCCACTCCCTCCTGCACGAGGGCACGCGCGTACATGCCGGGGAGAAGGGTGGCTTTGGGGTTCGGGAAGACCATGCGCAGGATGAAGGAACCCGTGCTGGGTTCCACGGTGACGTCCGAGAATTTGAGAGTCCCTTCCTGGGAGTAGGGCGTGCCGTCCTCGAGGACCAGCTTGACCTTTGTCTGGTCGGGGCCCTTTGAATTCACTTTGCCCGAGGCTACGGCGCGCTGCAGCTTGAGGAGGTTGGCGCTCGACTGCGTGGCATCCACGTAGACGGGGTCAAGCTGCTGGATGGTCGTGAATGCCGACGCCTGGTTGGCTGTGGCAAGGGCGCCGACGGTGACACTGGACTTTCCTATGCGTCCCGAGATGGGAGCGGTCACACGGGTGTAACCGAGGTTGATCCGCGCCGTCTCGACGGCCGCCTTCCAGTATTTCACATCCGCCTCGGCCTGGAGATGAGCGCCGGTGACGTCGTCGAATTCCTGCTGGCTCACCGCCTTGATGGCGACAAGTTCCTTGTATCTCTGGGCCTTCGCGCGGATGGGCGGCAGGTTGGCCTCGGCCCGGGCCAGGGAGGCGCTGGCGTTGTCGAAGGCGGCCTGGTAAGGCGCGGGATCGATCTCGTAGAGGACCTGCCCCGCTTTGACATCGCTGCCTTCCGTGAAGAGGCGCTTCTTTATGATACCCGTCACCTGGGGGCGCACCTCGGCGATGAGGAAGGCCGATACCCTTCCGGGCAGCTCGGTGATAATGGGCACCCTTTCATATTCGAGAACGACGACCGCAACCTCGGGAGCACCCGGTCCGTCCCCCTTCTTTTTGCCGCATCCCGCCACCGTCATGGTCATGACCACAAGAACGGCAACGACGGCAATGAGCCATCTCCTGTCAATACCGCACATTGAGTACTTCTTTGTAGAATAGAATCCCTGGACCTCTTTGCCTGTCATGACTTCCGACCCCGCTTCCCGCCCGGGACCTGTTCGTCGGCCAGCTTCAACAGTTCATCGATGATCTTTATGCGTTGCTGCTCGGTGAAGGGCGATATGGACAACATCTCCTGCAGCCACAGGCCGTCCGCGGCGAGGGCGATGATGGCCGCCTTCTCGAACGGTATGCCTCCGGACGCGAATCTCGCGTAGGCCTCGGCGACAACCTTGCGCACGGGTTCGTTGAGGCGGGGGTCGTGCGCCACGGCCGCCGAAAGCGAGGCACCCAGGCTGTCGCGCTCCCGCTCGCGGTACAGGATGGACAGGATAAACCCCTTGAGCTCCCTCGACGGACCCTCGGGGATCCCGTCGAGTATCCTCTGCAACGTCAGGTGGTGTATGTCTATCTGGCGCTTAACCATGGCTACAAGAAGGGAGACCTTGTTCGGGAAATGATGAAGGAGGCCGCCCTTGCTGACGCCGGCCCTCGCGGCCACGGCGTCGAGCGTCATGTGCGATGCCCCGGCCTCCAGAACGACGGCCTCGGCGGCATCAATAATGGCATCGAACGAACTCGCCCTCGGACTCACACAGACTCCCCCAGGAAAAGATGGTCTCAGGTTCCAGGTTCAGAGTTAAAAATGAAGAAAAAGGGTTTGCTTCTGCCTCAATCCTGAATCCCGAAACCTTGAGCTGTTCTTAAACTATACAGTCCAGACGGTACAGTTTAAAACCACTCACAATTTTTGTCAAAACATTTTTGATCAGCCCGTAATGTTTATCGGTTGGAGTGAAAGATCGATCTGTGGTGGACAGTTCAAATGGCCCAAGCTGTTCAACAGCCTGTTGACAAAGTCATTTCTGAAGGCGGTTCGCGCTCTTTCGTCATTCCTGCGAAGGCCGGAATCCAGGAACAACGAGGGGTTAGAAAACCCTCTAGATTCCAGCGTTCGCCGGAATGATGACGCGGAAAAGGAGTTTATCAACAGCCTGTGAAGCGGTTCAAACGGCTCAAGCGGCCCCTAAAAACCCTGTATCCCTTTCCGTATGAACATGATGGCGATGGATGCGATGATGAGGCTGAAGACACGGGATAGGGCCTCGACGACGCGCTTGCCCAGAAGCTTGAGGATGAAGCCGGAGAAGAAGAGGACGGCCCAGCAGATGATGATGTTGAGGAGGAGGGAGATGAGGTAGTAGTAGAAGGGATACTGGTTCCATATGATCATGGAGGTGGCGAGGACCGCCGGGCCCGCGAGAAGCGGTATCCCAAGCGGCACGACGCCGAAGAACTCGTTCTCCCCGGTGGGTTCGGCACGGCCCTGGATGAGGTCCCTGATGGCGGTTATGAAGATGACGATCCCGCCGGCGATGAGGAAGTCCTGCATGGATATCCCGAGATAGGTCATGACCCTGTTGCCGACGATGACGAAGAGCATGGATATGGTGAACGCGGTGAAGAGGGAGTCCCTGAGGTGCCTTGTCCTCCTGGCACCGTCCATGGAGGCGGTGAAACGGATGTAAAGCGGCAGGACCCCGAGGACGTCGAATGCCACGAAGAGGGGGATGAAGGAGAGGAGAAAGGTGTCCATCACGGCGATCTCTCCTCCCTGACGTATATCCGGGCATTCTCGGAAAGCGCCCCGTCAAGGCCCGTCTCGTTGCCCCATTCGTCGAAGACCTTCTTCCCGGTCTCGACATCGCCGAGGATACCCGCCCCGATGAGGGCGTGGCGCACCGTCATGCCCGGGGCGAGGTGGACCTCCCTGTCATTTACGAGCACCTTCATCGCCTGTACCTTGCACATTTATCCTTCCCTCCACCGCGGGGGCCAGCTTCTTCAGCCGCGCCATCTCGGATACGACCGCGTCTCTCACCCATCGCCCGGCATCGTTGTATACGATATTCCCGCTCTTTATCGTTCCGCCGAGGATCTCGAAATCAGGAGATTGCCTGATGGCCTCGCGGAACACCTGGTACCCGTCCCCTCCCGCGGCCAGAAAGTCCACCGTGGCCACAATGTATCGTCGTGAGGGGTCGATGGGTTCCCCGGCGATGTGGATCGTACCCACTCTTTTGCCCGCCTGTCTTTCCGGCGAGTAGGTGACGGTAAGACCGGCCACCTGGGGGAAGCGGCCTTCCTTCAGTTCGACGCCCGACAGCCCGTATTCCAGGGCGTCCCGGATCTGCCGTCCCGTAAGCCTGATGCCCACAATATAATTGTTGAAGGGCAGAACGGAATAGACGCTGCCGACGGTGACGGGACCCTTCTTTATGCTGGTACGGAGCCCGCCTCCGTTGATGATGGCGGCATCGGCACCCGACTCCTTCATGAGGATGTCGGCGATGAAATTGCCGAGATTGGTCTCCCTTAAGCGCACATTCTCTCCATCGAGGTCAACCTTGGCCTCGGCGACGACCATCCCCATTGATTCGTTCACCTTCACGGCCCACTTTTCGACGATGGCGGCGACCTTCTCGTCCTTCCTCATTTTCGCGGGCACGACCTCCGCGAGCCTGCCTTCGGCCGCGATGACCCTGCCCGACTCCACGGTGAGGTCGAGGACTCCCAGCACCAGCCCGTGCTCCCAGGCCTGAACGATCACTGTATTCCCCACTGTGATGTGTTTGACTGCCTTGGTATGGGAATGCCCGCCGACGATGACATCGATGCCCTTGACGGCCGACGCAAGGGCCATGTCGGCGTTGTACCCCAGGTGGGAGAGGACCACGATGATATCGGCCCTGCCTTTCAGCTCGGCAATGCAGCGTTCGACGGTCGCGGCAACGGGCATGAAGGTCAGTCCCTCAACGTTTCGGGGGTGTGTCGCCGTGGGGGTCTCTTCGGTGACGACTCCGATGATCCCCACTCTGATGCCGTCGACTTCCTTTACGATGTATGGTTTGAGGGTATCAAGACCTGTGACGTTGGCGCCGAGAATGGGGAAATCCGCCTCTCTGATCCGCTCCGTGAGCACAGCCTTGCCGAAATCGAATTCGTGGTTGCCGACGACCATGGCGTCGAAGCGCATGGCGTTCATGACCTCTATGACGGACTTTCCTTCGAAGAGGTTTGCCCAGGTGTTCCCCTGGATCATGTCGCCGGCGGAAATAAGGAGAGAGGGCCTCTCCTTCCTCAAGGTCTCGGTCAGGGAGGCAAGATAGGCCACACCTCCGCGAAGGTTGTCGGATCCCAGGAGCTTGTGGCTCTCGGCGAAACCATGGAAATCGTTCACGTGAAGGATCCTCAAGGAAGCGGCCCCGGCAGGCGCCAGGCACGCGGCAAAGAGAAAGATGATGAAGCATGTGAGGAGGAAGAGCGTCGAAGTCTTCGTTCTTTTCATTGTCCAGGTGCTCCCATGATATTTTTCAGTGTTTTGAGGTAGCGCGCGTTCCATTTGTGGTCCTTGACGGGGAAGAACAGGGTCCGGGTATCGCCGAGGTCATCGACGATGATCCTGTAGCGTTCGAAGGTATCGAGGGATTTCGACGGGCTGTCTACGAGGGTGACGATGAAAGAACCGCAGACGGTGGTTAAGAAGGATATCCCCGGGATGCCGCGAAGGCCTCCGGCGATAAAGGATTTCTCCCGTTCCATGAGTGTTCTCGTCCGCGTGGGGAACGCCGGGTCGCGAAGTGATGCCGTCGCCGCAGCCGCGGCAAGCGTACCGGGCGGAGTCACCATCCGGCGCCGCCGTATGGTCTCGATAACGGCGGACGCTCCGATGATGTAGGAGACGGGCAGACCGGCGAGGCCGTAATACTCTCCAAGGGATCCCATGACGACGCATCCCTCCTTTCGCAGGATATCGGCCGCGAGGGAAGGTGTGCCGGAATACCCTTTCAGGGTTTCGTCGACGATGAGAAGGGTGTTGTGCTCCCCGGCCTCGGAAATGATCCCTTGAACTGCCTCCCGGGAGAGCGTCCCCGCGGACAGAAATGATGGCCACCCCAGGATGGCCGCATCGCAGTGTTGCATTTCCCCGGCAAAGCGGGATGGGTCGAGGCGGAAGCCGTCCCTGCCGTCGAGGGGAAAGAAGCGGGGTTCCTCCGGACCTTCCAGCAGGTCCCGCAGGTACGCGGGGTAGGGTGCTTCGATGAGGAGCGTCCGGGCGCCGAAGGCATGGAGCACGGCCGCAACCAGTGTCTCGAGGCGTTCTCCGACGAGGACGCTATCCTCCGGCACGCCTTCCGCCCGTGCGATGGCCCGGACGAGATACCTCGCCTGGGGGTCGGGACTCAGGTCAAGGACCTTGAGGTTCTTCCTGATGGCGCTCCTGGCTTTTGCGGGCGGTCCTAACGGGTTTGTCGAGGAGGTGAAGTCCATGATGCGCGAAAGAGAAATTCTCTTCGATGCGGAGAATTCGTGAATGTCGGGGATATCTCTTTTCATGAACACGTGCTGAATGTTATACCACGAAACAGCGAAAAAAGGCAGTCAACCGCCTTTATTAGACTCCCAGGTATGCCTCGATGACGCGCGGGTCGTGTTTGATCTCGTTGGAGGGTCCCTCCAGGGTGATCCTGCCGTTTTCGAGGACGCAGGACCGGTGGGAATGTTCGAGGGCCATGTGGGCGTTCTGTTCGACGAGCATTATGGAGATGCCCTCTTCGCGGTTGATCCATGTTATGAGAGAGAAGATCTCCCGGGTGATAAGGGGGGAGAGGCCCATCGACGGTTCGTCGAGAAGGAGCAGCTTCGGGTGGGACATGAGCGCCCTGCCCATCGCCAGCATCTGCTGTTCGCCGCCCGACAGGGTCCCGGCGTGCTGTTTCATCCTCTCCTTGAGCCGGGGGAAGCTCGTCACGATGAGGTCAAACAGATGCCCCCGCACCTGGCTGTCGGGGACCGAGAAGCCTCCAAGCTCCAGGTTCTCCTTCACCGTGAGATCGGGGAAGATCCTCCTGCCTTCAGGGACCATGGCCACCCCCATTCTCACGATCATGTCCGTCCTCACGCGTGTTATCTCGGTGTCTTCGAGGTTGATGATACCTGACGAGGGCCGGACAAGGCCGGTTATGCTCTTGAGGAGCGTAGATTTCCCGGCTCCGTTGGCCCCGATGATGGAGAGTATCTCGCCCCGGCGCACCTCGATGTTCACGCCATCGAGGGCCCCGATGATTCCGTAGGAAACACTGAGGCCCCGGATCGAGAGGAGCGCGTCCCCGGTTTTGCCTGAAGGTCCTGTCATACCGGTTCCTCTCCCAAATAGGCCTCTATCACTCGCCGATCCTTCCTGACCTCCGAGGGGGTTCCCTCCATGATTTTCTCGCCGAAGTCCATGACGAGGATCCTGTCGGATACGTTCATGACGAGGCCCATCTGGTGCTCGATCATGACGATGGTGAGATCGAATCTCTCCTTTACCTCCCTGAGGGTGGTGAGGAGGTCTTTGATCTCGCGGGGGTTCATGCCCGCGCCGGGTTCGTCTATGAGGAGCAGTTTTGGTCGTATGGCCAGCGCCCTCGCCATCTCCAGCCTGCGTTGCTCCCCGTATGGCAGGCTTCCCGCGGGGGTCTGTTCCTTGCCCCCGAGGCCGAGGAAGTCAACGAGCATCATCGCATTCTCACGCGCCTCTCTCTCGATACGCAGGTGCTTTCTGGTCCTGAAGATGCCTGACAGGGGGCTGTAGCTGTGACCGGTGAGGTGGGCCGAGGTGATGTTCTCGAGGACGGTGAGGTCCTTGAAGAGCCTCAGGTTCTGGAAGGTCCTGGCAATGCCCAGGCGTGCCAGTCTGTACGGAGGGAAATGCGTGATAGTCCTTCCCATGAAGCGTATGCGCCCGCTGTCGGGTGTGTAAAACCGCGTTATGAGATTGAAGACCGTCGTCTTCCCCGCACCGTTGGGACCGATGATGCCCAGCGCTTCCCCTTTGTCGACATGAAAAGAGAGCCCGTCCACCGCCCGGACGCCCCCGAATCTCTTCTCGAGCCTCTCAACCTCAAGCATCGCCGTCATGCCGTCCTCTCCCCATAACCCATGACCTGTCACCCATGACCTTTCTTCCTGCTCATCAATCCGTACGGCCTCCACATCATCAGCCCTATGAGCAGAAGGGGAATGAACACCCACCTGAGATCGAGGATGTTCGAGGGAAGGACTATCCTCAGGCCCTCTATGAAACCCACCCATATGAGGCCGGCCCAGATCGTTCCCGCGATGTTCCCCATGCCCCCGAGGATGACGATGATAAGAAAATCGATTGACTTCAGAAAATCGAAATTGGAGGGGTGGAGAAAGGTGTAGAGATGGGCGTAAAGGGCTCCGGCGACACCGGCGAGGAAACAGCCGTAAGAGAACGCCATGAGCTTCATGCGCGTGGTGTCGATGCCGATGGAGGCGCTTGCCGTCTCGTCGTCTTTTATGCACCGCCAGAAGAGCCCGTACCGCGAAGAAATGATATTCCTCGTAACTATGAGGAGGAAGACGGTGACGACGAAGGTTGTCTCCAGGCTGGTGAGCTTCGCGATGCCCGTGAACCCCCGTGATCCCCCCAGCGTTTCCGAGATCCTGTCGGAATTGTCGAAGAAGACCCGCACCAGTATCCCGAACCCCAGGGTGGCGATCCCGAGAAAATCGTCGCGGAGCCGAAGGATGGGTATCCCGATGACGCAGGCGACAAGTCCCGCCATGATGCCCCCGGCAAGGAGGGTAGCGGGGAGGGCGAAGACACTGTCGAGCCCCAGGGTCTTGACGAGATAGGCGGAGGTGTAGGCCCCGATCCCGTAGAACGCGGCGTGGCCCAGGGAGAACTGACCGGTATAGCCGTAGATGACGTTGAGGCCCGTCGCCGCGAGCACCACGATGAAGACATAGATGGTGATCTGCTGGATGTATTCGGAGACGATGCCGAGGTTGAACAGGAGCTTAAGGACAACATAGATGCCCGCGGCGAGAAGGATGAGCTTCCTCGATTCCAGCAGGAACCTCATACCTTGTCGATCCTTTTGCCGAACAGACCGCTCGGCTTGACGAGAAGGACGATGAGAAGGATCACGAAGATGACCCCGTCCCGGTAGGTCGAGGAGAGGAAGGCCGATACGATAACCTCGGACACGCCCACGATGAGGCCCCCCACGACGGCCCCATGGATGATGCCGATGCCCCCCAGCACTGCGGCGATGAAGGATTTTATCCCCGGCATGATCCCCATGAAGACGTTGATCTGGGGATAGGCTATCCCGTAAAGGATGCCTCCCACGCCCGCGAGCGCGGCTCCCACCATGAAGGTGAGGGAAACGGTGTGGTCGATGTTGATCCCCATGAGCGCCGCCGTCTCCTGGTCATGGGATACGGCCCTCATTGCCGTGCCCTGCTTTGTCCTGTAGATGATGAGGTACAGGAGCGCCAGGGTGAAAGAGGTGACGGCGAATATGAGTATCTGGACGTTGGTGAAGGAAAAGTCGATACCGCCCAGCGAAAGATCATAGGTCTTCACTTCGAAGGGGCGTGGGAAACCGATATAGTCCGGTGTGAAGACGGCCTTGAGGCTGCAGAAGTATTCGAGAAAGAGGGATACCCCGACGGCGGTGATGAGAAGAGAGATCTTCGGGGCGTTGCGGAGCGGTTTGTAGGCGAGCTTCTCCATGAGATACCCGGCCAGCGCGCACATGGCCATTGTGGCGAAGAAAACGAGGTAAATGGGCATGCCGAAACGGGAGATGAGGAAGTAGGCGAAGAAGGCGCCGAGCATGAAGATATCCCCGTGGGCGAAGTTGATCAGCCGCAATATGCCGTAGACCATGGTATAGCCGAGGGCGATCAGGGCGTACACGGCGCCCAGCTGGAGGCCGTTGATCACCTGGGAGATTATGTAGCTCGCATGTTCCATTGCGCAATACTGTGTCCCCGGGGGCCTTATCAAGACCCGGGGGGAAGACGGAAAAGATCCGGGAGACGACCCTCAGATTTTTCCGACCCTCAAGGGTTCACTGTCGTCACGTAGGTGAAGCCGGTCTTGTCCACCTTGAGGATAGCCGCCGACTTGATGGCGTCCCCCTTTGCATCGAAGCTGATGACGCCCGTGACTCCCTTGTAGTCCCTGGTTGCCGCGAGGACCTTGAGTATCTCCTCGGAGATCGGTCTCTTCGCCGCATCGAGCGCCTTCAGAAGGATCCCCGCCGCGTCGTATGCAAGGGCCGCGAAGGCGTCGGGGACGATGCCGTGGCGGGCCTTGTACTTCTTGATGAAGGCCTCGGTGACGGCATCCTTGCGGTCGGGTGAATAATGGTTCACGAAGTACCCGCCGGTGATGGCGCTCCCCCCTATCTTGAGGAGGTCGGGAGAATCCCAGCCGTCACCGCCGAGAAGGGTCGACCTTATGCCCTTTTCCCGTATCTGCCTGGAGATGAGGGCCACTTTGTTGTAATAGTCGGGCAGAAAGATGAGGTCCGGCTTTTTGAGGGCGACCTTGGTGATGAGGGCCGAAAAATCAACATCGTCCTTCTGGTAGGATTCGAAGGCCACGATGGTCCCCTTTCCCTTTGTGAAGGTGGTCTTGAAGTATTCGCCCAATCCCTTGGAATAATCGTTGCTGACGTCGTAGAGGACGGCGGCCGTCTTCGCCTTGAGATCCTTAAGGGCGAAATTTGCGGCCACGACACCCTGGAAGGGGTCGATGAAGCATGCCCTGAAGACGTAGGACTTTCTCTTGCCATCGGAGAAGGTCACCTTGGGGTTCGTCGCGGTGCCCGTTACGATGGGGACCCTGTGCTGTGTGGCGATCTCGCTGACGGGTACGGCCACCTTCGACGTCACGGGACCGACGATGGCCGTCACCCTGTCCTGGGTGATGAGCTTCAGGGCCGCGTTGGCGCCCTCCGTCGCGTCGTTCCGGTCGTCCGCCATGACCGCCTGGATGGTGTACTTTCCTTTCCTGCCATACTCCTCGACGGCAATGTTGAAGGCGTTCTTCACCGATTCGCCGTATGTCTTCACATCGCCCGTGAGTGGTGTGATGAGGCCGATCTTCACGGTGTCCTTCGCCGAGGCGTTCCCGCCGGTGCAAAAAAGCAGGCATAGCGCCGTCACAACACAGAGCGTGGTTTTCATGAATCTTCCTCCTGTGGGTCTTCGTGTGTAAATTTAAAACAAACTTGCCCGCTTAATGCAATGTTTTTCCGAGAACCGGCTTGGGAAAAAGAAGCCGGAATCTGGTATAATGCTCTCATGAAAAAGGTCATCTCCTTCGATCTCGATGGGACCCTCGTCGACGCTCGCTACGGCGACATGGTCTGGAATCTTGGCATTCCTTCGGAATATGCGAAGAAGTACGGCATGCACTTCGACGAGGCCAGGGCCTTCATACGGGCCCGGTACGAGTCCGTGGGGGACGGGGACATCACGTGGTACGAGATAGAGCACTGGTTGGAGAGATTCTCCCTTGACGTCTCGCCGGCGGAGCTCCTCGACCGGTATGCGGAGCACATCGCCCTTCTTCCGGGCGCGCGGGAGGTGGTTGATACCCTGAGGGACCGCTACACCCTCGTCATCGCATCCAACGCGGCGCGGATATTCGTCGAGAAGGAACTTGGCAAGACCGGTCTCGCGGGATCTTTTTCCCTTATCGTTTCGGCCACGTCGGATTACGGGATGGTGAAGAAGCAGGAGGACTTCTTCCGGAAGCTCCTCGGTCAGGTTGGTGCCCTCCCGCACGAGGTCGTCCACGTGGGAGACCACCCCGTCTTCGACCACGACGTCCCTTCGGGTCTCGGGATCGAATCCTATTACATAGACGGCCATGACGGACAGGCGGAGCATCCCCGCAGGACCATATCGTGCCTCATAGACCTCCTGGAGGTTCTCTGAAATGAAGTGCCGGAAATGCAAGACCCCCATCACCGCCGGAAAGATCTCCTTCCGGGATGAGTGTCCCGTCTGTGGAGAGGACCTGCACGTCTGCCTCAATTGTGTCTTCTACGACACGGGGAAGGCCAATTCCTGCAGAGAGGACAAGGCCGAGTTCGTGAAGGAGAAGGAGAGGGCGAATTTCTGCGAGTACTTCCGCTTCACCGAAAGGCAGGCTGAAACGTCTGCAAAAGAGGAGGCGGAGAAGCGGTGGAAAGATCTCTTCAAGTAGCGGAAGGGGTCCTCTGATTCCCGTTCGTTGCCTTTACTTGTGGCGCCAGACCTTGATTGCGGAGATCACCAGTATCACCGCGAGGAGGGGCAGGAGGACGGGGGTTGGGACGATGCCGAGCAGGTGGCCGCCCAGGTAGGAGCCGACTACAGACCCGACGGCCATTATGGTTATGAACTTCCATTGCGCGCGGATCACCCCGAAACTGCTATCCCGGCTGTAACGGGCAAAGCCGGTGATCATGGTGGGCAGGCTCACTGCCAGTGCAATGCTCCCGGCCAGTTTCAGATCGGCCCCGAACAATAGCATTACCGTCGGGATGAGAAGCTCTCCGCCTGCCACACCCAGCAATGCGGCCACCACGCCGATACCTATCCCGGCAATTACGCCCACGCATGTCAGGAGCCAACCATGAAGGAGGGGCGCGCTGCCGTCCCTCAGGCCATGCCCGAAAAGAAGGACTGCCGCGATCCCGATGAGAAGGATGGCGATGACGCGGTAGAGTTTTTGGGACCTCAGCCGTATGGCCCAGCCAGCGCCCAGCCACGCCCCGGCAAGGCTGCCCGAAAGGAGGGTGATGAGTATGTCGTAGCGCCCGAAGACGCTCGAAAAAGGCACGGTGGCGGCACGGAAAGGCAGGGCTGAGGCGACGACCACAAGACTCATGGCCTTATTGAGGATGACGGCTTCGAGGGCCGCGAAGCGAAAGGCCCCTATAAGCAGCGGGAGACGAAACTCCGCCCCTCCAAGACCGATGAGGCCGCCAAGAACCCCTATGACCGCCCCGCCGCTGAATACGGCAAGGGGATTGTGGCTGGTGACGCGTTCTTTGTCCCCGGAGAGGCCGCTATTGTTTGAATCCATGATATATACCTCGCTGTCCCAATTCGCACTACCGCTATGTACCGTATCATATAAAGAGGGCAAGGCACAACAGGCAGATGCACTAACGTATCTTCAGTTGACTGGTCGTTATATCTCATGATATATAACAAAGTCTGGTATTGATCGTATATAACGACGTGCATCAACGAAATCATGACCGGCAAAAATCCAGCTGACGGGAGGACGGAAACCATGAAGTACCTGAAGATGTTTTGTCTGGCTTTAACACTGGTATGTCTCGTAAGCTTTGCCACCCATGCGAAGGAGGAGTTTGCCATCAACATCGCCGTTGAGTTCACCGACCATGCCGCGAGTGCTTATGTAGCCCAGAACAAAGGATGGTTTGAAGAAGAAGGTTTGAAACCGACCTTCTACAGTTACGTGACGGGTATGTCTCTCGCAGCGGCTCTGGGCCGCGGCGATATACAGGCCGCTTATATGTGTCTGTTGCCCGCGATCAACGCCTATGCTAATGCGAAGGTGCCGATCAAAGTGGTGACAGGATTACACAAGCATGGCTACGCTCTGACGGTCAACCCCGATAGGATAAGAACCGTCAAGGAATTGGAAAGGTCTGACATACGCATTGGGGTTGTTCAGGTAGGTGGTCCCGTCGATGCGGTCCTTCTGAAGACGATCGAGAAATACGGCCTTGACCGGAGCAAGGTATTGCATAGGGTACAACGGATGAACCCTCCCGTACAGATAATGGCGATCAGGATGGGAAAACTGGACGGTTCCTTCAGCCCGGAGCACTGGCCGGCACTGGCCGAAGAAGCGGGATTCAAGGTGCTCGTGCGCAGTCAGGACGTATGGCCGCAGATGCAGGGTAGTGTCCTGGTTGTCAAGGATGAACTCATAAAGAATCATCCAGATATCGTGAGAAAACTGTTAAAGATCACAGCGAAGGCAACCGGATGGATCAAAGATAACCCTGGAGAGGCAGCATCAATCATGGCAGAGCAACTGCGCATTGCAGGCGACAAGGTCTTCCCCATTGAAGCGGCAAAGACAGCGGCGCAACTTGTAATCACTCCCAGTAGCGTAGGCAGGTCAATGAAGCGATTGGATTATACCACTGACATTGATCCCGGAACGATTCAAGAATCGATCGACTTTGCAGCACAGAACGGTTACATAGGAAAGGGTTTCAGCGCACATGACCTTCTCGATCTGAGGTTCTCAAAATGAACAATAAATCCGGGCGCCTCCAGTCCGCCTGGGGCGCCCTGCCGGTTGTTGTGTTCATAGCCGTATGGGAAATCGTCGGTCGCTTCGATCTCTTTCCGGGACAGTTTTTCTTCCCGCCCTTTTCAGCGGTGGTAAAGGAGTTCTATCACCTTACAGCCAACGGGGTTCTGGGAAAGAACTTCGCGAGCAGTCTGGTTCGTGTCCTGATCGGTCTGTGCAGCGGTTCCATAGCGGGTATCTTTGTGGGGGTTATGATGGGATGGCGCAGCGTGATCAACAGGGCCCTCAATCCCATAATCAGTCTCCTGTACCCCATCCCGGCCCTGGGGTGGCTGCCCCTTTTGATGCTCTGGATAGGCATAAACGAAATGCTGCCCATCACCATCATATTCATATGCTCCTTTTTCCCGGTGGTGTATAACACGGCCACAGGGATCAGGAACGTGGACGGAAGGTATGTGCAGGCCGCCGAGACTCTCGGTGCCTCGAACATGAGGATACTCTTCAAGGTCGTCATACCCCTCGCGCTTCCCAATATCTTCACCGGTCTCAGGCTTGAGGCCGGGATGTCATGGCGGGTCCTCATCGCCGCGGAGATGGTCGCCATCCCGACGGGCATAGGCGCCCTGCTCATGCAGGCCGAGAGCCTGGTTCGGGTCGATATCATCATGGTATGCCTCATAGTCCTTTCCGTCATGTGCCTCCTCTTTGAAAGGGTCTTTGTCATCATGGAAAGGCGCCTGATCGGCAAATGGAGCAACCATGCCTGATATCGAACTCGTGAACATGAGCAGACACGTCTGCCGGAACGTTAATCTCAGGATCATGGACAGGGAGATCTTCGTGATCGTGGGAACAACGGGCGCCGGAAAGACAACCCTGCTCAATGTCATTGCCGGGGTCGCGGATTACAAAGGCAGTGTCCTTATCGATGGCGCGTCCGTGGACAAGGTATCCCCCAGGAGAAGGGGTGTGGGCTACCTGTTCCAGGGTCTTGCCCTTTTCCCTCACATGACTGTGGAGGCAAACATCGCCTTCGGTCTTTGCGCCGCAGGAATGGAGAAAAGCGCGGCGGACAGGCGGGTTGCGTCGCTGATGGAGATGATGCACATCAAACACCTGGCACATCGTTATCCCCACACGCTCTCCGGGGGTGAGAAGAAGCGTGTCGCCCTCGCGCGCTCACTCGCGCCGTCCCCGCAGGTACTCCTCCTCGACGAACCCACGGCAAGCCTCGATCACCAGACAGCGAAGTACCTCCGGACCGAACTCGTATCCCTCCTCAAGAGACTGGAAATGACAACGGTGTACGTGACACACGATCTCAGGGAAGCGGAAGAGATCGCAGACAGAATAGCCCTCATGTCCCACGGAAGGATCGAGCAGGTATCGACCCCCCGGGACTTTTTCTTCGATCCCCGGAACGAGTTTGTCTCCGAATTCGTCGGTATGCCCAACATCATAGAGTGCACCCGGTCTCGTACTCTCACCTCGGGCCTCGTGGAAGTGGTCTCCGATGAGATGACGATGGTCCTACCTTACGACGGGGGAAATATCAGGAAGATCGCCATACCACCGGATGACATCTATATATCCGACGTGAAACCGCCGGGTCCGGCCCTGAACCGCTTCACCGGAAAAGTTGTGGAGATCTCGCGTTATGGTTCAAACGTGAGGGTCAGGGTGTCCATCGGAAAGAACAGGCTCCTTGCCGAGTTGCCCGCCAGTGCCTTTGACGAACTCTCCCTCGAAGAGGGAAAAGACGTCCATGTGGTGATAAAGCTGAGAAGGCTGCGTTATGTAGAATCGTAGGAATAGCGTGTCGCTGGCAAGCGGCCGCGACTCAATCGTATTTGGATTCAAACAAAAAAACCGATATGGAGGTGTCTGATGAAAGGTGGTTGTCTTCAACGAAACGTCTGCGCAGGGAACGACAAGGGTAGCTTTGGGGACGCCCCTCGCATTTTCACATTCTCGGTCCGTTCTTCGTGCTTTTCAGTTGAAAGTGTTCTCCACCCCACGCGGACCTCACGTTACGAGGACAACCTGACAAATCCCCGGCAGTTGAAAACGATAACCAGGAACTGACCCATCCAAAGCTATACAGTGGTGTTAGTGAAGCCGGCCGGCGTGCAGTCCCTGTCATTCCGCTGTCTAATCCAGCGTTTGTTTCAGTTCTTTTATCATGGCGGAGGTTGAGCCAGTTTGGGATTGCATACCGGATAGCAGTGCGTCGATGGTTGCCAGTTCGTCTTTGACGTATTCCATTGCCTGGTCGCGGACCTCGTCGATCGTTTTGTTGATCCGTATTTCCCACTGGTATGCCAGGCGGGAGAGGTGGGCTTCGACGGTTTTGGGGATGAGTTTTCGAAAATGGCTCTCGAAGGGTTTTCGAAATATGCACATGGGGATGAGGAACCAGAGCAGGTCAAAGTGGAAATCGAAGGGATGGATGAAGGCTATGTCGGGGTGGGAGGGTTCGGTGACGGTTATGTTCCATTCGATGCTCGTCGGGGTGATGCCCAGTACCTTCTCGATGTTCTTGTCGAGGAGGTTCCGAAAGAGCATCATGGAGCGGGAGATGCCGGCATGGGCCTTTTTCAGGGTGCCCAGGAAGTGTTTGTATTCTGTCTTCGACAGGGCGTCCATCTCTTTCGTCATCATTTCCATGAGCCACTCTTCGTAGCGCCTTGTGAACTTCCAGAGGTTTCCCTTCCATTGGGGCATATCCTCCGACAGGGCCTTGAGAAGTTTTTTAGTTAATGGCTTCCTGTGGGTGGTTTCGAGGTACTCCGCTATGAGCGGGCGGGTCTGCTGCTTGCTGTCCCGGGCGATCAGGGAGAGCTCCGACTGCATGAGGTCGTAGTTGACCTTTTCGTCGAGAATGAGCTTCTTCAGGGCATCGCGGTCCTCATCGCTCTGCAGGGATGTCTTCAGCGCTATTTCCAGGTAGCTGATCGTATTCCGGGTAAGCGACCGTATCTTATGGCGCAGGATGCCTTCGAATTCGCTGCCGCGGTTACGGGACAGGGCGAGCAGCATCTGGTCGAGGAAGCGTTTATAGAATTCCGTTTCGGTGACGACGGAATAGAGGAGCACGGGGAAATCCCGGTTCAACTCCCGCTTCAATGTGCTCTTGAAGAACCGGACGACCTCCTCCTGCTGCTCCGGTGAGAGAAGGTCGACCTTTGTCAGGAGCAGGACCACCTTGGGTGTGTGTTCGGTGAGGTTCCTGATGAGGGCAAGATCGTTTTCCGACAGCGGCCTGTCCGCGCTGATCGCAACGATTGCCATGCCGACCTCGGGGAGCCACTCCTGGGATATCTCCGTGTTGTACTTGAAGACGCTTCCCAGGCCCGGTGTGTCGACAAGGCGGAGTCCCTCGTAATACTTGAGATGGGGCAGCTCGATGTCCACCACCTCGACGTTCTTCTCGTTTGCGGGGTTTTTCGCCTCTGAGATGTAGAGCTCAACCTCGTCGAGACCGATCCGCGACCGCCTGTTGTCGAGGAATGTCACCGTGGCCCCTTCGGTCTCCCCGTAGCTCAGGCGTGTGATGACGGTGGTTACGGGGATGGCGCCGACCGGAAGGACCGGCTTGCCGATGATGCTGTTGAGAAAGGAGCTCTTGCCCGCCTTGAATTGCCCCAGGATGGCAACGTCGATGAAAGGATCCTTTGCCAGCAGGTCCTTACAGGCTTCTATCTGCCGCGAGAGAGACAGGATGCCGTATTCTTCACAGACACTCTCAATGATATTGAGGACCGGAGAGGCGGGGCGCTGGATGGGGCCTGAAATGCTCGAAGTATCGTTCATCAACTCCTCCGAAAGCGATCCGTGCATGATCGCGAAAGGCTTCCTTTGTCTGTCAGGAGTTATCAGCCCTCGTGGAGGGCGGTTAGAAGGTGAACCCCATCACCGGGAATATGTTATCACATACGGGAATGGCTTACCATAAGAACCCCCTTCGGTTTACTGTTTTCTTTTCTCCGTTATTTATGCTAGTATATAGCGTAGCAGTTGATTCTTAAATCAGAAGGTGGATCAATGAAGAAAGCAGCCAGAGCCATTCTATGTGTATTCGCGGTACTATCGTTCTTGTCCTTTGGACAAACACCTCGTTCCTGCGCTGACGAGCTTCTCGTTTTTGCCGGCGCAGCGAGCAAGCCGCCCACCGAGGAGGCGGCAAAGGCCTTCGAGCAGAAGACCGGGGTAAAGGTCAACGTAACTTTTGGCGGGTCGGGGTTTGTCCTTTCCCAAATGACCCTTGCTAAGAAGGGGGACATCTACTTTCCCGGGTCGTCCGATTATATGGAAATTGCCAAGAAGAAGGGCCTCGTATTCCCGGATTCAGAGCGGCATGTCGTGTATCTTGTTCCGGCCATAAACGTGCAGAAGGGCAATCCGAAGGGGATCAAGTCGCTGCGCGACCTTACAAGGCCGGGGCTCAGGGTCGCCATAGCCAATCCTGACGGGGTCTGCGTCGGGCTATATGCCGTGGAGATCGTGGAGAAGAACCTTGCGCCGGAGGAAAAGGCCGCGTTCAGAAAGAACCTCGTCAATTACACCGAAAGCTGTGAAAAGACGGCCACCGCCGTATCTCTGAAGGCCGTTGATGCCGTGATAGGCTGGGAGGTGTTTCAGTACTGGGATCCCGATCGCATCGAGACCATACCGCTCAAGAAAGAGGAGGTTGTTCGTATCGGATATATCCCCATAGCGATCTCGAAATTCACGTCAAATAGACCTCTTGCCCGCCAGTTCATCGATTTCCTTCTTTCCGACGAAGGAAAGGCACTGTTCAAGAAATACCACTATTTCATGAGTCCCGGGGAAGCCATGACCTACATTGGCGAGAAGAAACCAATAGGAGGGGAATACGTGGTTCCCGGTCAGTGGAGGGGCAAGTGAGCTTCAAAAACCTCACCATCGCCTTCAGCGTGGCCGTGTTCTGCATGTACGCGGGCCTCATCCTCTGTCTCTTCTATTTCTACAAGGGTACCCTGTTCACCGAGACGCTCTTCTCCGAAAGGACGCTGTTTTCGGTCCGCCTGAGTCTTGTGACCGCGACCGTCGCGACCGCTCTTTCCGTTCTTGTTGCCATCCCCTCGGCGTATGCCCTATCGAGACATAACTTCTTTGGCAAACAGATCATCGACACGCTTCTTGAACTGCCCATGATAGTCTCTCCGGTATCGCTTGGCGCCATGATCCTTATTTCCTTCAATACTCCCGCCGGTCAGTTCGTGCAGGAACGGGGGGTACAGTTCGTGTTCACTGTCTACGGGATCATGCTTGCGCAATTTGTCACCACGGCAGGGATAGCCACGCGGCTCATCAAGGCGGCGATGGATGAGATCCCTCCCGTCTACGAACGAGTTGCAGGCACGCTCGGGGCCTCTCCTCTGGATACCTTTTTCACCGTTGTTCTGCCTCTGAGCAAAGGCGGTATCCTCTCCTCCGCTGTCCTTACCTGGGCGAAGGCCGTGGGAGAGTTTGGAGCCACCATCACCGTCGCCGGTTCCATGGCGATGAAGACCGAGACGCTTCCGGTCGCGATATTCATGCGGCTTGCGGGGGCAGATATTGAGGGCACTGCCGTACTCGTGTTGATCCTCATTACCATCGGACTCAGCGTTCTGTATGGAATCAGGCTCTTCGCGCACAGGAGAGCCTATAGCTAAGGGTCCGCGAGGAGCGTGCACGGGGGAGATATGAACTACGACGGCCTTATTACCATCGACAGCGAGATATGCAGGAAGGATGGGCTTTGCGTCCGAATCTGCCCGAAGGTCTTCACACAGGCCGGGCCGGGCAGCGTGCCGGAAGTCTCACGGCCGGAGTTCTGCAATGATTGCGGGCATTGCCTGCTTGTCTGTCCCGCCGGGGCGATAGGGCACCGCAATCTCGAGGGAAGGGCCATCAAAGAAGTGGAAGAGGACCTTTTGCCGTCGTTCCGGCAGGTGCAGGAGATGGTGAGGACACGGCGCTCCATACGGAATTTTCTTGATAAGCCCGTCGAAAGGGAACTGATTGAGAAGATTATCGATGCCGCCCGCTTTGCTCCCAGCGCCAAGAACACGCAGAGCACCCAATTCATTGCCGTCGACCACGGGGAGACGCTTCGGCGGATAGCGTCCATGACGGCACAGTGGCTGGGAAGGTCGGCGAAGAAGCTCAGGAACCCCCTCGTCCGTGCCGTCTACCTCATGCGCGGCCTGACGACGAAGAAGGAGTATTCCCGCTGGATCGGTCAGTTCGAGTTGACGGCGCGGAATATGGAGGGGGGGATCGATACCATCCTGTACCGGGCACCGGCGCTCGTCCTGTTCCATGCCGACAGGCGCCTCCGGTTCGCCGAGGCGAACGCGAACCTCGCCCTCCAGAACGCCACCTTTGCGGCCTGTGCGCTTAACCTCGGCACCTTCTACACGGGGTATGTCGTCTCCGCCTGTGCCCACGACAGGGCTATCCCGGAGATGCTCGGGGTCCCGAAAGGCCACCGCGTGTATGCGGGGATGACCCTTGGCCAGGTGAAGATCGGCTTCTCCCGTTGGATAGACAGGAATCCGGCGACGATAGAATGGATATAGATCACTGGCGTTAGAACAGTTAGCACCGTTAGCACCGTTGGAACCGTTAAAACCCCTCTAATCCTTGGAGTAGTTGTAAGTTGGTGGTGACTGTGGGAGGGGAGAACTTCCAGTACAATCCTCTCCGCCTGTGCTCGGCACCTCTTCAACGTCCCAACGGTCCCAACTGTTCTAACTGTTCTAACGGCTCTAACGGCTCTAACGGTTCGATCGGTTCCAACTCTGCCGTTGGTCGTATTACCTAATTTACTTTTCTTTCACAATGTGCGATAAAGTCACAGAAAGTTGATTGCACCCATTGCATTCAACAGCGATACTCATAATTCAGTAAGAAGGGTGCACGATACGATGAACAACCATTCTCTTGACGACATAGTCACCGCGTACAGCCGTTTTGTCCCCCACCAGTTCCTGAAACTCCTCGGCAAGGACAGCGTTGTCGATATCACTCTCGGCGAAAGCCTTGAGAAGAAGATGACCATTCTCTTCTCGGACATGAGAGATTTTACCACCCTTTCCGAATCGATGACGCCGCGTCAGAACTTCGAGTTCATCAACGCCTATCTGGAGCGAATGGAACCGGTGATCACTGAGCACAACGGAGTGATAGACAAGTACATAGGCGACGCGATCATGGCTCTTTTTCCGACGAGCCCCGATGACGCTCTCGAGTGCGCGATAGAGATGCTTGATCGCCTTGCCGGGTACAACGAAGAAAGAAGAAAGGCCGGATATCGACCGATCTCCATCGGTATAGGCCTCAACACGGGCCTTATGATGCTGGGTACAGTGGGCGGCAGGAACCGAATACAAAGCACTGTCATCAGCGACGCCGTGAACCTTGCTTCACGCGTGGAGACCATGACGAAGAGCTTTCGCACCAGCCTCCTCATCACGGAGCACACATACTGCAGCCTTAAGAACCCTCTCCGATACCGGATACGGTTTGCCGACCGCGTTACGGTCAAGGGCAGAAAGCAGCCGCAGCCGGTCTATGAGGTCTTCGATGGCGACCCGCCTGAAATTCGCGTTGCGAAGGAAAAGACGGTGAGGCTTTTTGAGAGAGGTGTGGCCTATTACTATTTCAGGGAGGTTGCGCGCGCACTCGAACTGTTCAGAGAATGTCTGGCCGAATGTCCGGAAGACAGTTTGGCCAGGGTGTATACGGACAGATGTGAGCGCTACCTGGAGACGGGTGTCCATGAGGGAGCGGGCGAGATCGACCTTACCGTCGAATGGACGAAGGCCATCGAGGTGGGGCACCCGGACATTGACGACCAGCACCGGCAATTATTTGAACGCGTGAACAGGTTCGCGGAAATGGTCAAGAAGGACCGCGACTTTACAGCTGCCGGTCCCGTCGTCGATTTCCTCGATGAGTACGTCCGGACGCACCTCAAGTACGAAGAGGATATCATGGAAAAACAGGGATATCCCTTTCTGGATGTCCAGAGGGACCAGCACGAGCGGTTCACCGAGCATTTCGCGGCTCTCAAGCGCGAAATGCAGGAATCGGACGGTTCCGACTGGCATTTTCTTCTCTTCAAGATACAAATACTCGTCGTGGATTGGCTCGTCCATCACACGTGCGGGGCTGACAGGCACCTGGGCAGGTTTCTCAGGCTGGAAGGATCAAGAGGCGGACAGGGGGCAGCGGGATGAACATAGAGGTGTCCGGAGAGCTCTCGGGAATACTGGAATTGCTGAAACAGATGGCCCTCTTCGAGACGAAGATCGCCGAAATGTACGGTGTTTGCGCATCGACGTGGAAGGAGGACGGTCCGTTCTGGCTCGACATCTGGCGAGACGAGTTGCGGCACGCCAGGCATATCGAGCAGATGACAGACATCATCCGGAAGAAACCGGAGCGTTTTCAGGCGGGACGCCCCTTTAATGTCCATGCACTGGCTACCGTGGTCGGTGACATCGTGAAGAAAACGGAGATGATAAAGAATGGAGAGATCGCGCAAGACCAGTTCCTTTTTATTGCACGGAGCTTCGAACAGGGATACATCGAGGACAGGTACGGTGAGATCGTGAAGACCGATGATATCGAATACCGTACCCTCATGCAGGAGGTCGTCAGCGATACCAGGCAGCACAAGGAGAAGATCAACCGGCGAATAACAGACAGGGAACAGAACAAGGCCTCCACCAGAACATAGCAGGACACGCTCCAATCCACCAACTCTAATCCGGCTCCGGAACTCCGGAATTTATGCTTGCAACCTCAACGGGCTCAATGGTAAAACCCAACTGCGCGGGTGGCGAGCCGGCAGGTGGGCTCAGGGGTGAAGGAGTGACAGACGATGGAAAGTAAGACCGACAAAGGGCGGGAACTTATCGATGCGGCGGAAAAGGGTGACGTTGCCGGGGCCAGCGTGCTTATTGCGGCAGGCGCCGACGTGGAGGCGACGGACACCGGCGGCTGGACGCCTCTCATGGTGGCAGTGCAGGCGGGGCATCTTGAAATGGTGCGTGTTCTGATTGCTGCGGGGGCCGACGTAAAAACCAGGGACAAACTCCGGGTAACGCCCCTCATGGCGGCGACGTCGGGAGGCTCTGCAGAGCTCGTGGAGGTACTCCTCGAGGCAGGGGCGGGTGTGAACGATGCGGACGAGAACGGAACGACCCCTCTTATGTGGGCGGCCACGGAAGGGCATACCGAAGCGGTGCGGATCCTCATTGAACGGGGAGCGGACGTGAACGCGAAGGGTGTAAGCGGCTACACCGCGCTCATGGACGCATCGGGAAAAGGGCACGTTGAGGTGGCCGGGCTTCTCATAGCGGCAAAGGCCGATGTGAACGCGAAAGACAAGAACGGCCTGACGGCACTCATGCTTGCGTCGATGATGGGTCACACTGAGGTGGTCCGCGCGCTCATACGTGCGGGGGCGGATGTGAACGCGAGGGGAGACGGCGGCTACACCGCCCTTATGGACGCGTCGGGAAGCGGCAGGGAGGAGATAGTCCGGCTCCTCAAGGAAGCGGGGGCTACCGGGTAGCTTCCCTGATGCTCCTGATGGCTATGCGCCCGGAACTCAGCGCGAAGCTGCTGGCCGAGCCTTCCGCGAGGAGGTCGTAGGTGCTGTCGTAGAGCCCCCCCATGTCCTGTCCCGTGACGTACAATCCCGGGATCGGCTCCCCTTTTTCATCGAGGGCCTGCATGCGCGTATTCACCTGGACGCCGCCCAGGGTCAGGAAGAATGCGCGGAGACCCTTGAGAGCGTAGTAAGGACCCTGCCTGGTATCGAACCTCACGAGATGTTCCGGTCTGCGGCTGAAGTCGGGGTCGTGCCTTCCGTCGGCGTAACGGTTTACCGTCTCGACCGTCTCCCGAAGTTTCGCCGGTCTTATCCCTATCTTTTCCGCGAGCTCTTCGACCGTGTCCGCCTTGAAGGCGAAACCGGAGACTATGCCCTTTTCGATGCCCTCATCGAGGGCGGTCATCTGTTGTCCCGGAACGACGATGGCGTTAAAGGGGGTAAGAGGGCCGTTGTCGACCATGAACCTCCGCATGGCATCGTCAAAGATGGACCACATGAGGCCGCCGTTCGCCGTCATTGCGTTGTAGACATCACTGAAGACGGAGCCGAAGGATTCATTGTAGAATCGGTCTCCCTGCCTGTTGACCCAGAGGAAAGGCTGGCTTAAGGCACAGCGCATTTGTTTCATGTAGTCTGGTCCGCTGAACTGTCTTATGGCCGGCTCATCGTCGAGGTAGGGGCTGTTTCCCGCGAGCGTTCCCATGCCGGCCAGCGCCGCGCCGGCGGTCATGGCAAGGTTGATCCCGTCGCCCGTCCTGCCGTCGACGGCGGGTCCCCGGTACATGAGCTTGGCCATTCCGGGAGCGCTGACGTCGGGCACGTACTCCTTCAGCATTTCCTTGTTGCTGGCGAAACCGCCCGTGGCTATGATGACGGCCCGCGCGGTTATCCTCATGCTGTTGCCGCCGGCATCGACGGCCTCGACGCCCGTGACGGCGCCCCTCTCGTCGATAAGGAGTCTCTTCACCGGTGTCCGGGTGAGAAGTGGTATGCCTTTCTCCTTTATGTGGCCGGAGAGGATCTTCACGAGCCGGGCGCCCCGGCCTTCGAAGATGTGCCATACCTGAAGGCTCTTCTCGGGCGGGAACATTGTCCTTATCCCCTCTATCCTGACCCCGTGGTCCACGAGCCAGTCGATGGTTTGTCCGGACTCGTTGAGCAGGGTCCTGATGACCGAGGCGTTGCAGCGCCAGTGATGGAATTCCATCACCCTGGCGAAGGCCTGTTCCGTCGTCGTCGTGATCCCCTTTTCCTTCTGGTATCGCGTGCCGATGCCGAGAGAACCCTCCGGGAAAAGGCCGGCGCCGCCGGCGAAGGGCATCTTTTCCAGGAGAATGGCTCCAAGGCCGTATTCCGCCGCCGACAGTGCCGCCGACAGGCCGCTTAAGCCCCCTCCGGCAATGACAATGTCTGTTTCCTGGTCCATGGTGGATTGTCCTCCCTCTCTGTCCACGCTCTTGTTCGGGCGCAAAGTGACCCTGACCCAAGTATCATTCATGCTATAATAGATCGAGAGTACAAATCAATGCAGGATGTTCTTTCCGGGCGAAAGCGCACTGCGACGAAGAAAGGTGGGAATATGCTCAAACTGGCGGCCATTTCAGTTCTTCTGACGGGGATCGTCTTTACAGCTGGATGCGTCTCCCCCAGTCTTCCCCCCGGGGACGCAGCGGTACGGCTTCCTCTCAACGAGGGTGTGCCGGATCTCGGCTTCCTGTCGGAAGGCGAGGTACAGATACTCCGGGATATCAACAGGGCAAGGGCGTCTGCCGAGGTCCCGCTCAAGCCGCTCAAAACCTCTCGGGGTCTTTCACTGGCAGCAAAGGAGCGTGCGGAGGAGATCGCCCGTGCCGAGGCGTCAGGCCTGACGCAGCAGGAGGAGCGTGACCGTCTTTTTGAGCGCGTCCGCCGGTTTGGAACGTGGACGGGAAGTGTCGCCGAGTTGAGAAGCCACGGATACCCCGAGGACACCGTGGTGAAAGAGCTGTCGGGCCGGGGCCTCTTTCGAAGAGAACAGTCAAAGCTGTATTTCATGGGAGCAGAATACACTGTGATGGGCACGGGATGCACCGTGGCCGTGCGTGTCGCCCCCCTGTGCGTCATCATCGTTGCCAGCGAGTTTAACGAAGGCCGCTGACGCTTCCGAAGAGGCGTTTGTCTCTGCCCCAGAAGTGTCTTGACTTGTCTCGCATCATTCGTATAGTATATTTCTCACATAAAAAAAGGACGTGTGAACTGTTGAACATCGAGTTGGATACTATTATTCTATGATAATCGCGCATGATATCGTTAAATCCTTCGGCACGGTCCATGTACTTCGCGGGTTGGACCTCGCGATAGGAAAGGGCAGTATCTACGGGCTCGCTGGCAGGAGCGGGGCGGGCAAGTCGACCCTTCTAAGGTGTATCAATGGTCTCGAAGGATATGACGGAGGCTCTCTTATCGTCGACGGGACGGACGTGAAGACCCTTGGCCGCAGGGAGATGATGGCGTTCAGAAAGAACATCGGCATGATCTTCCAGCAATTCTCTCTCCTTGAGCGCTTGAACGTTTACGACAATGTTGCCCTTCCGCTGAGGTGCTGGAAATACGGTGCCCGCACCATCGACGCCAAGGTAAGGGATCTCCTGGAGATCGTCGGGATACCCGAGAAGATAAGACAAAGACCGAGGGAGCTTTCCGGGGGACAGAAACAGAGGGTTGCCATAGCCCGGGCGCTCACGATGGACCCCCACATCCTGTTGTGCGACGAGGCGACATCCGCCCTTGACCCGAAGACATCCCAGGCCATCATGAACCTCTTGAAGGAGATAAACAGCTCCATGGGCATCACCATCGTTGTCGTTACCCACCAGATGTCGGTGATCCGCGGCTTATGCAAGGAGATAGCCATTCTTGAGAACGGCAGAATAGCCGCGTCAGGTCCTGTTGGAGATGTCTTCCGCGAACAGCCGCGGGCCTTGAAGAACCTGGTGGGAGAGGATTTCGCACACGTCTCACGGACCATGGAGAAGGCGACGACGCTGCTTCTGCCCGATACGGTCACGAGCATCTTCATGTCCCGCATGGCGGAGGAACTGGGCGTGGAAGTGACCATTAAGGGGAGCGACCCTCACTCCCCCGGTTTCGTGGTCGCTGTTCCGGGGGAGGTCCGGCGCGATGTCGAGGGTTATCTTTCCGCACGCGGCGTGCGGTGGAGAAGCCTTGCCGGGAAGGATCGGTGGAGTCCTTACGAGGACGGCTACAAAAAGCGGATACGGGCTGTTAACGCGGATATGGTCTGAGAGGTCTATTCGATGAGGCAGGTGAGGACATAATGACCTCAAGCGGATACATGGCTCACTGGTGGCGGTATTTCGAAGGGATAATCGCCCCTTCCATCTGGGCCACGCTCAGGATGCTTTCCGTCTCCATGGTTCTTTCCTTGATCCTGGGGTTCATACTGGCGTACTTCCTCATTCTCTACGGGCCTCAGGGGTTACGGCCGAACAACACGAGGTACAAGTTCCTCGACTTCATAGTGAACAGCATCAGGTCTTTTCCCATCATAATCCTCATCGTGGCCATATCGCCCCTGACCAGGATGATCGTGGGAACGTCCATAGGGGAGAAAGCGGCCATATTCCCTCTTACCATCGCGGCAACACCTTTTATGGCGAGGATAATTGAGAACAGCCTGAAAGGGGTGGACAGGCAGCTCATAGAGGCGGCACGCTCCTTCGGCGCGTCGGATTTCCAGATCATCATGAAGGTGATGGTGAAGGAATCGGTGCCCATGATCGTTGCGGGGACGACGCTTTCCACGATCACCTTTCTTTCGGCGACGACGCTGGCCGGCGCGGTGGGAGCCGGAGGAATTGGTGCCGTCGCGCTCAACTACGGATATCAGAGCTTCAACAACACGGTATTGTATACGTCGGTGTTTATTCTCTTCATCATGGTCCTCGTGATACAGCGGGTCGGCGACTGGCTGTATAAGAGGATGCTGTAAAAAATCCGGAATAGAGGGAGGTCTTTTCACATGTGCAGGATAGTTGTGCGACTGACAGTTGTTCTTCTCATCACCGTTTCTTTGCTGGGCCTGGCTGCCTGCGGGAAATCTCCGTCCGCTGACAGGAAAGAACTGAAGCTTGGATGCCTTGCGTACTCCGAGCCGATGCTTCAGTGGATCAAGGAAGGACTGGCTCCCGGCGGTTACAAGGTCGAAATAGTCATGTTCGATGCCAACCAACTTCCCGCGACGGCCCTGAAGGACCGCAGTATTGACGGGGTCATCGCCAACCACAGGCCCTGGATCCTCACGTTCAATAAGGAGAACAACGCCGATCTGGAGATGGTGCAGCCTTACCACTACTACTCTTTCTTTGCCATCTACTCGGCAAAACATAAGAAACTTGAGGATCTTCCTCTCAATGCCCAGATAGCAGTCCCGGGAGACCCGACCAACCTGAGCAGAAGCCTCATCATCCTCAAAGAGGCCGGAGTGATCACCCTCAAAGAGAAGACCGGCCCTTTCTACACGGTCCTCGATATAAAGGACAACCCCAGAAAGATCCGAATCGTGGAAACGGAGATCACCCAGACGGTCAGGAGCATGCAGGACGTGGATGCGCTGATAGCCACAGCGTACTTCGTTTCCGAGGCGGGGAAAGACGGGGATGCATATCTCTTTGAGGATCCCCACAACAAGGATTATGCCCTGGGATTGATAGTAAGGAAGGAAGACGTGAATTCACCATGGGCACAGGAGGCGATCAAGGTGCTGAGGACGGAACAGAACAGGAAGAGATTCAACGATCAGTATAAGGGGAAATTCAAACTCTTCGGGTGATCTACCGGGAAGAGCCCCACCTCCCGGGCTTGATGGCGGGTTGTGCGCCGCACCGGACAGGGCAGAACAGAAAACTACGGAAGGACCGAAAAATGGACAAGACCGCAATCGTTGAAGCCATCGCACAGATGAACCTTGCCTTCAAACTGGACAGAAGGATAATCGGTGTCAGGTTTCTCTTTGATGCCGAGGAGTTCCGGAAGGCCGAAGCGAAGGCGCTCAAGGGAAGGATGCCCTATTGCGTCATGGTCAGGAACGCCATGGCAGGCAAGAGCCTCAAGGCGGAGGCGAAGAGCTTCGGGTGCAACGGGGCCGCCCGGGCGCTCAGCGTCATCGAACCCGATGAAATGACCTCGTCGGGGCGGTTCTATCAGAGCTTGGGGCTCTATCAGGACCTCCCGACGTCCAAGAACGTTCAGAGGAACGTGATCTTTTGCAGGCACAGGGGCTACGGCGTCATGACCAAACCTCTTGAGGAGTACGATGAGGAACCCCATGTGGTGATGGTGGTGACGAACCCTTACAACGGCATGCGGATAATACAGGGATACACGTATGCCTTCGGGTTCAATACGGCATACAGGATGTCGGGAAACCAGGCCATCTGCTCGGAATGTACCTCTGTTCCCTTTGAGCGCAATGACATAAACGTGTCGCTCCTGTGTGCAGGTACAAGATTCAAGGCCAAATGGAAGGATGACGAAATGGCCATCGGGTTTCCCTTCAATCAGTTCCTGCCGATCGTCAGAGGTGTCTATGCGACGCTCGACCTCACGGAACCGAATGAGAAGAAGACGGAGATCGAGGCGAGGTTCAGGGAGGCGGGCAGAGAGCCGCCGCTCATCCAGTACAACAAGAACTACTATACGGGACTGAATCCGAAATAACAGGCACCGGTTCGAAAGACCGGCTTTGACATCCAAGGCCGTGAAGGACCATCGAGACACAGGCCGATCGTTCCCGGGTCCGGCGAGGAGAAGACGGGGCTCCCTTTCATTTGGACTTTACAGGCGGCCTGGATATGGACTACGATAGGCATATGGCCCCTCAGGGCTGAAGCAAAAAACGGCTTTACCTTTGTGTCCATCGATGGATGCCAGAGATCAACAAGACCGGAATGTTTCCATTCACAGCGATACCTGTGGTCAGGACACGCTGGCCCGGATGGACGAGCGCGCCGACCAGGCCTTCTCGCGTGCCGCCGGTGCACCGCTCATTGCCGGCAATCATGTTCGACTTCTGAAGGACGCGGGCGAGAACTACCCGGCATGGCTTGAGGCCATCGGAGCCGCAAGACAGCACATCCACTTCGAGAGCTACATCATCTATGAGGACGATACGGGGCGGAGGTTTGCCGATGCCCTGATCGCAAAGGCACGCGAGGGCGTGCGCGTGCGGCTCATCCGCGACTGGATGGGTGGTCTGGGCAAAGCGTCGGGTCGCTTCTGGAACAGCCTCAGGGCCGGCGGCGTGGAAGTGCGCTGCTACAACCCCCCGCGCTTCGGCAGCCCCTTCGGCTGGCTTTCCCGCGACCACCGGAAGATGCTTGCCGTCGACGGGACGATAGGATTCGTTTCCGGTCTGTGTGTGGGCAGAAAGTGGGAGGGCGACCCCAAACGGGGCATCGAGCCCTGGCGGGACACCGGAGTCGAGGTGCGCGGACCCGCTGTGGCGGATATAGAGCGGGCGTTCGCCGAGGTCTGGGCGATGATGGGTGATCCCCTTCCGGAAGACGAGCTCCCCGGTGCCGACGAGATCGGTTGGGCCGGGGATATGAGGCTGAGGGTCGTGGCGGGTGTTCCGGCGATGGCGAGTGTTCTGAGACTGGACCAGCTTGTGGCCACCCTCGCGAGGAAGAGGCTATGGCTGACGGATGCCTACTACGCGGGACTGTCCACCTATGTCGAGGCTCTAAAGGCGGCGGCGAGGGATGGTGTGGATGTCCGGCTCATTGTGCCCAATGCCACGGACATCATCCTCCTGAGACCATTATCGAGGGCCGGATACCGGCCGCTCCTGGAAGCAGGTGTGCGCGTTTTCGAATGGAAGGGTCCCATGCTCCACGCGAAGACGGCGGTTGCCGACGGGTCCTGGGCGCGTGTCGGTTCGACGAACCTCAACATCGCGAGCTGGTTCGGCAATTGCGAGTTGGACCTTGTCGTTGAGGATGCCTCTTTCGCGGGTGGGATGGAGGAGATGTATCTCGAGGACCTCGCGAACGCCACGGAGATAGTCCTCGACGAGAGGCAGAAGCTGCGTGTACCCCGCGGGCCGCACCGCAGGGGTGCCGCGTCCGGCGGCAGAGGGAGTCTTGGACGCGCCATGGCGGGTGCGGTTCGTATCAGCAATGCCGTGGGAGCGGCCTTTACCGACAGGCGGGTACTCGAGCCCGTGGAGGCGCGCCTGATGATCGTCGCCGGGGTCATCTTCGCGGTGCTGGCTGTCATCCTCGGCTTCTTCCCCCGTGTGCTCGCATACCCGTTCATGGTTGTCTGCGCGTGGCTGGCGATGGGACTCATCTACAGAAGTTGGAGGCTCTATCGGGAAGGCAGGCGGAAAAGAAGGTATTGATTCGCGCGGCGGGTCGTAATAGTCTTGGGGAAGCCGGAAACGGGGGACGTGAAACGTGGGACAGGAAAGGAGCGAGAGTATGGAAGAGAATATCCGCGAGGTCGCGCGACTGATCAGGGAGGCGAAGAACGTAGTCATCTTCGTGGGTGCCGGACTGAGCACCGAATCGGGGATACCCGATTTTCGGAGCCCCGGGGGTGTCTGGGACAGGTATGACCCGGCCGATTTCGATTTTCACAATTTCCTTACAAAGGAGTCATCGCGGGAGAAGTACTGGCAGATGGCAACAGAGATGTATGACGCGATGAGAGACGCGAGGCCCAACGCCGGGCATATGGCCATCGCCGAGCTTGAGAAGCTCGGCAAACTCGACTGCCTCATCACGCAGAACATCGACGGTTTGCACTTCAAGGCGGGAAACTCCGAGTCCAGGGTCTTCGAGCTCCACGGTACCGCGATGCACGTGGCCTGTCTCGACTGCAACAGGCGGTACGAGAGGGATCCCATCCAGGAGAGGATCGCGTCGGGAGACAGGGCGCCCAGGTGCGATTCCTGCGGGGGTCCCCTGAAACCTGCCACCATCTCCTTCGGGCAGAGCATGCCGGAGCGGGAGACGGCCGAGGCGTTCCGCCGGTCGGCCGCATGCGACCTCTTCATCGTGATAGGTTCGTCGCTCGTTGTTTATCCTGCCGCGCAGATGCCCGTCGAGGCGAAGCGGGCCGGGGCAAAGCTCGTCATTATCAACCGCGACGCAACCCCTTGCGACAAGATGGCCAACGTCATGCTGAGGGGTCCGGCCGGGCAGATAATGAAATCGATACTGCAGAAGGTGAAGGAAGACCGGGCATAGATTCCGAGCGGGAATCCCGTCCGGGTTTCGTCGATGCGATGAGGCGAAGATATGTCATCAACCGCCCGCTCCTTCGCGGTTCCCCGGTTGTCATCGTACCTCAATCGGCCTGACCGGCAAGCCCTTGAATCTCTTTGGAAACCATTGTATAATGAGGTATATAATGGGTGCTCCGGGTTGCCCGGTGCGGCCTGGGCAGGAGTAGAAGGTTACCGAACCAGGGGCCCGGGACGCTGCACGCGGCCTATGAGTGCTGCGTGACAGACTGACAAAAGAGGTGAGCTGTGTCTTTGCCTGCAAGGGAAATGACGGGCGGATGGTGAAGAACATGACGATATTCTTCCTTGTGTCCCCGGTTCTCTATCCGAAAATGGTCTGTCCGTTGGAAATCACTTCGTCGTTGGGCGATGTCATGGTCATGGCCCTGGGTCTTCTCTCCGCCTCCCTCGTCATGCTCGTCATCCATGAATGGCCGGGCAAAAGGATAGTCAGGGCGGACTGACATGGAACTGCGGGTTCAGGCACACAAACGGCTCGGCACCTTTTCCCTTGATGTGGACTTCACCATTGAGGGTGACAGAATAGGAATCTTCGGACCCTCCGGGGGAGGCAAATCCACTCTGGTCGGCGTTATTGCCGGACTATACCACCCCGACCGGGGTGTTGTCCTGATCGACGGTGAGCCTATCTTTGACCGCGACCGGGGGGTCAACGTCCCCGTGGAGCAAAGGCGCATAGGCATGGTCTTTCAGCGCGCCCATTTGTTCCCTCATTTGAGTGTGAAAGGGAATCTCCTGTACGGTTTCAGGCGCAGCTCCCATCGACACCGGAGGATTACTCTGGACCATGTGGTGGAGGTCCTTCAGATAGGCCATCTCCTGGACCGGGGAGTGAGGAATCTCTCGGGCGGGGAGAAACAGAGAGTGGCGATCGGCCGGGCGGTGCTTTCCAATCCGCGCATGCTGGTGATGGACGAACCCCTTGCCGGTCTGGACGACAATCTTAAGTTCCAGATAATCCCTTTTCTGAAAAACGTCTGCGAAACCTTCACGATACCTTACCTGTTCATCTCCCACTCGTTGACGGAGATGAGGGTTATGACCGATCGGGTGCTGTGTGTGACCGGCGGCCGGGTTGAGGCACAGACCACCGGGGAGCAACTGGCGCGTGAGGCGACCGGAGACTACGCCTCCGCCTACATGAACCTGATACGGCTCAAGGGGCCGCGGCGCGCGGATGATATGTATGCCTATCCGTGGGGAGAGGGTGAACTGCTTATCTCGGGGGTCAGCGGGGCCGAGGAAGGCCTCTTCGAGGTCTCTTCCGCGGACATCATGCTCTTCAAGCGCCACCCGGAGGCTATCAGCGCGCGAAATCTTCTGCATTGCCGGGTGTCGGAGGTATTCAATGCCGGGGGCAGAATAGGCGTCGGACTGGAATGCGGGGGCGACAGGCTTGTGGCGCTGGTTGTGAGAAGAACGATCAAGGAACTGGGCATAAGAGAAGGTACGGAAGTCTATGCCGCTATCAAGGCAACCGCCTTTCGACAGCTGGGTTAGACCGTTGCCGTATTACGGGCGATCCTCTTTTTCTTTCCATCCTTTCCAGATATCGGGGGCGTAGCCTACGGTTGCCTTCTGCCCGTTGCGGACGATCGGCGTCTTGAAGAGGAGGGGGTCAGTCAGCAGTTCTTCCTCCGGGTCATGGGTGAGGTACTTGAGGTTTCGCCGGGCGTAGCGTTGCCCCTGCGTGTCCATGAGGTTTTCGATGCCCACGACGGCCCTGACACTGTTGAACTCGCCTTTGCTGAGACCCTTCACCGCCAGGTCGATGTACTGAAAGGGAATTCCCCGCTCCTTGAAGAAGCGCTGCGCCTTTCGCGTGTCCTGGCATTTGGAGGTGCCGAATATCTGGATGTTCATGGCGTGATGAGGTTTGTCAGGTCTTCTGGCCGGCTATTTTCGATCTTTTGCGCTGGAGGCCGTCGAGGATGGTCTTGCGCAGCCTGATGGACTTCGGTGTGATCTCCACGAGCTCGTCCTCGTTGATATATGAGATGCAGTCTTCGAGGCTCATGTACCGTGGGGGCGTAAGGATGACGGCGTCGTCGGAGCCGGCGGCCCGCATGTTCGTCAGTTTCTTTCCCTTGGCGGGGTTTATGACGAGGTCTATCTCCCGCGTGTGTTCGCCGATGATCTGACCGCCGTAGACCTTTTCGCCGGGGCCGAGGAAGAGTTCGCCCCTCTCCTGCAGGTTAAAGAGGGCATACGCCACTGTGGTGCATTCCTCCATGACCACGAGGACCCCGTTGTTGCGGTTCTTCATCTCACCGGCGTACCGGTCGTAGCCGTCGAAGATGTAGTTCATGGTGCCCGTGCCCTTGGTCTCCGTGAGAAACTGGGAGCGGAAACCGATGAGACCCCGCGTGGGGACGCGGTAGCTCAGCCTCACCATGCCCTTGTCCTGGTGCATGTGGACCATCTGGCCCTTGCGCCGCCCGAGATTCTCGATAACGCTGCCGGAATACTCCTCGTCGACGTCGATGGTCAGTTCCTCGTAGGGCTCGAGGGTACCCTCATCGGTCTCCTTGATTATGACCTTGGGGCGTGTCACCTGGAACTCGTACCCCTCCCTGCGCATCTTCTCAATGAGTATGGACAGGTGGAGTTCGCCGCGGCCGGAGACCTTGTACCCGATCGAGTCGGGGAGTTCCTCGACGACGAGGGCAACGTCGGAGAGCGTTTCCCGCATGAGCCTCTCCCTGATGTGGCGCGACGTGAGGAATCGGCCTTCCTTTCCGGCAAAAGGGGAATCGTTGGGGATGAAGCTCATCGATATCGTCGGAGGGTCGATGTCTATGCCGGGCAGAGGCGCGGGATTCTCCGGATCCGTCAGGGTCTCGCCGATGGTGATCGACTCCATGCCCGCGACGGCGACGACCTCGCCGGTACCCGCGATCTGCGTTTCCTCCATCCCGCTTCCCTTGAAGCGGTAGACCTTCGTTATCCGAGCCGGTGACGAAGGCACACCCTCGGTGGCCACAATGACATCCTTGTTGAGGTTGAGGACGCCGGACGTGATCTTTCCGATGGCCAGCCTCCCCAGGAAGGGCGAATAAGAGAGGGAGCTCACGAGCATTTGCAGGGGGGCGTCGGGGTTTCCCGTGGGGGGAGGCACCGAATCGATGATCATGTCGAAGAGGGGCACCATCGACCCGCCCGCCTGCGCATGGTCGAGGGCGGCATAGCCGGCCTTCGCCGATGCGTAGATGATGGGGAAATCGAGTATGTCGTCGGGCGCGTCGAGCTTGACGAAAAGGTCGAAGACCTGGTCCACGACCCAGTCGCACCGCGCGGCCGGTTTGTCGATCTTGTTGACGACGACGATGACGGGCAGCTTGAGGTTCAGCGCCTTCTTCAGGACGAACCTTGTCTGGGGCATCGGCCCTTCAGCGGCATCGACAAGAAGGAGGACGCCGTCGGCCATCTTGAGAACCCGCTCCACCTGTCCCCCGAAATCGGCATGACCCGGGGTGTCGATGATGTTGATAAAGAAGTCCTTGTATGCAAAGGAGCCGTTCTTTGAGGAGATGGTGATACCCCGTTCGCGTTCGAGGTCCATGGAGTCCATGAGCCTCTCCTCGATGATCTCATTGTCACGGAACATCCCGCTCTGTCTGAACAATTGGTCCACGAGAGTGGTCTTCCCATGGTCGACGTGGGCGATGATCGCAATATTCCTGATCTTATTCTGTTCCATAGGAATGAGGGTTGAAAACAGGCCCGGTTTTCACCGGGCCTGAGGTGGATGGCTTATGCCTTTGCTACGTTAGATGCGGCGGGGCCTTTCGGGCCGCTGACAACATCAAAGGTAACCTGGTCGCCCTCGGACAGGGACTTGAAACCACTGCCCTGAATGGCGGAGTAATGGACGAAAACATCTGTTCCGTCATCACCGGTAATGAAACCGAAACCCTTTGACTCGTTGAACCATTTTACAGTTCCCTTTGCCATGCTACAAACCTCCTAAAGGATATTGAAATGTGGAAGAAAAGGAACTGCGCTATGGGACAGACAACAAAAATGAGTAATTCCTGCGTTTGTGACGAACAGCTTGTTCCTTCCTATGCTCCGGGGTCGATTATCTCACAAAAATCAGGGGAGTGCAAGAAATATTCTCGCCGGGACCCAAAAAAGAAAGGACAAGGCGGTTTTCTTCCTTGATATGGAATGGGAAATTCCTTTAATCTAGAAAGGGCCGGGGCGGCGGCCGGCGGTCGCGGGACGGCCTCGATCCTTCAAAGGAGGCGGTGCATGACAGATCTCGACAGGGGGCTTCGGGCCTATGACCGTCCGGAGATCCTTTACCGGCTTTTCTTTCCCCGGCGCGACATCGCAGCCGATTCGGAAAGGCCCAGGGCGTTTAACCGTTTCGTGGAGGTGGCGCAGGGCATTTCAATCTGCTGCCGGTGCTATCCGGCACGGCCTGACGGTCCGAATATCCTCTATTTCCACGGCAACGGAGAGGTTGCTTCCGACTATGATTACGTGGCGCCCGTCTATGCTGAGAGGGGACTGAACCTTTTCGTTGCCGATTACCGGGGGTACGGGGGAAGCGGCGGAAGTCCCACATGCACGGCCATGATAAAGGATGCCCACCCCATCTTCCGTGACTTCATGAACTATATCGACGACAGGGGGCTCACGGGAAGTCCCTTTGTCATGGGCCGGTCTCTCGGGAGCGCTCCGGCCATTGAGCTTGCAAGTCATTACCAGGCTGAGCTCCGGGGGCTCATCGTGGAGAGCGGTTTTGCGAGCGCCGCGAACCAGGTCGCAAGGCTGGGAGTGGAGTACCTCTTCGACGACGAGGTCCCTGTCGGCTTCGGCAACGATCTCAAGATAGCGGACGTGAGGATCCCCACGCTCATCATCCACGGCGAATGGGACGAGATCATCCCCGCATCGGAGGGAAGGGCGCTGCACGAGCTATCGGGGTCGGCCGAAAAGTCCTCGCTCTTTATTTCCCGGGCCGGCCATAACGACATCATGATGCTCGGACTGCAGGTCTACATGGATGCCGTTGAAACGTTCACGGGCAGACTATGACCATCCCTTGAAATAATACTTGATATATGCCTCATTCTTATGGTTTTCTTAGAAAAACAACAATTGAGATTCAATGGCCCAACAAAGGGATGAGGCAAGTCAAAAAAGGAGGGACTATGGCGAACAAACCTGTGGAAATCGTCCAGTTGGCTGGCGATGCTGGCAAGTACAAGGCCAATCTAACACCCGGCAATTATCTTGTGCGCAGTTTTATGGCGGGTCTCTTTATCGCAGTCGGAGGGGCTCTTGCCACGGTCTGCGGAACGGGGCTCGAGAACTCCATGGGAGTGGGGTTCAAATCGATGATAGCGGGCGCGGTCTTCCCGGTGGGCTTGATCGCGATCGTTCTCACGGGCATGTCACTCTTCACCGGCGACACGATGCTGATCCCCATGGCCGTGTTCCAGAACAAGACGACCTGGGGAAAGGTGATCAACGCCTGGTTTTGGGTATATATAGGTAATTTCGTCGGATCGTTGTTCTGGGCCTATCTGATGTCCGTCGGGCCCTTAAGCAAGGGCGGCGGTGCCGAGCTGACCGCCTTCGGGCAGAACGCCGTCGCGATAGCGCAGGCCAAGACGCTGCCCTACATAGCGAACGGCGGGGCCGGGCTGTGGTCGGCATTCATGAAGGGGATCGCCTGCAACCTGCTTGTCAACCTGGCAATTCTCCTGGCCCTTTCATCGAAGAACATGATAGGCAAGTTCTTCGGCATATGGTTCCCCATCATGGCTTTTGTTGCCTCCGGGTTCGAGCACAGTGTCGCCAACATGTACTTTATCCCCACGGGGATCATGCTGGGAGCAAATGTCACCTGGGGACAGTTCATCGGCTGGAACCTTATCCCTGTCACCCTCGGGAACATCGTGGGCGGGTTTGTCTTTATCGGGGCGGTATACTACATTTCCTTCAAGAAAGAGCTTTCGACGATAGCACCAACGTGACGAAACTGAACGAAGACCCCGGGGCCTAAAAGGGGCCCCGGGGATTACAGCAGGTCAAAGACCTTATCACTCCCCTAACCGCACAGGCGGGCTTCAGCCGCCTCCAGGGTTTCCATTCTCTTCGCAAAGGCAAACCGAACCGTCTTCTTCCCCATCCCTTTTGTACCGTAGAAGCATGATCCGGGGACAACGGCGACCCCCAGGTTCGCGGGAAGCCAGCGGGCGAAGGAGTAGTCATCACCGTCAAAATCCCAGGCGCTGAAATCGGCCATGGCGTAGAACGCTCCCTCGGGAGAGTGTGCGGAAAAACCGGCCCTCTGCAGAATGGATATCATCTTGTCCCTTCTGAGGGTGTAGTCCCCACGGAGTCCGGCGTAGTACTCATCGGGCAGTCCGAGAACGGCGGCGCAGGCGGCTTGCAGCGGGGCCGGGGCGCAGATGGTCATGAAATCGTGAACGGTCCTGAGGATGGTGCTCAGGGGATTGAGGGCGCAGGCATAGCCGAGCCGCCAGCCTGTCATGGCGAAGGTCTTCCCTAACCCGCTGATCGTGACAGTTCGCCCCTCCATGCCGGGGATGGTGGCGATGGGGATGTGGGGATGTCCGTCGTATATGATATGCTCGTAGATCTCGTCGGTGACGGCAACGACATTGAATTCCCGGCACAGCTCTGCGATGCCTTCCAGCTCATCCCTGGTGAAGATATGCCCCGTGGGGTTGTGAGGGGTGTTGATGAGGATGGCACGGGTGCGGTCATTGAAGGCGTCACGAAGCATGTCAAGGTCAAGGGTGTAGGCCGGCGCCTCGAGAGGCACGAATCGCGGGACGCCCCCCGCGAAGACTATGGCGGGGAGATATCCCTCGTGATAGGGTTCGATGACGATGACCTCGTCGCCGGTATTGATGATCCCCATGAGTGTCGCCAGGATGGCCTCGGTGACGCCGCAGGTAACCGTTACGTGCTGATCGGGGTCAAAACCGAGCCCGTACCACCTCTCCATCTTTGCGGCGATCGCCTGCCTCAGTGCAGGGGTCCCCCAGGTGATGGTGTACTGGTTCCCGCCCGACTCCAGGGCCCGGTGGGCCGCTTCGATGGCCTCGCGTGGCGGGTCGAAATCAGGGAAACCCTGGGAGAGATTGACCGCGTTGTGTGTGATGGCGAGGCGAGTCATCTCGCGGATGAAAGACTCCCGTATCATTGTTAGGCGCTTCGCGCCTCCCCCTTTGACGGGATCGAACCTGGCGGCGAATGACGTTCCGTTCTCATTCTCCAGGATGTCCATGATCCGCCCGTGTCTTCTGGCCTCATGCTCTTCCAGATTCTTCATCGTTTCCTCCCTGCCTTTCTCGTTGTCATTTCGTTTCTCATCGTTTCCTCCCTCTTCTTCGCGTACAAAAAAAGGGCCATGGATCCGGTCCATGGCCCTTAAAGATCGAAAAGGCCATGGGTTTTGCACCCATGGCCTTCTTTCTTACCCTATCAGGAGAAAGTTCGACACGAGTGCCCCTTTGCGTAATAATAATAGTAATAATAGGCCCTAGTGCCGATCTTTATCATAGTGATGTCATTGTATCGAAGCCCGGAAAGCTTGTCAATCAAATTCTTGCCTTTCACGGGCCGTCCTTCTTTATGGGGATGAAGATCACCGTTTGAAGCTCTTCCGGGGCCGTGGTCCCGGGATCGTTGAGATAGAATTCGTAACTTACTCCCGCCGGCTCGTGGCCGTTTTCGTTCATCCATTCCGCAAGGGTGATGTAGGCTGATTCGATCTCCTCGTACGGTCCGGTGTGGATGGTCGAGGCCGCCTTCTCGATCGCGATCTCCCGCGACGTTATGCGCCCCTTTCCCGGGATAGCTCTGGCGACGGGCAGGCCCATTTCGACGTCGAGTTCCTGCATCTCCACGCTGTAATAGATGGCAAAGGGCGGGCCGGCTATGTCCTCGCCGATCTCCTCGAGATACTCCACGAGGGATTCGAATGAGGACGCGAAGACATCCGACAGCTGTTCGACATTCACCCGGGACTTGATGGTCACCGCCGGGTGGCGGTCTATTGAACTGATCTCACAACTGTACGACATAGAAGAACCTCCTTGGCCGGCCGATCTTGGAACCCTTCATATGCTACATGAAGGGGTGTGGGAAGGCAAACGAAAACGGGTATCGACGCGATAAGCATGGAAGGGTCACCCATGTCCGGTCGAGAGGCCGGTAGCTCCCTTCTTTCTATCCGGTTTGTTTACAGGCTTCCGCAAGCGTCTCAATGAATACTTCCGGGACGTGGGCAACGCGGTGTTTCGTATAGTCGAAAGCCATTACGCCCGTTTCGGCCAGGGCTATGAGGTTGTTGTCCCGGGTAACGCGATGAAAGATCCGAAAGCCCCTGGGTTGTGTTTCACCTATGTGCGTGGCAATATTGAGTTTCTCGAAGATGAAAGCTTCCGCCCTGTAATTTATCACGAGGTCGGTCATGATAATGCCGGTCTTCCCATCGCCCAGATCTCCCTCGCTCAGGCCCATTGAATGGAGCATCTGTGCCCGGGCGGTTCCAATAAGGATCACAAGCGAATCGTTTCCCAAGTGACCCCCGTAGTTGATATCCCGGGGATGGAGCGTAACGGGGAACGTGAATTCGTACGCCGCTTGTTCCTCAAGCCTGACACGTGGCATCCAAACCTCCAAAAAGATAATGTTTCAGCCGCTTGAGCCGTTTGAACCGCTTCAACGTTAAAGGTAAAAGCACTCTCCGGGATAAGGAATGCCTTTCCTTGTCTTTCAGCAGTCAAGCGGCTCAAGCGGTCTTCTATTATTTTGTCATGTCCTTCAACAGTCTTTCGAGTTTCTTCATCTGTTCCCCGTAGCCGGCCCAGTCACCCTGGCGCTGGAGCTGCATCATGCGGTCGAAGGTGCCGGCGGCATCTCTGGCGAGGTCGCCGATGCTTGTCGGACGGGGTGCCTCTCCTGTCTGTGCCGGGGTGGCAGCCTGGGCCTTGCCTCCGAATATCTTCTGAAGAGCTCCCTCAAGCGTCTGGTCCATGACAACGTTGTTCTCGTAAGCTACGATGATGCGCCTGAGTTCCGGCAGACCGCCCTTGTCCGCGGCGGCGAGATAAAGCGGCTGTATGTATATGAGGGCCGATTCAACGGGGATGATGAGAAGACTGCCCCGGATAATCTGCGATCCTCTCTGCCCCCAAAGGGTGAGCTGCTGGGATATGTAGGAATCCTGGTCGATGCGCGCGTCGATCTGCCTGGGTCCGTAGACGAGGCGGTCCCGGGGGAACGTATAGACGATGAGCTTCCCGTAATTGGGGGCATCGCACCGGGCTGCGATCCAGGCCGCGAGATTATCCCTCTTTGCCGGTGTGTATGGGGCCAGAAGCACGTACTCCTCGACCTTCTCCCCGGGGATCTTCATGATGAGGTAGTAAGGCTCCATCGATTTTTCGGCGTGAGAGGGTATCTCCCAGAGATCTTCCTTGTTGTAGTACGTCTTCGGATCACTCATGTGATACGTGGCGTAAAGGGATACCTGTGTCTTGAAGAGATCCTTGGGGTATCGTATGTGCTTTCTCAGGTCGTCGGGCATCGCATCGAGATTCTGGAAGAGACCGGGAAACATCGCGCTGTAAACCTTTATCATGGGGTCGTCCGGATCGCTCAGGTAGTACTTGATCGCACCGTTGTATGCATCGACGGTTATCTTGACCGAGTTTCGCATGTAGTTGACCCTGTTGCGGAGTTGACGGGAATAGGGCAGGTGCGTCGAAACGGTGTACGCGTCGATCATCCAGTACAGCTTTCCCTCGTCGGATATGACCATGTAGGGATCCTGGTCCAGGGAAAGGAAAGGCGTTGCCTTGCGGATTCTCTCCGTTATATGACGAAAATAGAGGATACGACTGTCGGACTTAATGTCCGACGAAAGTAGTATCTTGGCATCCTTGAAATGGGCCGCAAAGACCATCCGCTTGAGGAGTGAATCGAAGACTGCGCCGCCCGAGCCCTTGTATGAACTGTAAACGTTTCCTTCCGAGGTGGGATAGCTGAACTCGGGGATCCGCGTATTGGCGATCGCGTAATTCTTGGTGAGTTCCCCGTAATAGATCTCCGGTGCGGTCACCTTGATGTCCTTTGTCACGGAAGCAGGCGGTATGTCTTTGACGATGAATTCCGGCAGTCCCTCGGGGGTGATCCTGGCCACATGGGCCAACGAAACGCCGTTGCCATGCGTGAAGACAAGTTTGTCGTTGATCCACGACTTGCTGGGGAGGTCGTCATAGGAAAGCTCTCGCGCGGAGAGCATCACCTGGAGATATTTCCCGTCTATCCTGTATCGGTCGTTCTCTATACTCGAAAACTTGTAGTATGTCCGTATCTGCTGGAGCTGGCCGAGAGTCTTGAGCAGCGGACCTTCATCCCACAGTCTGATGTTCTTTATCGTGGCGTCGTTCTTGAGTATGTCCTTTGCCGTCAGATCGTAGGAAACGTCGAAGGGTTTGAGATCGATGTTCTCAAGACCGTATCCATAACGGGTGAACTTGATGTGGTGCTGAATGAAGGGTCTTTCCAGGTCGAGTTCGTTGGGTGAAACCTTGAAATTCTGGAGCAGATTGGGATAGATGACCATGCCGATGATGTAAACAGCGATAACGGCCCCGACGGGATAAAAGGCGATCTTGAACCTGCTCCTGGCGAAAGCCACGATGAAGGCCATCCCGGCAATGACGGAGAAAAAAACCAGGAGGTTCAGGACAAAGAGCTTTGCGTAGACTTCCGTGTAGCCCGCTCCCGTGATGATCTGGCGCGATGCGTAGAGGAGATCGAACCTGTCCAGATAGAAACCGAAAGCCGTCTTGAAAAGTACCAGCGAGGCGAGAATCCCGAGATGGATGCGTATCTCCTTCGCTATGAACAACTGGAAACGGTTTACATAGAAGCCGCGCTTGATGGCGTAGGAGACGATGCTGATCACGAGCGACATGAATAGAACGAAACCCAGGAAAGAACTCAGCGATTGATAGAAGGGGAGCCTGAAGAGGTAGAACCCCACATCCTTTCCGAAAATGGGATCGGAAACGCCGGTTGAGACACCATTGATGAAGAAGAGGATCTGGTCCCACAGGCCAGCTCCCCACAGAGCCCCGAGGATACCGACAAAAACAGATATCAGGATACCCAGAAGGCGCGAAAGACCCGCCAATCTGGCCGGATTCAGGGTAAATGTTGTGTAGCCGTTGATGGAGATCGTTTGTGTCGGGAACTCAAGCCTGTTGACGAGTCTTGTGTTGATGAAGACAAAGAGAAAGGCGAACACCCCAAAACAGAGACCCGAGAGTAACTCCGTGGAGATGACGCGGGTGAAGACAAAGCTGTATCCAGTCTCCACGAAGAAGAGCCAATCGACATAAAGGCTGAGCAGTCGCGAAAAGACGGCAAGAAGAACTATGATGGAAGCGATCAGGATGAATCGTTTCCGGTTCTGTATCATAACCATACCCCCGGTATTTTAGACTGTTAATCCTACCATCATTATAGCGGAATGGAAACAGATTCTTCTGTAAAGCAGGATACGAAGAAAGGGGTCGTGGATGATAGGCGCAAGGGCCGGGTTACAGGTTATGGGTGACAGGTCATAGGAAGAACCGTAATGTCGTTCCTATTACCTATTACCCATTACCTGTCTTCTCTATTTCAGCTTATGCTTTTTTGCCCATCTGGCGACGTCGATGGGGCTTTCGAGGACCTCGACCCCGGCGGCACGGAGGGCTTCATGCTTGCCGGCGTGGGTGCCGGCGCTCCCGCGCACTATGGCACCGGCGTGGCCCATCTTCTTGCCTTGCGGCGAATAACGGCCAGCTATGTAAGCTGCGACGGGTTTGGTCATCTGCCGGGCTATGAAACCGGCGGCCTTCTCTTCCTGTTCTCCGCCAACCTCTCCGACCACGATGACCGCGTCCGTGTCCTTGTCGTTCTCGAAAAGCTCCAGGATGTCCGCGAGGTTCCTGAGGACTACCGGGTCGGCGCCCATACCCACAACAGTGCTTTGCCCGACGTTGGTTTCGGACAGGATCCCGGCAAACTCGTAGGAAAGGGTTCCGCTGCGCGATATGATGCCCACCCGTCCCGGTGCAAAGAGGGATGCTGGCATGATGCCCATCTTGCCCATCCCGGGGACGAGGATGCCAGGAGTTGTGGGGCCGAGGGCGAAAACACCCTTTTCCATGGCATAGCTGCGCATCTTCAGGACGTCCTTGACGGGGATGTGCTCGGGGACGATGACGATGAGTTTCACCCCGGCGTCTATCGTTTCGAGGAACGCGTCAAGGACGAAGGCCGCCGGAACGAAGAAGACCGACGCGTTGGCCCCGGTTTCCTTCACGGCATCGAGGACGCTGTCGAAGACGGGCACGTCTTCGACCGTTGTTCCGCCTTTCCCGGGCGTGACGCCGCCTACGACACGGGTGCCATATTCAAGCATCCAGTGTGTCTGGGCGCTTCCGATACGGCCGGTGATGCCCTGTACTATAACACGTGTGGAATCGTTCATGAGTATGCTCATAGGAAAACCTCATATACTTTCATGTTTGGGTCCTGCATTGCGATCATGCGCGTTTCGCCCGGGTTTTCGCGTTCCCGGCTCCTGTCTTCCCGCCCGGTCCGACGAGTTTGTAAAGAACGTCCACAGCCTTTTCCGTGGCCGCTTCGGTCACGACATGGACACCGCCTGACTTGAATATTTCCCACGTCTCTTCCTGGCGGTTGCCCAGCGCCTTCGCGACAACAGGTATCTTGATGTTGTGTTCCTGCATGTACCTGATGACGCCTTTCGCGCCCTCGTGGATGGGGTTGATGCCGCCGTAGACATTGATGAATATGCCCCTCAGGTCGGGCTTCATCATGATAAGCTCCATGCACCGGTAGAGAAGGTCCGCGGTAATACCTCCGCCTGTTTCCAGGAAGTTCGCCGGTTTCATCTTCTGGCCGATGATGTCCATGGAGGCCATCCCCAGACCTGCGCCCGAGGATATAAGGCCTATGTCGCCGTCGAGGTCCACGTAAGTGACGCCGATCTCCCGGCCTCTTCTCTCCAGGGGGTTCTCGATACGATCAACGCGGTCGGGCAGGGGAAAGCGTATCCGTGAAAGGGCGGAGTCGTCGACCTCCAGGACAGCGTCGACGGCCATCAGGACGCCATTGGGCAATACGACGAGGGGGTTGATCTCGGCGATGAGGGCCTCGTACCGTGTGGCGATATGGTAAAGCTGGCCGATTATGTCGCTCCATGGGGTGATGAGCTTCTGCTCGAGGCCGAGCATTCTCAGAAGGCTCCGTGCCTGGTAGGGATAATAGCCGAATGACGGTTCGATGTGGATCGCGGCGATCTTCTCCGGGGATGTCTTCGCCGTCTCCTCGATGAGCACGCCGCCCTCGGTGCTGACGACGATGACGGGCTTGCCCGAATAACCGTCCACGGTCATGCCGAGATATAGTTCCCTGGTAATGTCGACCTTCTGGCAGACCAGGGCCTTCCGGACCGGCATGCCCTTGATCTCGGAATTGAAGAGAGCGTCCGCCGCCTCTTTCAACTCGTCCGGGTTTGAAGCCGTCCTGATGCCCCCGGCAAGCCCCCGACCCCCAACCAAAACCTGTGCCTTGATGATGACGGGATACCCTATCTCGCCGGCGGCGTGGAGTGCGTCGTGCATGTCGCTGACGAGCTCGCGGCGGGGAACAGGGATGCGGTTCTGTTCAAAAATGTCCAGTGCTTCATATTCGTGAAGTCTCATGTCGGATCCCTTTGTGTTGATTTAACTTCGTGGCATTCCGGCGCAACCCGGAACTGCAACAAGCAAGTATAAAAGTAATCTTGTTTGAAGTCAATGTTATTGATTAAGAATGTTATCAGAAAATGAATAAGGGAAGAGGGGTGCAGTGGGGCTGCTGGAGTGAAGAGCGACAGGAGGGCAGAGGGAACGGGACCTGCAGGGGGAAATGAGTCCTATTCTCCTAAACAGTCCTATCCAGTTTTTTGCCTCCCCCTCCATTTTTTTTTAAAATTTAATTGCATTTCTGATTTCATTTGTGTAAAGTTACGCATGGCACAGACAAAGACGAAGAAAGAGACCAAACAACCGGAAGACAGCAGCCAGATAGCGTACCAGGGCATTCGGCGGATGATCTACGCCAAAGAGCTTGTGCCCGGCCAGAAGATCGCCTACAGGGATCTGGCAGAAAAGCTCGACCTCAGCCCCACGCCTATCATTCAGGCGTTGAAAAGGCTGGAACTGCTCGGGTTTGTCTGCCATGAGCCGAACAGAGGATTCTACATGTCTCCCTTCAGCCTCAAAGAGATCGAGGAGATCTATGAGATGCGGGAACTCATCGAGCCATCGCTGGTGGCCGATACGGTCCGGAACATCGACAAGAAGGGACTCGCGGACCTCAAGTCCGCTCTCGAAGCGCATCTTTCCGCGGAACGTGACTTCTACCTGAAAGAGAGGCTTTTCAAGAACAGGGAGTTCCATTTGACCCTGGCATCACTTTCGAAGAAGGAAACGCAGATACGCATACTCCACAATCTGTTCGACATCCTTTTTCTCAAGTACAGCGACCTGCCAAGGGCATCGCTGGTTGCGACGGACCAGGAGCATCAGGAGATATACGACGCCGTTGCGTTGCGGAGCATGGATCGGGCCCAGACAGTTCTGAAGAACCATGTCACCAATGTGAAGGTCCAGGTATTGTCGAGCGTCCGAAAAATGCTCGCCGAACAGCAACGTTCCGAGTTCTAGGAACACGCCCGGTATCGAATTCCAATTAGAGGAGGCAATTAATGGGTATCAAGACAAAAGACGAATATATCGAATCATTGAGATCTCTCAAACCGACCGCTTATATGTTCGGCGAGAAGCTTACGAACATCGTGGACAACCCCCGTCTGCGCGCGGGCATCGAGGCGACGGGCGCGACATACGAGATGGCGGAGATCGATCCGGGCCTCATGGTCACTACGAGCCCGCTGATCAACGAACCGGTGAGCCGCTTTACTCTCCCCCCTTCGACCATTGAGGACCTTGTTGCCCGCGTAAAGGTGAACCGCAGGGTTGCCAACCATGTAGGCACTTGCCATCAGAGATGCACGGGGCTTGATTGTCTGACGGCCCTTGCCATCGTGACCTACGACATCGACCAGAAATACAAGACGGAGTACTTTCCGCGCTATCAGGAATTCCTGAAGCATATGCAGAAGAACGACCTTACCGGCAATGCTGGTGTCACCGACGTCAAGGGTGACCGCTCGCTGGCTCCGCACGAGCAGCCCGACAAGGACATGTTCATCAGGGTAGTGGAGAAGAAAGCCGACGGCATCGTCGTTCGCGGTGCCAAAGCCCACCAGACCGGCTCGCTTTCATCCCACGAGATAATCGTTCTTCCGTCCCGTGCAATGGGGAAAGATGACACGGACTACGCCCTGGCTTTTGCGGTGCCCGCGGATACAAAGGGCCTCATCCACGTTGTGGGCCGCTCCACTCTCGACATGCGCGAACTCGATGGCTGCGACATAGGGAATGCGTATTATTCAAAATACTGCCCCACGCTCATCTTTGACGATGTTTTTGTTCCCTGGGAGAGGGTGTTCATGTGCGGTGAGACAGAGTTTGCCTCCGACATGGTTGTCAAGTTTTCGTCTCTCCACCGCCAGAGCCATGGTGGCTGTAAATCAGGCAAGATCGACTGCATGGTCGGCTGTGCCCTCACTCTTATGGACTACAACGGAACGACAAAAGTCGGTCACCTCAAACAGAAGGTCATCGACATGATACACAGGGCGGAGACGCTTTACGGATGCTGCCTTGCCTCTTCATACGAAGGGAAGAAACAGCCTTCAGGCACCTACTTCATCGACACGGTGCTCGCGAATGCCTCCAAGATACATGAGGGCAAGGAGATGTCCGAGGCTACGCGGCTCATGATAGACGCCTGCGGCGGATTCGTCGCCGACCTTCCTTCCGACCGGGACTTCTCGAATCCCGAGGTGGGCGACCTGTTAAGAAAGTACCTGAAAGGTGTCGACAGTGTTCCCGTAGAGAACCGGGTCAAGATGTACCGGTTGGCTGAAAAACTGGCCCTGGAAAGCGCGGACACCATCTCCGACATCCATGGCGGTGGATCTCCCGAGGCCCACAGGGTAACGATCTTCAGGGAAACGAACATAAACGACAAGAAGAAAGCGGCGAAGAGGCTGGCGGGTATCGGAGATTAACCTCCCCGGCAGTGTTCTGGAAGAGGATTGAAAAGGCGGACAGCTGAAGGCTGTCCGCCTTTTAATTTCGGCGGGGCTGACTGTGTGCCCTAATATTTTATCAACCCTGCAAAGTAGGTTACAAGCTCGGGGAAGAATTCAAGGAGGACTATGGCGATAATGAAAGACGGCAGGAACCAGATGACCCCCCTGAACACCGTCGAAAGCGGAATATCCTTTGCCATGCCGGAAACAACGTAGGCGTTTATCCCGACAGGTGGCGTAATAGCTCCCATGGTTGTCACGATGGTTATGATGACGCCGAACCATATGGGGTCGTAACCCAACCGTTGCGCCACGGGGTAAAAGATGGGCACTGTGATAAGGAGGAAGGCCAGAGCATCCATGACGCACCCCCCTATGATGTATATAACAAGCATGGACCAGAGAATCATCCAACTTGAAACGGGAAGGCTTGAGACCCATTCCGCCGCCTCGTATGGGAGCCTCGTCACAGCAAGGAAGCGTCCGAAGACCACCGCACCTGCCACAAGAAGAAAGATCATGCAGGATATGCGGACGGTGTCGACAACGGCGTTGAAGAACCCTTTCCAGGTCATCTTTCTCCGAAGCAGGGCGATAATAATGGCGACGACCGATCCCGCTGCACCGGCCTCGGAAGGAGTGAAGTATCCCGCATAGAGACTCCACATTATGATTCCGAACATAAGGAGCATGTCGACGGCGTCGGGAAGTGCCCTGATTCTGTCGGCAAGGCTGAATTTCGGTCCCCTGGGGCCCCATGACGGATGGACGATGCACATGAGGTAGACGATGGCCGCCATGATCACGGCGAGGATGAGACCGGGTATAAAACTGCCGAAGAAGAGCTTGCCGATCGATTCTCCCGTGTAGATGCCATATACCACAAGGACGACACTGGGGGGTATTACGACCCCGAGTGTCGATCCTGCCGCTATGGAACCCGAGGACAGGATGGGATCGTAGTTGTATTTCTTCATTTCCGGGAGGGCGACGGAGGTCATAGTAGCAGCCGTTGCCGTGTTGGATCCGCATATGGCGGCAAAACCCGCGCATGCCAGGACGGTCGTAATGCCGAGACCGCCCCTGATTCTCCCGAACCATTTGTAGGCTGCGTTGTAGAGCCGTTGGTTGACCTCGGAGTAGAAGCAGATTTGCCCCATGAATATGAACATGGGAATCACGGTGAGTCCGTAGGAAGAGAAGGTGTTCCACAGATCTGTTCCTATGAGACCGAGAGCGGCATTCCAGTTGACCACATAGGCCATCCCGAGGAATCCCATGAGTCCCATGGCGAATCCGACGGGGATACGCAGGAAGAGCATGACGAAGAGCATCAGAAGTGTTCCGATCAACCCGGTGAGAGGTGATATCATGCGGACACCTCCCTTTTCAGCACCCTGATGAAGTCAACAAGAAGCGAAAAGGCAAGCGCGGCGAACCCGATTGCCAGGCAATAGACAAAAGGATGGTATATCACTTTTAGTGTTTCCGATACCTCGCCGGTCCTCCCTATCTTCATTCCCCATTTCAGCGTCTCCCAGCTTATGATCGTAAAGAATATGGTGTTTACAGCATAGTTGAGCCCGTCAAGGACCTTGCCGACCTTCTTCGGAAACGTGTCGGTGAACATTGTCACAATTATGTGATCTTTCCTGATCTGGGTGTAGCCGAGGGCAAAACCGGTCGCCACAGCCCCGAAAAAACCGACCAGTTCGTAGGACCCTGAAATGGGTCGGTAAACGATTCTCAGGAACATGTTCCCCGCGGCAATCCCCGTAAGGGCCAACACGGAAATGCCACTGAAGAAGAGGAGCACTCTGTTGAGATAGGCATTGAACTTGACAAGATAATCCATCGACGGCCTCCGGTATATGGGTTCTCATGCGGGTATGATGCAACTATCGCCGGAAGGCGCCGGGGATAACGGGCGCCTTCCGGCAGGATTTCCAACCGTTACTTCTTGTACTCCTTTTCGTACTTGCTTTTCAACTGTTGTACGTCTTTGATGATCTGATCGCCGGGCAGACCGGCAGCCGTCACTTTCGCGACGTACTCGTCGATGATCGGCTTCACGAGTCTCTGCATTTCTGCCTGATCCTGTGGTGAGAAACGAAGGACCTGGTGGTTGTATTTCTCCTTCGACCACTTGAGTGCCTCTTTGACGTGGTCGTCAACGTATGTTCCCGTCCAGAGAGCCTGTTCACGTGAAGACTCGTCGAAGATCTTCTTGATATCCTCGGGCAGTGCATCCCATTTGGCCTTGTTCATGACCACGGCGAATGAGACGACGAAGAGGTTTGCCTCCGTTGCGTAAGGAAGATAGGCGGCGAAATTGAAGTCCTTTAATATCTCCATCGAGGAAACGTTGCCCTTCACGACCCCTTTTTGTATGGCTTCCGGTGCCTCCGATTGGGGCATGCCCACAGGGGTTGCATTCAGGCGTTTTAGTATGGCCGCGCCCGTCCCGGATGCCCGCAACTCCATTCCCCTGAGGTCGGCAAGGGTCCTGACGGGAGTCTTTGTCATAAGGTCGGCAGGTGGACATGTGAAGAGGGTGAGCACTTTGACTTTTTCGAACTCTTTCGGTTTGTACTTCATGATAAGGTCATAAAGGGCCAAACTCGCCGCTTTTGAGCTTGTGAATCCCATCGGAAGGTCGATGGCCTCGGAGACGGGAAAACGTCCCGGCTGATAGCTCATGGCGAAGTTCCCAATGTCTGCCGTGCCGGCGACTACACCGTCGAAGATGTTCTTGGCGGGCAGGAGAGTGCCGCCGGGAAAGGTCTGAATCTTGACCCGTCCTCCTGTTCTCTTCTCCATCTCTTTTGCCCATCTTTCCATCTGCACACAGGGAAACGTCGTTGCGGGCGGGAAATTGGCATACGTCAGCGTTATTTTGCTCTGACCGTGGACGTTGCCGGTATGCACCGCGAAAGCGCCAAGAAACAGGATGCATAGACCGAGGATCAATAAAGATTTCTTACCGTTCATGATAACCCCCTCTGAAGTTGTGTTATCGACCCCATATCGGGTCAGAAAGCAACTGTATACGAAAATACGTAAAAATAAAGGCGGGAGCGAGAGGTTGAGACCAGGATGGTGGGCGCGTGGACCAATTGTTCTGTACCCGAAAGGGATTCACACTGCTGACTCCCGGGACACCAATCTCCTTGACACCCTTGAACAAACGCTTCCCGAATATAGCCCATAACCGGTTCTATCATTTAGGAAACAGCAACTATCCAAGATACTATATTGTAGTAAAAACCCCTGATCTCTGGTAACGGGCGGTTGCTTACCCTGTGTTCCTAATAATTGTATACAACTTTCGCGAAATGACAATCCAAAAATATAGCTTGACAAGCAAATTTCGCATTTACTATATTGAGCAATAAGAGTATACTGTATACAATAGATTGCATGTCAAGGAAAAAGCGGTTCGCATTTCGTCAGCATTCAGCCGGTGGTCTTTACCAGTATCAACCAATTTGTCGAGGAGGGATCAATGGATGTATTCAAGGAAATGACAATGCTGTCGCTGGAGCAGGCAACCGTCCTGCCTTACCTCAGTTATCGATTGGCCATGGACGGCATGAAAGTGATACGGCTCGAGCACCCGGTGTACGGAGACCCCAACCGCATGATAGGCGAGAACAGGCTGGGTGAGGAAAAGATGAACACCTACTTCATGGCCATCAATGCGGGGAAGAAATGCGTCACCCTTGACCTGGGTTCGCCTGAAGGAAAGGATATCCTGAGAGACCTTATCCTGAAACTGAAGGTCGACATATTTGCAACGAACCAGCTTCCAAGAAACTATGAAAAGCTAGGCATCGCTTACGACACGCTGAAGGCCATCAAGCCTGACATCGTGTGGGTGGGCCTGACAGGTTTCGGACCCGACAGCAACGAGGCGGCTTACGATCCCATCCTTCAGGCACGGGGAGGCCTCATGGAACTCACGGGCAATGCCGGCGAGGACCCGCAGGTGGTGGGCATCCCCTTGCCGGACATGGGGACGAGCGAGCACGCATACGGGCTCATAATGAAAGCCCTGGTGAAGCGTGCAATGACAGGAGAAGGAAGCCGCATCGACGTTTCCATGTTCATGTCGACGACATCATGGCTCACCGTTCCCATCTGTCTTACGAAGTCCTTCGGCAACAAGATCTCGCGAAGGGGCAACACGCACGAGTTCTTCGCACCCGTCTCCGTCTACGAGACGAAGGACGGTTACGTCTATATCGCGGTGGGAAACGACAGGCAGTTCGCTTCGATGACCCAGCTTCCAGGTTTTGAAAAGCTTGCGCGGCCCGAATACGAGAGAAATGGGGGGCGCATAGCGGACGTCAGGAACCTCAACGATACGATAAACGCGTGCACGAAGACGAAGACGACGGCGGAGATGATCGAGATGTGCAACAAGGCGACCATAGCCATCTCCAGAGTGAACACCGTAGAGGAAGTGATCGAGGACGAGTATGTGAAGGGGGCGATGTTGACCTCGCGGGACCCCAGGACGGGCACCCAGATCTGGATGGCCCCGCCTCCGTTCATGACACCCTTCCTCAAGGAATCGGACCGCCAGATGACTTTCCCGCCGAGGTTCGGCGAACAGAATGCCGAGATATACGGAAACATCGGATACTCACAGGAAAAGATCGCCGGTCTGAAGGAAAAGGGGATCGTATAGCCTTCCTTCTGAACGAGGGCAGCATGGGTCTTGTCGACAATATCCTCAAAGGCGATGAAAAGAGCGCGGCCCGGCTCATCACCAGGATAGAGAACGGGGACCGCGAGGCCTACCGGGAGCTTTCACTCCTTTTCCCGTACACCGGAAAGGCGCATATCGTCGGGGTGACGGGCCCGGCCGGGGCGGGCAAGAGCACCCTCATAGGGCAGCTTGCTCTCGCTCTTTCGCGCAAGGGCAGAAGCGTCGGCGTCATAGCCACCGACCCGACGAGCGTCAACGGAAAGGGCGCCTTTCTTGGCGACCGGGTTCGCATGAAGGGGGCGGAGGATCACAATGTCTTCATCCGGTCCATGGCGCACCGCTCCCATCCGGGAGGCGTCGCAAGGGCGGCGGCCGCCGCCGCCTACGTGATGGAGGGTCTGGGCAAGGACCGCATCATCGTGGAGAGCATCGGCGCCGGACAGACGGACAAGGACCTCTTCTTTCTCTGCGACACGGTCATCACGGTCTTCACGCCCGAATACGGCGATGAGGTCCAGCTTTTCAAGGCGGGGCTCATGGAGATCGGGGATATCATCGTGGTCAACAAGTCGGATACACCGGGAGCCGAGGATGCCGCGCGCGAGATCCTTCTTGCTTCAAGGCGCACGGCGCGGTCCGACGAATGGGACGTTCCCGTTCTTCTCACCGATTCACAGCACGGTATCGGCGTAGACGCCCTCGTGGAAGCGATGGAGGACCACTGGCAGCGGTCCGGCCGGAAGGGCCGGACACAGCGGAAGGCGGACAGCGTGGAGGCCTTCATGATTGCCCTCCTGAAGGAAGAACTGTGGCGGGAGATATCCGAGAAGTTGACCGCCGCCCGGACATTCAAAGTGGTGGCAGGTGAGGTCCGCTCCGGCAGGATGGACCCCTACAGCGCGGTCCGGAAGATACTCGACGAATTGGAGCCGAAATGGACTTTTCACTGACGAAGGAACAGAAGTTCTTCAGGGAGCAGGTGTCACGGGCGGTAGAGCGCACAGTGGCGCCCTCAGCCGATTCCATTGATCGCACCGACACCTTCCCCAGGGACCTGTTCCGCGAACTGGGCTCGCTCGGCTATTACGGGATCAGGTACCCGGCGCAGATGGGCGGCATGGGCGCGGATTGTATCATGTTCACCATTCTTGCGGAGGAACTGGCGCGGGCATCGATCGGTTTCGCGGCGATCGCCACGATGCAGTGTCTCATGGGTACGGACTTCATATACAGGTTCGGTACGGAGGAGCAGAAGGAGCGGTGCCTTCTCCCCGCGATCAGGGGAGAGAAGATCGGGACGATCGCCTTTACCGAGCCTGACTGCGGATCCGACCTGGGAGGTATAAAGACCCGGGCCGTGAAGAATGAGAAGGGATACGTCCTGACGGGCCGAAAACTCTGGATCACGGACGGCGACGTCGCCGATTTCGTCACCGTCGCCGCGACCACAGCGCCCGAGAAGAGACTCGGCGGGATTGGTTTCTTTCTTGTCGAAAAGGGCACGCCAGGCTTTTCCGTGGGACAAAGGATAGAGAAGATGTCGGCGCGGGGGGCGGCGACGATGGAACTCATATTCGACGAGTGCCAGGTCTCGCCCCATAGCCTGATGGGTGAGGAAGGCAAGGGCGCGAAGTACCTGAACGATATCTTGAGCGAGATACGGATCATGATAGCCGGCCTGGGGCTCGGCCTGGCAAAGAGTGCCTTCGTGGCCGGGCTCAAGTACGCTCGGCAGCGTGAGGCCTTCGGAAGACCCATCGGGACGTTCCAGCTCATAGAGGAAAAGATAGCGGAGATGGAGGTGAGGATCAGGGCGGCCGAGCTTCTCACGTACCATGCCGCGTGGCTCAAGGACCGGGGTTCCCTGACGGGGAAAGAGGCGGCAATGGCGAAGTTCTATTCGACGGAGACCGCGTGCTTCGTCGTCGACGAGGTGTCGAGGATACACGGCGCCTACGGCGTGGCCGAGGAATACCCGGCTCAGAGGTATTTCAGGGACGGCCGCTTCCTTCTTTTCGGTGGAGGGACATCGGAGATACTGAAGACGATCATCGCGAAAGACACGATGAAAAAATGTGAGTTTGAGATCAACTGAAGGAGGGGTCTATGGATTTTGCCTTTACAGAGGAACAGCAGTTCTTCAAGAAGATCATAACAGACACCGTTGACCGCATGGTTGTGCCGAAGGCCCGTGAGATCGACGAGAAGGACGAGTTCCCCTGGGAGCTCTGGAAGGACTTCACCAAACTGGGATATCTCGGCCTGCGCTACCCCGAGGAGATAGGCGGAATGAACGCCGACCCGGTGACGGCGATGATCTTCTACGAGCAGATTGCCCGCGGATCCGTCGGATTCGCCCAGAGCGTCATCATGAACATCCTCATGGGTACCTATTTCGTGTACCGTTTCGGCTCTCAGGCCATTAGGGAACGCTGTCTCTTTCCCGCGATGAAAGGGGAGAAGGTGGCTACCATGTGTTTCACCGAGGACCAGTCGGGTTCCGACCTTTCGGCCACCAGGACGACCGCCGTCAAGGACGGGAGCGAATGGGTGATAAACGGTACGAAGATGTGGATAACCAACGGCCCCGTCGCGGACTTCGCGACGGTTCTGGCGACAACGGACCTTTCCCTCGGCGCGAAGGGGCTCAACTTCTTCCTTGTCGAGAAAGGCACGCCGGGGTTTTCTCCCGGACAGGTCCTCGACAAGCTCGGTTGCCGGGGTACGGTCACGGGTGAGCTTGTCTTCGATAACGTCAGGATACCGGAGGAGAACCTCCTCGGCGCGGAGCTGAACAAGGGTATAGAGTATCTCGGCGAGATCCTTGACGAAGTGAGGGTCATGACGGGGGCCATGGCCATGGGCATCGCCCAGGCCGCTTACGATGAAGGCCTCGAGTACGCCAGGAAGAGGATCGCCTTCGGAAAACCCATCGGCAACTACCAGCTTATCAGGGCAAAGTTCGCAGACATGGCGACGGAGATGGAGGCAAGCAGGCTTCTCATCTATTCGGCAGCGTGGAAGATGAAGGAAAGGCTGCCGAGCCGCATAGAGGCGGCAATGGCCAAGATGTTTGCCACCGAGACCTGCTGCAAGGTTGTGGACGAGGTAACAAGGATCTGGGGCGCCAACGCCTTCGCCAACGAGTACAACCCCCAGCGGCATTTCCGGGACGCGCGCTTTCTCCTTTATGGTGGCGGCACGCACGAGATCCTCAAGGATTTCATGGGCAGGATGCTTATCGGCAAGTAGCGTATGTGTTTGCCCGGACGACAGGATGGGAGGTGAGATGAAATGAACATTCTGGTTCTCGTTAAACAGGTACCGGACCCCGAAGCCCTTGTCGAGATAGCGGCAAGCAGCAAGGGACTCAACATCGAGCCCAGGTTCGCCGTGAATCTCTTCGATGAGTTTGCTCTTGAAGAGGCGCTCAGGATAAGGGAAAAGCAAGGCGGCAAGGTGAAGGCCATCTCCCTGGGGGGTCCGAAGGCGATAGAGGCGCTGCGTACCGCCATCGCCATGGGAGCGGACGAGGCCGTGCTTATTGAGGACGAGACGTTGGCGGCAAGCGACGGATACAATGTAGCGCTTGCACTCAGCAAGGCCATCGAGAAGGAGACCTTCGACATCGTCCTTGCCGGCAGACAGGCCATTGACGCGGACCGTGGCGAGGTCCCCCAGATGGTCGCCCAGTTCCTGGGTCTGCCCCATGTGGGGGTTGTCGTCAAGCTCGATATCTCCGACGGCAAGGCTCTGGCGGAATCGTCTCTCGAGGGTGCGAAGGAGGTCGTCGAGGTGGCCCTGCCCGCCGTCTTCACGGCGCAGAAGGGTCTCAATGAACCCAGGGTGCCCTTGATCACGGGTGTCATGAAGGCCATGAAGGTACAGATACCGAAGGTCGCCGTCGAGGACCTGGGGCTCGCGAAGGACATGGTCGCCCCGGAGAATTCAAAGACGAAGATAGTCGGCTATCTGCCGCCGAAGAAACGGCCTGCGGTGCAGCTCATTCCGGGAGAGGCCCGGGAGGCGGCGGCCGAGGCGGCGAGGATCCTCATCGACGTCGAGAGGGTTATATAAGACAGGGGGAAAGATGGACAAGGTCCTTGTGTTCGTGGAAACGAAGGGTGATGAACCCAGGAAGGCTTCCCTGGAACTCCTCTGCGAAGCGGAGAAGCTGGCCGCAAGCGGAAGGTTCAGCGTGGAGGCCGTCTGTTTCGGCGCGATGTCCGATGCTCTCAAGGGAAAGCTCCTTGCCTCGGCGCGCAAGCTGGTCCGCTTCACCGACCCCGAACTCGCGGTGTACAGTCCCGAAGGTTACGCCAGGGCGCTGGCGGGCTATGCCGCCGAGACCGGTGCACGCATGGTCCTGGCCGGGGCGACGGGTACGGGGCGCGATTTCCTCCCCCGTGTGGCTGTCATGCTTGGGACGGGAATGGTCTCCGACGTGACGGGGGCAAACTGGTTCGACGACCCGATGACCTTCGTGAGGCCCATGTTCGGGGGGAAGGTCTTCGCGGAAGTCGCCGCTCCGGCCTCTCCCGTGGTCGTGACGGCGCGGCCCAACAGTTTTGCCATGGATATACCTGAAGGGATCAACGGGGAATACGAGGAGAGGGCCGCAGGGTCTCTGGCGGACGCCATCCATACCCGTGTTGTTCGCGTCGAGGAAACGAAGGGTGACGCCGTGGACCTCACCGAGGCCGACCTCATCGTTGCGGGCGGACGAGGGCTCAAGGCGGCGGAGAACTTTCGGCTCATCGAGGACCTAGCGGCGGCCATAGGCGGCACGGTCGGGGCCACGCGGTCCGTCGTCGACGCGAAGTGGCGGGACCAGGCGGACCAGATAGGGAAGAGCGGCAAGACGGTGTCCCCGAAGCTCTACATCGGGGCGGGCATCTCAGGCGCTATCCACCACATCATGGGCATGGACACGTCGAAGGTCGTCCTCGTCGTCAACCGCGATCCCAACGCGATCATCTTCAACTATGCCAACTATGGCATCGTCGGCGACCTTTTCGAGGTTCTCCCGGCGATGACGGAAGAGATCGGTAAGCGCAAGGGAAGGGGATAGGTGATTCCTCGTGGATAAGATCGATGCCATTGTTGTCGGAGGGGGGCTTGCGGGGCTGTCCGCGGCATATCGCCTCGCGGATGCCGGCAAACAGGTGATACTCCTCGAGCGCGGCGACGCTCCGGGAAGCAAGAATGTGACAGGGGGCCGTATCTACATCGACCCCATCCGGTCCTATCTTCCCGGGATCATCGATTCGGCGCCCTTCGAACGCCACGTTGTGAGGGAGATGATCACCGTTCTAGACGAGGGCAGCGCCCTGCAGTTCGAATACGGGAACGAGAAATGGAAGAAACAGCCCTTCATGAGCCACACTGTTCTCAGGGCAAAGTTCGACAGCTGGCTTGCCGACCAGGCGGCGGCGAAGGGAGCCTTCATCATCCCCAGAAAGAAGGTGGAGGAACTCCTCTACGAGGACGGACGCGTGGCGGGGATACGGTCCGGTTCCGAGGAGATCGGGGCCCACATCGTCATAGCCGCCGACGGCGCGTTGTCGTTTCTTGCTGAGAAGGCGGGTTTGAGAAAACAGCACCGGCCTGAGAACCTGGCAGTGGCGGTGAAAGAGATATACCAGCTCGATGAAAGGACCATCGAGGAACGGTTCGGGCTCGGTCCCGATGAGGGTGTGGCTGGACTTTTCATGGGCTCCGTGACGCGGGGCATGTTCGGCGGGGGCTTTCTCTACACGAACCGCGACACCCTCTCCGTGGGCCTCGTCGTCGGTATCGATTCCCTCATACACGGCGCGGAAGATTACGACGCTCCGACGCTTATGGAGGGGTTCACCGGGCGCCCCGAGGTGAAGCGCTGGATCCGGGGAGGCGAACTCAAGGAATATTCGGCACACGTCATCTCCGAGGCAGGAATAGGCGCTGTCCCGAAGCTGTACAGGGGCGGCATGCTGGTCGCGGGGGACGCGGCGGGCTTTGCCCTTAACCTGGGCCTTACGGTAAGGGGCATGGAATTCGCCATCGCCTCGGGCGTGATGGCCGCCGACACCGCCGTCCTGGCCCTCGACGAAAACGACGTTTCAGAGAGTTCCCTGTCGCGCTATGAGAAGAAACTGAAAGAGAGTTTTGTGCTGCCCGACATGGAGACCTTCCGCCATTCGCGGGAGATTCTTGACAGGCGGAGGTTCTTCACCGTCTACCCCAGGTTCATGTGCGAGCTCTTCGACGAGCTTTTCACCGTGGGAGACAAACCGAAGGAAGGTCTGTACAAAACTGCCAGGAGGGTTGCGAAGAAATACGTTCTCAATATGGAAACCCTCAAGGACCTTCTCGCTGCGAGGAAGCTATGACAATGAAGGTGGAAGAAAAACTTGCCCTGAACGCTATGAAGAATGACACGAAGAGTCATATCCTTCTCGATCAGGGCATTTGTGCGGCCTGCAAGGAGCGCATGTGCATCGCTGTCTGCCCGGCGCACCTGTACTCCCTCAACGAAGAGACGGGGGAAATGGTCGTCGAGTATGCCGGATGCCTGGAATGCGGCACCTGTATGATAGCCTGTATCTACGGGTCGATAACCTGGGATTATCCGGGGGGTGAATTCGGAGTGCAATACAGGTATGGTTGACAGTACACCAAATGCTCGGACTGAATGGAGATGGAATGAAAGACACGTCGAGAAAGACACCGGCAGGAATAGGGACTCTCAAAGGGATCAGGGCTCTGGGCAAACCCCGTTCAATGGGGGACGTGGCCTACGATTATCTCAAGCAGGCCATCGTTAAGGGCGACATCCCCCCGGGACAGCGCCTCATCGAGAACCAGCTTTCGGTACAGATGGAGGTGAGCCGGGTTCCCGTGCGGGAGGCGGTAAAGAAGCTGGAACAGGAAGGTCTCGTGGAACGCAGCGGTGCCCGGGGGTTCGTCGTGAAGGGCCTCAACCGGGAGGAGATCGAGGAGACCCTCGGCATCAGGGCCCTCCTCGAGAGTTACGCCGCATACCTGGCCACGGAGCACGTCACCGAGGCGATACTGAAAAGACTCGAGGACAGCATCCACGCATACAGGAAGGCTTTTGAGAAGAAGGGGAACAACACCGACAGGCTCATGCAGCTCAATACCCAGTTTCACGAGATCATATACAAGGCCGCGGGGAGCGGAAAGCTCTATTCCCTGATAAACTCCTTCAGGGACGCCATTCATCGTTACCGGAGACCCCTCCTTGCCTGCGAGGATTACGCAAGGGTATCGCTGCGTGATCACGAGGAGATGGTCAAGGCCATGCGAAAGAAGGACAAGAAGAAGGTCGAAGCGCTGGTCAGGAAACACATATTGCGGGGGATGGACATCATCATTCAAGAGCTCGATGCAGGCAAGACGGTGTAGTGTTAAGAAGTGGATGAAACAAGGAAGGAGGCACAATTGGACACGAGGCCCATCAAGATCTTAGTCGCGAAGCCCGGACTGGACGGACACGACCGCGGGGCAAAGGTGGTCGCCCACGCGCTCAAGGAAGCAGGCATGGAGGTGATCTACACCGGGCTTCACCGGACGGTGGATCAGATCATCAGGATAGCCATCCAGGAGGATGTGGATGTCATCGGGCTGTCCATCATGAGCGGAGCCCATATTCCCATCACCGAGAAGCTGATGAAGAAGGCTCGCGAGGAAGGGATTGACGACAGGATGGTCGTCGTCGGCGGGGTCATACCAGGCAGGGACATCCCGAAACTCAGGGAACTCGGGGCCAGGGGGGTCTTCCCCGGGGGCACACCGTTCTCGGAGATTACGAGCTTCATCAATGAAAACGTCAGGAAGTCCTGAGGAGGCGCGCAATGGGAGTGGCGAAATACACCAAGGATGAGAAGGACAGGATCACCGATGTGACCCTGCAGTCGGGGATACATGTCAAGGCGTGCTACGGCCCCGAGGACCTGGAACGCATTGGGTTCTCCTATGAGAAGGACCTTGCCCCGCCGGGGCAGTATCCCTTCACGCGCGGGATCCATCCCGAGGGTTTCCGGAGCAGGGCATGGACGACGCGGCAGTATACCGGCTTCGGCACGCCCGAAGAATCGAATGAACGTTTCAAGCTCATGATATCCCATGGCCAGACGGGCCTCAATGTTGCCTTCGACCTTCCCACCCAGATGGGCTACGATTCCGACGACCCCATGGCCGAGGGCGAGGTGGGCAGGGTCGGCATGGCCATCGATTCCCTCAGGGATTTCGAGATAGCCTTCAAGGACATCAACCTTGAAAAGATCGGCTCCGGTCTGACCATCAACGCCGTTGCTTCCATCATGCTTGCCATGTACCAGGCTGTGGCGGAGAAATATGGCTTCGACCCGAAGAAGATATCGGCAACGCCTCAGAACGACATCCTGAAGGAGATGATCGGAAGAGGCTCCTGGATCTTTCCCGTCGAGCCCGCCGTCAACCTCATCGGCGACACCATCGAGTATTCCATGAACGTTCTGCCCCGCACGAACCCTGTGAGCATCTGCGGTTATCATATTCGGGAGTCGGGGGCGACGCCCGCCCAGGAGATAGGTTACGCCATCCTCATCGCCAACGCCTATATAGACAATGTCCTGAAACGGGGATACGATGTTGACGATTTCGTCGGCCGCTTCTCCTTCAACCTCAACGTCTTCGGCAACATCTGGGAGCAGGTCGCCAAGTTCAGGGCGGCGCGCAAGCTCTGGGCCAGGAACCTCAAGGAGAAATACGGGGTCAAGAAGGACTCGAACATGTATCTCCGGGGCCTCTTCGGAGGAGGCGGCTACGGTCTCACCAAGGCGCAACCCGAGAACAACATCATGCGAGGCGCCTACTACGCACTCTCCGCCGCTCTCGCCGGGGCTCAGACGATTGCCCTTTGCAGCTACGACGAGGCGTACACCATCCCGACGCCGCATTCGGCGATCATATCCCTTCGTACCCTCCAGCTTCTCATGGACGAGATCGGTCTGAGAGACACGGTGGACCCTCTGGCGGGCAGCTACTTCATCGAGACCATCACGAAGGAGATGGAGGAGAAGATAGAAGAGGAGATGGAGAAGATCGAGAAGGTCGGGGGCATCGTGCAGGCAGTTGCCACAGGCTACGTGCAGCGACTTGTATCTCAGCAGGCCTATGAATATGAAAAGGGATTGCAGTCCGGGGAACTGAAGAAGGTGGGACTCAACATCTACACCGAGGGCGAACCGATGGATGTGGAGCTCCATGAATACACGGGAGAGTCCGCGGAAAAACAGGTCGAGGCCCTGAAGCAGCTCCGCCGGGAGCGCAACGACCGTGAAGTGACGCGGACCCTCAACGAACTCGAAACGGCGACGAGAGCCGGAAAGAACGTCATGCCCTATCTCGTGGAGGCGTGTAAGGCGTACGCGACGGTGGGTGAGATGGCCAGGGTCTTCAGGGACGTATTCGGGGAATTCGAGGAACCTGGCCTCTTCTAGGGCAGGGGGGCAATGAAAAAAGGCTGCCCGGACCGGCGTGAGCGGTCCGGGCAGCCCGAGATGACTCATTCTTCAGTCTTTATACTTTTAAGCGGTTCGAACGGTTCGAACGGTTTCTAAAAGGGGGATCACATGCAAGACAGGTATTACCGGCTGGGTTGCGATATCGGAGGCACCTTCACTGACTTTGTTCTGCTTGACGACCAAACGGGAGAGATAAAGACCGGCAAGTGCCTGACCACGCCCCGGGACCCATCTGATGCCGTGGAAGAGGGGATACGGGGTCTTGAGAAGACGACCCCCGATTTCGTGGGGAAGCTGGACGAGTTCATCCACGGGACGACGCTTGTCATCAATTCCATAATCGAGAGAAAAGGTGCGAGAACAGGCCTCATCACGACGCAGGGTTTCAGGGACATCCTGGAGATAGGCCGTGAGATCCGCTACGCTCCCTACGATATATTCGCGGAATTCCCGCAGCCGCTCATTCCCAGGAGATTCCGCCTGGAGGTGGACGAGAGGATACGCAGCGACGGGACCATCTTGAGGCCTCTCGATCCGGAAGACGCCCGGCGGACAGTAAGGACTCTACTCGACATGGGTGTGGAATCCATAGCGGTATGCCTTCTCAATTCCTTCGAGAACCCGGTCCACGAGCGCATGATCGAGGAGATCATCCAGAGGGAGGCACCGGGGGTCTCCACGTCCATCTCCTATCACGTTCTTCCCCAGATAAAGGAGTATGAAAGGACGAGCACCACGGTGACGAACGCCTACGTGAAACCCTTGACGGGTCGGTACCTGTCGAAGCTTTCGGGACGGCTCGAGTCCATAGGCTTCACGGGCAAGCTCTTCATCATGCTGTCGAGCGGAGGGGTCACCTCCGTCGATACGGCCGCGCAGTTTCCCGTACGCATCATCGAGTCGGGGCCGACGGCAGCGGTCATCGCCGGTCAGTACTACGGGAAGCATTTCAATATCCCCGAGATGTTCTGCTTCGACATGGGCGGGACGACGGCGAAATCGTGCCTCATCCAGAAAGGGGTCGCCGGGGTCGTCCCTACCTTCGAGGTGGGGAGGGTCCAGAGGTTCATGAAGGGAAGCGGACTGACCATCCAGGTCCCCGTCGTCGACCTTATGGAGATAGGCGCGGGCGGGGGCAGCATCGCGAAGGTGAGCAAGCTGGGGACGCTCCAGGTGGGACCCGAAAGCTCCGGCGCCGACCCCGGACCGATCTGCTACGGCAGGGGGGGTCAGGATCCCTGCGTGACCGACGCCGACCTCCTGCTCGGATACCTCGACGAGAACTACTTTCTCGGGGGTACGATGAAGCTCGACAAGGAGGGGGCCCGGCGCGGAGTCGAGGAGAAGATAGCGAAGCCGCTCGGTGTTTCCTTCATTCAGGCCGTCTGGGGCATCCACGACCTCATCAACGAGACGATGGCGGCGGCGGCAAAGACGCACATCGCGGAAAAAGGAGGCAACCCCAAGATCGTTACCATATCGGCCTTCGGCGGCGCCGGGCCGGTCCATGCCTACGGGCTGGCGAAGAAACTGGGGTCGCCGCGGATGCTCATTCCGCCGAACGCGGGAGTGGGCTCGGCGATGGGGTTCTTCACCGCCCCGCGGGCCTTCGATCTCCTGAGAAGCCACAAGGTGTCCCTCAGCGACGCCGCATTCGGCGACGTGGAAGAGATCTTCAAAGGGCTTGAGCGTGATGCCGCCGAGATACTCAAGAAGGAGGCCACGAATGACACGATCCGCTTTGAGAGGTCTTTAGACATGCGGTTCGTGGGTCAGGGCTCGGAGATGAACATTTCCGTCCCCGGCGGGGATTTCACTGCGTTCACGAAGGTGCAGATCAGGCAGCTCTTCGACGATGCCTACCAGAAACTTTATGGAAGGACCTATCCCGATTCGGAGGTGGAGTTCATCAACTTCAAGGTCAGGGCCAGCCTTCCCGAAAAACTCCTGCAGCTGCCGAAAATGGAGGCAAAGGGCCGCACCCTCGACAAGGCGGTCAAGGGGCAGCGCCTTGCGTATTCACCCATCTCGAAGGATTTCATCCCCTACAGCGTGTACGACCGGTACAGTCTCTTCCCCTCCGCCCATTTCCCCGGCCCCGCTATCATCGAGGAAAAGGAATCGACACTCATCGTAGGTGAAGACGCCCGGGTGTCTGTCGACGATTTCGGGTTCCTCTGGATAGACATCAAGGAGGTGTGCTGATGGCCCGTACGTTTGATCCGATAACACTCGAGATCCTGTGGAGACGGCTCATTTCCATCGTCGACGAGGCGGACGGGAGCGTCGCCCGCACAGCTTTCTCAAGCCTCTTGAGAGACGCACACGACTACACCTGCATGTTTACCGACCACCTTGGCCGGGAGCTTGCGCAGGGCACCTTCGCGACGCCGGGACAGTCGGGAGCCATGGCCCTCGGTATAAAGAACCTTGTCAACAAGTATCCGCTCGACTACTACAACCCCGGGGACGCCTTCATCACCAACGACCCCTGGGCGCTCGCGGGCCATCTCAACGATGTCTGTGTCATGAGCCCCATATTTTACAGGGACAAACTGGTCGCATTCACGGCCTGTGTCTTCCATCATTCCGACATCGGAGGACGGGTCGCGTCGGACAACCATGATGTCTTCGAAGAGGGGATCTTCATTCCCCTTGTGAAGCTCTACGATAAGGGCGTTCTCAACGAGTCCGTTCTCGACCTTGTCCGCTGGAACGTGAGGACGCCTGACGAGGTTATCGGTGATATCCGTTCCCAGATAGCCGCGAACCACGTCTGCGGTGAAAAGATATGTCAGATGCTCAAGGAAAGCGATCTTGAAGATCTTGAGGATCTTGCCGACCAGATCATCGGTCTTACGGAAAGGAGCATGAGGGAAGAGATCGAGAAGATCCCCGATGGGGTGTATCGCACGAGGGGTGTCATCGAGCAGATGAAGGGAAACGATGACATCATTATCGAGGCGAAGGTGGAGATAAAGGGAAGCGATATTATTGTCGACCTCGAGGGTTCTTCAGGACAGGTGAACTGGGGCGGCAACGTGGTCTTCAACTTTACCTACGCCTACGTCTTTATGGCGATAAAGAGCATGTTCGCCCCGGACATACCCAACAATGACGGTTGCGCGAAACCCATCAGTCTCACCGCTCCCGAGGGCTCCGTGGTAAACTGCAAGTTCCCGGCGGCGGTGGCGGCGCGCATGGGAGTGGGCCACTTCCTGACGGAGGTCATCTACCGGGCGCTGTCCGATGTGCTGCCTGAGAAGGTAATAGCCGCGTCCGGCGGCACGCCGGCGGCGATGAACGTCTTTTACGGGAAACGAAAGGACGCTAAACCCTGGCACAGTGTCATCATCAGGGGTGGCGGCATGGGTGCCGGGGCGCGCAACGACGGCAATTACGTCTACATCTTCCCGGCCAACGGCGCGAACACACCCGTGGAGATCTTCGAGAGCGATACACCGCTCATCGTGGAAAGACGGGAGATCGTGGCGGATTCGGGCGGTACGGGCAGGATGAAGGGTGGTCTCGGGAAGCGGGAGGTATTCAGGGTGCCCGATGATGAGTATGCACCGATCCCTCCCGTCAACCTGGGTATCCAGGCGGGCCGGTACATCTATCCGGCGGAGGGTCTATTCGGGGGGGCTCCCGGGGCGAGGGCGCAGTTTCTCGTAAACGGCACGCCCGGGAACTCCTATGGACTGACGCAGCTTAAACCCGGAGACGTGGTGACCATAGACGCCCCGGGCGGCGGCGGATACGGCAACGCCGTCGAACGCGATCCGGAGATGGTGCTCACGGATGTCCTTGAGGGATACGTTAGTCTCGAAAGCGCTAGATCGGACTACAAAGTGGCTATCGATCCGAAAACCTTCGAGATCGATGAGGATGAAACAAGGAAGCTGAGACAGTGAAGGCATGCCGCAGGACGGCGTGTCGCGGGCAAGAGGAGGACAGTGAACATGGAGCGGCCATTCGATTCAAAAGTGAAATCTGAAAAGGAACTGAAAGTTCTCCAGCTGGACGGACTGAAATGGACTGTTGAACATGCATACAACGGTTCCGTGCATTACCGGAGAAAACTTGACGAGGCAGGGGTAAGACCGGGGGACATAAAATCCCTGGGGGACATACGCAAGCTCCCCTTTGCGACAAGCAAGGACCTCCAGGAGGGATACCCTTTCCCCTTGAGGAGCGTTCCTTTTGAAGAGATCGTCCGTATCCATGCGTCGAGCGGGACGACGGGCAAGCGCAAGGTGCTCTGCTATACGGCGAAGGATATCGACGACTGGGCCAATATGTTCGCCCGGTGCTATTCGTACGCAGACTGCACGCCCGAGGACAGGATCCAGATAGCCGTGGGGTACGGTGTCTGGACGGCGGGATGGGGTTTCCAGAACGGGTGCGAGCGTTTCGGGGCGATGTCGATCCCCATAGGCCCCGGCAACACGGATATGCAGTGCCAGTTCCTTGAAGACTTCGGGACAACGGCCATGACCTGCACCGCTTCCATGGGTCTTCTCATGGCGGAGCTCATCGAGGAGCGCGGTCTCAAGGGAAAGATACCCTTGAGAAAGATGATCTTCGGTTCCGAGAGGGCAAGCGATGCCATGCGCCAGAGGATATCGGAGCTTTCCGGAGTGGCCTACGACCAACTCTTCGACATACCGGGCATGACGGAGCTCTACGGCCCCGGCACGGGTCTCGACTGCCGCTACCACACGGGCATTCACTACTGGGCCGATTACTACATCCTGGAGATCCTGAACCCGGAAACACTTGAGCCCGTTCCCGAGGGTGAGGTGGGGGAGATGGTGGTGACGACCCTTCGCAAGGAGGCGGCTCCTCTCATCCGCTACCGCACGAGGGACTTAACGAGGATCATGCCGGGTAAATGCCCCTGCGGGAGCCTCATGCCGCGCCACGACAGGATACTGGGGCGCAGTGACGACATGTTCATCTTCAGGGCGGTCAATATCTATCCCAGTCACATAGACCAGATACTCTCCAATATCAAGGATGTCGGCAGTGAATACCAGATCCTCCTTTACAGGAAGGACAAGGGTGGCAAGGACCACATGACCATAAAAGTGGAGCGCGCCCAGGGGACCGAGAAGTCCCACGATGCCGACAAGCACATCCGCAAGACCATAGAAAAGGAGGTCAAGAAACAGGTGCTCGTGAGCTGCGACGTGGAGGTGGAGGATTACGGCTCCCTTCCCAGATCGGAGCGCAAGACAAAGAGAGTCTTTGACGAAAGAGATTCGTAGCGGGGTTAAGGTTCCACGGGAACAGAGAGGATTTGAAAAAGGAGGTTATTGTGAAGGCCTACGATTATCACAAGCCGCGGACGGTCAAAGAGGCCGTCGATATCATGGATGGTCTGGAAAACGCTAAGTACATAGCCGGCGGAACCGACGTCATGGTGTTGTTGAAGCAGGGAAAGATCACCCCGGCGAACCTGGTGTCCCTGAGGAATGTTGCGGAAATCTCCCGGATCGACGTGCAAGGCGGGCTGCGGACAGGAGCGGGGGTCACCCATACCGAGATTGCAAACAACGAATACATCCGGGAGCATTACTCCGCTCTCGCGGATGGAGCGGGCGTTGTCGGCTCCAAGCAGATACGCAACGTTGCCACCATCGGCGGGAACATCTGCAATGCCGCCCCCTCGGCGGACACGATCTGCCCCCTGCTGGTATTCGACGCCGAGGTTGTCATAGCCGGGAAACCGGGGGAGCGCCGGGTTCCCCTCGATCAGTTCCTTGTCGGGCCCAACCAGGTGGCCCTGGAGAAGGATGAGATCGTAACGGGGTTCGTCATGCCCGCCTTCGGCGCGGGGACGGGCTCCGCATACATAAAGCATGCAAGGAGGCTGGCAATGGACCTGCCCATCCTCGGCATAGCGGTGAGGGTGACGGTAAAGATCGGCGGCAGTGAGGCAGGTTGCAGGGAAGCCTTCGGTCAGGCCGACGGCTCGGATACAGTCAGGCGTCTGGAGGCGGAGGGTTTGGTGCTGGAGGACGTCCGGGTCGCCATGAGCGTCGTGGCCCCCAGGCCGATCCACGCCCGGAAGGCCGAAGAGGCCGTGAAAGGCAGGATGATCTCGGAGAAGGTCCTCGAAGAGCTCGGTGAGATCGCCGCGTCGGAATCAAAGCCGCGTGACAGCATCCGAGGTGAGGCGTGGTACAGACGGGACATGGTGAAGGTGCTCACGAAGCGTGCGCTTCTCAAGTCCATCGAGCGAATGACGGGGGCGAGCAGCATGGTGGTCCCGAGCAGGCTGTGGTAGGAGGGTTTGCGATGAAGAAAGAGATTACATTCACTCTCAATAACGAAGAGGTCCTCGTCGAAGTGGACCCGAAGTGGACCCTTATCCACCTGTTACGGGAGGTCCTCGAGCTGACGGGTACGAAAGAGGGATGCGGGGTAGGAGAATGCGGCGCATGCACGGTGATCGTCGACGGCGAGGCCGTCAACTCCTGCCTGTATCCGGTGATGGAGATAGAGGGAAAGACGGTAACGACCATAGAAGGGGTTGCCTTGCCGGACGGCACGCTCCACCCCATTCAGCAGGCATTCATCGAAAACAACGGTGTTCAGTGCGGCTATTGTACGAGCGGCATGATCATGTCCGCCAGGGCGCTCCTTGACAGGAAGAGCGACCCGACGGAGGACGAGATCCGGACCAGCATATCGGGGAATATATGCCGCTGCACCGGGTACGTCCAGATCGTTGAATCGATACAGTTGGCGGCTGAAAGGATGAAGAAGTAGGTGGAAGGTTCCACGGACTTCAATGCCACCGCTGAGCCGTGCTCAGCCTGATTGAGGAGGAGGCAATGGAAAACTTGTTGCATGTTGGAAAGAATGTTCCGAGAACCGCTGAAATAGACAAGGTCACCGGTCGTGCTGTGTACATCGATGAGTACAAGCGGCCCGGCATGTTATACGGAAAGATACTCTACAGTCAGTACGCCCACGCGCGGATCAAATCCATCAATACGGAAAAGGCGAAGAAGCTGCCCGGCGTGCGCGCCGTGATCACCGGATATGACATCCCTGACGTACGGGTTGGCTTCCTCGGTGACCAGACGGTCCTCAAACGTGACGTCGTGCGTCAGTTCAGGGATGAGGTCGCCGCGGTGGCTGCCATCACGCCGGAGATCGCCGAAGAGGCTCTCAGGCTCATCGAGGTGGAATACGAGCAGCTGCCGGCGATATTCGATCCCATCGAGGCCATGAAGCCCGATGCGCAGCTTGTCCATGAGACGGATGCAAGGGGCCGTCCGCTAAGAAGCAACATACTTCCCCTGCCGTGGAAGTTCTCCGCCGGGGACGTCGATAAGGCCCGCGAGGAGTCTGTCTTTGTCGTGAAACACGACGTGACGACCCCGTGGATCAACCAGTGCTGCATGGGGACGAGCGGATGCGTTGCCGAGTTCGACGGCAACAACAACCTGACCTACTGCGCCCAGACCAACGTCATCTTCGGAGCCAAGCAGCGAATCGCTGCCTACCTCAGGAACATCGGCCTCAAGGGAAAGAAGATAAGGATATTCAACCCTGTTGTTGGCGGCAGTTTCGGCACGAAGCTCGATACCGATATCTACGAGTTCATCTGCATTCAGCTTGCGCTGAAGACGCGCAAACCTGTGAAGATCAGGTTCACCAGGGAGGAGGAATTTGCGGCACTGCCCCCGAGGCAGATCTCCCGGTTTTCGATCGAACAGGGGTGTGACAGGGAGGGGAAGCTGACCTTCCGCAAGGTCGACGCCATCCTCGACAATGGTGCCTACACGTCGTGGGGTGCCACCACGCCGTCCGTCATGATGCTTCCCATCTCATCGATGTACCGCGTGCCCAATGTCGCCTTCCAGGCGACCTGTGTCTACACGAACAACATCTACTCTCAGGCCATGAGGGGCTACGGGAACCCGCAGGCGGCCTTCGCGGTGGAGACCTCGATGGATCTCCTGGCTCAGAAGGCCGGAATAGATCCCGCCGAGTTTCGGCTGATCAACCGCAACCACCCCGGAGACATCACGCCAATGGGCCTCAAGATCACAACCTGTCCGCTGGAAGAGTGCATCACCACGGTGAAGAATAAGATCGGGTGGGACGAGAAGCGGGGCAAAGGAAACGGCCGGGGAGTCGGCATGGCGTCACTCATCCACGTGGCCGGAGGAGCCCGGGTCTATCTCTCGGATGGAACGGGCATACGGATCAAGGTGAATGAGGATGGCGAGGTGGACGTGCTCTCAGGCAGCACCGATCAGGGCCAGGGATCGCCCACTGTTATCGCGCAGATCATTGCCGAGGCCACGGGTTTCCGGCCCGAGGACGTCAATATAGTCTTCGGCGACACCGCTCTCGGGCTGTGGGACGCCGGCACCCATGCCAGCAGGCATACCTTTGTGGCAGGCAACGCCGCCGTCAGGGCCGGCGAGATGGTAAAGCGCCAGATCCTGGAACTCGCTGTACAGTACATCCCAAAGCTCGTCAAGAGGACCTTGAAGCAGCAGAAAAAGAAAAACCCCGAGTTCGTGCCGCCTGAACTGGATTACGCATTGATCGACAGCCCCGACAAGCTTGAGCTGAAGAACCGCATGATATATCCCGGGACAGCCCCGGACCATCCTTACTTCAAGATGGAGGTCGGAAAGGTCCTGACAGCCGGGCTCCACGTGGGCACGGGCGAAAGCAAGGCGGTTGCGGCGGAGGTGTTCTGGGATCCGCCGACGCAGATGCTCAACGCCGAGATGAAGGGCAATTATTCGTGCACCTACGCCTTCGGAGCGGCCGGGGTCGAGGTGGAAGTAGATAGAAAGACCGGTGAGGTGAAGATCCTGAAGCTGGTTTCCGCCCATGACGTAGGCCGCGCCATCAATCCCGTCCTAGTCAAGGGACAGATATACGGTGCGGCATATATAGGGGTAGGCTACGGTCTTACGGAGAGGGTGCAGGTTGTTGACGGGAAGGTGGTGAACGCGAATTTCCGTGACTACAAGATCCTGACGGCAAACGATAATATTCCCGTGGAGGCGGTCATCATTGAAGACCCCGATCCCGCCGGGCCTTATGGTGCAAAAGGTATCGGTGAACCGGGCCTGGTTCCGACGGCACCGGCGATCGCCAATGCCGTCTACGATGCGGTGGGCGTATGGATCAGGGATCTGCCCATCACGCCCGAGAGGGTGCTGGCCGCTCTCAAGGCAAAGGGTGAGTGAGGGATCATTATTCGGTGAGAGACTCCGGAGCGTCAGGCGGTACAGCCTGTGATTGAGGACGGAGGTTTTTCAGTCGGGGATGTGTTAATGGAGAAAGAGCGGCTTATTTACCTCGACAATGCGGCTACTTCGTTTCCGAAGCCGCCGCAGGTGATTCAAGCTATGGTCCACTTTATGGAACACGTGGGTGCGAATCCGGGACGCTCCGGCCACCCGCTGGCTCGTGAGGCGGGTGAGATGGTGGATGGTGTAAGAAGCGGCCTGGCCCGTCTTTTCAATGCCGACGACCCTTCAAGGGTCTGTTTTACGCTGAATATCACCGGGGCGCTCAACACCATATTCCTGGGATACCTGAATCCCGGAGACCATGTGGTGACCACGTCAATGGAGCATAATTCCGTGATGCGTCCCCTGGTGTGTCTGCAGGAGACGGGATATATCTCGCTGAACATCGCTCCCTGTGACCGCAAGGGTTTTCTCGATATCGACGCCCTGGTGAAACTGTTGCGCAAAGACACCCGGCTTGTGGTTCTGAACCATGCGTCAAACGTTTGTGGCACCCTGCAGGACGTGGCGGCGGTAAAGACAGCGATCGGTGATATTCCTCTCCTGCTCGATACCGCCCAGACCGCTGGTTGCTATCCCATCGACGTGAAGGCCCTTGGTGTGGACATACTCGCCTTCACGGGACACAAGGGTCTCATGGGTCCCCAGGGAACAGGGGGTTTCTACCTGCGAAGGGGAATTGACCTGAGACCCCTCGTCCGGGGAGGAACGGGCAGCATTTCGGAAGACATGCACCAGCCCACGTTTATGCCTGATTCCATGGAGAGCGGCACCCAGAACAACGTGGGAATAGCAGGCCTCGGCGCGGCTGTGGGCTTTATCCTGGACGAAGGCGTGGAGAAGATCCGGCGTCACGAGGAGGAACTGACGCGACGGCTGCTTGACGGCATTTACGACCTGCAGAGCGTTGCGATCTACGGTCCCCTTGATCCGGTCAGGCAGACAGCGACGGTATCCGTAACTTTCGACAGTACTCTGCCGGAAGGATCGGAAGGCTCCCTGGGGTGCGGTGCCGTCAACCTCGCGTGGTTTGGTGACAATGTGTCTGTGGGAGAAGCGGAGGACCGGCTGGGCAGTCAGTACAATATTATGGTACGTGTCGGGTTGCACTGTGCTCCGATGGCCCACAGGACTATCGGTACATTCCCTGATGGTACCGTACGTCTCAGCATGGGGTATTTCAATACCTCCGATGACGTTGACGCGGCGGTACGGGCGATCAGAAGGATCGCCGAGGCGTGATCTCCTGCTTTCCCGGCCGGCCGGGGAGTCTCCCCGGGGTGGGGGCCTGACCGATAGAATACCGGGAGGTGCCGACCGGTGGGGAACGAGACAGCGGCTGTCGGGGACTCAAGGAGAGCAGACATGCCAAGGAGGGGTTATGAGGATTGAGAAGATCGATCACATATGTTTTGCGGTTAGCGATCTGGAAGAGACGAAACGGGTGTACAGGGAGGATTTCGGACTTGTACCGTCCTGCGAGTACACCGCGGAGTCGGAGAAGATCAAGGTGTCGCGCTACTACATCGGCGAGGTCGCCGTGGAGTTCATGGAATCGACAGCACCCGACGGGGAGGTCGCGAAATTCATCGATAAGCGGGGAGAGGGTGTTTTCCTCATATCCTACAAGGTCGATGACTTAACGAAGGCGATGAACGAACTGAAGGAGAAGAATGTCGATCTCATCGACAAGAAACCCCGGGAGCTTTTCGGCACGCGGTATGCCTTTGTGCATCACCCCAACAAGCTTCACGGGGTGCTCACGGAGCTTCTGGAGGGCGATTTCGACATTAATAAGTGATGATACGAATGTACTCACGGCCAAGAGTCAAGGGTCACAAGGAGGGTGAATGAAGGTACTGGTGTTGGGAGGAACAGGAGGCATGGGCCAGGGGGTCGCGCGGGACCTCATCAAACAGGATCGGATAGAGAAGGTGGTGCTCGGAGATATCAATGTCGATCCTGCCAGGGTGCAGGAGAAACTGCGGGCAAGCGCGAAAGTGTCCCTGGTGAGGATCGATGTGAACGATCACGCCGGAATGGTGAATGAGATCAAGGGTGTCGATGTCGTCGTCAACTGCGCCGGGCCTTTTTACAAGACCGCCGTGGCGGTGGCCAGGGCAGCCGTCGAGGCGAAGGTCAATTACATCGATATATGCGACGACTACGAGGCAGCCCAGATCCTCTTTGCCTCCGATATCGACGCCGCTGCGAAGGAGGCGGGAATTACCGTCCTGACGGGTATGGGATCGGACCCGGGGACGAACAACGTGCTCGTGAAGTGGTATGCGAACAGGCTCGACCGCGTCGACGAGATATACCTTTACTGGGTTGTCAGCATAGCGGAGCTCGCCGGTGCCGCATGGGACCACAGCCTCCACATGGTCCTCGGCAGGATCCCGCAGTATATCGACGGCCGGCTGGTTGAGGTGGACGGAGGAGGCGGTGAGGAGATCGAGCATTTCCTTGAGCCTCTCGGGGAATGCCTCATAAGCTACGTTGGCCATCCGCAACCCATTACGATACCCCGCTACATAGAAGGGGTGAAGACGGTTGTCATAAAAGGGGCCCTCATCCCCCTGTGGGTGGACAAGCTCATAAAGGAACAGAAGGCCATGGGTCTTCTCGGCAGCGAACCCGTCGAGGTGAGGGGAGGCAAGGTGGTGCCCTACGACCTTGCCTTGAGGCTCTGGGGCACCATCCCGAAGGACAGGGACAATGGTCCCCAGGCATCGGGCCTTAAGGTCATAGTGAAAGGCGAGAGACAGGGGAAGCAGGTGACCTACACGGCCGATATCGTCGGCAGAATGGCCCCCGGGACAGGTCTTCCCGCATCCATAGCGGCCCTCATGATGGATGCCGGCGAGGTCACCGTAAAGGGTGTCGTCGCCCCCGAGGGCTGCATCGACCCCGACCGGTTCCTCGCGGAACTGTTGAAGAGAGGCGCTCGGATACACCAGACCGAGACGATCCAGTCCATGTTCGAGCTCTAATGCCGACAGGTTTCCCATGAAGGAGGTTCATATGAAAGAAGCCCCGAAGTTGAACATAAGAAGAAGCATCGAACTCTTCGAAGAGGCAAAGACTCTCGTCCCCGGCGGGGTCCTGGGAGCCAGGAAACCCGGCGATTTCATCATGGGCGAATACCCCATCTTTCTCGAGTACGGGAAGGGCTCCCGGCTCATCGACGTGGACGGGAACGAGTTCATCGATTTCCTCTGCGGCTACGGGCCCATCATCCTCGGTTACCGCGAGGACGAGGTCGATGATGCCGTCATACGCCAGATAAAGGACAAGGGGTTCTGCTTCAGCCTTACCCAGCCCTATCAGAATGAACTGGCCAGCAAGCTCAACACCCTCATCCCGTCGGCCGAGATGAGCATCTTCCTCAAGACCGGTTCCGATGCCACGACGGCAGCCATCCGTATCGCGCGGGCCTACACGGGACGCATCAAGGTCATGCGGTCCGGGTACCATGGCTGGCATGACTGGTGTGTCGAGATGAAGGGGGGCATTCCCGAGAAGTTCTATGACGATGTCCATGAGTTCCACTACAATGATCTCGATATGCTCGAGGACCTTATGAAGAAGCACGGGGACCAGACGGCGGCCATCATCATGACGCCCTTTGGTCACCCACTCCATCAGAAGATGCAGACGCCGAAACCGGGCTTCCTGGAAGGCGTGCGCAAGCTGGCGGACGCCTATGGCGCGGTCCTTGTCTTCGACGAGGTGCGCACATGCTTCCGTCTCAGGATGGGCGGCGCGCAGGAGCTTTACGGGGTCAAACCGGATCTCACTGTGCTCGGCAAGGGCATGGCCAACGGGTATGCCATCAGTGTTGTTACCGGGAAAGAGGAGGTCATGATGGCCGCGGCGTCGAAGCTCTTTATCTCCTCCACGTTCTTTCCCAACAGCGATGGCTACATCGCGGCCCTGAAGGTCATCGAGATCATGGAGCGAGAGAAGGTTATCGATCAGATATGGGAGAAAGGCGAACGGCTCCTCAAGAGGATTCAGGGTATCATCGATAAATATTCGAACACCGGGGCGGAACTCACGGGCGTTGCCCCCATGTTCCACGTGACCTTCACGAAGGGCAATCCCGACACGCAAAGGGACCGCAGGACCGATTTCTACACCCAGATGATCCGAAAAGGCTTCTTCTTCACGCCTCATCACCATGCCTACTTAAGCTACAGGCACACGGAAGAGGACCTTGACCTCACGATGCAGGCTATGGACGAATCCATGGCCTATGTAAGCGAGAAGTATAAAGGGTAGGGGGTACGTTAATGAAGGACGATCTCAATATCGTAGGCAAGAGGGTCGTGCGAAGCGATTCCCTCGCGAAGGTGACGGGCGAGGCACGCTATACCGCCGACCTCACATTTCCCGGCATGCTCGTGGCAAAGGTCCTGAGGAGCCCCTATCCTCACGCGAAGATCGTGGGCATCGATGTCACGAGGGCCCTCAAGGTGCCCGGCGTCAAGGCCGCTGTCAGCGGCTTCGATTCCTATGGTGTAAAATGGGGCGTTTTCCGGTATACTCAGGACCATGCCATGCTCCACACCGACAAGGTGCGGTACATCGGCGAGGATGTCGCCGCGGTGGCTGCCGTCGATGAGGAGACGGCGATGGAGGCCCTCTCCCGGATCAAGGTGGACTATGAGCCTCTCCCCGCCGTTTACGACCCCATGGAATCCATGAAGGACGGAGCGCCGCAGATCCACAACGAATACAAGAACAACATCAACATCCACATAAACATCGATGTCGGCGAGGTTGACAGGGCCATGGATAAGGCCTATCTCGTCAGGGAGGATACCTTCAGGGCGGCCGGCGAGGCCTATGCGATGATGGAACCCTATGCCGTGGTCGCCTCTTTCAAGAACGGCTATCTCGACCTCTACATGCCGAACGCGGGGCCGCATGTCCGGGCCAAGGCCCTGTCGAACATGCTCAAACTGTCTCTCAACAGGGTGCGCATCCGCCACATCAATTCCGGCGGGGCCTTCGGCGGGCGTTCCGAGGTGGCGCCGGGCGACCTCGTGGCGTCGCTTCTGGCCATCAAGTCCGGCAGGCCCGTGAAGCTAGTCCTCTCCCGGGAGGAGAATGCCACCAGCTCGCGGCAGGTACACGACATCATCGCCACCGTGAAGACGGGGATGAAGAAGGACGGCACTATCCTGGCCAAGGACTACAAGGTGATATATGACGGCGGCGCCTACAGTTCCACGGGGCCCATCGCCACGTCAATACCCTTCTATGTCTACGAAGAATGCTACCGTTTCCCGAATGTCCGCTATAACGGCTACAGGGTGTTCACGAATAAGGGTATCCGCGGGATGTACGGCTGCCATGGCAGGGCCTTTCTTGCGGGCAACGAGGCGCAGATGGACATGATGGCGAAAGAGCTTGGCCTCGACCCCGTCGATGTGCGTCTCAGGAACGGCCTCAAGCCCGGTGAGATGACGGCAACGAAGTCGAAGATCACGAGTTGCGGCCTGAAAGAGACCATAGTGACCGCCTCGGAGAAGACCAATTTCAAGAAGAGATGGGCGAAACCTTCGAGGCTCAAAGGCGTCGGCATGGGATGTGTTGCCATCATGTGCGGCTTTCCCATGGGGTTCCGGTCGGGTTCGTCCTGCTACGTCAAGATCAACGATGACGGTCAGGTGACGCTCGTGACAGGGCTTGTCGACAACGGGCAGGGAAATGAATCGATGGTGATCCAGGTGGCCTCCGAGGTCCTCGGGGTGCCCATGAAGGATATCAACCTCGTGAATGCCGACACGGAGGTGACGAACCTCGACCCGGGCGCCTATTCGCAGGCCGCCGCCTTCGTGGGGGCCAACGCCGTAAGGGTCGCCTGTGAGAACGCTCGCGAGAAGATCGTCGCCATCGCGGCCGAAAAGCTGAAGGTCAAGGCGAAGGATATCGGTCTTAGGGACGGTGCCGCCTATTCCCTAAAGAATCCCGACAAGAAGATGCCCATATCCTGGGTGGTGCGCGAGGCCTTCTTCAGGGGAGAGCCCATCACGGGAACGGGTTCGTTCTTCCCGAACATCGACTTCGAGAGGGAGTGGGTGACGAGGCCCTGGGGCCAGATGGCGGGGACCTTTTCCTTCGGGACCTCCGTCGCGGAGGTGAGTATTGACGGTGAGACGGGCAAGATCACCATGCCCCGCTTTACCTCCGCCCACGACTGCGGGCGTGCCATAAATCCCATGGCCGTCGAGGGCCAGATGGAAGGCTCCATCCAGCAGGCGGGGGTTGCGGCCATTACCGAGGGGAACCTGTGGGACGGGGGATACCTCCTTAACCCCAACCTTCTTGAGTACAAGGTTCCCCTGGCATGCGACATGCCCGATATGGACACCATCATAGTAAGCTCGCGGGACCCTGCCGGACCTTTCGGTGCCAAGGAAGGAGGCCTCACGGTGCGCATGAACGCGTACAGCGCCGTCGCCTGTGCCGTTGCGAACGCCACGGGAGAGCTGTTCAGCGAACTGCCTCTGACGCCGGACAGGGTGATGAAGATGCTGGAACGAAAGAAGGGGGTGAAGTGATGATCCTGCCACAGTTTGAATACAAGAGAGCACGGAGCGTGGCCGACGCGGTTGCCCTCTACAAGAAAGAAAAAGGAAAGGCGATCTACCTCGCCGGGGGAACGGACCTGATCCCGCTCGTGAAGCTGAGGCTGCGGGAGCCGAAGGCGGTCATCGACCTGAAAGGGATAGAGGACTTGAAGATCATAGCCACCCGCGGCGGGTCCCTTTCGGTGGGCGCGAATGCCACCCTCTTCGATCTCAAGAAGGACCCCGTGATCGCCGCTCACTTCCCGGCTCTCGTCGAGTCACTCGATGCCACGGCCTGCGAGACACTCCAGATGCGCGGCACCCTGGGCGGCAATATCCTTCAGGGTGCGCGCTGCCTCGAGTACAACCAGTCCCTCGAATGGCGGAAGGCCCGGGGTTTTTGTTTCAAGATGGGCGGGAAGGAATGCAACGTCGTCAAGGGCGCGAAGGTATGCTTCGCCAATTATTGCAGCGACAATGCCCCCTCGCTCATCAGCCTCGGGGCACAGGTGAGGCTCATGGGACCTGGCGGGGAGCGCACCGTGAAACTGGAAAGCCTTTTCACCGGGGATGCCAGGGCGCTCTTCGCCATGGAGGGAGGAGAGGTGCTGACGCACATACTCGTTCCCCTGAAGAAGACAAAGGGGGCCTACGAGAAGCTGCGCGTCCGTGAGTCCATGGACTACCCTCTCGTCGGCGCCGCCGTGTCCGTTATCGACGGGAAGGCGAGGATCTGCGTGGGCGGCGTCGGCGCTGCCCCCCGCCTGTATGTCCTCGGGGATATCAGGGATGCCGCCTCCGTCAGGGACGTTGCCGAAAAGGCCTCCGCTGACGCAAAACCGGTGGCGAACGCCACGCTCTCACCGGCCTACCGGAAAAAGATGGTGGGGACCCTGATCAAGCGGGCTCTCAAGAGATCTCTTGCGGAGGGTAAACGATGAAAACGATGAAAGTCAGCTTCAATGTAAACAGTGAAGATGTCACCCTCGACGTGAGACCCTACGAGACCCTTCTCGAAACCCTTCGTGAGCGGCTGTTCCTCACGGGAGCGAAGGAAGCCTGCGGACTGGGTGCATGCGGGGCCTGCACGGTGATAGTAAACGGGATACCGCTGAGGTCCTGCCTCGTCCTGACCCCCGAGGTGGAGGGAGCGACGATCATGACGGTGGAGGGCTTGAGAGAGGACGGGAACCTGCACCCCCTGCAGGAGACGTTCATGGAGAAGGGCGCCGTCCAGTGCGGTTTCTGCACCTCGGGCATGATCATGACCGCGAAGGCCCTCCTCGACAGGAACAAGAGGCCGACAAAGAAGGAGATCGTCACAACGATATCCTCCAACGTCTGCCGGTGCACGGGCTACAAGAAGATAGTCGAGGCGGTGGAGGAAGCGGCCAAAAGGATGGCTTGAACCGCTTGGCAGGCTGTTGATTAAGTCAGTTTTCGAGCCAGGTTCACGTTCTGTCATTCCGGTGGAGGCCGGAATCCAGGAAGAACGATGCGTTAGAGAGACCTCTGGATCCCGGATCAAGTCCGGGATGACGAAAAGAGGAGTTTGCCAACAGCCTGTTGAACGTTAAAAACCTAACAGGTCCTGCGGGTTGTGTGCCTCCTGCAGGACCTGTAATATTTATGGTTTATGCTGTATCAGTAGTGTCCGGTAAAACTAATTAAAAGTATGGCCTGTTCTTTATACCTGTAGGATAATGAATTTACCCAAACCCAAAACCTGCAAGGGGGAACAGACCATGAACAGAGTATACACCATCTTCGCG
>Ga0334887_1000281_pt1 | contig 83509 bp, 89 predicted proteins | sample GraSluR1_MG_10_FD_207217 | JGI IMG/M metagenome (GOLD analysis project Ga0334887, IMG submission 207217) | Sludge microbial communities from methane-producing bioreactor in Wageningen University, Netherlands - Granular Sludge_18_07-R1 | ecosystem: Engineered > Bioreactor > Anaerobic >...
AACCGCCGCGCAGCAGCAACTGGTGGCTAATCACCTCGGCTTCGGCTGGGGTTTCCCTGGTGGTGGGCAACAACATCTGTGAATAGCGCATCTCGTTCTCCCGCGTAGGTCTTAAGCCTGGCCAGTTCGGCCCTGCTGTTTCCGTTGATATTCTGTTTCCATATGTTCCAGTTCCTGGAGAAATACCGGCAACAAATCCGCTTCAGTCACTTTTTTGTACAACTCACCTTTCTTGAAGATGATACCAACACCATGCCCGCCGGCAATGCCGATATCCGCCTCTCTGGCTTCCCCGGGCCCATTGACCACGCAGCCCATAACCGCAACTTTGAGCGGGGCCTGCATGGTTTGTAGGCGTGCCTCCACCTGTTCAGCCAAGCTGAAGAGATCAATACGGGTACGGCCGCAGGTCGGACAGGAAATCAGCTCGGGTCCTCGTTCGCGGATCCTGAGTGAGCGCAGCAACTCATAGGCCACTCGCAGTTCTTCCACCGGATCCCGGGTGAGCGAAATACGAAAGGTGTCGCCAATACCCTCCAGGAGTAAAATACCCAGGGCAAGGCTGGATTTGACTGTACCAGCAACAAGTCCGCCTGCTTCGGTCACCCCGAGGTGCAGGGGATAGTCGCAGCGTTTGGCCAAAAGCCGGTAACTGGCAATGGTGGTCAGTACATCCGGTGATTTGATGGAAATTTTGAGCTCACTAAAGCCAAGCCTTTCCAATTGGCGCACCTTGTCAAGCGCGCTCTCAATGAGGGCATCTGGCTGCTGTGGGCTGGGATACCCATGGCGGGCCAGAAGTTCCTTATCAATGGAGCCGGAATTGACCCCCACCCGGATGGGTGCACCATGGGCACGGGCGGCATGCACGACCCGTTGCAGCTTGTCTACTCCACCCAAATTGCCCGGATTGATGCGAATGCCCTGGGCGCCGTGCTCCAAGGCAGCCACGGCCAGGCGGGCATCGAAGTGGATATCGGCAATCAACGGCAGGTTGATGTGTGCACGGATGGCAGTAATGGCACGGGCCGCAGCCATGTCTGGGACTGCCACCCGAATCAGCTCGCAGCCAGCCTGGGCAAGCTGCTCGATCTGGAGGGTGGTGGCCTCCACATCACTGGTTTGGGTGTTGCACATGGACTGGACAGAGATGGGGGCATCACCACCCACCGGCACGGTACCAATGCGAATTTGGCGTGTTTTGCGGCGCTCAATCATGGACTCTCCCCGGGCCAGGTCTGTTTGCCGCTGTTTGCTGGGCCGTCAAATTCAGTTCAGCCTCGGAGGCGCGCACATACAGGGGAGTACTGTCAGTCTGCCCTGCTCCATGGCTCAGCAGATCATGCGCACAAAAACCAAGTACCGCCGCCCGGGGCAAGGCAAGGATGGCAGGTGCCATGCGCACCAGTACTTGCTGTGGCAGGATCTGGCCACTGGCAGCCAGCAAGTCTGCCATACTTGGCCCAACACAGATGGTGGGCTCTGTAATCTGGTCCAACAGGGATGCAACAGAACATACCTGATAGGGGCCAAGACGCATGGGCATGCCTGTCTCATCCTGGAGACCGGTGTTGTAAAACGCAGCATAGACCTGGTTTTTTCTGGCGTCAAGCAAGGCCAAAACCGGTTCGTGCAGCGCAGGCAGCTGGGCAGCCAGAATGTCCAAAGTAGGTACTGTCACCAAAGGCTTGCCGCTTGCAAAGGCAATGCCCTTGGCTGCGGCCATACCGATACGCAACCCTGTGAACGAGCCCGGCCCTCGGCTCACTGCCACTGCATCAATGTCATCCCATGTCACAGCACAGCCCTTGAGCATGTCTGCCACCATCCCCAGCAAACGCCTTGAATGCGAACGGCGGGGATAGTGACTCTGTTCAGCCAGCAGTCTGCCCTGGACGCGGTCCCCCACCGTGAGGGCAACGCTGCCGCAACCGCATGCCGTTTCAATGGCCAAGATCAAGAAGCTATCCATCGCTGCACAAGACGGACAATGTCATTATAAAAAACAAAAATCATCAGGGTGCCCAACAGGGCAATGCCGATCCTCTGGCTCATTTCCATACTGCGTTCGCTCAGGGGTTTGCGCCGCAGCATTTCCAGGGAAAGAAACACCAGATGGCCGCCATCCAGTACCGGTATCGGTAAAAGGTTGAGGATGCCCAAGTTGATACTGAGCAGCCCCATGAAGTAGACGAAATTCATCCAGCCGGCCTCCAGCTGCTGCCCGGCAATCTCGGCGATACGGATGGGGCCACCCAGTTCACTGGCAGGAACAACCCGTTGCACCAGCTTGACAATACCCACCACAGTCAGGTAGCTCAGGTTCCAGGTTTGGACCAAGGCAGCCTGTGCATACTCTCCAACCGAAGCCTTGGCATAGCGCAGCTCATTGCTTGGACCTATGCCGATCATGTACTTGTGCCCCACCTCCTCACCGAAAATGTTGCGTATGGGCAGCATCTCCGGCACTGCCTCAATGCGCAGACGTTGTTCACCGCGCTGGATCTCCATGGTAATGACCTTACCCTGACTGTCCCTGATCAGGCTGGAAACCTGCAGCCAGGAGTCGGTGCGTTCGCCATTGATGGCACGGATGGTGTCGCCCTGTACCAGGCCCGCCTTCTCCGCCACAGAGTCTGCACTCACCGTACCAATGGTGCTGGAATCCACTGGCTCGGGCAATCCGCCAGCAAAGAAAAACATGGCAAAGAAAAGCAACACCGCAAAAACGAGGTTGAACAGGGGGCCGGCAAAGACAATGAGAAAGCGCTGCCAAGATGGTTTGTGGGAAAAGGAACGGACGCGCTCTTCCGGCAGCACCTCTTCTCCGGGCTGCTCACCATACATCTTCACATACCCGCCCAGGGGAAAGGCACTGATGAGATACTCTGTTTCTCCCCACTGTCTGCCCACCACCTTATTGCCAAAGCCCAGGGAAAATTTCTCCACCCGCACACCAAAGGCCTTGGCAAAGAGAAAATGCCCCAGCTCATGGACAAAAATGAGAACGCCCAGAACAACGATAAAGGAAAGAAGCGTAGTCATACTACAATATGCAAAAAGTTAAAAAATCAACAGGAGTACAGCAGTCAATTTATCCGGCAAGAGCGGGTACGAGCTGGCAAGCCAGCCTGCGCGCTTCGGCATCTGCTGCCACAATCGCCTCCAGGTCGAGTTCATCTCCCTGCTCGCAGCGGGCAAGGGTCTGGGCAACCACCTGGGTAACCTGGGGAAAACCTATACTACCGGCAAGAAAGGCAGCCACCGCCACCTCGTTGGCCGCATTGAGCACCGCAGGCTGAGTGCCTCCTGCCCTCAACGCGTGATAGGCCAATTGCAAGGCAGGAAAACGATCGTGATCCGGTGCCTCGAATTCAAGGGAACCACAGCTGGCCAAATCCAGGCGAGGCATGGCCAAGGGCATGCGTTCCGGATATGCGAGGGCATAGGCAATGGGGATACGCATATCAGGAATACCCAGTTGTGCCACCATGGAGCCATCCTGGTACTCCACCAAAGAATGGACAATGGATTGGGGATGTACCACCACCTCAATCTGTTCCGGTGCTACATTGAACAGCCAGCGGGCCTCGATCACTTCCAGGCCTTTGTTCATCAGGGTGGCCGAATCAATGGAAATTTTCTTGCCCATGGCCCAATTGGGGTGGGCCAAGGCTGCCTCAGCGCTCACCTGTTTCAGGGCTGCTGCACTGTGCCTACGAAAAGGGCCACCAGAGGCGGTTAAAAGCAGGCGGCTCACATCCTGGCGACGACCAGCGGCAAGGGCCTGAAAAATGGCACTGTGCTCCGAGTCTATGGGCAAGAGACGTACCTCGGCCCTGCGCACCTCTTCCATCACCAGGCGTCCGGCCATGACCAAGGTTTCCTTGTTGGCAAGGCCAATATCCTTGCCTGCGCGAATGGCAGCCAAGGTGGGCTGCAGTCCAACCGCGCCCACCACGGCACTCACCACCATGTCGGCCTCGGGCAGGGCCGCTATTTGGCAGAGTCCCTGCTCTCCCCACAGTATCCTTTTACGATAGGCAGAGGGCAAGAGTTCGGCAAGCCGTCTCGCCAGAGGCTCGTCCGCCACACTCACCCAATCCGGGGCAAACTCCCTCACCTGTTGAGCTAAAAGCTCAATGTTGCGACCTGCAGCCAGGGCGCACAGGCGAAAACGCTCCGGAAACTGGCGCGCCACTGCACAGACATTTTGTCCAATGGAGCCGGTTGAGCCCAAAAGTGCCAGGGTTTTCACGAGATTCCCAGAAAGTACAGCAGATAGTAGAGCACGGGCGCACTGAGCAGAAGGCTGTCAATGCGATCCAGCAAACCGCCATGCCCGGCCAGGATGGTGCCGGAATCCTTGACTCCGCTGGCCCGCTTGATCATGGACTCGGTCAAATCGCCGGCAATGCCCACCAGCACCAAAAAAACGGCCACCGGAACAAGCAGAGCCTGGCTGATTGGGCCATCCATGAAGAGTTGCACGACGATGGCAAAGGCCACACCGCAGAAGATGCCACCAAGCACACCCTCCAGGGTTTTTTTGGGGCTGATATTAGGAAATATCTTGCGGCGGCCAAAGCGGCGGCCGCTGTAGTAGGCGCCGGTGTCGGAACCGGCAATGATGGCAGTCAGGAGGATCAGCCAGAAACTACCGTGGGGCAAGAGGCGCAGGAGCATGAGATAGGCGCTGCAAAGGCCGATATAGAGGCCGCCAAAGCCTGCGGTGCTCAGGAAGTGGAGCACGTTTTCCCACCTGGTATAGCGAATAAGCCCCAAGGCAATCCAAGCGGCCAGACTAAGAAAAAGGCCAAAAAGCACCAGCTCCGCCCGGCCGCTTAAAGCTGTCAGTACCGGTGCAAGGCAGCAGAGGACAACCAAGAGCCGCACTCCGCCTTGCAGGGTGGGAAGGCCCATGCGGAAGTATTCACTCAAGGCCATGCTCGCCCCAGACACAAGCACCAGCCCGAACAACCAGGCAGGAGCCAAGGCCAGCAAGAGCAGCCAGGCGACTGCCATGGCCAATCCAGGCAGAACCCTGCTCATGACTGCCCCGTAGTATGTTGCCGCATTTGACCTCCGGTTTTGCCAAAACGGCGCTGCCTCTGATTGTAAGCGGCAATGGCCTCCAGTAGATGCTGGCGACGGAAGTCAGGCCATTTGGTTTCCGTGAAATACAGCTCCGCGTAGGAAAGCTGCCAAAGGAGAAAATTAGAAAGGCGGCGTTCACCGCCGGTGCGGATGAGTAAGTCCGGATCGGGCTGCCCTGCGCTATACAAGTACCCGGCCAGCATCTTTTCACCAATATCTGCCCAGTGCAGGTGTCCCTGCTCACATTCCCGCGCAAGGGCCTGGGCCGCCCTGACCAACTCGTTGCGGCCACCGTAACTCAAGGCCAAATTCAAAACCATCGCGCCGCAGCGTGCAGTTTCGGCCATGCTCTTTTCCAACACCGCCCGCACCTCGGCAGGCAACTGCTGTACCTCACCCAGACAACAGAGCCGAATGTCGTTTTTCAGCATCGCTTTCAATTCCGACCTGAGGTAGTTCTGCAGAAGGCTCATCAGGCCGCTGACTTCGCCCTGCGGTCGGCCCCAGTTCTCGGTGGAAAAGGTGTAGAGAGTTAGATGCCGCACCCCCAGGCTACGGGCTGTTTCCACCACCTCGCGCACCGAATCTGCCCCGGCCTTGTGGCCAAAGAGACGGTTTTGACCGCGTTCCTCGGCCCAGCGACCATTGCCATCCATGATAATGGCAATGTGGGCAGGAACCGGCAAGTCTGCGCTGTCACAGGTCATGACGCCCAATTCCGGCAACCAGCCTCCTTACACCTCCATAACTTCCTTTTCCTTTCCTTCAACGATACTGTCAATCATGGTGATGAAGGAATCGGTTACCTTCTGGGTTTCATCCTGCAGACGAAACATATCGTCTTCGGAGATTTCCTTGTCTTTTTTCAATTTTTTCAGGGCATCATTGCTGTCGCGACGCACATTACGTACCGCTACCTTATACTCTTCCCCTATTTTTTTGACCTGCCTGACCAACTCGGCACGGCGCTCACCGGTAAGGGGCGGGATGGTCAAACGGATGACGTTGCCGTCGTTGGCCGGGGTGAGTCCCAAATCAGAGGCAAGGATAGCCTTCTCGATCATGGAGAGCACCTGCGGGTCCCAAGGCTTGATGGCAATCATATTGTTCTCGGGAATGGTCATGGTGCCCACCTGCTCAATCGGCATCTGGGAACCATAGGCATTAACCTTGATACCGTCCAGCAGGGCCAATGACGCACGGCCAGTACGAATTTTCATCAGTTCTCTTTTCAGGGCCTCAACACTGGCCTCCATCTTCTCGTTCACATCCTTGATGTCGATCATCTGCGCAATCCTCCCTGCATCGCACGGTGTGTACACACCGTGTTTATTCCGTTATGAGCGTGCCAATGTCCGCGCCCTGCACCGCCTTGACAATGTTACCCCGCTCAAGCATGTTGAATACAAAAATAGGCAGTTTGTTTTCCCGAGCCAGGGAAATACCTGCGGCATCCATAACCTTGAGGTTGTCTCGCAGCACGGTGGTGTAGCTCAAGGCGCTGTAACGCCGCGCTTTGGGATTTTTCTCCGGATCAGCATCGTAGACGCCATCCACCCGGGTTGCCTTCATGACCACATCGGCCCGCACCTCCAGAGCGCGCAGTACCGCTGCAGTGTCTGTGGTAAAATAGGGATTACCGGTTCCAGCGGCAAACAGGACTACCCGCTTTCTTTCCAGATGCTCCACCGCCTTGACCCGCTCATACGGTTCGCACACATTCGTCATGGCAATGGCAGACATCACCTGTGCAGGTACCCCCACTTTTTGCAGGCCATCCTGCACAGCGAGCGAATTCATGACCGTGCCAAGCATGCCCATGTTGTCGGCCGCTCCTCTGTCCATACCACCGGCTGCACCGGCAACACCTCTGAAAATATTGCCTGCCCCGATGACCAAGGCCAGCTGTACTCCGGTCTGATGAATTGCCCTGATCTCTTCGGCGACAAAACGCACCATGTCAATACTGATACCGTACGGCGCAGTGCCCATGAGCGCTTCGCCGCTAATCTTCAGCAGAACACGTTGGTAGCGCATTTGTTCAGCTCCATGGCGTAAAAAAGGGTGGCACAACAAAGCGCCACCCAGGTTGCATCTTTCCTGTCCTGAAAAACCGTGCGGCCCTGACCAGCCGTCTGTCAGCCAATCTGGTAACGGGTGAACCTGCGGATGGAGATATTTTCACCCATCTTCAAGATGAGTTCGTTAAGCAGATCCTGCACGGTCAATTCCTGGTTTTTTACAAATTTCTGTTCAAGCAGACAGATTTCAGACAGGTATTTCTCCATTTTGCCACTGACCATCTTTTCCGCGATCTGCTGTGGCTTGCCGGATTCAATGGCCTGGTTAATGTAGATATCCTTTTCACGTTGCAACAGGTCCGCTGGCACCTCTTCCCGGCTGATGGCCACCGGGTTGATGGCAGCAATGTGCATGGCAATATCCCTGGCAAAGACTTTGAAATCATCGGTTTTGGCCACAAAATCAGTTTCGCACACAACTTCGACCAGCACACCCAGCTTGCCACCGGCGTGGATGTACGTTTCCACAATTCCTTCCTTGGCCTCACGTCCAGAACGCTTGGCTGCCACAGCTAAGCCCTTTTGCCGCAATAAATCCACGGCTTTTTCCATATCGCCGCCCGTTTCGGTCAATGCCTTTTTACAGTCCATCATGCCGGCATTGGTCTTGGCGCGCAGCTCTTTCACCATCTGGCTTGTAATTGTCACGGATATCTCTCCTCTCTCGTGCAAGCTCTGCCCGCAGGCAGCATCTGTTCAAGTTATTGTGGCTGATCCGGATTTATTCGGCAGCAGGAGTTTCTTCTTTCTGCTGTTCAGCCATAGCGCTTTCCATTTCATCAAGGCTGGCCGGTGTTTCCTCGCCTCGGCGTGCCTTACCCTCCTGCACGGCCTCAGCCATCAGGGAGCAGATCAGCTTGATGGCACGGATGGCATCATCATTGCCAGGAATGACATAGTCAATGCCGTCAGGATCGCAGTTAGTATCGGTCAAGGCAACGATGGGGATACCCAGTTTCAGAGCCTCTTCCACCGCAATGCCTTCCTTCCTCGGGTCGATGATGAACAAAACATCCGGCAAGCTGCGCATATTCTTGATGCCACCAACATTACGGGTCAGTTTGATCCGTTCCTTCTCCATCTGCAGGATTTCCTTTTTGGGAAAGCGGTTGATAGAGCCATCTTCCTGCATGGATTCAATTTTCTTCAAGCGGTCGATGGAATTTCGAATTGCCTGGAAATTGGTGAGCATGCCGCCCAGCCAACGATGGTTAACATAGTACATACCGCAGCGCTCAGCCTCTTCCTTAATGATGGCCTGGGCCTGTTTCTTGGTGCCGACGAATAGAATATAGCCACCATCGGCCACGACATCTGTCATGTATTGGTAGGCCTTGCGGAACAGTTTCATGGTCATATCGAGGTTGACAATGTAGATGCCATTTCTCGGACCATATATATAGGGTTTCATCTTGGGATTCCAACGCCTGGTTTGATGACCGAAGTGCAGACCGGCCTCAAGCATTTGCCGCATGGTAACATTTGCCATGATTTTCTCCTTTATGGTTTTTCCTCCACCCTGGCAGCCAACCCTCCACAAGGGCACCAAAGGCTTGTACGGGTGTGTGTATTTGGCCCAGGCTACTCAAACTCCGGGCCTGTTGAAAACAATGTATGATAGCAGGATATTGATGTGCTTTCAATAATTTCCCGAATCAGAATCCTTTTAATCCAAAAAACAGCAAAGTGCATCGCCCCCGCCAACTATGGCAAGACACCTCAACGGGCAAGGAGTTGCTTTCTGCCACCCAGAACACCCTCCAACCATTTGAAGCCAAAGACAAGCAGGGCTGCATCGCTGTTCTGCAGCATACGGCGCTCGCCTTTCTGCAGACGGTACTGGTCCACGAGACGATGCTCCTCGGTATAGGCGCGAAAAGCATCGATATTGTAGCAGACCATGAATGCCAACTGCTGTAAGGGCCCGGCCTTACCTTCACCCGCCCAGGGGTTACGGGAAAAAAAGGCGTCCAGTTCAGCCCAGTAGTCGTTGTAAAGATTCCAGTCGTACAGCTCCTGCTCTCGCTCCCATTGACGCAAGGTGTATTGGTGCGATTCTTCATGACCTTTGCACCAAGGGTGCCGAGTCAGAAAATAAAGAGAGGTCAAACCTGCCTGCAGAGTTTCTTTGCGCACGCCACGCTCAAGAGGATAAGTACGGCAGGCGGAAGGACGATCCTGGTAGACGCCGCACCCATCCTCAGTAAGGAATGGACAAGGATTGCCTTCCTGTTCACTGAGGCGCAGCTTCAGACCTGGAAAATACGGATGGCTTCCTTCGCACAACTCGACATGGCGCGCAAGAAAGTCGGCGGAATGCATGCGCAGGCACTGTTTGAGGCGCAGCACATCATAGGGATACAGCAGCATGCGCACATTGCGGCAGCACACCAGAAAACACGGCACTCCTGGATGACAGCGGAAGTGGAAACTGTCTTTGGTTTGCAGCGGTTCCGGCGAGCACGTTCCTGGTTCGTTCATGCGCTTGCCCTAGAGACCCCTTATAGCTTGGATAGCTTGGCACAAAAAAGGCTGGTATGGTCCATACCAGCCTTTGTCCACTTTGATACAGAAGGCTCTATTGCTCCTGTTCCGATACCTGCTCTGTTGTGAGGGGTTCATCTCTGTACTCGACCAATTCAAGGATGGCCATGGGTGCAGCATCGCCAGTCCGGGAGCCGGTGCGAACAATACGGGTATAGCCACCTTGCCGCTCGGCATACTGACTGCTGAGTTCATCAAAGAGTTTGGCAACCACGCTCTTGGAGCGGATATAGGCTAGAGCCTGCCTTCTGGCATGCAAGTCACCGCGTTTTCCCAAGGTGATCATCTGTTCGGCCAGCCGGCGGGCTTCCTTGGCCTTGGGTACCGTGGTAACAATACGCTCATGCTCCAAAAGTGAAGTCACCATGTTTCGCAACATGGCATCGCGGTGGGATCTTACCCGGCTTAACTTGCGGCCAGCTTTTCTATGTCTCATGACAAATTCCTCTGTCAGCTATGGTGTATCCATGCTTGTACGAATCTATTCCTCATGCTCTTCGTCGCGCTCATCCGGCGGGACCCAGTCAGCATAGTCCATTCCCAAGGTGAGGTCGTGCTCGGCAAGCAGCGTCTTGATTTCATTGAGCGACTTGCGGCCAAAGTTCTTGGTCTTCAACATTTCAGCGTCGGTCTTGTTGACCAACTGTCCAATATACTGAATTTGTGCATTCTTTAAACAGTTGGCTGAACGAACAGACAACTCCAAATCTTCAACATTCTTGTCAAGAAAAGGAGGATATTTTTCACTCTCATCCTCTCCATCCGGACGGGCAGGTGCCTTGGCAGCTTCCTCATTGAAGTTGATAAAAATCGTCATCTGCTCCTTGAGGATCTTCGCCGCATAGGCAAGTGCATTGCGCGGAGCCACACTGCCGTCTGTCTCGATTTCCATGGTCAGACGGTCATAGTCGGTTTGCTGACCGACACGGGCCTGGCTGACCATATACTGCACCCGCATAATGGGAGAAAAGACCGCGTCCATCGGAATGACACCAATGGGCTGGCCGTCCTTTTTGTTCTGCTCGGCAGTAGCGTACCCCTTGCCCCACTCCACGGTCAGCTCGGCCCGAAAATTCACGTCACTGGTGATTGTGCAGATGGGTTGTTCTGGGTTCATCACCTCAACCATCGCACCACCGTTGATATCAGCGGCAGTCACTGTACATGGACCAGCTTTTTCGATGAGCACGGTGCGCAGCTCGGGTGTATGCATTTTCACCCGGACTTGCTTCAAATTAAGAACAATATCAGCCACATCTTCATGCACGCCATCAATGGAGGTGAACTCATGGAGTGCATCATTCAAGCGTACAGAGGTAATGGCCGCGCCTCGAATGGAGGAGAGCATAATCCGCCGTAGGGAGTTACCAATGGTTGTGGCAAATCCTCGCTCCAGCGGCTGGCATACAAATTTACCATAGCTGTCTGTCAGCGTTTCCTCATTCACCTCAAGTGAATCCGGCGCTATCAGATTATGCCAATTTTTATAGAAGGGATTGGTATCCCGTATTTCCTGTGCCATGAAATCCTGCTGTAAGTGTTACTTCGAATACAACTCAACGATTAACTGTTCCTGAATGGGCATGGTGATTTCTTCACGGTTGGGCATTGCCTTGACAAGGCCCTTAAACGCTGCTGCATCAAGTTCAAGCCAGGAAGGAACACCACGGCGGGCTGCACCTTGCAGATTGTCTGCAATCAACTCGTTCTTCTGTTGCTTCTCCTTCAGGGCTATCACATCGCCGGGTTTTACCTGATAAGAAGGGATATTCACCTTGCGACCATTGACCGTCACCAAGCTGTGCCGCACCATCTGCCGCCCCTGGGTGCGGGAGCTGGCAAAGCCAAGTCGGTAGAGCACATTGTCCAAGCGCCGTTCAAGCATGATGAGCAAGGTTTCACCCGTTACGCCACGAATGCGTTCAGCCTCGTTAAAAAAACGCCGAAACTGCGCCTCGAGCATACCGTACATGTGCTTAACCTTCTGCTTCTCTCGCAGCTGCAAAGCATAGTCGGAGGGCTTGCGGAACCGGCTCTGGCCATGCTGTCCCGGTGCAAATGATCGTCTCTCAAAGGCACATTTGTCCGAATAGCAACGATCGCCCTTCAAGAACAATTTCAAACTTTCACGTCTGCAGAGCCTGCAGGATGCCCCAGTATATCTAGCCAAGTTGTACCTCCAGCATATTCCCCGTGCTTGCCTAACAAGCACTCCTACAAATCATTTCAAAAATCAATCCTATCAAACCCGACGCCGCTTCGGCGGCTTGCACCCATTATGCGGCAAAGGGGTTGTGTCAACAATGCGAGTCACATCCAATTCAAGCGAAGTCAAAGCGCGCAGGGCAGCATCCCGACCAGGACCCGGGCCCTTGAGTCGCACCTCTACTTTGCGCAATCCTTGCTCCTTGGCCTTGGCCACCGCATCACTAAGTGCGTTTTGCGCGGCAAAGGGGGTCGATTTTCTCGAACCCTTGAAACCAAGTACACCTGAACTGGACCAGGACAGGGTATTGCCCTGGCGGTCGGCAACTGTAACGACTGTATTGTTGAAGGTTGAATAGATAAAAATAATCCCTTCGGAGACGTTTTTCTTATCTCTGCGGCGCACCTTCGCGGCGGCCCTTGCTGGCTTGGCCATGTTTATTCCTCTTGGTCAGCTGACAACGCGTGTACAGGGCATAATCATTTCTTCCGTACAGTGGCGGCACCACGACGGGGCCCCTTGCGGGTACGGGCATTGGTCTTGGTTCTCTGCCCTCGCACGGGAAGAGCACGACGATGACGGCGTCCACGGTAGCAACCCAAATCCATCAAGCGCTTGATATCCATGGACACATTACGGCGCCTGTCACCCTCGACCACATATTCAGTTTCAATGATAATACGCAAGCGGTTGATATCGTCGCTGCTCAAATCATCGCTGTTCATCTGATAGGGCAGGTCCGCCTTGTCCAGAATCTGGCGGGCAGAAGTAAGGCCAATGCCATAGATATAGGTCAGGGCCCGGTCCATGTGCTTGTTGCGTGGCAAATCCACACCTACTAAACGTGCCAAAGTATCACTCCACTATCTAAAGTTGCGCTGCAAAAGTGCCCTTATCCTTGGCGCTGCTTGTGCTTTTTGGTGGTGCAGTTGACTCTGACGACCCCCTTTCGTTTGAGGATCCTACATTCACTGCAAATCTTTTTTATGGATGATCGTACCTTCATGCTCAATCTCCGGTAACAAATTATCTCTTACCCCTTCCAGATTTACTGCGAAAGGTAACTCTCCCCCGAGTGAGGTCGTAGGGAGACAACTCGACCGTTACGCGGTCTCCCGGGAGAATTTTTATATAATGCATGCGCATCTTCCCGGAGATATGCGCCAAAACCTTGTGCCCATTATCCAGTTCCACCTGAAACATGGCATTGGGCAAAGGCTCAACTATCGTACCTTCTACTTCAATGGCATCTTCTTTCGCCATAACAACCTTAACCTCAAGTCTGCAAAGCAAACTTCACTTTATATTCGAAAAGAGTTTTTTTTTCAATACAATTTGCTACAAAACTACTCTGGCTCTGGAGAATCCCTCCGGCTGAGGATACGTGGGCCAGTGGCGGTAATGGCCACGGAATGCTCAAAATGCGCAGATGGTTGACGGTCTTCTGTCACCACGGTCCAATGGTCGTCAAGGGTTTTGACTGCATATCCTCCCATGTTGACCATGGGTTCAATGGCCAAAACCATGCCTTCCAGCAGCCGTGGCGTGGACTTGCCTGCAGTGCAGTAATTCGGCACCTCCGGTGCTTCATGCAGTTGTGTCCCCACTCCATGACCAACATATTGGCGCACAATGGAAAAGCCAGCAGCCTCGACATGTTCCTGCACAGCCCGGGAAATATCAGCCACGCGATTACCGATGCGGGCCTGCTCGATTCCCTTATGCAAAGCCTCCTCGGTCACCTGGATCAACTGCTGTTTCCGCTCGCTCACCCGGCCCACCGGCAAGGTAATGGCGGCATCACCGTAAAACCCCTGATACAGCACGCCAAAATCAAGGGAAATGATATCCCCCTCTCGCAGAACGCGCCTGCGCGAAGGAATACCGTGCACCACCTCTTCATTAATTGAAGCGCATAAACTGGCGGGGAAACCATAATAGCCTTTGAACGCTGGCGCACCGCCACACTCGCGGCAATGTCGCTCTGCAAGCTGGTCCAACTCAAAAGTGCTTACTCCAGGGGCAACGGCGTTTTCCAGAACCTCCAAGACTTGGGCCACAATTTGGTTGGCCGCGCGCATCCGCGCAATTTCATCCCCTGTTTTTAAACGTATGGAACTCACCTTATCCACTACTATCGCCGGCACCTTTCTTAACGCCGTCCTTGAATACGCCCAGCCTTCATGAACCCGTCATAATTGCGCATGATCATATGCGACTCGATTTGGGCAATGGTATCAATGGAGACACCGACCACAATCAAGAGCGCGGTACCGCCGAAATAAAAGGGCACATTCCAGGCGCTTATCAACAAGGTGGGCATCACACAGACGGCACTCAAATACAGGGCACCGATCACTGTTAGACGCATCAATGTTTTATCAAGAAAATCCGCGGTCTTTTTCCCCGGACGGATGCCAGGAATAAACCCGCCATTTTTCTTCAAATTTTCGGCCACATCATCGGGTTTGAAGGTGACAGCTGCATAAAAAAAGCAAAAAAACACGATCAAACCCACAAACAGTACATAGTACCACGGTGTACCCGGTGACATGGCCGCTGATGCCCGTTGCACCCAATCAATGTTGATGAACGTGCCGATTGTGGCAGGAAACATCATGATGGAGGATGCAAAAATAGGTGGGATGACACCTGACACATTGATCTTCAATGGTAAATGGGACGATTGTCCACCGTACACATGCCGGCCCACCACCCGCTTGGCATATTGTATTGGAATCCGCCGCTGCGAAGTTTCCATAAAAATGATGAAGGCAACAACAGCAACCATGGCTGCCAAAAGAATCGGAGCAAACATCAGGGACAATTCACCGGCCTTGATCAACTCAATGGAGTTGCCAAAGGCAGCAGGCAGACTGGCAACGATACCGGAAAAAATGATCAGGGAAATACCGTTACCAATACCGCGTTCTGTCATCTGCTCACCGAGCCACATGATAAAGGCAGTGCCTGAGGTGAGGGTGAGCACTGTGAGCAATCTGAACTGGATGCCAGGATCTATGACAATGGGCATACCATTGGGGCCGGTATGGCCCTCCAGGCCTGCGGCAATGAAAAACCCTTGAATGACCGACAGCAGTACCGTACCGTACCGGGTATACTGCGTAATTTTGCGTCGGCCTGCTTCTCCCTCCTTGGAAAGCGCTTCCAGATGTGGGACCACCACGGTCAGGAGCTGAATGATAATTGATGCCGAAATGTACGGCATGATTCCCAGGGCGAAGATGGAGAAATTCTCCAGACCACCACCGGAAAACATATTGAACATGCCAAAGAGAGTGGCGGAATATTGCTTGAAAAAAGCGGCCAAGGCCTCGCCATTGATACCTGGAGTGGGGATCTGTACACCCATCCGGTACACACAGAGCATCAACAAGGTGAAGATGATTCTGCGCCGCAGCTCAGGAATGGCGGCTATCCTCGCAATCCCACTCATTTACACTTCCTCGGCAGTCCCACCGGCAGCAATGATCTGATCTTTCGCTCCCTTACTGACTTTAGCAAGCTTCACTGTCAGAGCCTTATGCAACTCGCCGTTAGCCAGCACCTTGACCGGCACGTTCAATCCTTTGATCAGGCCGGCATCCACCAGAGCCTGCTGATCAATCGTGGCACCTGCCTCAAACTCGTTAAGCATGCTCAAGCTGATCAGCACTGGTTGTACCTTAAAGATATTGGTGAAACCGCGCTTGGGTAGCCGACGGTACAAGGGCATCTGCCCGCCTTCAAAGCCTGGCTGCATAGCGTATCCGGAACGTGAGCGCGCCCCCTTATGCCCGCGCGCAGCTGTTTTGCCAGAGCCACTGCCTGGCCCACGTCCCACACGTTTTTTTGCCTTGCGTGCTCCGGCCGAAGGAGACAATGTATTGAGCTTCAGCATGATTCCTTCTCCTCTGTGCGCACCAGATGCTGCACCTTATTCAGCATGCCGCGCAATTCTGGCGTGTCTTTACGGGTTACCGTCATATGCATACGCAACAGGCCCAATCCTTTGAGAGTGGCGCGCACATCCTTGGTGCTCCCGATACTACTCTTCACTTGTGTATATGTAATTGTGTCATTCATGGCATTATTTCCATTTAGGAGAAATCCGTCTTCCCGTCAGGAAAGCATGTCTTCCACACTCAAATTCCTCAGCCTGGCAACCTGTTCCGCGCTGCGCAACTGTCGTAAGCCGGCAAGGGTCGCCTTGACCAAGTTGTGCGGATTGTTGGATCCTAAACATTTGGTCAGTATGTTTTGCACACCAGCAGCCTCCAGAACGGCACGCACAGCACCGCCTGCAATCACGCCGGTACCGTCGGAAGCAGGCCGCAAGACAACACTGCCGGATTTGAATTTACCAATGGTGTTGTGGGGAATGGACACATCGGTCAGCGCAACAGCACGCATATCTTTTCTGGCCTGCTCCACCCCTTTCCGAATGGCTTCTGGCACCTGGTTGGCTTTTCCCAAGCCATATCCCACGCGACCCTTGCCATCACCAACCACCACAATCGCACTGAAGCTGAAGCGTCGCCCACCTTTGACCACTTTGGCCACCCGGTTGATATAGACGATCTTTTCAATCAGATCTTCCTGCACACTATCTTTTGCTCGTTTAGACTCGGCCAAGAGGCACCCCCATTCAACGAAACATCAAAAAAACTTGATTTCTTCTCTCAAACACACCAAAAACAGTTAAAATACCAAACCGGCCTCACGGGCACCTTCCGACAAGGAACGGATACGACCATGATAGAGATTACCGCCGCGATCGAAAACCACTTGCTCAATACCCGCGGCCTTGGCTTTTTCTGCCACCATACGGCCCACTTCTTTTGCCTGCTCACACTTGCCCTTGATGGCGGCAGCACTAAAAGCCTTGCTCTCCGAGGAACAGGACAGCAGGGTTACGCCCCTGGTATCGTCAATAATCTGCACATAGATGTGACGATTGCTGCGGTAGACACTCATGCGTGGCCGTTCAGCCGTTCCTCGCACTTTGGTACGCACGCGCAGTGCCCTCTTCTTTCTTGCTGTCACCGTGGGATTTGTCTTGGCCATGATTTCCACCAAATTACATAAAATTATTTCTTGACACCACCGGCCTTGCCGACCTTCCTGGCGACATATTCACCCGCATACCTGATTCCCTTACCCTTGTACGGCTCAGGTTTGCGCACCGCACGGATGCGCGCCGCGGTTAGGCCAATCAATTCCTTGTCAATACCCTGTAGGGTAATGGCGTTATCCTTGCCCACCTCACCGCTGATGCCAGCAGGAAGTGAAAAGAGCACCGGATTGGAGTAACCAACATTCAGGGTCAGGGTCGAACCACTGACGCTTGCCCTGTAACCTACGCCCTCCACATTGAGGACCCGGGTGAATCCTTCGCTCACCCCACAAACCATGTTGTAGATCAGAGTGCGGGTCAGCCCCCAAAAAGCCATTACCTGTTTGCTGGTACCCAAGGGCTCGCAGATGACCTGATTGTCCTCGACCTTCACGCGTACTTCCGGGCGCACATCACGCTCCAAGGTCCCCTTTTTGCCGCTCACCTTTATGCGGGTACCATTCACTTCCACTTTCACCCCATCGGGCAGGGGAATAGGTTGCTTACCAATTCTGGACATCTCATCACCTTACTTGCTGATCTTCCTGAATATCACCACACTTCACAGAGCAACTCACCACCGACTTTTTCCCTGCGCGCAGCTCGGTCGGTCATCACGCCCCGGGAGGTAGTCAGCACTGCAATGCCCAGCCCGCTCATGACCGTGGGGATGGCGTCGCTGCGGGTATACTGTCTGCGGCCCGGTTTGCTCACCCGACGGATTCCAGTAATAACCTGCTCGTTGTGCGGTCCGTATTTCAACTGCACCTTCAATACGCCCTGGGGCCCCTCTTTGATAACCTGGTAATCCTCGATAAAGCCCTCTTCCTTCAAAACCTTGGCCACATCAGCCTTTAGGGCGGAAAGGGGCATCTCGACAGACTGAAAGCGGGCTCTGCTGGCATTCCTGATTCTGGTCAGCATGTCCGCCAAAGGATCATTCATCGACATGGAGTTTTTCCTCAAATAACATCACGATTAACTCGTTGCATTCACACCAAAACAAAGAACTTACCAGCTCGACTTGGTCACCCCGGTAATTTCTCCCTGGGATGCCAGTTTGCGAAAACACAGGCGGCACATGCCAAATTTTCTGTAGTAGCCGCGCGCACGCCCGCAGAGCGGACAGCGATTATAGGCTCGCACTGCAAATTTTGGCTTGCGGGCTGCCTTGGAAATCAGTGATTTTTTTGCCACAATATATCCTCCGTAGCAGGGGCAGTATATCCGTGCAGTCAGCGCTTATTTTTTGCGAAACGGCATACCAAAGGCGTCCAGTAGGGCGCGGGCATGCTCATCAGTTTTCGCACTGGTCACAATGGTCACATTCAACCCACGTATCTTCTCAATTTTGTCGTAATCTATTTCAGGGAAGATGATGTGTTCGCTTATCCCCATGGAATAATTTCCCCGACCATCGAACCCCTTTGCAGAAACACCGCGAAAGTCACGTACGCGCGGCAAAGCAACGTTGATCAGCTTCGAAAGAAAGTCGTACATGCGGTTATGCCGCAACGTAACCCGCGCACCAATGGGCATTCCCTGGCGAAGCTTAAACGTGGCAATGGACTTTTTGGCCCGGGTGACAACAGCCTTTTGCCCGGTCAGCAGGGTTAATTCTTCTGCAGCCTGATCAACTACTTTTGGATTCTGTACAGCCTCGCCCAAACCCATATTGAGAACTATCTTCTCAAGTTTTGGGATTTCCATGACATTTTCTATGCCAAGTTTCTTCTGCAGCTCGGCCTTCAATTCGTTATTGTACAAGTCTTTCAAGGTTCCCATGTGTTCCAACCTCAACCCGTTATTTCTTGGGGGTTTCAATTGTTGCCTGACATTTCTTGCAGGTTCTGGCCTTGCTGCCATCCTCAAGCGTCTTGCTGCCAACCCGCACTGTTTCCGCACACTCGGGACAAACCAGCATGACATTGGAAATGTCGATACTTGCCTCGCGCTCTATAATCTGGCCCGGTTGATTGGGGTCGCGCGACTTTTGGTGTTGTTTGATCATATTGATGCGTTCCACCACCACGCGCCGAGCAGCCTTCTCGATTTTAAGCACCTTGCCAACGCGACCCTTATCCTTGCCGGCAATGACCTCGACCTTGTCGTTGACTTTCAATTGTACCCGTCCCTGGCCCATATTGTGTCCCTCTGCACTAGCTAACGTATCTGTCTCGCTTACAGTACTTCCGGAGCAAGCGAAATAATCTTCATAAAACCAAGGCTGCGGAGTTCACGAGCGACCGGTCCGAAAATACGCGTTCCAATGGGATCACCGGTACCGGTGAGCAGGACCGCAGCATTTTCATCAAATTTGACCATCGTGTCTTCCGGGCGGGCAAAGGGGCTCGCCGTGCGAACCACCACCGCATTAAGGAGATCCCCTTTTTTCACCTTGGCATGGGGGATTGCCTCTTTGACTGCAACCACAATAATATCGCCAATACCAGCATAGCGCTTCCTGGTGCCGCCAAGGACGCGCACGCACAACACCTTGCGGGCCCCGGAATTATCCGCCACATTCAAAACAGTTTCCGTCTGGATCATGGTTCCACCAATCCTCTTCCTCTACTTTTGCTCTGCACTGAACACGAAAAACCTACGCTGCTCGCTCAAGTACCGAACGCACGAGCCAACGTTTTCTTCGTGATAACGGCCGGCATTCCTCAATAAGTACCTGGTCGCCAACCTGGCATTGATTGGAAGCATCGTGCGCCATATATTTCACTTTGCGCCGCACATATTTACGATAGAGCTTGTGCGGTATTTTGCGCTCAACCTCGACAACAACAGTCTTGTCCATGCTGTTGCTCACCACCAGACCACGGCGGGTCTTCTTTACATTTTGCGTGCTCATTTCAACCCTTCTTCAATACATTGACTGGCAGTGCGTCTTACTGCTGTTTGCCCTTGGCGGTCAGATAGGTCTGCACACGGGCGATATCGCGCTTCACACGGGAAAGTTGCGCTGGATTGTCCAGGCGGCGGATACCGTGCTGAAAGCGCAATCTGAACAAAGACTCCCGCAACTCCCGATCCTTCATCCGTAATTCTTCAACGGAGAGATCCTTAAAGTTCTGGCTCATATGCTCTCTCCTGCACTGACAATGGTTGTGGGAAAAGGCAACTTATAGCTGGCCAAACGCAAGGCTTCCACAGCAAGTTCCTCGGGAACACCCTTGAGTTCATAGATGATTCTTCCCGGCTTAATCACTGCCACCCAGTGGTCTGGCGAACCCTTGCCTTTACCCATACGGGTTTCTGCTGCTTTTTTCGTGATGGGCTTATCCGGAAAAACCCTGATCCACAGCTTGCCGCCACGGCGAACTTTTCTGTTAATGGCGATACGGGCCGCCTCGATCTGCTGTGAGGTCATTTTACCGCAGCCTACCGCTTTCAGAGCATAGTCGCCGAAACTGATATCTGAACCGCGCTGCGCTGTACCACGCATCCGCCCCTTGAATTGTTTTCTATATTTAACCTTGCGCGGGCTTAACATGTGTGCACTCCTCTCTTAAAAAAACCTTCCCAGCAGCAAAATCACGTTCAGGCTGCTGTAGTCTGAGGCTCAGCCTGGACAGGTTCCTGCACGTCTGCCAACACCTCACCCCTAAATATCCACACTTTGACACCAATAATGCCGTAGGTGGTTTTGGCCTCAGCAAGGCCATAATCAATGTCTGCCCGCAGGGTGTGCAAGGGCACCCGCCCTTCCTTGAACCATTCGGTCCGTGACATTTCTGCACCCCCTAAACGCCCGGAGCAGGACACCTTGATTCCCTGGGCTCCAAAGCGCAGCGCTGAATTAATGGCCTTTTTCATGGCACGGCGAAAAGCTATCCGGCGTTCCAGTTGCTGTGCTATATTTTCAGCCACAAGTTGCGCATCCGCCTCAGGGCGGCGAACTTCCTGGATATCAATCAAAAAGGGCCGATTGAACTTACGATCCAGATCTTTTTTCAACCCTTCGATTTCTGCCCCTTTTTTACCGATGATAATCCCGGGGCGGGCCGCAAACAGCTTGATCTTCACCTTGTCGCCGGTGCGCTCGACCATAATCTGGGAAATACCGGCGTGGTACAGCCTCTTCTTCAGGTAGGCGCGTACCTGCTGGTCTTCATGCAGATTCGCGGCATAGTCCTTGTCCGCATACCAGATCGACTCCCAGGATCGGGTAATGTTCAGCCGTAAGCCTATGGGATTAACTTTCTGCCCCAAGATGTCCTCCGTGCACTTCAGATAATTGTATGGAACCCTGCGTCCATTTTGTTATTTTTCATCGACAACCACAGTAATATGGCTGGAACGCTTCAAAATACGCGTAGCCCTACCCTGGGCCCGCGGCCTGAAACGTTTCAGCATCGGGCCACCGTCCACAAGGATTTCCTTGACATAGAGCGTATCCACATCAACCGTGCCCATTTGGTCGGCATTGGCGACCGCTGATTCAAGCACCTTGCGGATGATACCAGCGCCCTTCTTCGGCATGAAGCGCAGGGTGGTCACAGCCTGCCCTGCATCCATGCCGCGTATAACATCGGCAACCAGGCGCGCCTTTTGTGGTGAAATGCGTATATATTTTGCAACAGCTCTCACTTCCATATCCCTCTACCCCTCTGCAACCCGCTGTTTCTGCGAGGCTCAGCGTCCTTTTTTATCGGAGGCATGACCATAGTAGGTCCGAGTGGGAGAAAACTCACCCAGCTTGTGACCAACCATGTTTTCCGTGACATAGACCGGGATGAATTTGTTGCCATTGTGTACCGCAAAGGTCAGTCCGACCATTTCCGGCACAATGTCGGAGCGGCGCGACCAGGTTTTAATAACCTTCCGCGATCCACTCTCCTGAGCAGCTTCCACCTTACGCATCAGGTGGTCATCCACAAATGGTCCTTTTTTTATGGAACGTCCCATGTCGTATCCTCTCCGCTGCTAACTTCGTTTCTTGACAATATCACGGTCAGATGCCTTACGCCTCTTGGTCTTGTATCCCTTGGTGGGGATACCCCAGGGCGAACATGGATGGCGACCACCTGAACTCTTTCCTTCACCACCACCCATGGGGTGATCAACCGGATTCATGGCTACACCACGTACCGAAGGACGGATACCGCGCCAACGGGCACGACCTGCCTTCCCCATGTTCTGACTTCCATGTTCGGTGTTGCCCACCTGGCCGATGCAGGCCCGGCAGTCCTTGCTGAAGCGGCGCAACTCGCCGGAGGGCAATTTGACCAAAACCTGGTTGCCATCCTTGGCCATGAGTTGGGCAGCAGCGCCGGCAGAGCGAACCATCTGCGCCCCTTTGCCGATTTTCATTTCAATGTTGTGGATAACCGTACCCAGGGGAATGTTGACCATTGGCAGGCAATTGCCCAGCTTGATATCTGCATCCGGACCAGAGACGACCGTGTCACCTACGACAAGGCCATTGGGGGCAAGGATATACGTTTTCTCGCCATCTACGTAGCTGAGCAGCGCCAAATTGGCAGACCGATTCGGATCATACTCAATGGCCACTACCTTGGCCGGAATACCATTCTTGTCGCGTTTCCAGTCTACAATACGGTACTTACGCTTGTGGCCACCTCCGCGATGCCGTGCGGTGATCCGTCCGTTCTTGTTGCGACCACCACTTTGTTTCAGAGGTGCAAGCAAGCTCTTTTCAGGATCCTTACGGGTAAGATGCCCCCGCTCCAGGGAAACGTAGTTCCGCTTACCGGGTGAGGTGGGTTTATGGATTTTTATCGCCATTGTTCTTCCTGCATTATTCGCTAAGTATCTTGAAAAAAACGACCGACTTACAGCTCGTCAAGAAAATTGATGCTTCCCTCTGCAAGTGTCACGTAGGCCTTTTTCCAATCCTTGCTTTTTCCAACGGAACGGATGCCGACACGTTTTTTCTTGCCGATAACTCGTGTGGTTGCAACTTTTGCAACCTTAACCTTGAAGAGTTGTTCCACCGCTTCCTTGATCTGAATCTTATTGGCTGTGCTGGCAACGGAAAATACAACGGTATTTTGTGTTTCCTGCAAGAGGTTGCTCTTTTCCGTCAGACGCGGTTTTTTTATGATATCGTAGACAGTGTTCATATTGTCAGCCTCTGTTCAATACCAGCAAGGCTGGCCTGTACCAGCATAAGCTTGGGGTATTTCAAAATATCATAGACATTCAGCCCTGCGACCGGAAGCACTTTGATGCCAACCACATTCCTTGAAGACAGGTCCAGCGTGCTCTCCATTTCATCGACCACAATGAGGCAGTCCTTCATGGCCAAGGCATCCAGTACTGCAACAAAATCTTTAGTTTTGATGGCAGGCAGATCAAATTTATCGAGTACCACCAAATTGCCTTCTTGATGGCGAGCGCTCAACGCCATTTTCAAGGCAAGTCTTTTCACCTTTTTAGGCATGGTGTAACTATAACTCCGCGGCTTGGGCCCAAAAACTGTGCCGCCTCCTCGCCAAAGCGGCGAGGTACGACTTCCCGCCCTGGCCCGACCTGTTCCCTTTTGCCGCCAAGGCTTAGCCCCGCCACCGCGCACTTCGCCACGGGTTTTGGTGCTCGCATTGCCGCTGCGCCGAGCGGCGCGCTGCTGACACACCACCTCGTGCAGGATTCCGGGATTCACCTCGACATTAAACAGCGCGTCGTCGAGATCGACTTCCCCCACCTTTTCAGCACGTGTATTTAAGACATCGCAAACAGCCATCACTCTCTCCTCAACACAGCAAAACTAAGCGGCCATGATATGGATATTCAACAGACCATCTTTGGCCCCAGGAACCGATCCACGCACCAAGAGAACATGGTCATCACGAATATCAATGATTTTCAAATTCTTATGCGTCACTCGCTCGTTTCCCATCCGCCCCGGCAACTTTTTTCCTTTAAAAACGCGGGAAGGCGAGGCACTGCAACCAATGGAGCCAGGTGCGCGGTGAAAGTTGGAACCATGGCTCTTGCGTCCACCACCAAAACCGTGCCGCTTAACCACGCCCTGAAACCCTCGTCCCTTACTCACACCTGTGATGGCCACCTTGTCGCCAACAGCAAACAAGCTGGCAAGGGTTATCTCCTGGCCAATCTCATAAGCCTCGTCAGGCTGAACACGGAACTCGCGGATATGGTAAAATCCACCCTCACAGCCTGCCCGCTTGCAGTGGCCAGCTTCCGGCCTATTCACCCGCGAGGGCTTCCGCTTCAAAAAGCCAAGCTGCACAGCATCGTAGCCTTCCTTCTCCGCTGTCTTTCTCTGCAGTACCGTGCAGGGACCCGCCTCTATAACGGTTACGGGAATGGAATGCCCATTTTCATCGTACACACGGGTCATTCCCAGCTTTCTTCCCAGAATACCTTTTGTCTTCGGCATTGCATTTTACCTGAGTCTAACGTTCGTTGTAACGCACCACCCCCATGGCTCGCGCCATGGTTAGGGTAGTTTAATCTCCACATCCACCCCTGCGGACAACTCCAGTTTCATAAGGGAGTCAATGGTTTGCTGGGTGGGATCCAGGATATCCAACAAGCGGCGATGGGTGCGCATTTCAAACTGCTCCCTGGACTTTTTATCCACATGGGGAGAGCGCAGCACCGTATACTTGTTGATACTGGTGGGCAGCGGGATAGGTCCAACCACGGTTGCACCGGTTCTCCTGGCTGTATCCACAATTTCCCGAGTGGATACGTCCAGTAATTTATGATCGTATCCCTTTAGCCTGATTCTGATTTTATCTGCAGGAATCATGGTTGTCCTCACTCAACAATTTCACTAACGACGCCTGCACCCACGGTGCGGCCGCCTTCGCGAATGGCAAAACGAAGACCTGCCTCCATCGCAATGGGCGTAATCAGCTCAGCCGTGATGTGGATGTTGTCACCCGGCATAACCATCTCAACACCCTCATCAAGGGTACATACACCAGTCACATCCGTGGTCCGAAAGTAAAACTGTGGACGATATCCATTGAAAAATGGCGTGTGACGACCACCCTCTTCCTTGGTCAAAATATACGCCTCAGCCTTAAACTTCTTATACGGCTTAATCGAACCTGGCTTGGCCAATACCTGACCTCGCACAATATCCTCACGCTTCACTCCCCGAAGCAAGGCGCCAATGTTGTCTCCTGCCTGACCCTCATCCAAAAGCTTCCGGAACATCTCAACACCCGTGCAGGTCGTTTTCGTGGTCGGACGAACACCAACTATCTCCACCTCGTCACCCACCTTCAAAATCCCACGCTCAACACGGCCAGTCGCCACCGTACCACGACCGGATATGGAAAATACATCCTCCACTGGCATCAAAAAGGGCTTGTCTACCGCACGTTCCGGCTGAGGAATGTAGCTGTCCACTGCCTCCATCAACTCCAATACACCCTTGGCCATCTCGGGATCATCAGGAGCATTCAAGGCATTCAGCGCAGAACCCTGGATAATAGGAATGTCGTCACCAGGAAAATCATACTTGTCCAGAAGCTCACGCAGCTCCATCTCCACCAGCTCAATCAGCTCCGGATCATCCACCATGTCGCACTTGTTCAAAAAGACAACAATGGCGGGAACACCCACCTGCCGCGCCAAGAGAATGTGCTCACGCGTTTGCGGCATAGGGCCATCTGTCGCAGCCACCACCAAAATCGCGCCGTCCATCTGGGCTGCACCGGTGATCATGTTCTTGATGTAGTCCGCATGACCAGGGCAGTCCACATGCGCATAGTGCCGATTAGCGGTCTCATATTCCACATGCGAAGTGGCTATGGTGATGCCCCGCTCCTTCTCCTCGGGCGCCTTGTCTATCGCACTGTAGTCGATGAACTTCGCCAAACCCTTCTTCGCCAATACCTGCGTGATTGCCGCGGTCAAGGTCGTCTTACCATGATCAATGTGACCGATCGTCCCCACATTGACATGCGGCTTCTTCCGCTCAAATTTCTCCTTCGCCATCGTTATACCTCTATCCGATAAATCCGATTGTACTGCTGTTCGTTAAAAACCCCGAATCTTCTGAATGATCGTTTCAGCGCGCCGTGCGGGGACTTCGGCAAATTCGCTGAACTGCATGGTAAAGGTCGCCCTTCCCTGGGTGCTGGAACGCAAGTCCGTGGAGTAGCCAAACATTTCCGCAAGCGGTGCCTTGGCACTTACAACCTGCACCGCTTTTTCCGCCTCGACCTTGTTAACCTGGGCACCTTTCTTGTTCAGATCATTGAGCACATCACCCAAATATTCGTCAGGAGTGATGATCTCCAAATCCATCAACGGCTCCAGCAACACTGGATCAGCCTCTGCCGCTGCCTTTCTACAAGCCATGGTCGCAGCCACGCCAAAGGCCATTTCCGTGGACTTCTCCTCATCATATGAGCCGCCAACCAAGCGGACCCGCACATTGAGCAGCGGATAGCCCACCAGTGGTCCAGAGTCTAAGCTGCCCAGCACACCCTTCTTGATGGCCTCGATAAACTCCGGCGGAACCTCATTGTCGCGCACCTGACTCTCAAAACTGTTGCCCTTACCGACCTCACCAGGTGCAAGCTCGAGCTCCACATGGCCATACTGCTCTTTGCCGGTCCCCGGCGTTTCAAAACGGGCCTCGGCCCTGGCCACTGTTTTGATCGCCTCCCGATAGGAGACCTGCGGCGTGCCAACATTGGCGGCCACCTTGAACTCTCGAATCAGCCGGTCGACAATCACTTCAAGGTGCAATTCACCCATTCCGGAAATAATGGTCTGGCCAGTATCTTCACTCACCGACACCCGGAAACTGGGGTCTTCCTTAACAACTCTTTCCAGACTTTCCCGCAAACGGCCTTCGTCTGCCTTGGTTTTCGGCTCTATGGCAATGCCAATTACCGGTTCGGGAAAGCTGATATTTTCCAAGACAATGCTGTCACCACTGGCACAAAGGGTGTCCCCGGTCTGGGTAAACTTCAGGCCAACCAAGGCACCGATATCACCCGCGGCAATCTGGTGCACCTCTTCACGCTTGTTGGCATGCAGCTTCAACAACTTGGCCAGCTTCTCCGTCTTCTTCTGGCGCGGATTGTACAGCTTCTGTCCCAGGGCAAGCACTCCGGAATATACTCGGACAAAGGCTAAACTACCCACATACGCATCGCTTTGCAGCTTGAACACCAGGGCAGCAAGCTGCTCCTTGCTGTCTGCACGGCGACGAAGCAATTGCCCATCCTTGCCTTCTCCTTCAACCGGCGGTATATCCAGCGGCGAAGGAAGATAACGGACAATGGCGTCCAGAAGTGGTTGAATACCCTTATTCCTAAAGGCCGAACCACACAACACCGGCACAACTTGCAAAGCCAAGGTCGCCTTTCGCAAGGCAGTGTGGATCTCGTCAGGAGTAATCTCCTGATCATTGAGATACTTTTCCATGAGCTTCTCATCGAAGTCGGCCAACTTCTCGAGAAGCAGCATTCTGGCGGCCGATGATTCTTCCATGAAGGCAGCGGGTACAGGCTCTTCCAGCATCTCCTGACCCAGGGAGTCCTCCTTAAAACGCAGCAAACGCTGCCCGACAAGGTCTATGACTCCAACAAAGGCGTCTTCACTCCCTGCCGGGAGTGTCAGGGCAACCGGCGACGCCCCCAACCGGTTCTCCATCTCGGCAAGACACCTTGCAAAAGATGCCCCAACCCGATCCATCTTATTGACAAAAGCTATGCGGGGGATCCTGTATCGGTCTGCTTGGCGCCACACCGTCTCTGATTGCGGCTCGACCCCACCAACGGCACAGAATACAGCGACAACCCCATCAAGCACCCGCAGGCTCCGCTCCACCTCAACGGTGAAATCAACATGCCCGGGCGTGTCAATAATGTTGATTTGATGACCCGCCCAGAAACACGTTGTCGCAGCCGAACTTATCGTTATGCCCCGCTCCTGCTCCTGCTCCATCCAGTCCATGATTGCGGTGCCATCATGAACCTCTCCCAACTTATGCGAACGGCCGGTGTAATAGAGGATACGCTCAGTCGTGGTGGTCTTGCCCGCATCGATATGCGCCATTATGCCGATATTGCGAATTTTCGCTAACGGTTCCATCGATGCCACGTTGTTTGCCTGCGTTCCTGTTCATACTCGCCCGGTCTACTCTGAAAAAATGACGCTTTCTATACACAAGCTGTGAGCAACTGTCAACAGCAGATACGCCAACTCCAGGGATATTTACCAGCGATAGTGGGCAAAGGCCTTATTGGCCTCGGCCATCTTATGGGTATCATCCTTCTTCTTGACCGCTGCACCGCGGTTGTTGTAGGCATCCAACAGCTCTGCCGCCAACTTGTCCGACATGGTCTGCCCTGAACGACCCTTGGAATAGTTGATGATCCAGCGAATCGCCAAAGCGTTGCGCCGCTCCGGGCGCACCTCAACCGGCACCTGATAGGTGGCGCCACCCACTCGACGACTCTTCACCTCAACCTTGGGCCGCACATTTTCCATGGCCTCTTCAAAAACGACCAACGGGTCCTGATCACTCACCTTTTCCTGAATAATATCCATGGCCCCATAAAAAAGGCGGCGAGCAACGGTTTTTTTGCCCTCACACATCAACCCATTCGTGAACTTGGCCACCAACACGGAATTGAAGCGAGGATCCGGCGCAACCGACCGTCTATCCAATATCTTTTTCCTTGGCATTATCCCATCCCCAACGCAAAAGAACTATTTCGGCCTCTTCGCCCCATACTTGGAGCGGCCCTGCTGACGGTTGTTAACGCCCAAAGTATCCAGGGTGCCACGAACAATATGATAACGCACACCAGGCAAGTCCTTGACACGACCGCCGCGAATCAGCACCACAGAGTGCTCTTGCAGGTTGTGGCCGATACCGGGAATATACGAGGTCACCTCTATACCGTTGGTCAAACGGACACGCGCGACCTTGCGCAGAGCAGAGTTGGGTTTTTTAGGCGTGGTGGTATAGACACGCACACAGACCCCCCGCTTCTGCGGACAATTTTGCAAAGCTGGCGTGGCCGAGCGTTTGCTTATTTTCTTTCTCCGATTCCGGACAAGCTGATTAATCGTTGGCATGCAACAACTCCTTCATAAGTAAAGAGCCATACCCGCTCTTCAAACACATAGTACGATGGCAAAAGCGTAAGCGTTAACTTATAAACAAAATTCCTGAACAAAGCAAGTGTTTTTCTATTCCCCTTTTCTTACGCGATACTGGCGCAAACCAGTTCCCGCCGAAATAAGCCGTCCCATGATGACATTTTCCTTGAGACCCGACAGGTCGTCTATCCGGCCAGCCATGGCAGCATTGGTCAACACCTTGGTGGTCTCCTGGAAGGAAGCAGCGGCGATAAAAGAATCCGTGGACAACGATGCCTTGGTAACCCCCAGGAGCAGCGGTTCTGCTGCTGCAGGCTGCAGGCCTTCCTGCAACAGGCGGTTGTTTTCCTCCCTGAACTTCCATTGCTCCACATGCTGATCCAGCATGAACTGGGAATCACCCACCCTGGTGATACGTACTCGTTTGAGCATCTGTCGAACAATGGTCTCAATGTGCTTGTCATTGATCTTGACACCTTGCAGCCGGTAGACCTCCTGAATCTCGTTGACGAGAAAACGAGCCAGTTCCTCCCTGCCCTTGACCCGCAGGATGTCGTTGGGCAGACGCACGCCCTCCATGAGTGGATCACCGGCTTCCACATGGTCATTTTCATGCACAGTGATGTGCTTGGCTTTGGGGATGAGGTACTCCTTGGGCTCACCCACCTCCGGCACTACAATGACCCGGCGTTTGCCTTTGAGATCTTTGCCAAAGGTGACCCGACCGTTGATCTCGCTAATAATGGCCTGCTCCTTGGGCTTGCGCACCTCGAAGAGTTCCGCCACCCGGGGCAGACCACCGGTGATATCCTTGGTCTTGGTGGTTTCGCGGGGGATCCTAGCAATAACATGGCCTGCCCCGACCTCTTCCCCCTCCTCCACGGTGATGAAGGAACCCACGGGCAAAGGATAGCGAGCAACCAGCTGGCCATCGGGCAACTTCAAGGTTTTGCCTCGCTTGTCCTTGATGCTGATACGGGGATTGACCTGTTTGGCGGAAGAGCCCATTGCCGTGATCTTTTTGCTGACCTTACCGGTGATCGGGTCAATCTCTTCAGACAGGGTTTCGCCCTCAACCACATCACCATACTTGATAGTACCCGCCACCTCCGCCACAATCGGCGAGGAAAAGGGGTCCCAATGGGCAATGACAGTGCCAGGCTCCACCATCTTGCCCTGTGTTTCCAGAATGGTGGCACCGTAGGGTACGGGAAAGCGCTCCCTGTCCGCTCCCTGGCTGTCACGAATAAAAATTTCACCGTTACGGCTCATGACTATGTCGTGGCCTTGAATGTTTTGCACAGCATGCAGGTTTTTGTAGCACACTTCGCCGCCACGTTGGGTGCGTATCTCCGCCTGCTCAACGGAACCGCGCGCCGCACCCCCGATATGGAAGGTACGCATGGTCAGCTGAGTGCCTGGTTCGCCAATGGATTGGGCAGCAATGATACCCACCGCCTCCCCGATATTGACCATATGTCCACGGCCCAAATCACGACCATAGCACATGGCGCAGATACCGCGCTTGGCCTCACAGGTCAAAACCGAACGGATCATCACTCGGTCGATACCTGCAGACTCGATGGCCTCCACCTTTTCTTCGGTGATCTCCTCATCTGCGGCCACCAACACTTCACTTGTATGCGGATCAATGACATCCTCAAGGGCCACACGACCAAGAATACGCTCCCCAATGCGGGAAATGATCTCGCCACCTTCCATCAAAGGCTCTGCCATGGTGCCCTGCATGGTGCCGCAGTCCTTCATGACAATGGTCGAGTCCTGGGCCACATCCACCAGGCGCCGGGTCAGGTAACCCGAGTTGGCCGTTTTCAGGGCCGTATCCGCCAACCCCTTGCGGGCACCATGGGTGGAGATGAAATACTCAAGAACACTGAGACCTTCGCGAAAATTCGCCTTGATCGGAGTTTCGATAATTTCACCGCTGGGTTTGGCCATCAGTCCGCGCATGCCCGCCAACTGTCGGATCTGATCCTTGGAACCACGCGCGCCGGAATCAGCCATGATGTACACAGAGTTGAAACTCTTGATTTCCTGCAACTTGCCGCCGGAATCGGTGAAAAAATCCACCGACATCTCGTTCATCATCTCCTTGGTGATCTTGTCTGTGGCCTTGGTCCAGATGTCGACGATTTTATTGTACTTTTCTCCACTGGTGATCTGACCACCTGCGTACTGCTGTTCTACTTCGGCTGCTTCTCGCTCTGAAGCCTCGACAAAATCCTCCTTTTCCACCGGAATTTTCATATCGTGGATGGCAATGGAAATACCGGCACGGGTAGCATGCTCATAGCCCAAGTCCTTGAGCCGATCCGCCAAAATCACAGTCTCCTTGGTCCCTGAATGCCGATAGGTGTGGTCAATGAGCGAAGCCAACTCCTTCTTGGAAAGCTCCTTGTTCACCAGGTCATAGGGCACAGAGTCCGGAAGCAGCTCACCCACCAACAGGCGACCGATAGTGGTATCCACCATAAGACCCTTTATGCGTACCTGTACGCGAGCCTGCATGTGCACCAGCCCCTGATCGTAAGCGATGCGGGCATGGGCTGGGGAGGCGAAAACCATGCCTTCGCCGGTAACGCCTAGACGTTCACGGGTCATGTAGTAGAGGCCAAGTACGATATCCTGGCTGGGAATGATGATAGGACCGCCATTAGCCGGAGAGAGGATGTTGTTGGTGGACATCATCAAAACCCTGGCCTCCACCTGTGACTCCACCGACAGAGGCACATGCACCGCCATCTGGTCGCCGTCAAAGTCGGCGTTAAAAGCAGCGCAAACCAGCGGATGCAGCTGTACCGCCTTGCCCTCGATCAACAGCACCTCAAAAGCCTGCATGCCCAACCGGTGCAGGGTTGGGGCGCGGTTGAGGATAACCGGGTATTCCTGCACGATATCGTCCAGGGCATCCCACACCTCCTTGGCTCCTTTTTCCACCATCTTGCGAGCACTTTTGATGGTGCTCACATGCCCCTTCTGTTCCAGACGGCTGTAGATAAAGGGCTTGAACAGCTCAAGCGCCATCTTCTTGGGCAAACCGCATTGGTGCAGGCGCAGATGCGGGCCCACCACGATCACTGAACGGCCAGAATAATCCACCCGCTTACCCAAAAGGTTTTGCCGGAAACGCCCCTGCTTCCCCTTAAGCATGTCCGAGAGTGACTTCAACGGTCGCTTGTTTGGCCCGGTGATTGTACGTCCCCTGCGACCGTTGTCGAAAAGCACGTCCACAGCTTCCTGCAACATCCGCTTCTCGTTGCGAACAATGATGTCAGGCGCATCCAGCTCAAGGAGCCGTTTTAAACGGTTGTTGCGGTTAATGACCCTACGGTAGAGATCATTGAGATCCGAAGTAGCGAAACGCCCACCTTCCAGCGGAACCAAGGGCCGCAAATCAGGGGGCAACACCGGAATCACCTCAAGGATCATCCATTCCGGTCGGTTGCCGGAATCCCGAAAAGCCTCGACCACGTTGAGTCGCTTGCCCAGCTTGGTGCGCTTAGTGGCAGAGCCGGTCTCCCGCATTTCCTGTCGAAGCGTCTCGGAAAGGGACTGCAAATCGAGCGAAGCCAGCATCTCCCGGATGGCTTCTGCACCAATCCCCACCTCAAACTTATCAGGAAAATCCTCCAGGGCCTGGCGATACTGCTCTTCGGTGAGAATGGTGCCAACAGGGAGTTGCTCCTCGTTGGAGGCCACCACTGCATACGATTCGAAATAGAGGATACGTTCCAGCTCCTTCAAAGTAAGATCGAGAATCGATCCGATCTTGGAAGGCAGGCTCTTCAAAAACCAGATATGGGCCACTGGCGCGGCCAGGGCAATATGTCCCAGGCGCTCGCGTCGAACCTTGGACTGGATAACCTCGACCCCGCACTTCTCGCACACCACGCCCCGATGCTTCATGCGCTTGTACTTGCCGCAGTTGCACTCGTAATCCTTGACTGGGCCAAAAATCTTGGCACAGAACAAGCCATCGCGTTCCGGCTTGAAGGTGCGGTAGTTGATGGTTTCGGGTTTTTTCACCTCGCCATGCGACCACTCCAAAATCTTCTCCGGAGAGGCAAGGGATATCTTGACCTTATTAAAACTAACCGGGTCTCTCGGTTTGGCAAAAAAACTAAAAAGTTCTTCCACGTTTATCACCTATATCGTTTTACACACCAATGGCTGATTCTGCAGGACAACAGGCTTTGCCTATTCCAGCAGCTCAACATCCAGGCATAGCCCTTTCAGCTCCTTCACCAGCACGTGGAAGGATTCGGGCAGACCGGTTTCAAGAAAGTTGGTACCATTGATGATTTTTTCATACATGGTGGTGCGTCCTTCGACGTCATCAGACTTGACCGTGAGGAATTCCTTGAGGGTATAGGCCGCTCCATAGGCCTCCATGGCCCAGACTTCCATCTCACCCAACCTCTGACCGCCGAATTGGGCCTTACCTCCCAAGGGCTGCTGGGTGACCAGCGAGTAGGGTCCAGTGGAGCGCGCATGGATCTTGTTGGCCACCAGGTGGTGCAGCTTGAGCATGTACATGGTGCCCACGGTGATCTTGTTGGCAAAGGGTTCACCAGTCAAGCCATCGTACAGAACCGACTGACCGACTTCATCAAGTCCGGCCTCGACCAACAATTTGCGGATCTCCGCTTCAGATGCGCCATCGAATACCGGAGAGGCCATGTAGACACCACGCCCATATTTGCGCAATAGATCAAGCAAGGCATCGTCATCAAGCCCTTCTGTCAGGCGCGCATACTCTTCCTCACTGTACAGGGACTGCAGTTTGGCTTTGGCCTGTTGCAGTTCGTTGGCCTTGGCCAAGTCCTCCAACTGTTCGCCCAATTTTTTCGCGGCATAACCCAAGTGGCACTCCAATACCTGTCCCACGTTCATGCGCGAGGGAACACCCAGGGGATTGAGTACCAGATCAACGGTAGTACCATTGGCAAAGAAAGGCATGTCCTCCTCGGGCAGGAGTCTGGATACCACACCCTTGTTGCCGTGGCGCCCGGCCATCTTGTCACCAACGGCAAGTTTGCGCTTGGTGGCCACGTAAATCTTGACCATCTTGACCACGCCAGGTGGCAGATCGTCTCCCTTTTCCATGCGCTCGGCAATACCCTGGTAACGGTTGCGCACCAAGTTGGCCTGATTGGCGTGGCGGGTGAAGATGGTACTGATCTCATCCTCGTATTTCGCCTTTTCGGCAAAATCCAGGGCATGTAGCTCGACAAAGGGCACCTGGTTGATCACCTTGGTGCTGAGCTGTTTGCCCAGCTTCAAAATAACTTTCCCCTTGGCGTCCTTGACATCACTTTTAGCGGTACGGCCCTCCAACAGTGCAGCCAAAGCCTTGCGCACACCCTTTTTCAAGCTGTCGAGCTCAGCCTCCATATCCCTGTTGATGCGCTCGACCTCCATCTCCTCGATCATCAGCGCCCGTTCATCCTTGTCCACACCCCTGCGGGAAAAAACCTTAGCATCAATAACCACACCTTCTATTCCGGGTGGTACCCGCAGGGAAGAGTCCTTCACATCGCCTGCCTTTTCACCAAAGATGGCACGCAAAAGCTTTTCTTCGGGGGAAAGCATGGTCTCGCCCTTGGGCGTGACCTTGCCCACCAGCATGTCGCCAGACCTGACCTCCGCACCAATACGGATAATGCCCGAGTCATCGAGGTTACGCAGCCCTTCCTCACCGATATTAGGAATATCGCGGGTGATCTCCTCCTTGCCCAACTTGGTGTCGCGGGCCATGGTTTCAAAGATCTCAATGTGTACCGAAGTGAAGGTGTCTTCCTTAAGCAAGCGTTCGTTGACCAGGATGGAGTCCTCGAAGTTGTAGCCCCTCCACGGCATAAAGGCGATGGTAACATTTTTGCCCAGGGCCAGTTCGCCTCCCTCGGTGGATGGCCCATCAGCCAGCACCTGCCCCTTCACCACCCGTTCGCCGGGGAAAACCACAGCCTTCTGGTTGAAGCAGGTATTCTGGTTGGACTTCTTGTACTTAAGCAGTCGGTACACACCGATGCCAGTTTCAAAGCCGTCTGTACCGGGCTGGTCATACCGAATGACCACCCGGTTGGCATCGGCCTCCTCGACCACACCATTACCTGCAGCAAGCAAACAGGCCCCTGAGTCGCGGGCCACGTATTTTTCTATGCCAGTGCCCACCAGCGGCGCACTGCTTTGTAAGAGGGGCACCGCCTGGCGCTGCATGTTGGAACCCATCAGGGCCCGGTTGGCGTCATCGTTTTCCAGAAAGGGAATAAGTGAAGCAGCAATGGACACCATCTGGTTGGGTGCCACATCCATCATGGTCACATCTTCGGAGGCAACCCGGGTCACCTCGCTCTCATGGCGGACAATGAGGTAATCATCGGCCAGGCGGTTCTCCTCAAGACGAACGTTGGCCGGGGCAATAACCTGATTCTCCTCCTGCAGGGCAGAAAGGTATTTATACTCCCCGGCGACCTGTCGCTCCTGGACAAAACGGTACGGTGTTTCGATGAAGCCATACGGGTTGACCGTGGCATAGGTGGCCAGCGAGACAATCAAACCAATGTTCGGCCCTTCCGGAGTTTCCACCGGACAGATACGGCCATAGTGGGTGGGGTGTACATCCCGCACCTCAAAACCCGCCCGTTCGCGCGACAACCCTCCCGGCCCCAGGGCAGAAAGGCGGCGCTTGTGGGTAACCTCTGAAAGTGGATTGGTTTGATCCATAAACTGCGACAGCTGGCTCGTCCCAAAAAACTCCTTGATGGCCGAAGTCACTGGTTTGGGGTTGACCAGGTCGTGCGGCATCAGGGTTTCCAACTCCTGCATGGCCATGCGCTCCTTGATGGCCCGTTCCATGCGCACCAAACCAATACGGTACTGATTTTCGCACAACTCGCCAACGGTCCGTACCCGGCGATTACCCAGGTGGTCAATGTCATCTCCGTCTTTCAGGCCATCCTTGATACGTACCAGGTGCTTCACGCTCTCCAGGAGATCCTCCTTGGTGAGGGTACGCACCTCAATGGGCGTTTTCAGGCCCAACTTGGCGTTAATCTTGTAGCGGCCCACCTCGGAAAGATCATAGGTAGAATCCGAGAAAAAAAGGTTATCGAAAAAAGACTTGGCCACTTCAGGCGTGGGCGGGCTGGACGGACGCAAACGACGGTAGATCTCAATAAGGGCCTCATCCGTATCCTTCACCTTGTCCACTTGCAAGGTACTACGGAATGATTCACTGTAATTCACCCCATCAATATAGAATAGCTGGAAGTCCTTTATCTGAACATCTGCTGCGGCTTGCAGAAATTCCGGAGTCACTTCGGCATTGCAAGCGGCAAGCACTTCACCTGTTTGGGAATTGACAACATCATGGGCAAAGTACCTGCCGACCAGATTCTCTTCCGATACAGGAAGCGCTGTAACCTGGGATTCTTCAATCTTCTTGGCCAGTGCCCTGTTGATTTTTTTGCCACGTTTGGCCACGATCTCGCCATTGGCTGGATCTATAATATCCTGCGACAAGCGCTGACCTATAAAGGCATTGGCGTCAAAGGCTATGGAGTAAGCGCCTTCTTCATCCACATGGATGGTATCAACCCGGTAGAATTCGTTGAGCAGCTCTTCCTCATTATACCCCAAGGCCTTGAGCAAAACCGTTACCGGCAGCTTTCGACGCCGATCGATACGCACATACAACACATCCTTGATGTCAAACTCAAAATCAAGCCACGAGCCCCGCACCGGGATGATCCGCGCCGAATAGAGGCGCTTACCAGAAGCATGGGAACGACCATTGTCGTGGGTATAAAAAAGACCCGGCGAGCGCTGCAATTGGTGCACGATCACCCGCTCTGTCCCATTGATGACAAACACCCCATCTTGGGTCATCAGGGGCAAGGCACCAAGAAAAACTTCCTGCTCCTTGATATCACGCACAGACTGTGCCTTGGTCTCCTCATCCACATCAAAGGTGATAAGACGCACAGTAATCTTAAGCGGCACCTCGTAGGTCATACCCCGTTCAAGACATTCTGGGACCGTATATTTGGGTTCACCAAAATCGTACTGGACAAACTCCAAAGAACACAGACCGTTAAAGTCTGAAATAGGGAAAATACTTTGAAAGATAGCCTGGAGTCCCTGGCTTTTTCTGTCCCTTGGCGCAGTCTCCTTTTGCAGAAAATGCTCGTAAGATTCCCGCTGCATGGCGATAAGATGCGGCGGTTCCATAATCTGGCCGGTTTTGGCAAAACTCTTACGTATTCTCTCCATACTCCCCTCAACGCGATTCCCCTGCCCTGGGGCAGGAAGGAAATAAACTTGAAAAAACAAAAGGATACTGTTGGAACAGGTCCATTGGTAACAGAAAAAAGGCGCAAACACAGGAACGCTATAGGGCTGAAAAGCCCGATAGCGTTACCCTATGTGCTCGAGTTCGCCGGGAAGAAGATACCGGCGAGAGACAAAACTACTTGATTTCGACAGAACCGCCAGCTTCTTCGATCTGTTTTTTGATGGCCTCGGCTTCGTCCTTGCTGACACCCTCTTTCACAGGCGCCGGCGCGCCCTCGACCAGATCCTTGGCTTCTTTCAGACCAAGCGACGTCACAGCCCGAACTTCCTTGATGACCTTGATTTTCTGGTCGCCGGCACTGGTCAGGATAACATCAAACTCAGTCTTCTCTTCTTCTGCTGCTGCGGCGCCTTCAGCAGGGCCTGCTGCTACAGCCATAGCCACCGGAGCGGCGGCAGATACGCCAAATTTTTCCTCGAGCTCCTTGATCATTTCGGAAAGCTCAAGAACGCTCATGTTGGCGATAAACTCAATGACCTCTTCCTTCGTTACTGCCATTGTCTCTCCTCCTGGAAAAAACGGTTACGAAACGGCCACATGCAATAGGCGCATTTCACTGGTTTTCTTTCTGCTCTTTGATCGCTGTCAAGGCATACATGAACTTCTGCGGCACAGCGTTGAGTACCCTGACGAAACTGGTCGGAACTGCCGTCATAGCGCCAAGCAATTTGCCGAGCAACTCTTCACGCCCTGGCAGCTTGGACAGTGCAAGTAAATCTTCTGCACTGATACGACTTCCTTCCAACCCAGCACCGCGGATGGTAAACGATGCACCGTATTCCTTGGCAAAGGCCGTTAAGACCTTGGCTGGCCCAACCGGCTCCGTAAAGCCAACAGCCACTGCCGTGCTACCGGAAAAGGTGTCACTCAGATTGTCATACGGCGTATCTTTAACCGCGATACGGAGTAGAGTGTTTTTCGCCACCCGAATCTGTGCGTCCTGTTCACGCAAACTTCTGCGCAACTTTTCCAGCTCGGAAACCTTCAGGCCGCGATATTCGGCCACCACGGCAATCTTTGCCCTGGCAAACGAGTCGCTTAACGCGTCCACTACTTCATTTTTTTTGTCACGATCCAACGTGGGCCTCCTGTTTGAACCGGGAGCCGTCAAAAAGAGCAGATAGGAGTGCAGACAATACCGGCACAATGTCGCGCCGGTGCGGTCTCGGCAGGAGGCACGGCTGCTGCCGGCCATTAAACTTGAGTACCTGCTGTCTTTGACCTTCCCAATACACGAAAACTACTTCCTGAAAAACATTTTGTACGATACTTCTTGCAAACTTCCCGCTGAACGGGAAAATCAGAGGATTTAAAATTTGTTTAGGCGGCCTTGATCTGTCCCCGCACCTGCAGGGGATCGACCTTCACCCCTGGTCCCATGGTGCTCGACACTGATATAGCGCGTAGATACACACCTTTACTGGTGGATGGCTTCAATTGAATAAGCCGATCAACAAAGGCAAGCACATTCTCCTGTAACTTCTCCACACCAAAAGACACCTTGCCCACGACCGCGTGCACTACACCAGCTTTATCCACCCGAAAATCCACTTTCCCTTTTTTGATTTCGCCTACAACCCGGGCGATATCAAAGGTCACTGTTCCCAACTTGGCATTAGGCATCAGATTGCGTGGACCAAGAATACGACCAATCTTACCAACTTCGCCCATCATGTCAGGGGTGGCAATGGTCTTGTCAAACTCAAGCCAACCTTCCTTGATTTTATCGATCAGCTCATTGGAACCTGCGTAGTCTGCCCCAGCCTCAAGGGCCTCCTTTTCTTTCTCGCCCTTGGCAAAAACAAGCACCTTGGCGGTCTTACCCGTTCCATTGGGCAGAATAACACTAGAGCGAACCATCTGGTCGGCATGGCGCGGATCAACCCCGAGACGCACCGCTATATCGACCGACTCATCAAAGCGCGCATACTTTGCCTGCAGCACCAAGGCAAGGGCCTCGTCCAGATCATACACGCGGCTACGCTCAATGGTTGCCGCTGCATTTTTGTACAGTTTTCCACGTTTAGGCATAATGATTTCTCCTTATTCTCCCTGGCACATACGCCATTCAGGCCTGTGCAGGTACAGTCGAATAGTGCCAAGCGTTTACTTGACAATGGTGATACCGCAGCTCCTAGCCGTACCCTCCACAATGCGCATGGCATGCTCCACATCATAGGCATTGAGATCCGGCATTTTTATTTCAGCTATTTCCCGCACCTTGTCGCGGCTCAACTCGGCAACGCGCTCCTTTTTCGGATTGCCTGACCCTTTGCCCAGACCGGCTGCCTTGAGCAAGAGCACGGATGCAGGCGGCGACTTGGTAATAAAGGTATAGGAACGGTCGGAATAGACCGTGATAATCACCGGCACGATGGTATCGCCCATGGATTGCGTTTGCGCATTGAACGCTTTACAAAAATCCATGATGTTCAGACCATGTTGCCCTAGGGCTGGACCAACCGGAGGTGATGGGTTTGCCTTACCGGCAGGTATCTGCAACTTGATATATGCTTGAATTTTCTTTGCCATAACTCTCTCCTTAAGATGCCTGCCAAATCCTAATTTTTACTCACCTGAATGTATTCAAGCTCAACCGGCGTGGAACGGCCGAAGATTGACACCATAACCCGCACACGACCTTTGTCTGGAAAAACCTCTTCAATAACACCCTGAAAATTGGCAAAAGGCCCGTCTGTCACTCGCACCTGGTCACCTTCGCTGAAGACCACCTTGGGCTTAGGCTTGCTGGCTCCCTCTTCAATACGACCGATGATTTTTTCGGCCTCTTGGTCGGTGAGCGATGGGATCTTGTTGTATATATCACTGTCACCGCCGGCTCTGCTCATATTAATGCCAACAAAACCGGTCACCCGCGGCGTTTCCTGCACAGTGTGCCAGGTATGTTGGTTCATCTCCATATGCACCAGGATATAGCCAGGGAAAAACTTGCGCTCCGAGGTCTTGCGCTCTCCTTTGACCATCTCCACCACTTTTTCGCTGGGAATCAGGATATCGCCAAAAAACTTCTCCTGCTGCATCATCCTGATCCGTTCCTCCAAGGCAACCTTGACCTTGCCTTCAAAGCCGGTGTGCGTATGGACGATATACCATTTTTTTGCCATGCAACTTCCTGTAAACACCCTCAATACAAAATAAAAGCAACCAGTCTACCAAGGAGCAGGTCCACAGACCCCAGATACAGGGCCATAATCAGGACAAGCACCAAAACAAAGCCGGTCAAACCTGCAGTAACCTTTTTTGCCGGCCAGACTATCTTCTTAAATTCCGCCAAGACCTCCCTTGAAAAACGGCGTATACTGGAGGGACTAAAGGACACGCCATCCCCTTGCTCGGCGCTACTCTTGCCAGGACTCGACCCGGCACCTTTACCTTTACTCAGTTTCTTGTTCGCCATGGAATATTGAGGTACTCTTAGATAGCCTTACACGCATGCTGTCGACGTATGGCAGGCCAGGAGGGATTCGAACCCCCATCCCCCGGATTTGGAGTCCGGTGCTCTACCGTTAGAGCTACTGGCCTGCGTATCGGTTTTGCTACTTGGTTTCCTTATGGGCCGTATGGCTCTTACAAAAAGGGCAATATTTTTTTAATTCAAGCTTGTGGGGCACGGTTTTTTTATTCTTGGAAGTCGTATAGTTACGCTGCTTGCATGCCTGACAAGCGAGAATAATCGTATCTCTCATCTTTAAACCCGCCAGAGTGACAGCAGCCGGGACAAGCCCGGCTGCATGTTTAAAAAACCGCCCTTGTCCCGCAAGGAGGTTGCGCTATTACTCAACAATTTCACTAACGACGCCTGCACCCACGGTGCGGCCGCCTTCGCGAATGGCAAAACGAAGACCTGCCTCCATCGCAATGGGCGTAATCAGCTCAGCCGTGATGTGGATGTTGTCACCCGGCATAACCATCTCAACACCCTCATCAAGGGTACATACACCAGTCACATCCGTGGTCCGAAAGTAAAACTGTGGACGATATCCATTGAAAAATGGCGTGTGACGACCACCCTCTTCCTTGGTCAAAATATACGCCTCAGCCTTAAACTTCTTATACGGCTTAATCGAACCTGGCTTGGCCAATACCTGACCTCGCACAATATCCTCACGCTTCACTCCCCGAAGCAAGGCGCCAATGTTGTCTCCTGCCTGACCCTCATCCAAAAGCTTCCGGAACATCTCAACACCCGTGCAGGTCGTTTTCGTGGTCGGACGAACACCAACTATCTCCACCTCGTCACCCACCTTCAAAATCCCACGCTCAACACGGCCAGTCGCCACCGTACCACGACCGGATATGGAAAATACATCCTCCACTGGCATCAAAAAGGGCTTGTCTACCGCACGTTCCGGCTGAGGAATGTAGCTGTCCACTGCCTCCATCAACTCCAATACACCCTTGGCCATCTCGGGATCATCAGGAGCATTCAAGGCATTCAGCGCAGAACCCTGGATAATAGGAATGTCGTCACCAGGAAAATCATACTTGTCCAGAAGCTCACGCAGCTCCATCTCCACCAGCTCAATCAGCTCCGGATCATCCACCATGTCGCACTTGTTCAAAAAGACAACAATGGCGGGAACACCCACCTGCCGCGCCAAGAGAATGTGCTCACGCGTTTGCGGCATAGGGCCATCTGTCGCAGCCACCACCAAAATCGCGCCGTCCATCTGGGCTGCACCGGTGATCATGTTCTTGATGTAGTCCGCATGACCAGGGCAGTCCACATGCGCATAGTGCCGATTAGCGGTCTCATATTCCACATGCGAAGTGGCTATGGTGATGCCCCGCTCCTTCTCCTCGGGCGCCTTGTCTATCGCACTGTAGTCGATGAACTTCGCCAAACCCTTCTTCGCCAATACCTGCGTGATTGCCGCGGTCAAGGTCGTCTTACCATGATCAATGTGACCGATCGTCCCCACATTGACATGCGGCTTCTTCCGCTCAAATTTCTCCTTCGCCATTTCATGTCTCCCTGGACATTGTTCAAGTTTCAATCGACCTTGCGCGATTGACCAATTTGACTGGAGCCCACGATCGGACTTGAACCGATGGCTTCCTCCTTACCAAGGAGGTACTCTACCACTGAGTTACGTGGGCACTGTAAGAATGCTGCAAGTGTCGGGAAAAATGGAGCGGGAAACGAGACTCGAACCCGCAACCCTCAGCTTGGAAGGCTGATGCTCTACCATTGAGCTATTCCCGCCCAATCCCTGCTTACCACAACATTGCGCCGACCAAGCGCCAGTCGGCCGTGGTGGAGGGGGGAGGATTCGAACCTCCGAAGGCTCCGCCGACAGATTTACAGTCTGTTCCCTTTGGCCACTCGGGAACCCCTCCACTCAACTCGCAGTCCAAAACATACAAAGAGGTACTTTGCCTCTTTTACAATTTTAATGCAACAAAAATATGGAGCTGGCGATGGGACTTGAACCCGCAACCCCCTGATTACAAATCAGGTGCTCTGCCAGTTGAGCTACGCCAGCACATTTGGAAATTTATTTTTTTACCGCAATTTCGAGGAAAATGCAAGTCATATCTGACAAAAAAACCGGGAGTCCTGGAACTCCCGGTTATCTATCCCGCCAAACACATGGTACGGCGCTTATTCATTCAGTGGATTTTTTACAAAGGCTGACTGACTATAGCGCTCAAAGGCGTAGGCAGTAGTACGGTAAACGATGTGGGCAAACTTGCTGTAGGGAAGATACAGAAAAAGCATGACCACAGAAACCAAGTGCAGATAATACACTAAATACCCCAGCGACGGGATACTTACAATACGCAGCAATTCGGCACCCAGCCCTGTAACACCAACTGCGGCAATAACCCAAATGTAGAACCAATCATAGAAAGTACTTTTGGCCTTGCCCTCAGCCTCCATCTTCTTGCGGTTCCGCCACAGAACAACAATACCAAAAATCATGGCCACAGCCGCTACGTTAGCCAGCCATTTTACCGGGTTCCACAGAGAGATCGGTCCATGCAGCGATGGGAAAAAAATACCGAACACATCATTTTTGACCATTGAATAAATGGTAACAAAAAAGAGAGCAATAAAGGCGAGCATCAGGGGTTTGTGACCGCGTGTCCGGCTGTTGTTTTCCCCGCACTCTTCAAAACGCTTATGCTGTACAATCTCCACCAGCGAAGGCCAGAGGAATTCCTGCACAAACTGAATAATGCCTGGCCTATACCCTAGTTCGCCCTTGTGGAGTGAAGAGGCCATCCCCTTCCACATCAAGGTAACACCTCGATAGAGCGAATATACGGCAATACCTACGGCCGTCAGCATAATGATGTCGATGAATAGCACGTTCTTGGCGAGTAAATGAAAATCCCAGTGCCCAAAAAACTGCTGATACCCGACCTTAGCGAAATGCTCGCCCGTGGGAAGTTGCATACCGCCGGAAATGAGCCACATGATGAACACGACCAGAGCGGGAATACCGACCAGCATGGGCATGTTTTTCCAGGAAGTGCACAAATTGGCCAGGGACTGTGGCCAGCCCAAGCTAGTGTATACGTAGGAACGAATAGCGCCAAGCACATCGCCCGGCCGGGCGCCACGCGGGCACATGGTGGTGCAGTCGCCACAATGATGGCACAAAAATACATTGGGGTCGTTCACCAGTTTATCTTTAAGCCCCCACTGCGCATAAATCATTTCGCGGCGTGGGAAAGGGCTTCCATCGGTGGAAAGCGGGCAGGCCACCGAACAAGTTGCACACTGGTAGCACTGCTTCAGCGTATCTCCGCCCGCCTCCTTCATGGCTTGAATAAATTCACGGTCTGGCTGCACATTTATTGACATTGGTTCCTCCTCTGACGAGCGGTAATGATCTCTATATCTCTATGTCTGAAAGATTGTTTGTCGGCGTAGGATGTATGCTGTCAGCCTTGGGGAACAAATGACTGACAGCATACACGATTCCGCATTCCTATCAGAAGCCCTTGAAGGGGTTGGGCCCCATGGCAATGATCTCTTCAACAAATTCATCAATGATCGCCGGAATCTTGTCGTAATCGGAGATAGCGATCTGGCGTACGCCGCAGCGTTCCGGCTCAAGGCCGAGTGAACCCAGAGTTTCACCGATGTTTTCCATGCGACGGGAAGCGATTTCCGAGCCCTTGACAAAGTGGCACTGATAATCGTCACCATAGTGACAGCCCAGCAAGAGCGCTCCATCCATGCCGGCAGACATGGCATCCTTGATCCATACCATGTTGACGGAACCAAGACAGCGCACCGGAATGAAGCGAACCAGTCTATTCATCTTGTTACGGTGCATGCCCGACATGTCAAGGGCTGGATAGGCATCATTTTCACAGACAAATACAGCGATACGCAACTTGTCCTCATCATCGTCCGGCACCTCGATTGCCTTCACCATGGAACCGATCATGTCGATGCTGTAGTCGGCAAAATTGATGATACGCTCAGGACAGGCCCCCATACAGGTTCCGCAGCGACGGCAGCGGGTCGGATTAGTCAGTGGTGTACCTTTCTCATCATCATCAAGCGCGCCAAAGGGACACTCCTCTGTACAGCGTTTGCACTGGGTGCAGCGCTGGAAGAAGAAATCCGGATAGGTCATATCGCCAGAGCGCGGGTGCACCGCTACCCCACGATTAGCAGATTCAATGCACTGAATCGCTTTCAGGGCCGCACCAGTGGCATCGTCAATGGTTTCCTCCATGGTTTCGGCCTTGCGTACGCCACCACAGGCGTACACACCGGTGCGCCGGGTCTCATAGGGAAAGCAGACAAAGTTGGAGTCAGCATAGCCGTCAAACAGATCCAGATCACTGAAGCCCGGTCCCTGTCGGTAGGCCAGGTTGGCCACTGCTCTGTTAAGCGTGGTCGGCACCATACCAGCAGCCAAAACCACCATATCCACTTCAAGACGCAAATCTTCACCCAAAAGGGTGTTCTCCACCACAACGGTTGCGCCGGAGGCATTTTGCTCCACCTTGGTCACCGAACCTTTGGTCATGAAGATACCGTCTTTGGACTGCATGGCCTTGTAGAAAAATTCAGTATTACCGGGGGTGCGCATGTGTTGGTACAGTATGTAGGCCTGTCCGTCCTCGGGGTTGTCTTCCACAACATAGTTGGCCTGCTTGAGCGCAACCATGGAGGTGACCGAGTTGCAGTAGGGGAAGTCTTGATCTGTATCCTTGCCACCAGGGCTCTGCACAAAAGCCACCCGAGCAGGTACTTTGCCGTCCTTGGCCAACTTCTCGAACTCGGCATTGGTGACCACAGCCTTGATCGTACCATATCCCAGATGTTCGAATTCGTTCACGCTGGCCGGCGTCCAACCAGTGGCGATGACTACGGCACCAAACAGTTCACCATCCGGATTGAGCAGAGTGTACTTCTTCATGCCCTTGTTCGGATCTTCCAGTTCGCCGCTGGCGATCTGCTCCTGTTCTTCAATCGTTACCCGAGCTGGAGCATCCCACTCTGTCTTTTCACCGGTCTTTTTGAAGGTTACATTAAACTGGCCTGGAGCACCGGCAACACGGGCAACTTCAGTGTCAGTCTTCACCGTGATTTTTGCATTCTGCGACACCTCGGCAACCAGTTGGTCAATGGTTGGCTCTTCCAGCGTGGTATAGGGATAGGCCGTGGGAAACATTTTTCTCCAGCCCAAGGCTTTACCGCCCAGAACCGCGTCTTTTTCCACCAGGGTCACTTCGTAACCGGCAGCCGCAGCCTCTTTGGCTGCAGTCAGACCGGCGAGGCCACCACCCATAACCAGAATCTTCCTGGAGATGCTCTCCAGCATATAGGGCTCGGGCAAGGCTGTTTTCTTGGCCCTGGTGACAGCCATGCGTACATAGTCTGCGCCCATTTCCTGTAAAAACTCGTCCACCTCGCCGTCTTCCGATGCCTCTCCAGCGGTCCAGGCCACCTGCTCACGCAGATTGCCACGCACAGTAATTGTGCCCTCGCCGAAATTGAACTCCTGTTGCATGACCCTGGGTGAGCACGCGCAGACAACGACCGTGTTAACACCTTTTTCCTTGATGTCCTTTTCGATAAAGGCCCGACCATCGGCGCCACAGAGGCAGGCATGCTCCTGCATCTCCATGCCGGTTTCCGATGCGGCCGCCTTCAGGCCCTCCACATCAAGAACCTCACCGATGCCGCAACCAGTGCAGAGATACGCTCCATATACCTTATCCATTGCCTAGTCCTCCTAGCGTGCGATCTGAATTGCTTTAAGGGCTGCAGCGGTGGACGACTGTCCGCTGGTATAGACGTCAACAGCCGATTTGGCGCATCCAGCGGCGATCATCCCCTTTTCGGGTTCTGAAACCACATAGCCACTCCCATCCATTTTCAGGCCCAGCGCCTTGCCTGCGTCGCCAAGTGCCGGCTGCATACCAGTAGCCAAGATACACATATCCACCTTTTGGCTGACCTTATGGGCGGTGAGCGCATCCTCAGCCGTTACCGTGACCCCGCCATCGCGCTCGGCAACAATGTCAGCCACCTTGCCCTTGATAAAGGTGGTGTTGGGGTCGTGCATGAATTTTTCACGAAAATGCTCGTACTTACCCGGTGTGCGCAGGTCAATGTAAAAGACGTAGATCTTGGCCTCGGGATACTGTGCACGGATGTAGGAAATCTGCTTGAACGTAGCCATGCAGCAGATATAGGAGCAGTGCTCAAGGTGATTTTCATCCCTAGAACCAGCACACTGCACAAAGGCAAAGGATTCGGGCTCCTTGTTGTCGCCCGGACGGATAATTTTACCTTGGGTGGGACCATTCTCCGCAGCCAGCCGTTCCATCATCATGTTGGTGATAATGGCAGGCGAGGAGTTGAAGTTGAGTTGGGTTATCTTGGTGGCATCATACGGATCCCAGCCGGTCGACCAGATAATTGCGCTGACCTGCAGGGTAAAGGTTTTGGGTTGCATATCCAGCTCAACCGCATTGTACTTGCAGGCAGCTTTCACTGCGTCGAGCGTTTCGGCAGAACAGGCTTCCTTGGCCAAGACAAACCGGCGTGGAAACGCCATTTCATGGGGCAAATAGACAGCCTTGATCTTACGCATGCCCAAGTTGAACGGATCATCAATCTCTTCCGTACAGGCGGCCACGCAATCGCCACAGGCCGTACAGTTGGCATTGATGAAGCGAGGCGCTGTTTCCAGCTTTACTTCGTAGTTGCCTGGACTGCCGGAAATAGAGGTGACGGTGGTGAGCGTGTAGGTTCTGATCCTGCGGTTATCCTTGATGCGTTTGAAATTGATCTCCAGCCCACAGGTTGGGGGACAGAGTTTAGGAAAATAATGATTGAGCTGTGCGACTCGACCGCCTAGATAGGCGTTCTTTTCGACAAGATAAACATCGCTGCCGACTTCGGCTGCTTCCAGAGCTGCGGTAAGTCCACTGATACCGCCGCCCACAACCAAGACCGCACCATTGCCTGCAGTGTCACTCATGCCAGACCTCCATTACTGCTGGTATTGATGAAAGGTGATTGCGGAAATTGTGTCTAAACTATAGAAAAATACTGCATCCTGCGTTGCAACTCAAACAAAAACACTGCCAACACAAAAAAACTCCAGACTCCGGGCGGAGTCTGGAGTTTTCGTTGCACCGGTCAAGACAGAGAATTACTTAAATCCAAGGATCTGTCTCAATGATGTTGATACACTCGACCTTCTCGCACTTCCACTCCTGGGTCTTCGGATCGAAGGTGGAGTTGACGAAAACTCTCCAGTTTTCATCATCGCAAGTCGGATAGTCAGAGCGATAGTAGAAGCCCGGATAGCGGGACTCTTTCCGGAACTCGATGTGACGAATGTGCGTCTCCACACACCAGATGCGGTGGTAGTTTTCCCAGACGCGCAGCAGCTCATGCAGATCGCCGGCAGCCATCTTCTCGGCGTCTTCACGCAGGAGACGGAGCAAATCCAAACAGATATTGAGCAGCTTACCAGAAGTCATGTAATAGGTAGCCACGCCACCACCGTACTCGTCGGTGGCTTTCATCAGACGCATCATCAGGCCAGAAGGCTTGACGTAGTTGGGATTCACGTCTGCTGCAGTAGAGGCACCCTTATGCTCATGATACAGGCGTACCGGTGCGTAGATCTCATCGGCCAGTTCCTTGGCAGATTGTGCCAATTCCGGTTTGAAATCTGCGTTGTCGCGACAGTACTTGACCATCTGCTTGGCACAGATACGGCCTTCGGCATGGGAGCCAGAGGAGAACTTGTGACCAGATGCACCAACACCGTCACCGGCGGTGAACAGGCCGTTAACCGTGGTCATACGGTTGTAGCCCCACTTGTACTGATGGGAACGTGGGCCATCAACTGTCGGCACCCAGTCCTCTTCAGGGCCGGAGGTCCAGATACCGCAGCAGCCGGAGTGAGAGCCCAGCATGTACGGTTCGGTCGGCATAATCTCGGAACCAACCTTTTCGGGCTCGATGTTCATACCGGCCCAGAGTCCAGCCTGACCAACGGACATATCCAGGAAGTCTTCCCACGCCTCGGACTCAAGATGCTTCCAGAATTTCTTAACTTCCTTTTCATCCTTTCCAGATGCGCGCTGCTCTTCCAAAAAGGCGTTCAGAGCAACGTCAGTGGCCATGTAGATGGGGCCACGACCAGCCTTCAGCTCGTTGAGCATCAGGTGGTTACGCAGACAGGTCGGGGTTACTGCAGACTGACCATAGGGCATGAACTTGGCCAATTCATCCTTGACCTCGGGGCTGTTGGCATAGAACTCACCCAAACCATTCTGCAACTTGGCCTTGAACAGCAAGAACCAAGCGCCAACCGGGCCATAACCATCCTTGAAACGGGACGGGGTGAACCGGTTTTCCATCATGGTCAGAGTTGCGCCAACCTGGGCACACATGGTGTAGGTGGAACCAGCGTTCCATACCGGATACCAGGCACGACCCTTACCTTCACCGGTGGAGCGCGGACGGAAGATGTTTACCGCACCACCGCAGGCCACCATGGCTGCCTTACAGGTATATACGTGCACCTTGTTTTCCCTGGTGGAGAAACCTACTGCACCGGCAATGGTGTTTTCCTTGTTCTTGTCAAGCAGCATCTTAACGATGAATACACGCTCGTGAATGTTTTCCTCGCCCAGGGCCTTCTTGGCGGGCTCGGCAACAATCGGCTTGTAGGATTCACCGTTGATCATGATCTGCCACTTACCGGTACGAACCGGCGTACCACCTTCGCGCAGGGTAGGCGCAGGCTTGTCACCGAGCAGGTTGCTCCCGTCTTCGGCGCGCTTCCAGATGGGCAGGCCCCACTCTTCAAACAGCTTGACCGACTCGTCAACATGACGACCAAGGTCATAGATCAAGTCTTCACGAACAACGCCCATCAGGTCGTTGCGGACCATCTTGACGTAGTCATCAATGGCGTTTTCACCGATATAGGTGTTGATGGCGGAAAGACCCTGGGCAACGGCACCGGAACGCTCCATGGCAGCCTTGTCGACCAGAATGATCTTCATGTCTTCAGGTGCCCACTTCTTGATTTCGAAAGCAGTACCACAGGCAGCCATACCGCCACCTACGATCAGCACATCACAACTGTGCTCTACGATTTCCGGATCGACTACTGCTTCGAGTTCGCCTTTCGGCTTATTTGGTAATGCCATAATATTTTCTCCTTTTTACATTCAGTAGATGAAAAATCCTGACAGATTCAACCGTTCGAACAAAACTTACTTTGCCAGTTTGCTCGGAGTGGGCAGGTTGCTCTCAAGCAGGAGGCATTCATCGTCCAGGCTGGCGCCCCGCTCTCCGGGATACTCGTTGGCAGCGCCTTCTGCAGTATTGCGGATGGGGAACTTGAAGCGCTTGATGTTGCCGTTTCTGAATTTTACTGTCCACATAATGGAATCAGAAGAACGCATGGGATGAACTTGCCCACCCATGGGAACAAAGTCATCATAGGCGCGAACAAAGATCGCACCCTGCGGACAGATCTTGACACAGGAGTAGCATTCCCAGCAAGCATCCGGCTCCTGATTGTAAGCCAACATTTCCTTCACATTCAGAACCATCAGGTCATTGGGACAGATGTACATGCAGGCGGTCTTGTCACCACCCTTGCAACCGTCACATTTTGAAGGATCTACGTAACTTGGCATTCAACTACCTCCTCACTTGGTTTTTCAGTTGGTGACTTCCGAACTGGTCGTCATTACCTTTTCGGGCGCTAGTGTTTTTCTGAACCACTATGCGGCCCGGCCGCCTAAAATTATGCCTTCTTATTTCCATTTTTTGGCTGTTGGCCACAGGCAAAAGAATGAATACTCACTCATCACCTGTAGCCAGAAGGTTTAATTTGTCCGCCAAAATATGTCAAGAAAAATCGTCAAAACAAGGCTGAACAAGAAAACTTAAAAGAAAAATCAAAAGAATCAATACTTGCACAGCAACTCCGAACCGCTCCAAATTAAAACCAGAAGCAGCGGCTAGAAATCTACTCATCCACTCCGTAAGAGGAGCGCACCAACACCTCCCTGGGCCTGGAACCATCTGCCGGGCCAACAATGCCTTCGCGCTCCATCAACTCGATCATCCGGGCAGCGCGGTTGTAGCCAACCCGCAAACGCCGCTGTACCATGGAAATCGATGCCACCCCTGTTTCCGTGACCACGGCCACGGCCTCATCATACTTCTCGTCGTATTCTTCATCTCCGGCACCGACCATTTCCGGTTCTTCTTCCATCTCCTGCAAGACATTGGCATCGTATTCTGCCCTGCCCTGACTCTTTAAGTACTCGACCAGGCGTTCGGTTTCCTGTTCGGAGATATACGCACCATGGATACGCCGTAGCTTGGCTGCACCAGGCGGGAGGAAGAGCATGTCACCCATGCCCAGCAGATGTTCGGCACCGGAACCGTCCAAAATGGTACGCGAATCGACCTTGGAAGACACCTTAAAGGAGATACGAGTGGGAAAATTCGCCTTGATCAGGCCAGTAAGCACATCCACCGAGGGGCGCTGAGTGGCCAGGACGATGTGCATACCAGCGGCGCGGGCCATTTGCGCCAGGCGGGCGATGGAGGTTTCCACATCTTTCGAGGCCACCATCATCAAATCAGCCAATTCATCGATAATGATGACGATATACGGCAGAGGTTCCTCTGCCACTTCGTTGTAGGAGAGAAAGGATTTCACCCGCTGCTCTTCCAAAAGCCGGTAGCGGCGTTCCATCTCACGCACTGCCCACAAAAGCGCACGGCTGGCCATCTTGGCTTCCACCACCACAGGATGCAGGAGATGCGGGATGTCGTCATACACCGACAGCTCAATGCGTTTGGGATCGATCATCAACAACCGTACCTCATCCGGCGTGGCCTTGAACAGGATGGAGGCAATGAAGGCATTGATGGCCACTGATTTGCCCGCACCGGTTGCACCGGCAATGAGCAGATGCGGCATGCGGGCCAAGTTGGCCACCACCGGCGCACCGATCACATCAAAACCCATGGCCAGGCTGAGCCGGGAACGGGCTGATTGGTACTCTTCGGAAAGGAGGATATCGCGTAGGAACACGGTGCTACGCACTGGATTCGGAATTTCGATCCCTATGGCCACCTTGCCGGGTATGGAGCCAACAATGCGCACCCTGTCCACCTTGAGCACCATGGCTAGATCATCAGCCAAGGCAACCACCCGACTGATCTTTACCCCTGGCGCTGGTGAAAATTCATAGGTGGTCACCACCGGTCCGGGCGAGATACCAGCCACTTCACCCTGCACACCGAAGTCCTGCAGCTTTTCCACCAAAATGGCACTCACGTTATAGTAGTGCTCGCGATCAAGTGCGCTTTCAGTCTGGTTATTTTCATCCAAAAGCTCGAGCTGGGGCAACTTGAACCGCCCCTTGCGACGGGGCGGCACTGCCTGTTCTTGCCGCGCTCGTTCAGCTACAGTGGCCCGGGGTGAAAGAAATGCCTCCTCGCCCGGTGCATCTGCATCCAGGTCGTTCTCATCCAGGGTTTCGTCAAAGGCAAAGCCTTCCTCCCTGTCTTCATGTTCTTGGTACTCACCGGCAAGATGGACTGTCTCCGCAGAGAGTTCCGATCTGGCAGGGTGTTCTCTGCGGGAAGATGTCCGCTGTTTTCGGTTTGTCTTGACACGCAAGCTGGCAAGGGACAAACGCATGCTTGCCATCAAGGAAAAAAGCAACAGCAGGAACAGGGCCAACACACTACCCGCCGTACCAATGAGTGTGTTTAAAAAGGGCCAGACAAGTCCACCCAGATAGCCACCGGGTTTAATATAGGCAACTGGTAAAAATAGCTGAGGAAGAGCCCCGAACAGAGCAGACGAGGCCAGAGCAATGCCACTTATGCCGGCAACCAGATGCGGCAGACGGCGCTCGCCCCCATGACCGCGGATAACCCGAAAGGTAGTCAGCGACAGTAAAAGCAAAGGGAAAAAAGCCACCAACCCCAAAAAAGAGAAGAGGTAATGGGCGGTATAAAACCCCAGGGCTCCACACCAATTTTCATCTGGCTGCTGCAGCCTGGGTTCTGCGCCGAAAAAGGGCACCAGGTAACTGACCAAGCTGAGCAAAAAAAGCAGGGTCAAAAAGAGCATAAGAAGGGCTGCCACCTCGTACCTGCGTCCGAATTGTCGCGGCCTGCTCATGGAAACGGCATCCATACTGCGTGCAACACCAGTTGCCTGAATAGTAAAGTGTGTTTGTCTTGCGGGAAAATGAGATACGTCAGCGGTGCTGCGCTCCGTGCATGCCATCGAGGATACCATTGATAAAGGGTACAGAATCATCGATGGAGTAGCGTTTGGCAATCTCCAAGGCCTCGTTGATCACCACCTGCGCTGGTGCGTCCTTGGCCCATTTCAATTCGTAGGCCGCAATGCGCAGGATATTTCTGTCTACCACGGACATGCGTTCCACTCGCCAATTATGGGAATGACTTGCAATGTTCTGGTCCAATTCGCGGCAGCTTTGGCAGACACCCTCCACCAGGGCACGGGCATAGGGCAAAGCAGGATTGCTAGCCGTGAAATTCTGGCAAAACTCGGCAAAGGCAGCTTCCTGCTCAGCAGGGGACGCTTCCATCCTGCCCTGCATGTCAAAGCTGAAGAGAAACTGCAGAGCCAACTCGCGGGATTTTCGCCGAAGCCCCATGCTATCTCACCGTACAGCTGTTAGCTGAAAAAAATGCCTGGCCATTCAGCTACCTGTTGGGATTTGCCCCAGTTCGTCCAGCAAGTTGATCATTTCCAGGGCAGCCACTGCCACGTCTGCCCCCTTGTTTCCCGCCTTGGTGCCGGCGCGCTCAATGGCTTGCTCAATGGTGTCGGTGGTGAGCACTCCAAAGAGGATGGGCACGCCGGTGTCCAGCATAACCTGCGCTGTTCCCTTGGCTACCTCACCGGCCACGTAGTCAAAATGCGGGGTGGCTCCCCGGATCACCGCGCCCAAACAGAGCACCGCATCATATTGGGCGGCTCTGGCCATCCTTTGCGCCACCAGAGGAATTTCAAAGGCACCGGGAACACGGGCGACCGTGATGTCATCAGACCGAACTCCGGAACGGACCAGGGAATCGATCGCCCCTTCCAGTAGTTTTTCTGCAATAAAAGAGTTGAACCGGGCCACCACAATCCCGATTGTGCGGCCATCGCCCCGTAAGGAGCCTTCAATATAGTGCGCCATCCTGTTCTCCATCAGTCATGAAATATAAACATATTGCCTGCGTCCTGATTCTGCACAGGGCGATCCTTGTTCAGGTTTTTTGTCAAGACTTGCTGATGGCACAGCCCGAAGGCAGTTCATCACAAAACTTGAGCAGATGCCCCATTTTATCCCGCTTGGTGGAAAGATAGCGTCTGCTCTCCTGGTCAGCCGGGATTTCAATGGGCAAACGGCTGACCACTTCAAGGCCATAGCCTTCAAGCCCGATAATTTTTTTGGGGTTGTTGGTCAAGAGTCGCATCTTGCGCACCCCCAAATCGCGCAGGATTTGCGCACCAATGCCGTAGTCGCGCAGATCAGGCTTAAAACCAAGCCGGGTATTGGCCTCAACCGTGTCCAGGCCATCATCCTGCAGGACATAGGCCTTCAGTTTGTTAATCAGACCGATACCTCTGCCCTCCTGGCGCATATACACAATGACGCCGCACCCCTCCTGGGCCACCATCTGCATGGCTGCATGCAGCTGTGAGCCACAATCGCAGCGGGCTGAACCAAAGACATCCCCGGTCAGGCACTCCGAATGCACCCGCACCATAACCGGCTCCTCCGGCTTGATTTCACCCTTGATCAGGGCCACATGCTCGCACTGGTCAATATCGTTCTGGTACGCGATGACTCGAAATTCTCCGGCCAGGTCGGTGGGCAGACGGGCCTCTGCCGCTCGGTGCACCAGCACATCCTTGCACAAACGGTAGGCCACCAGGTCGGCAATGGTCGCAATTTTGAGGTCATGCTCCTGGGCAAACAACTCCAGATCCGGCATACGCGCCATGGTGCCGTCGTCCTTCATGATCTCACAGATAATACCAGCAGTGCGTAAACCTGCAATGCGGGCCAAATCCACCGAACCCTCGGTTTGGCCGGTACGCACCAAGACACCACCTGCCTTGGCCCGCAGGGGAAAGATATGGCCTGGGCTAATGATATCACGCGGACTGGCCGTAGGATGCACTGCTGCGGCAATGGTGCGGGCGCGGTCCGCCGCAGAAATACCTGTGCTCACCCCGGTGCGGGCCTCGATACTGATCGTGAACCCGGTACCATAGGGTGATTGGTTATTGGTTACCATCATGGGTAGATCCAGCTGTTGGACAATGTCCGGACTTAAGGCCAAACATATGAGGCCACGACCGTATTTTGCCATGAAGTTGATCGCCTCCGGCGTGACCATCTCGGCCGCCATGCACAGATCACCTTCATTCTCCCGGTCTTCGTCATCCACCAGGATCACCATCTTGCCATTTTTGATATCCTCCACCACTGCTTCTATAGTGCTCACCGCCATAGTGTCGCCTCAAGAGAAAGTACGTGCCATACGGGCACAAAAGTCCCTATCACGTAGTTTACATAAATCCATGCCGGGCAAGAAAAGCCGAATCAAGCGTCTGTCCGGCAGGCTGTGGCAAACGGCCACCCAGCAGTTTCTCCACATATTTACCAATGATATCCACCTCAATATTCACCGCATCGCCCACGGCCAAAAGGTCCAGGGTGGTCTCCCGCAGGGTATGGGGGATGATCGACACCGAAAATGAGGCCTCTGCGCAACTGTTCACAGTTAGGCTAACACCGCTGATGGCCACTGAACCTTTTTCCACCACATAGCGGTCCAGGCGCGCATCCATGGAGAAGGTGAACAGGGTAAAATCGCCCAGCTTCTGCCGCTTGAGCACCCTGCCCATGCAATCCACATGGCCACTGACCAAATGCCCGCCCAGACGGTCGGCCAGGCGCAGGGCTCGTTCCAGGTTTACCCGGGAACCGGTGCGCAGTTGCCCCAAACTGCTGCGCTGCAGGGTTTCTGGGGATACATCCGCGGAAAAACGGTCCGGGCTGATAGCACGTGCTGTCAGACACACCCCATCAACGGCAATGGATTCGCCCTCCTGCGGCTCATCCAAGGTAAAGTTTGGCGCCAGAGTCAACACAGCTCCGCCGCCGGTGGTTTGGCGCGCCAGCACCGTGCCAACCCCTTGGACAATACCGGTAAACATCAACTAATCCTGTTCCAACTGTGCCGCCAACTGTTCCAATTCTTCGGCGCGGCGGGCATGTTTAAAATGGGCATGGATACTTGCGGCCGAGCGGTAGGCGTCTGCAGCCTTCTCCTTTTCACCCTGCTCCACGTACAACTCGGCCAGGGTTTCGAGTGTCTCCACCGCCCCTTTGGGGTTACGGGTGAGCTGATAGTGTTCCAGCATATCGTCCAACAGGTACAGAGCCTTGCTATACTGGCCGAGCTTTCTACAACACTGCACCATCTTCTTGTTGAGGGAGAGTTGGGAAAAACTATCTTCTTCCAGAACACAGATGGCATGTGACCGTTCGAAGTTGGCCATGGCCATGGCATACTCTTCGCGTGCAAAACAGGCATCGCCCAGCCGATCGGCGGCATTGGCCACACCAATACGGTCACCCTGTTCCTCAAAGGCGCGGAGGGCATTATGGAAGCCCATGGCGGCCTGCACATATTCACCCTTGTCGAAAAGTCTGCGCGCTTCTTTGTATTCGCGCCGAGCCGGATTATCTTCGACTGCCGCATCGCCGCCCTGCTGCTGCAAGGGCCCTAAGCTGCTCAATGGTTGGAGATTATCTGTGGACATGCTCTTCTTCCTGATGAATGTGTTGGAGGGCCTCATTGGCAAGTTCTGCCACTGTAGTGTGGCGCAGCCCGCCCTGCTCGAATATGGCGACTTCAGTATGGTCATGGCCCAAGCCCATGATCTGCAGGGCCGCCTCCTTGGCCTGTATCCGCCCCAGAAGGCGCACAGTAAGCGCCCGCAACACCGGTTTTTCGTGGGTCAGTATCGGGAAAAGGGAATAAAACGGTTGGGCACGGATTAGATCCGGCCGAGATACGGCAATTTCTCCCATTCCCCACAAAACCGCCTCACGCGTGCCTGGATCGCCCATGTATGCAAAAAGATGCCGGGTGAAGGCGCCATAGATATCTGGCCGGTTGGCAATGATGGCCCCAATCCCCTCCACCATGCCCCAGGAGGAAGAGGCGGAATCGGCGCAAGCCTCAAAAAGCCTGTGCAAGAGATCTGCCACTGGCCCTGGTTCAAGGCGAGCACCCTCCGCGCACACTCGGCCGAGGATCCAAGCCGTTCGATAACGCTCTGTTAGGTCTGGAGTATAGAGCAGACGCTGCACAAAGCGTAGGGTCCTGCGATCATCCAAATATAGATCAATCAGGGCCTCAACGTTGCCCTCATCAACGAGCTGTTGGACAATTTTTTTATTTGCCCTTTGTCGCTTCCGTTTCGGATCGAGCCGACGAACCGTACCGGCAAATGGAGCACTATCTGCATCCACCCCATCGACAGAGTCAGCAGTGCTTAGCCCGTGTTTTTTTTCGTAGCGGGTAGCTAATTCAGCCATATCCCGGTGTAAACGTACAAAGTACAGCACCCCGCGCACAGCGCGGCCGTCCAGATTGCGCTTCTGCACCACCTGGTGGGTCACCTCGTCGTAATCGTCGATCTGGCCAACGAGATAATCGTCCTCTGGCAGCAGATCCCAGGCCAGATCCCAATTGCCACCGCAGGCATTCACCAGGCATTCCACCATGGCGGCCCCTACGTTATGGCCGGTGGCCTCGGCCACATAGTTTGCCCCGCATTCACAACGCCCCATGGGAAACTCACGCATCTTGCGCTCCTGCCCAAAGGTGGGGCGCCCGACATCCATGCCGCAAAAGGGGCACCAGGGCTTGAGCTGATACTCTGTCTTACTACTCATTTTCAACCGCTACTTTAGCCCGTAAGGTCTCCACAAAACGGGGATCAACACCGTAGCCCAGTTCGCTGGCCCGTTCAAGGTGCTGCTGGGCATCAACATATTCGCCGCTGAAATAAAGGGCCACGGCCAGATTGTTGTGAGCCATGGGGGAATCCGGCTCCAGGGTGACCGCTTGACGAGCAGCCTCCACAGCCTTGGCGTCTTCCTCAATGGCAGTATAGGCCGAGGCCAGATTCAGCCAAGCGGTAATAAGCTTGGCATCCAGTTGGGTAGCTCTGATATAACTCTCAACAGCCTGCACCACTTCGCCACGCTGTTGGAGTATGAGGCCGATATTGACATACGCTTCGGCCATCTTGGGCGAAACCTGTAAGGCGCGGCGGTTCAAATCCAAGGCCCGGTCGTAATCGCCCCGTTCAAAATAAATAGCGCCCAGATTAATCATACTCTCCATGGACTGGTTGTCCAATTCAATAGCCTTTTCCAACTGTGTCACTGCATCGTCGCTGCGGCCAGCGCGCCGGTACACCAGGCCAAGATGGTGTCGGGCCATGACATTGTCTGGCTTTTCCGCCACCAATTTTTCCAGGTCGGCAATCACTTCATTCAAATCAGCCTGTTTCGCTGTTGTTGTCATAGTCGTTATCCTTATTCACGCTCTAGGGTCTACAATGGAGTTGCATCAATGGAATGGATCTCTATTAGATCCTTAGTACTATAGGCACAACACCCACATTTGCCAAGCCAGCCTCGGAAGATGTGGAATTCTCGCATGCCCAGTCGCCCTATTTTTCCCTGGCCAGTACCCGATGCGCCACGGCAATATCCTTTTCAATCTGTCGGATCAGTTCATCCAAGGAGTTGAACTTTCGTTCTTCACGCAGGTGGCGCAATAAATTGATGCGCAGGGGCCGACCGTAGATATCGTCTTTGAAACCAAAAATATGTGTTTCTGCCACCAGGGTTTTTTCACCAAAGGTCGGATTGTAACCGATATTAGAGACACCGCCGTAACAGGTGCCATCATAAATAACCTGGGTAACATAGACTCCCTGCTTGGGACAGAGGTCTTCCGCAAGAATACGGAGATTGGCAGTGGGATAGCCCAGCAATTGCGAACCCCGCTGCCGGCCGTACTGCACTTCGCCGCGTATCTGGTAGTAACGGCCCAGCAGAGTACGCACATCACGCATCTTGCCGGCAGCCACCAACTCCCGGATAGTGGAGCTGGACACCAGTTTGCCCCCCACGTAAAACGCGGGTACCACCTCAACCGAAAACCCCTTGGCCGCTCCCTGCTGCTTTAAAAACTCCGTACCACCGGCTCGCCCTTTACCCATGGCATAATCATAGCCAACCACCAGGCTCACCATGCCCACTTGCCGCAGCAGGATATCGTCTACAAAATCTTCAGCATTGGTGGCAGCCATTTCCTTAGTAAAGGGAATGATCAGCAGTTCATCGACCCCTGCCCGCTCGATCAGTTCAATCTTTTGTTCGGTAGTGGAAATCAGACGAATCCCCTTGGGGCTGAGCACCTTGAGCGGATGAGGGTCAAAGGTGATGGCCATGCTCACTCCGCCCGCACGCCGGGCCCGGCGCACAACTCTGGAAAAAAGTTGCTGGTGGCCCAAATGCACGCCATCGAAGTTACCAATGGTGACATGTGCCGGGGCGCGGGGTGCTGCCACCTGTTCCAGGCTGGTGTAAATTTTCATACAATATCGGTCAACATAATGCGGAAAAAGCGGAAAAACCCTGCAATTGTCCGCACCTTCTACCCTACTTCCTGTAAAGTGGCAAATAGTTCATCGCTGGTGCTCTGGCGACAGACATCGCACCGGAAACGAAACCAGGCCCTGTGTCAAAAACTAACTGTACCCTGCCAAAGAAGAGAATCAGAGCCTTTGAATCTCTGGTTTGTAGTATTGCAGATACCAGTCGACAAAGCGGCGCACCCCCACCTCAATGGGAGTATCCGGCCGGAAGCCCACATCCCGCACCAATGCACTGACATCAGCATAGGTGGCGGGCACGTCGCCGGCCTGCATGGGCATGAAGTTTTTTTTGGCTGTCCGTCCCAGACACTGCTCCAGCACCTCAATATAGCGCATCAACTGTTCCTTGTTGTTGTTACCGATATTGTACACCCGCCAAGGACAGTAGCTGGTGGCCGGATCAGGGTCGTTGCCATCCCAGTTCGGATCAGGTTGTGGCAACCTGTCCACCACCCGCACTACCCCTTCGACAATATCATCGATGTAAGTAAAATCACGTTCCATATTGCCATTATTGAAAACATTGATGGCTTTGTCTTCCAAAATGGCCTTGGTAAAGAGGAAAAGCGCCATGTCCGGCCGCCCCCAAGGCCCGTACACCGTGAAAAAACGTAGACCCGTGCAATGTAAACCAAAGAGATGGCTGTAGGTGTGGGCCATCAGTTCATTGGCCTTTTTGGAGGCTGCATACAAAGATACCGGATGGTCAACAGTATCGTGCTCGGAAAAGGGCATCTTGGTATTGGCACCATAAATGGAACTGGACGAAGCATACACCAGATGCTTGACCCCGCTATGCCGGCAACCCTCCAGAATGTTGACAAAACCCACCAGATTGGTGTCCACGTAGGCGCCTGGGTTGATCAGCGAATAGCGGACTCCTGCCTGGGCAGCCAAGTTGACCACTGCATCGAATTGATGGCTATGGAACAGATCGGCCATGGCTGCACGTTCGGCCATGTCCTGATGCACAAAAGTAAAGTGTGGGCTTGTCTCAAGCTCAGCCAGACGGGCGCGCTTGAGCTGCACGTCGTAGTAGTCATTGAGATTGTCAAGGCCCACCACCGTGCGCCCTTCGGCCAGAAGCCGTTTGCCCAGGGCATGCCCGATAAAGCCGGCTGCGCCGGTAATAAGGATATGCTGCATAAATTCTCCCTTCCTGTCCATGTGCAGGCGATAGATAGGTGCAGGTATATCTGCACGTTTTATTACGCTTTATTTCAACACCGCAGTACACCGCGGTTATCTTGTTTACTCATGTGTCGAATTGCTGCCTTTTTCCAGGGGAAAACCCTTGAACGGATGCCTGGCAAAAAAGGCTACCGCCAAAATGCTACATTCATACAAAAGAATAATCGGCCCGGCCATGAGCAACTGATTGACCACATCCGGAGTCGGTGTCAGTATGGCTGCAACCACAAAGGCGATGAGAATGGCATATTTTCGATTCTTGGCAAGAAAGCTCCTATCCACCACACCAATCTTGCCAAGAAAGACCATAAGAACCGGTAGCTCAAAGATGATACCAAAGGCGAGAAAAAGCCGCAGTGCCAGGGGAAAATACTCTTCCACCGCTGGCATGGCTTCTAAAAATTCGTTGGAGTAGCCTATAAGAAAGCGAAAAGCCGGGGGAAAGACAAAAAAATAGCCAAAGAGCGCACCACCAATAAAGCATACGCTGGAAACCAGCACAAAGGGCAGCAACACCTGTTTTTCATGGTAGTACAGGCCCGGGGCAACAAAACGCCATATTTGTAGGAAAATAACAGGGCTGGCCAGTACAATTGCGGCAACCAGGGCAAGTTTCAGATAAAAAAAAACCCTGCCTGGTACGAGGTAAAAATAAGGACTCTGTCCTCTGGCAACACGCTGATCAATGGTTTGAGAAACCAGTCGGCCAGTTCCTCCACCACTGCATACGTCAGGACAAAGGACAATGCCACGGCAACCAGTGAAATAATCAAGCAGGAACGCAGTTCAGCCAGATGCACGCTTAGTGGTTGTTGTTCGAACTGTTCTGTTTTCGCCATGATCCTGAGGTGGTTAAAGAGATTGTGGTCTTTGTACCGTATCCAGAGCCACTTGTAAATGCCTGCACAGGTTGGTGTGGATATTTATTTGACTTCCTACAGAGGACTTGACTATACCTTATTGTGCAATAATCGCCTGATAACGATCACTTTCCAGAGGCATGCATGGCTTCCATTCTTGTGGTGGACGATGAACTCAGCATGCGTGAGTTTCTCTCCATATTTTTAGAAAAGCATGGGTATACAGTGCGCACCGCCGCCAACGGCGAAAAGGCGTTGCACATGGTGCAGGAAGAGCATTTTGACCTGACCATCTCCGACATCCGCATGCCGGGTATGAACGGGCTTGAATTGCTGGCCCGGCTCAAGGCCCTGCAGCCTGAACTTACCTGCATCCTCATCACTGCCTTTGCCTCGCCGGATGACGCAGTGCTTGCCATGAAAAACGGGGCCTTTGATTATATCACCAAGCCCTTCAACCTGGATGAGGTCAAGCGCATTGTCGAGTGCGCACTGCATAAAAAGGAGGCGCAGGCCGGGCAGATTGAGGACACCTTTCCGGAAATAATTGGTCAGAGCCCGGAAATGCTGAAAATTTTTGATCTGATCCGGCGCATTGCCCCTACACCGGCCAATGTGCTCATCTACGGCGAATCCGGCACTGGCAAAGAGCTGGTGGCCCAAGCCATCCACAACCGTTCCCAGATGGCAGATAAGCCCTTTGTGCCCATTATTTGCAGCGCCATTCCCGAAACCCTTTTGGAAAGCGAGCTGTTTGGCCATGCCAAGGGTGCATTCACCGGAGCCGTTGCCGATAAACCCGGGTTGTTCCATCTGGCCAGCGGCGGCACCGCCTTTCTTGACGAAATTGGTGAGCTCACTCCCACCATCCAAACCAAACTTTTGCGTGTGCTGCAGGAACGCGAATACATGCCCGTGGGCTCCACCAAGACCCTGCAGTTCAATGCGCGCATCATCACCGCCACCAACCGCATTCTGGAGCAGGAAGTCATTGACGGCAACTTCCGTGAAGATCTCTATTACCGCCTGGCAGTAGTACCCATTCGAGTGCCTCCCCTACGGGAACGCGGCGGTGATATCCCCCTGCTCGTCGATTATTTTCTTAGGAAATATGCACAACTCCTGGGGAAAAATATGCAGACCATTTCTTCCTATGGCATGGAAGTCTTAATGCAGTATGACTTCCCAGGCAATGTACGCGAGTTGGAGAACATCATTGAGCGGGGCGTGGCCATGGAGTCGTCCAATATCATCCTGCCAGACAACCTTATTCTCTCGACACACAGCAGAAAAAAAAGGGGTATGGCAGTGACGTTGGCTTCTGGAGAACAGAAAAGTGATACAGAACACAAAGCAGCCATGTTTGTGGCAGCCAGGGACGAGGAAGAGCTGTTTGAACGGGGCCTTGAGGCTGTGCTCGAGGATGTGGAGCGTAGTCTTATTCTGCACGCCCTGACTAAGGCCGACAATTCCAAAACCAAGGCAGCCAAACTACTGAAGTTGGGCTTTCGCAGTCTGCGCTACAGAACAAAAAAACTGGGGATCGACTGAAGAACAACACGCAGCGTGTTTCCGCTGATGTGTCGGAAAGGTAGAGCCATGTCTGTGCACCAAAACCTGAAAATCTTTTTTTCCCAGCTCTTCCGGCCTGTACCTGACAGCGAAACCGTTACCCGGCAGCATCTGCTCTGGTGGATCTTGCTGCGCATGCTCCTGTCAACTACCCTGTGCACCTCTGCGGCAGTCCTGCGTGATACACCCAGCAATGCCATCGTACCCCCCCTGCCGCAAACCAGTTTTATTTTACTAGCCCTCTATCTCTTTTCCATTGTCTCTGCTGTTATCCTGCAGAAAAGCTCGCCCACGAGCTGGAAATTGCGAAACTTTGGCCTTGGTCAGCTTTGGGCCGACGCCCTGTTTGTGGCTATTTTTGTCTATACCACTGGCTGCAGCTTCTCCATTTTTACCCCGCTTTTCATCCTGCCCATTACTGCTGCTGGGCTCATTCTCTACAAGACAGGCAGTCTTTTTCTGGCTGCAACCAGCACTTTTTTCTACGCAACCGTGCTGCTCATCGAATTGTCCGGGCTGATCCCTACGTATTTTGGCCAAACCAGCTATAAGCCGCCCATTCACCTCACAGCCACTCTCGATCTTTTTGCCTTTTACGGCTTGCTTTTTTTCCTTACCGCCCTCATCAGTGGACAAATGGGGAGCCGTCTACATCGCACCCAGCAAGAACTCCGCAAAACTACCCACGCCTATGACCAGCTCGCCCAACTCTATCAACAAATTTTTGACGATATCAGCACCGGCATCATTACCACAGACGAAAAAAACCGAATCAACTCGTATAACCAGGCAGCAGAATGCATCATCGGGTACAGTCGAGAACAGGTTGTGGGCGAGAGACTTGAACGCTACTTTCCGACTCTGGCGCATATCGAGCCGACAAATCCCGGACGAAATGTGTGTGATTTCACCCGGCAAGACGGAGAATCTATCCGCATCGGCTACTCCCTTAGCCGGCTGAATCTGCCCGCTGAAAAAAACAGCGGCAGCAGCACCAGCAAAGCCAAGGTCATTACCTTACAAGACATCAGCCAGGTGGAACGGATGGAACGGCGGACACGGGAGGCGGAGAAGCTGGCTGCCATCGGCCAAATGAGCGCCCAAATCGCCCATGACTTCAGAAATCCATTGGCAGCAATATCCGGCTCTGCGCAGATGCTCGCCATGGGACAGTGCTGCCCTTCCGGAGGAGACGGTACTGATCCAGCCAAGGCCCTGCTTGATATTATTCTCAGGGAAGCAGATCGTATGGAGAAAACCATTGCCGACTTTCTGCTCTTTGCCCGGCCCAGACCAACCCGGCAGGAATGGTTTGAACTGGCACCCCTGGTGGCCGAACTCATCTCCAGCTTTCTCAGCGAAAACAAGCGGTTTGCCTATACAGCTATTGAATGGGATCTTCCGGCAGGGTTACTCTTTTGGGCTGACCGGCAACAGGTTGGCGACATGCTGCGCCAGTTGGTAGAAAATGCCTGCGTGGCTGTGCAGGAAACAGCGCAAAAAGTGGTACTTCGTACGCAAACAGTGCGCATACAGGGCGAAGAGGCACTGGCCCTTGAGGTGTGCGACCAAGGGCCCGGCATTCCGCCGGAGTTGCACAAGCAGATTTTTATTCCATTTTTCTCGCACAGGGCCGATGGGTCTGGCCTGGGGTTAGCCATAGTCCACCAGTTGGTGCAGCAGCATGGCGGCACGGTCTCCGTACACAGCGAGGCTGCATTCAACTGTGTTATCCGCCTGGTACTGCCCCAGCCTGCACGGCCTACTCGCTGATTCGGTGAATCCGCGCGCCCAGCTCCTGCAGCTTGGCCGCCATATTTTCGTAGCCGCGTTCCAGATGGTAGATGCGCGAGATTTCGGTACAGCCCTGGGCAGCAAGCCCGGCAATAACCAGGGAGGCTGAAGCGCGCAGGTCTGTGGCCATGACCGGTGCACCAGAGATGCTGTCGCGGCCACCGCCACGCACAATGGCCCGTGAGCCTTCAATGGTGATGTCTGCACCCATGCGGTTCAATTCAGCCACGTGCATGAAACGATTTTCAAAAATGGTTTCATGAATAATGGCCGTGTCTTCGCCCATGGTCATCAGGGCCATGAACTGCGCCTGCAGATCGGTGGGAAAGCCCGGATAGGGCTGGGTGGTGATATCCACACTCTGCAACGCGCACAAGCTACGATCACCCACCTCGGGGCAGGACACTTGCATGAAATCCTGCTCCTCTTCGATCACCAAGCCGCAGATCCGCAGCTTTTCCGACAGGGCGACCAGGTGCTGCGGCACACAGTCACGCAAAAGCACCTTGCCACCACAGGCAGCCACTGCAATCATGTAGGTGCCGGTTTCAATTCGGTCGGGAATAACCGAGGTCTCCGCGGCACTAAGCCGCTCCACGCCCCGGATGACAAGGGTGTCTGTATCCTTGCCCTCGATCTGCGCCCCCATGTTCACAAGCATGTCAATGAGGTTGCCCACCTCTGGCTCCCTGGCTGCATTCTGAATCAGGGTTTGTCCCTGGGCGCAGACCGCAGCCATGAGCAGGTTTTCAGTACCGGTCACCGAAGGGGCATCAAAATACATGCTGCCCCCCTGTAGCCGGCCAGGTACCCTGGCCTCGACATAGCCCTGTGCCAGATGAGCCTCCACACCCAGGCGTTCAAATCCCTTGAGATGGTAATCAATGGGTCTGGCACCAATAGCGCAACCACCTGGCAGGGAGACCCGAGCAAAGCCCGCTCGGGCCAAAAGTGGCCCCAGGACCAGCACTGAGGCCCGCATGGTTTTAACCAGATCGTACGGGGCTTCGGCGCCGCTCAGCGTATCGGTGTTGATGCGTACTGTCGCTCCCTGCCGCTCCCAACGAGCACCCAGCGTTTCGATGACGCGAAGCATGGTGCGGGTATCGCGTAAATCCGGCACATTGTGCAGAATGTGCGTGCCTGGGGTCAGCAGGGTCGCCGCCAAAAGTGGCAGGGCTGCATTTTTGGCGCCGCTGATCCGCACCTCGCCGTGCAGGGGTGCACCGCCCTCTATAAGCAGTTTATCCATGTGTACAGTCGTTTATGCAAAGCACCTGAACCACAGACGATCACGGCCAGGCACATGAAAGTTAATAAAAACCTACCCGGCAAAACGGGCGGCCAACACCCGTGGCCGCCCGGCCAGATCTTCCCTCACCTGCACGTCCTCATAACGATGGGGCGAGCCTGTGAAGAGTTGATGCGCCGCCTCTTTCTGGTCGGCACCGATTTCGACAAAAACCCAGCTGCCGGGATAGAGAAAATCTCCAGCCCGACGACTGATATGTGCAATGCAGTCTAAACCGTTCATCCCACCAGACAGGGCCAGATGCGGTTCGTACAGACGCACCTCAGGCGCCAGTTGTTTCATCGTCAAATCAGCAACATACGGTGGATTGCTCACCAGAAGATCAAAGCGGGCTGCCGGTGGGAGGGCTGAAAAAAAATCGCCACAGAGCCAGTTGATACGCTCGGCCACCCCGTGGCGCCTGGCATTGTCTGCCGCCACCTGCAAAGCAGCGGCGGAAACATCCACCGCGGTGACCCGGCAACCCAATTCCCGAGCCAGCACCACCGCAATCACCCCGCTGCCGCTGCCCAGGTCAAGCGCGTGGCGAATATCCTTTGCCTGCACCTGCTGCAGGACCTGCTCCAACAGAAATTCGGTCTCTGCCCGGGGAATGAGCACTGCCGGCGACACGGCAAAGGGAAGTGACCAAAATTCACGCTCCCCGGTGATATAAGCCAGCGGCTCCCGGCCAAGTCGTCTGGCAACGAGGGCGGCAAAGTGTTCTTGTGCTGATATGGGCGGGTGTTGCTGCCAGCGTAGAATGAGCGTGGCCCGGTCAATTCCCAGGACAAACTGCAAGAGAAGGCGGGCCTCCAGTTCGGGGCTATCGATACCCGCCTGGCTGAAGGATTCCGCTGCTCCGTGGAGCAGATCGGCAATGGAAAGGTCTGCCACCCAAGCAGCCTCTCTAGTGAGCCTTGCTCAGGGCTTGGCTCTGAAAATGAGTGATGAGGGGCAGGATCACATCGTCCAACATTCCTTCCATCACCTGGTCCAGGCGATAAATAGTCAGATTAATGCGATGGTCGGTAATGCGTCCTTGGGGAAAGTTGTAGGTACGGATACGCTCGCTGCGATCACCGCTGCCCACCTGACCCTTGCGGTCTTCGGAAATACGGTCATGGCGCTCCTGCTCCAGATGATCCAGCAAACGGGCACGTAGCACCTGCACGGCCTTAGCCTTGTTCTTGTGTTGGGATTTTTCATCCTGGCAGGTCACCACCATGCCAGTGGGCAGATGGGTAACCCGCACCGCCGAATCCGTGGTGTTCACTGACTGGCCACCGGGCCCGGAGGAGCGGTATACATCGAATTTCAACTCATGTGCTTCGATGTGCAAATCCACCTCTTCAGCCTCGGGAATGATGGCCACGGTAACGGCCGAGGTGTGGATACGTCCCTGGGTTTCGGTATCTGGCACCCGCTGCACTCGATGCACGCCTGATTCGTACTTCAGCCGGGAATACACCTGACTACCGCTGATCAGAGCAATGATTTCCTTGAAACCACCGATGCCGGTACCGTTGGAGCTCATCACCTCCACTTTCCAGCCCTGGGCTTCGGCAAAACGACTGTACATGCGAAACAGATCAGCAGCAAACAGGGCAGCCTCATCGCCGCCGGTTCCGGCCCGGATTTCGAGAAAAATATTCTTCTCGTCATTCGGATCCTTGGGCAAGAGCTGTAAACGAATGACCTGTTCCAGTTCGCCCTTTTTTGTTTCCAGCTCCTCCAACTCAGCCCTGGCCATGGCCACAAGTTCTGGATCTTCGGCATCGTTGTGAATCAGCTCGCGGTTGTCCCGTATCTGTGTGCACAGCCTCTTGTATTGTCCATGCAACTCAGCCAGGCGGGCAACCTGGGCATGCTCGCGCACAAGTTCCCGGTACCGCTCCTGACGGGCGACCATCTGCGGATCGGCAAGCTGCCTTTCCAAAACAGCGAGCTTGTCGCTAATATCTGCCAATTGTTCAAACATGGGTACAAAAAAGAGGCAAGGGCACGGAACAACTTGGGCGCGAGGCTACATCCCAAATCGAAAACAAATATTTCTGATTATTTCTTTTTAGCTGCCAGGTGGTTGGCGTATTTCTTTTTGAACTTCTCGATGCGGCCAGCAGTATCCACCAATTTTTGCTTACCCGTGAAAAAAGGATGGCAGGCGGAACATATTTCCACATGCATCTCCTTGTTCACCGAGCCCAGTTCAATTTCATTGCCACAGGCGCAAACCGCCTTGATTTTGTGGTATTCTGGATGAATATCCGATTTCATATGGCACTCTCCTGCTGAAAGGATCTCTAAAAACCAAAAGCGTCAAATATAAACAAAAAGGTCTACTTTGCAAAGAAAAATACTGATTCTAACGATTCATGGCCGCGAAAAATTCCTGATTGGTCTTGGTTTGCCCCATCTTGTCGAGCAAAAATTCCATGGCATCCACCGGATTCATCGAGGAGAGTAATTTGCGCAGGATCCAGATACGGTTGAGTTCATCCGGCGGCAGGAGCAAGTCTTCCTTACGGGTGCCGGACTTGAGAATATCAATGGCCGGATAAACCCGGCGGTTGGCCATCTTGCGATCCAACACGATTTCCATGTTACCGGTGCCTTTGAACTCTTCAAAAATTACCTCATCCATGCGGCTGCCGGTATCAATCAGGGCTGTGGCCAGGATGGTGAGGCTGCCGCCCTCCTCCACATTGCGCGCTGCGCCGAAAAAACGCTTGGGCCGGTGCAGGGCATTGGCCTCGACACCACCGGAGAGGATCTTGCCCGAGGCAGGGGTCACCGTATTGTAGGCCCTGGCCAGACGGGTGATGGAATCCAGCAGGATGACCACATCCTTCTTGTGTTCCACCAAACGTTGCGCCTTCTGAATCACCATTTCCGCCACTTGGATATGGCGCTGCGGTGGCTCGTCAAAGGTGGAACTGACCACCTCGGCGCGCACACTGCGCTGCATGTCAGTCACCTCTTCGGGCCGTTCATCGATTAACAGGACAATCAGGATGACTTCATGGTGGTTGGTGACAATCGAATTGGCAATTTTTTGCATGAGCACTGTTTTGCCGGTACGCGGTGGGGCAACAATCAGGCCGCGCTGGCCCTTGCCCAGGGGTGCGGTGATATTGAGCACCCGCATGGAGAGATTGTCGGGCGTGGTTTCCAAATTGATCAGTTCATCCGGATGCAGCGGAGTCAGGTTGGTGAAGGTGGTCTTGTTCTTGGCCTCCTCAGGAGGGTCGTAGTTGATGCTATCCACCTTGAGCAGGGCAAAATACCGTTCATTGTCCTTGGGGGAACGCACCTCTCCTTCCACCGTGTCACCGGTACGCAGATTGAGCCTGCGGATCTGCGAAGGAGAAACATAGATATCATCCGGCCCGGGCAGGTAATTATAGTCAGGTGCGCGCAGGAAACCAAAACCGTCCTGGAGAATTTCCAGCACCCCGCTCCCCCTGAGCCTGCCGTCTTCGTCTGCCTGCTCCTTCAAGATGGCAAAAATGAGTTCCTGCTTGGTCATATTGCTGTACCCCTCGAGATTGAGGGACGCGGCCATATTGACCAATTCCTTGATCTTTTTGTTTTTTAAATCGGCAAGGTTCATGAGCGAGTGCGTTTCCAAGGTTCATGAGCGAGTGCGTTTCTTTGGGACCTGGTGGAAAATGTTCTGTAACAACTCGGAACTATTGAGAACTGACTGCGCATTCCATGTCAGACAGTAGCAGTATGAGCCTGTAGCGTACGCGCCTGCATGCGCAGAGCAAGGGCGAAGCAGCTGATGACAGCTTCGTGAACAAGGCAGGTATTATGCGGGAATTAAACGCATTCAAAAGACAACAATGGTTAACAAAGGCTTTCTCTTTCCCGGGGCAGAGCCATGCAGGAACCGGAAGAGGCAAGTGTTGCTTGTGGATTCAGAAATATTGATGGAACTGCAAAGGAATCTGCGACGCAGTGCAAGTGATATTTGGTTCAGAAGCGGCTGTCAAGCACTTTCTCCTGTTTGTTTTAAAATTGACGCTACGGCATGTCGCAAAGTCTATCTCCAAGGGCTACGACATCTCCACGGGTGCGGGCCCAACTGCCACTGTTCTCAATGACATAGTCGGCACGTCGTGCCTTTTCGGCCAAATCCATCTGCGCAGCCAAGGCCTGCCTGGCTTCTTTCCGGCTCACCTGGTCGCGTCGCATCAGGCGGCAGTATTGCACCGCCCGACGGGCATACACCACCAAGATCTCATCCACCTGCATCTGCCAACCTGCCTCAAAAAGCAGAGGAATCTCGATCAGCACCAAGCTTACTTCTGGCCGAGTGGTGTGATTCTGAATTGCACTATGCATACACGCCAAGGCCAGGGGATGCAAGAGCGCATCCACTTCCTGGCGGAGATTAGCATCGTTAAAAATGGCTTCACGCAGCTTACGACGGTGCACTGTGCCATCAGGATGCTGATACAGCGTTCCATAGGCGGCATGCAGGGCCTGCCAGCCAGCCTCGCCAGGATCAAGCAGGCCTCGACAGCACTGATCCAAATCAATCAGAGGTGCCAGGCAATAGCAGGAGAGCAAGCGACTCACACTGCTCTTGCCCGACCCGATCCCACCGGTTATCCCCAATATTTTAACCATGCTTCAGCCTTGCTCTCGTAATTGCCGGAGCACAGCATGCATATCAGGCCAGAGTGGAGCCGTCCAGCTGAGATACTCCCCGCTGAACGGATGGGTAAAGCTCAAGGTGCTGGCGTGCAGCATCTGCCTCTCCACCCTGATAGGACTTGTCGGTGGCACTGCCCCCCCATACAGCACGTCTCCTGCAATGGGAGTGTGTTGCGAGGTCATATGCACTCGGATCTGATGGGTTCTGCCTGTTTCCAGGTCTATTTCTGCCAAGCACCAGCCATTGGGATAGCGTTCCTGGATGCGCCAACTGGTCGCCGCATACTTCCCGCCCTGCTGCACAATGGCCATTTTCTGCCGAACAACCGGATGTCGCCCCAGGGGCGCGACAATACGGCCACGTGACTCTTGTGGGCTGCGCAGTAACAGCGCATGGTAGATTTTTTTTACCAGGCGCTCCTTGAAGGCAACCATCATGGTCTGCAAAGTCTGCTCATCTTTGGCAACAAGCAGGATGCCAGAGGTGTCCTTGTCCAGCCTGTGCACCAAACCTGCTCTACCCTCTGCCACACCGGGCAGGTCATTGTAGAGATGCACGAGACCGTGCGCCAAGGTACCGTTTGTATGGCCACTGCCTGGGTGTACGACCAAGCTTGGCGGCTTGTTGATAAGCAGCAGGTGATCATCCTCAAAAAGAACCTCAAAGGCCACTGGTTCAGGAACGAGTTCAGATGATTCCGGCGACGGTAGCACACATTCGATCTCATCCCCGGTGCGCAGACGCAACCCTGCTTTGGTTGCAGACAGACCATTGACCTGTATACGCTGCTGCTGGATAAGCTTCAAAAAAAAGGAGCGGGAAAAACTGGGAAAGCGTACCGCAAGAAATTGATCTAAACGCCAATCCGCTTCCTGGGCTTCAACTTGGCACTGCAGCCGCTTTGCTTCTGCAGGGAAAGTATGCGGCATGGCGCCCCGACTACATCAATGCATCAATGGGAAACGAGAGGAGAGGTTCCTCAATCCATAGTCAGCAGAACAGCTGTTCAATCTGCTCCACCACTGCAGCCTCATCCTTTTTTTGCGCCAAAGATATTTCCTTGACCAAAAGATTCATGGCCGTATCCAGCATCTTGCGCTCACCATAGGAAAGATCCTTGTCACTGCGCAGGAGGTACAAATCACGCAGCACTTCAGCCACTTCAAAGGCAGATCCGGTTTTGATCTTGTCCATATACTCACGGTAACGCCTGTTCCAGGTTTGGGTGGTCAATTCTACATCCCGCTCCTGGAGAATCTCCAGTACCTGATGGACCTCTTCCATTGAAATGATGTTTCTTAATCCCACATTCTGGCTGGTTGCCGTGGGGATCATGATGGTCATGTCGTTGTTTAGAATGCGCATGACGTAGAAACTCTGATTCACTCCGCCGATGGATTTTGTCTCAATGGCTTCAATGAGTCCAACGCCATGGGCTGGATATACAGCCATATCACCTTGTACAAACACGTCGTCCTCGCTATAGAAAAAAATATGGTAGGAAAAGGGGCACAGATAATATTCTACCATATTGTGTCTTTTTCCGCAAAGACTGCCTGGGACCTGGGGGTACACTAGCCCTTGGCGCGGCTCAAATGGCGTGACCGTTGATGCTGTTCATGCAGGCATCCACGCCTTGGCCTACAAAAATTTCGATTGCTTCAGCCACCAGATCCAGCCTCTCATCCCAAAGCGCCTGACCTGCCGCACCCACTGGGGCAAGCACATACTGCTCTATTTTGTGCTCGCCTACTGCAGCCATCCCAACTGGTCGGCCAATACCGATCCGAATCCGGGCAAAATCACGGCTGCCCAGATGCTCGATCAGGGAGCGCACCCCGTTGTGGCCGCCAGCACCGCCACCCCGGGCCACCTTGATTCTACCTTCTGCCAAGTCGAGGTCATCATGGAGGACAAGGATATTGTAGAGAGGAACATCAAAGTAGTCGACAAAAGCGCGCACGCATTGCCCTGAGCGGTTCATGAAGGTTTGGGGTTTGATACAGAGCAGCTGGGCCCTGCCCTGCCGCCCCTGGCCATAGAGGGCCTGCATCTTCCGACTGGCCAAAGACCAGCCCTGCTGGGCGGCAAAGGCATCAAGAAAATAAAACCCGGCATTATGCCGGGTCATTTCATAGTTGGGACCAGGATTACCCAGCCCCACCACGAGGTATTTGCTCAAAGCCACAACCTATAAATATATCCAGCCAGTATATCCAACCCTGCACGATGTGCCGACTTCGGCAACGCGCCACCCTCACCCAGCCTGGTGTCGAATGGCTACACAACCTGCGCACAGATTGTCGTGGCCTTGTTGAGCATTTCAACACCAGCGGGAACGGCGAGATCACCGTAGGTAAACCCCTTGCCCCCCCGCTCCAGTGCAGTAATATCTGCCTCAATCACGTCGGGAATATCCAGGGGGCGGCCGAGTAATTGCACATCTGTCCGGTGAATTTGTAAATCACCACCCAAATCCACCCCTTTCGGGGTACCCTTAAACTTCAAGGGCACGGTAAACTTGGCTCGTTTTACCAGATCAACTTCCACAAAATCAACATGGAGCAGATCCTCGGAAACAGGATCTTTTTGAATTTCCTGTACCAGAACATGCCGTTTGCCCTTGCTGTCTCCGGCAATATCCAGAGTAATCACCGCATTGCGGCCACCGATGAAGAGTAGATCCTTGAACAACTGCGCCGTGGCAAACTGCAGAGGTACAGGCTCCAAACCACTGGCATACACTACCCCAGGGGTTATCTCCTGCATGCGCAACTGCCGCATCGGGCCCTTGCCGAACACCGTGCGCACCTCTGAACTCATTTCCACCTGTAGCATATGACCCCCTTTTTTCCCGTGGGAATAATAGCATGAAAATTAAACAAAAAGATAACTTACCGAATCCTCGTTATGAATCCGTCTAATGGCCTCACCGAGGAGCTGCCCCACGGATAACACGGTTATCTTCCCAGATTTTAACGCCTTGTCACGCAGTGGAATGGAGTTGGTCACCACCAGCGATTTCAGGCAGGATCGTTCGATTCGCTCTATGGCCGGCCCGGAAAGTACCCCGTGCGAGCAGCAGGCATGCACCTCTTTCGCCCCGGCCTGCATCAGGATCTCTGCTCCGCCGCAGAGCGTGCCGGCGGTATCAACCATATCATCGAGCAAAATTGCCGTCTTGCCAGCCACATTGCCAATAACCTGCACGGCCTCACATTCGTTGGCCCGTTCCCTACGCTTGTCCACAATGGCCAAATCCGAATTGAGCCGCTTGGCAAAAGCCCTGGTTCTTTCCACCCCTCCAGCATCTGGAGAAACCATCACTACATCAGTAAAATGCCTGCGGATATGTTGCAGGATCACGGGAGCTGCATAGAGATGATCCACCGGGATATTGAAAAAACCTTGAATCTGTCCGGCATGCAGATCCATGCACAGCACCCGCCGGGTACCCACCACCATGAGCATATCAGCCACGGCCTTGGCAGTAATCGGCACCCGCGGCCGAGCCTTGCGATCCTGGCGGGCATAGCCGTAATAGGGCATGACCGCAGTAATTCGTCGGGCGGATGCGCGGCGCAGCGCATCAACCATGATCAACAGCTCCACCAGGTGATCATTGACCGGGGTACAGGTGGGTTGAATAACAAAAACATCCGCACCACGTACATTTTCCCCAATCTCGACGGAAATTTCTCCATCGGAAAACTGCTTTACCTCTGCCTTGCCCAGATCAATCTTTAAATGGGCACAAATTTCCGCGGCAATTTCCGGATTGGCATTGCCCGAGAAAACCTTGAGTTTGTTTGGCATGGCTCCGTGTCTAAAAACTGGCTGGGGCGGGAGGATTCGAACCCCCGAATGCAAGGATCAAAACCTTGTGTCTTACCGCTTGACGACGCCCCAGTATATTTGCATCAACAATTCGAACAGTACTAGCAGGTCAGGGATCAGCCTTGTAACGGTTCCACCAAATAGCTGTCCTCAAACCTGCGCTGAAAAAACTGCACAGCCTGCACAGCCTGCGCCTCATGGGCAAACAGACCAAACACGGTGGGCCCGGAACCGGACATCAGGGTGGCCGCTGCACCATGGTGCAGCATTTCTTCCTTCAGCTCCCCTACAAGAGGATATCGCCTGATTGTAACCTGTTCCAAATCATTGAAACAAGCCAAGCTTTCATCCCCACCAGCAAACCCGTCTTGAAAACTAAAAAGATTATCTTTTGAGTCTATGCTTGTCAAGTCAAAATTCTGATACACCCATTGAGTAGAGACTGCAATGCCCGGGTTGACCAAAACAATCGCATATCCGGCAAGTGGCTCGGCTGGAAGCAGTTCTTCGCCAATACCCTGCGCCAGGGCAGCCGGCGCCTCATGGACAAAAAAAGGCACATCTGCACCCAGGCGCAGACCCAAACCTGCCAAGATCTGCTTGCTCAACTGTGTTTGCGCCAGCATATTCAAACCCAAAAGGGTGGCAGCCGCGTCGCTGCTGCCGCCACCAAGGCCGGCAGCCACTGGTATACCTTTTTTCAGCTCCATGCGCAGGCCAAAAGGTCGGCCGGACTGACCTGTTGTGCCAACATGTTCCCAAAAAAGCTCTGCGGCCCGAACAACCAAGTTATCGCGACCAATAGGAGATTTGCCGTCCGGACAGCGCAACTCAATGTTCTCTCCTCCCAGCTCCAGATACAGCTCATCGTACAGACCCACCTTTTGCATGTGGCTGACAAGGGTATGGTAACCATCCGGACGACGACCAGTGATGCGTAGAGAAAGGTTGATCTTAGCCGGTGCCCTGACCAGCAGGCCCTTGCCGGCAGTCATGGCTGCAATCATTGCTGCCATAACTGCTCTTAAGTCAAGCGCACATAGCGTATCTTCAACTCGTAGAGGACGCGGGTGAGCAGCTCGCTCTCTTCAGAGGTCAGATTCCCCCTGGTCTTGCTTTCCAGTAGGGCGATAGTGTCAATGGCATGCTTCGCCAATTCCAGCTCTACAGCTGTCTGTCCGGTTTCAGGATGTGGCAGCTCGCCCATGTGGAACAGAGCAGAGGTATTCAAAGACAAAAGCAGGGAGGAAAAAGTGACCGTGGGCATGACGCACTTGCCAAAGGCGTCTCTTACCTGGCCTTCGGGGCATTCGCAACATCCGTTCGTTTGTGTGTTGGGCTGGCTGGGCTGGATTGGAGAGTCAGTCATATTTGTATCCTGAAACGCTTATGGTTGGTGCCTTGAGAAGGTTGGGGAGGTAAAATCTAGCTGTAGCCGCCAATCTCCCACTGCGTTTTTCAAGGCCGGATGATCAGTTACCCTGTCTGCCCTATTGTATACTGATTCCACGGTACAGCAACAAGGGAATTTCACTCTTTTAAATTCCGCCCCTTCACTACCCTGTCCGCTAGACATAGGCCCAGAGTCCGCGTTGACATGTTCTTGCCAAGATCAGTTTGCCCGCAGGTAGTGGCAGCTTCCTGCTTCTCCTTGAATATCGGTTCCTAAAAAAGTATAATAATTGGATTGGTTTCTATTATTTGTGTCTTTTTTGTATCGTTGCCTGTGTGCAACCCAAGGAGCGCCGCCCATGTCCGAAGTTCGTGTCCGTTTTCCACCCAGCCCCACCGGCTATCTGCATATCGGCGGAGCAAGAACCGCCCTGTACAACTGGCTCTTTGCCCGGCAGTATCAGGGCACCCTGGTGCTGCGCATTGAAGATACCGACGAAGAACGTTCCACCCAGGCCTCCATTGATGGCATTATTGATGGCCTCAACTGGCTCGGCCTTGATTGGGACGAGGGCCCCTACTTTCAAACCGAGCATGCCGCCGACCATGTGGCCGCAGCAGAGCGCCTGCTGGTTGCTGGCCGCGCCTATAAATGTTTTTGTACTCGGGAAGAACTGGAACAGAAGCGTGAACAGGCCCTGGCAGAAAAACGCGACCCCGGTTACGACGGCAGCTGCCGAGATTTGAGCGCAGCCGATATTGCCACCCGCGAAGCCCAGGGACAACCTGCAGTCATCCGCTTCAAAGTACCCAGGCGCAGTGGTACGCTTTTTTATGATGATGAGGTCCTGGGGCGAATCGAACGGGCCTACAGTGAAATTGAAGATTTTGTCATTGTGCGCTCTAATGGTAAGCCGCTGTACTTACTTTCTAATGTGGTGGACGATATCCGCGACCGCATCACCCATATTATCCGCGGGCAAGACCACATGACCAACACCACCAGACAGGTCTTGCTCTACGAGGCACTGGAAGCGCCCCTGCCGGTTTTTGCCCATATTCCTCTTACCCTAGACATCCAAAAGCGTAAAATATCCAAACGCAGCCACGGCGAAGTGGTGGCAGTGCAATTCTACCGCGAGCGCGGCTTTCTTCCCTGGGCGCTGTGTAACTTCCTGGCCCTTTTGGGCTGGAACCCCGGTACCGAGCAGGAATTTTTCTCGCGGGAAGAGCTGACCAAAACTTTCTCCCTCGCACGCATCAACCGGGCCAACTCGGTATTTAACTTCAAGCCAGGCGATGAAAAATTTTTTACCGACCCCAAGCTCATTGCCATCAACGAGCACTACCTGCGCAACCTAGGACGGGAAGAACTCGGCACCCTGGTACAGCCGGTGCTGGAGCAGGCTGGACTGTGGCAGCCTGCCTATGCGGCTGAACGCCGCAACTGGTATCTAGATACCCTGCTGCTCATCCGTGACCGCTTCCACACCTTAAACGATTTTGCCACTGCTGGCCGGGCCTACTTTTCTGACAACTATCCCATTGACCCCAAACCACTGGCTAGAAACATCCTCAAACATCCGCAGCTGACAGAGTGGCTACCAGAGCTGGCTGCGCGTTTCGCCAAATTGGCGGATTTCAACAGCGAAACAACAGAAGCGCTTTGTCGCGAAATGGCCGCAGAACTGGACATCAAGCCCGGCATTCTTATCAACGCCATGCGTACCGTGCTCACCGGTCAACTGGCCGGCGCCTCCATGTTTGACATCCTCGCCACCCTGGGGCAAGATACAGTGGTACGCCGCCTCTCCAAGGTGGAGCACCTTTATGCCTCCTGAACTCTTAATTTACGACATGACACAACCCGCCGCCAGTAGCGACAAGCCCCTTGATTTTATCCGCCAAATCATCAGCGACGATTTACAAAGCGGCAAGCACCGTCGCATTGTCACCCGCTTCCCGCCAGAACCCAACGGCTACCTCCACATTGGCCATGCCAAGTCGATCTGCCTCAACTTCGGCGTGGCCCAGGAATATGGTGGTCGTTGCCACCTGCGTTTCGACGACACCAACCCAGACAAAGAGTCTAGGGAATATGTGGAGGCCATTATCCGGGATGTACACTGGCTCGGGTTCGACTGGGGAGAGCACCTCCACTATGCCTCGGATTACTTCCAACAGCTCTACGAGTTCGCCCTGGCTCTCATCAAGATGGATAAGGCCTATGTCTGCCACTTAAATAGCGAACAGATCCGTGAATACCGCGGCACCCTCACCGAGCCTGGCCGGGAAAGTCCGTACCGCAACCGCAGTGTAGAGGAAAATCTGGCCCTTTTTGCCGATATGAAAAGCGGTATTCTGCCCGAGGGCGCCTGTGTGCTGCGGGCCAAAATCGACATGGCCTCACCCAACATGGTCATGCGCGATCCGGTCTTGTACCGCATTCTGCACAGCCACCATCACCGCAGCGGCGACAAATGGTGTATTTACCCGATGTACGACTTCACCCACTGCCTCTCAGATATGCTGGAGGAGATCACCCACTCGCTCTGTACGCTCGAGTTTGAAAACAACCGCGCCCTGTATGATTGGGTGCTGGATACCTTGCACACCCCAACCCACCCACGCCAGATCGAATTTGCCCGCCTCAACATCAACTACACCATCACCAGCAAACGTAAGCTCTTGCAACTGGTCGAAGAGGGTAAGGTATCTGGTTGGGACGATCCGCGCATGCTCACCATCTCGGGCCTGCGCCGCCGGGGCTACACGCCGGCGGCCATCCGCAATTTTTGCGCTGACATAGGTGTGGGCAAACGTGATTCCCTCATTGATATGGGTGTCCTGGAAAACGCCATCCGCGACGACCTCAACCAGCACGCCCGCCGTGTGTTTGGCGTACTGGAACCACTTAAGGTGGTGATCACCAACTATCCGGAGGGCGTGGAAGAGGAGGTGGTTGCCCAAAACCATCCGCAAAATCCGGCCATGGGCGAGCGGCGTTTGCCCTTTGGCCGCGAACTGTTCATCGAACAGGCCGATTTTATGGAGGATGCACCCAAAAAATTCTTCCGCCTGAGCATTGGCCGCGAAGTGCGCCTACGCTACGCGTACCTGATTACCTGTCAGGAGGCGGTGAAGGATGCCAGCGGCCGGGTGGTGGAATTGCGCTGCACTTACGATCCAGCCAGTCGTGGCGGTACTGCTCCGGATGGGCGCAAGGTACGGGGTACCATTCATTGGGTAGCGGCTGCACATGCAGTCCCTGCGGAGCTGCGCCTCTACGACCGCCTGTTTACTGTGGAAGAACCGGATAGCGACAAAGAACGCCATTTTATGGACTTTCTCAACCCAGACTCACTCAAGGTGCTTAACGACTGTAGGCTGGAACCAAGCCTGGCCCAGGCCCAAGCAGAGGACCGCTTTCAGTTTGAACGACAGGGCTACTTCTGTTTGGACAGCGACAGCACAACCGATGAAAAAGGCAAACTGGTATTCAATCGTATTGTCTCCCTGCGCGACAGCTGGGAAAAGATCAATCCACAGCGATGAGTAAAAACATGGCGCTGATCAATTTACGTCATATGGCCATCAATCAAAGTGGCACCATTGCCGCGGTCAAGGTGGGCGGAGAGCTGGGCCGTCGCATCCGGGAAATGGGTCTGGTTCCGGGCACAGAAATTACAGTTAAGCAGCGGGCACCACTCAATGATCCGGTGGCCCTGCGGGTGCTCGGTGGCACCCTCACCCTGCGCAACAACGAGGCCGACTATATTGAGGTGGAAGTGGGTGATTGAAACCGTTTTTCACTCTTGAGCTTTGTACACGGTCTTGCACAGCCCTGCGCCAGCCACAGCTCGCAACACACCGCACCTGCCACCACTCCATAGTTACCATTGTTTTTGCCCGCAGCTCACCATTCTTACGATAAAAAATCTGCATTAATGGCGCGCTGCAAAAGGATGCTTATAATACATCCGTTTTGAACAACAACTAAGCGATCTGTTCCATATCATTTGAAGGAGTCTATGATGAGCACGAAAAAGATTGCAGTACTGATCGGCAGTCTGCGCAAGGAATCATTTAACCGGAAAATGGCCAAGATCCTGGCGGAATTGGCCCCGGCTTCCTTGGCGCTGGACATTGTTGAGAGCAGCGACCTACCCTTCTACAACGAAGACCTGGAAACTGAACAAGCCCCTGCCCCATGGCTTACATTCAGGGAAAAAATTGCAGCCTGTGACGGCCTGCTTTTCCTCACCCCGGAGTACAATCGTTCAGTGCCCGCGGTACTGAAAAACGCCCTGGATGTCGGCTCGCGACCTTACGGTCAAAATGTGTGGAACAACAAACCCGCTGCGGTCCTCTCGCTTTCGCTGGGGGCCCTGGGTGGTTTTGGTGCCAATCACCACCTGCGCCAGTCGCTCACCTGCCTCAATGTGCCGGTCATGCAGCAACCCGAAGCCTACCTTGGCAACGCACCTGCCCTTTTTGACGAAAACGGTCAGCTGGCCAAGGCAGACACCAAGGAGTTTCTCGCCTCCTTTATGCAGGCCTTTGCTGCCTGGACAGACAAGTTCAGTGCTGCATAAAAGCGCCTTTTAAAAAAATAGCCAGACCGCCGCCGGGAGAAGCACCTGCCTTCTCCCGGTTTTGTTTTCCTCCCCCTCCCCTTTGCACACCTCTTGTCTGTCTGCATTCCCACGAAAATAAACTGGCAAGCAAACGAAGCACTCAGCAACATCGGCTGGTTTCCGGCCTTTAATTGCCTTTTTCACGGCCTTCTCCCTAAAAACATCTCGCAGTATCACGCAAGGGCATAACCACTCATGTTGATGCCCACCTTGATCAAGGACCTGTACGACCCTATCTTCAATGGAACGAAGAGCGAAAGGCAACTAGAACAAAACACAGCTTCAACGACAACGGCAAAAGAGGAGCACATGTGCCACAGGCGCCAACAGAGTGAACTCCCGCCAAGGTACAGACCGTCTACACAAGGCCTCTCTCTCCATGGCGTGCCAACAGCAGATTAGGAATAGACCCATGCAAGCAAATCAGGGAAATCTCACCCTCGAAACGCTCCGTTTTGACAACAGTTTTATCCGAGAATTGCCAGCAGACAATGAAGCGGTCAACAAGCGGCGACAAGTACACCATGCCTGTTATTCACGGGTGCGGCCGCTCCAGGTGACCAAACCGCAACTACTGGCTTTTTCTCCTGAAGCCGCTGCCCTGCTGGGCCTGCCTCCCGAGGAGTGCAGGCGCAATCTCTTTACCCAAATTTTTTCCGGCAATGCACTGTTGCCGGGAATGGATCCCCACGCAACCTGCTATGGCGGCCATCAGTTCGGCAATTGGGTTGGGCAGCTGGGCGACGGCCGGGCCATCAACCTGGGGGAGGTGCTCAATCGCTCAGGCGAGCGCTATATGCTCCAGCTTAAAGGCGCAGGGCCAACCCCTTACTCTCGCAATGCCGACGGCCTTGCGGTATTGCGCTCTTCCCTGCGCGAATTTCTCTGCAGCGAGGCCATGCACCACCTGGGTAGTCCCACCACCAGGGCGCTGAGCCTGATCCTGACCGGAGACCCGGTGGAGCGAGACATGTTCTATGACGGCCATCCCAGGGAAGAGCCCGGTGCAGTGATCTGCCGTATTGCCCCGAATTTTATCCGCTTCGGCAATTTCGAGATTTTTGCGGCGCGCAACGATCTTGCCACCCTGCAACAGCTCACCGACTATACCATCCGCACCTTTTTCCCCCAACTGGGCAACCCGGGCAAAGACAGCTATATCGGTCTATTTCGCGAGGTATGCCACAGTACGGCGAAACTCATAGTGGACTGGCTACGGGTTGGTTTTGTGCATGGAGTGATGAACACCGACAACATGTCCATCCTCGGCCTGACCATTGACTATGGGCCCTATGGCTGGCTCGAGGGCTATGATCCGACCTGGACACCCAACACCACCGATGCCGCGGGCAGGCGTTACTGTTTTGGCCGCCAGGCACAAATCGCCCATTGGAACCTGGCCAAACTGGCGAATGCCCTCTATCCACTGGTGGAAGAGACCACCCCCTTTGAAGAAATCCTGCAGGACTATACCCGCATCTTTGATCAGCACTGGCAGGAAATGGTGGCCGCCAAACTCGGCCTACAGCGCTTTGACCCGGCCAGTGACCAAGCCATGGTTGAAGAGCTTTTCCTTCTGCTGATGGAGGTGGAAACCGACATGACCATCTTTTTTCGCGCTTTGGGCCAGGTAGCCGAGATGTTGACGCAGGAACAGGAAGCAGTGGAAGCATGTCGGCAACTCCTGCATCCTGCCTGGTATCGACCAGAAGAACTCGATCCAGCCTACCACGAGCGGCTTGCGGCTTGGCTAGTCCGTTACCAACAGCGACTCCATGCAGATTCTTTGGAAAAAGGCGCGCGGCAAAGGCATATGAACCAGGTCAATCCCAAGTATGTGTTCCGCAATTATCTTGCCCAGCAGGCCATAGACCAGGCAGAGGCTGGAGAGTATCAACGTATTCATGAACTGCTGGATCTGCTGCGCAGACCCTATGATGAACAACCAGAACGGGAGCACTTTGCGGCCAAACGACCAGAATGGGCGAGGAATCGGCCAGGTTGTTCCATGCTCTCTTGCAGCTCCTGACCTTGTACCTCTATGCTGGCACCTTGTTTTTCCAGCTTCAGAGCAAAGATATAGATTTAGGAAGGCAGACAGAAATGCCACGCAGGCGTATATCAACATACGTCCTCAACATACGTCCTGCCAGCATTTCAGAATTAGGCACAGACAGTGCCTTGATACTTTAATATAGAGTTGGAATTACCTATTTTCACCGGCACCAAGCGAGACACCTTGATATCCTGGCTACGGCAACAAATTTGAATATCACTGCATCATAATTTTATGATGCAGTGCTTCTGTTCAAAGTATTTATTATACAGATAATATGTACAGATAACTGTAGAATATTTGCCTCGTCCGCAGAATCTGTGGGTAGCTCTTTGAAAAATAGCCCCAGAACCTGAGCCCCACCGGAGGTGAAGGGGTGGCACCTGCCGCCCCGTCACCCTTGCCGGTCTCCGGTCAAGCATGGAGGC
>Ga0334887_1000286_pt1 | contig 82816 bp, 85 predicted proteins | sample GraSluR1_MG_10_FD_207217 | JGI IMG/M metagenome (GOLD analysis project Ga0334887, IMG submission 207217) | Sludge microbial communities from methane-producing bioreactor in Wageningen University, Netherlands - Granular Sludge_18_07-R1 | ecosystem: Engineered > Bioreactor > Anaerobic >...
TAAGGGTTTAACCAGTATCTCTTCACTGCCCAGGATAGCATCAACGGCTATTCCCAGTTTCCGCGAACCTATTTTGATAACCAGAATTCTAATAGTCTGTGTTATGTCTCTCATCCCCAATATCTCCTTGCTATCCTCGTTCAAGCACCTGCTATCGGGGATTTGCTGTTTATATCCTAAAATGGTTTTCCTTCTATCTATCTTTATTTCATTGGACTCAGGATCCAGATAAGTCCTGGGCAAGCCGAGTACATCAGCCAGGTGAACAATTGGCAGGAGTCCGCCCCTGAGTCTTAATACCTCGGCATTATTGATATATTCAATTCTTCTTGATACATGACCAGGGCTAATCCGTACTATTTCCTGCAAATTTACTTGCGGCAAGGCAAATCTCTGATTCTCCACCCTTACTATAAGAGATGGTATAATAGCCAGCGTCAATGGCAGCAGGAGTCTGAATGTGGTACCCTGCTTCAAATTAGTGAATACTTCAATCGTACCTCCAAGTTTTTCTATATTGGTTTTAACAACATCCATCCCTATGCCCCGGCCTGAAACATCACTAAGCTTTTCCGCCGTCGAAAAGCCCGGTTCAAATATTAACTGGAGAATCTCCATTTCTTCCATACCGGATATGATACTATTATTAAGGATTCCCTTTTCAAGGGCTTTGTTTCTAAGTGATTCAATATTAATTCCTCTTCCATCGTCTATCACGTCAATATTTACGTAACCACCTTCATGGTACGCTTTCAAAATAATGGTACCGTTCCTGGGCTTTCCTGAATTTTCACGTTCCTGAGGGTATTCCACTCCATGATCAACGGCATTTCTGATCAAGTGGGTCAGCGGGTCTCCAATGGACTCAATAATAGATTTGTCCAGTTCAACATCAGTCCCCTCAAGTTTAAGCTCAATCTCCTTGCCCAGCTTCCTCGCAAGATCCCTTATAATACGCGGGAATTTGCTAAAAATATTGGAAATCGGTTGCATCCTGGTCTGCATTACCTTTTCCTGGAGCTCAGTCGTTATATGATCAATATTCTGAAGCACCGAATCAATCCCCGGAATATGTTTTGTCTGCTTTTCCATGGCCCGGAGCAACTGATTTCTGGCCAAAACCATTTCACTGGCCAGATTAAGCAAATCATTCAGAAGTGAAACATGAACTCTCAGGCTATCTTCAACTGTAAGTGATCTATTTTTCTTGCTTATTGTTTTATCGGAATTTTCGCTTTCATCAGCTTTCTTGGGAACAGCTGTTTCATTTTCAGCAGGATTCAAATCTTCATCATGCTCTGAAAATTCTTCCTGTACACAAGACTCCAGCTCGATCTCAAAAAATTTTTCCTCTGGAAGATTTATGGCTTCCGTTAAAAAATCTTTTTGGAGAACCGTGGTAAAATAAAATTCCATAATGATATCCTGCACGATAGAATCCGACTCGGAAACGCAGGTTCTTAGCTCCACAAACTTACCAATTGATTCAATAGTTTGTATAAGCCCGACAGGATTGTTCCCGTTTCTAATAAGGTCTTCATTTAAGCCTGCTTTTAGAAGGTAAAACAAATGGCCGTGTCGTATGGCATCTGCTATCAAGCCGCTTTTGTCTTTGCCCAATAACTCATTGTTGCCGTCTGACAGAAGGGATATTTTATCGGATTTGACCGCAGAAGGGCGACAAATATCCTTATTAAGAAATTCGGATATTTTCTTAACATGGTCTGCTATTTCTATACTTTCACTATTTAAGACATCATCTATCATGGCCTTCAGGCAATCATTAGCCAGGAGGAGAATATCTACCATTTCGCTATTTAATTGTATTTTTTCACTGCAAATATCTCCGAACAGGTTTTCCATACAGTGGGATAATTCAACAATTTTATTCAGGTTAAAAAAACCTGCCGTTCCTTTCAAACTGTGAACAGCCCGGAAAATTTCATTCACTTCATCAGTGTCTATCATATCTAAATCCATATTGACCAGTATATTTTCAACGGTTTCAACATGGGTTTTTGCTTCTTCAATAAAGTTTCCTATGTATTCTTCGTTTCTCAACACGAAATACACCACCTTATAAAGGGCATTACTAATGCGAGATTCTTAATATATGAGAAATAATTACAAGGAAATGTATATAGCCCTGTCTTTTCCCTAAATAACCCGATATTTCCCAATAATATTACATTCCATGTAGAAACATTTTTTTCCTGCTTGATATCTAACAATTTGTATTATTTTGTCTGTATATTAGACCAATAACACCAAAATAAAATGCAATCTTTCCTATAAAGGATAGACTGCATCCAAAAACCAGATTATTACAAACAGCATATACTGTTTTCAGTACAAATTCCCCGAACAAAGAAGTTATATTCTTTTTCAGGTACACCCTTCGGATCTGTTTCCATAACTGTAGAGTCTACAGAATACAGGACCTTGAGAATGATAAAAAGCTCTATTTCCCAAAAGCTTAAAACAATCATCTCAAAACACCTTCAACTGCTGTGTGGTGCAGGTTTGCCACTCAGTATAGTTTATTTCTGTGGGAAAAACCAGAAGAGTACACTTTCCATCCAGCATTACGGCTTTTACTTTTTCTCCCAGCCTTATCAATTCCGTATCGTTGAGTATTAGCTGTCCATCAAGACTCTTTACTGTTTCTATCTTGCTGAGGGTCTTAATATCTCCGACACTTATCAGATCACCAGCATTTTTGATCTTCATCTTGCCCCGGAAACGTCCATCATTACCCGTCATTCGCAAACCAGCCCCTGCCAGGGCTCCGATTACTCCTTCGCCGGTTCCTCCGTGTTCTGAAAGATGAATATTAAGACGTTCAGCCAGTATATAGGCATCTTCTTTACTAAGTATATAGTCTTTTGCTCTATAGCCAAAAGAGATTAATTCTTCAGGCTTCTGTAGATGCTCAATATCAACTACACAAAGACCGGGATCTGAACCGGGAGCACTTTCACGCTGCAGGAAATCCCCGGCACATTCAATATACCTATCAAAAAAGTCGGCATTTATCTCCGCAGCAAAACACATACAGCTATTATGTGAGGTATAAGGAATATCCGGATGCACCAGAAGCTGATGCCGGGTTATCGCATGAGCCTTTCCCCATTGCTTTTCTTCCAGCAGTTCGCCCAGCATAGATGCTAGTTCTCCAGTTCCCCTGCTGTCAATATCATCTGTATCATCAATAGATACCAGAATTTTCACTCTCAAGTGCACCCCCATTTATTTCCATAAGCTCCAACGCTTTGCTTTGCTCTTCACATAAACAGTATGGATTTTCCTCAATCCACACCTTTTAATCTACGCATATCTTTTCCCTCTAATATTTTGTTCAGAAGTTCATCAGATACTGAATAATTAAAGAATTTCTTGTAGTACTCCCTGGCTTCAGCCCTGATATCCAGATCTTCAAAACGTTCAGGATATACTGTTTTAGCTGTCCATAGTATCCCCAGAGGGGTTTCCATTCCTCCAGGATGTCCCCAGCGGGCTATCCCAATAGGCATTTGATAAACTTTTTTTTCTTTTACCGCTTTTAATGGTGCCCATTGTTCATTGGAATACATATATTCAGCAACCCCGGCTTCATTAACAATTATTAGATCAGGATCCCATAATAATATCTGTTCCAAACTGGCAAAATTCTTGTCTTCCACCAATTTCAGCTCTTTGCCGACTGAAACATTAATAATACCACATTTTTCGGTCCAATCCGCTGCCAGAGAGTTGCGGGCATCAGTACGTGTCGCTTCATTTACCGAATGATATACCCTCAGTTTTTCGTTCTCTGGTATCTCCTTCACTTTTGCCTGAACCCGGTCAATACAATCCTGGTAATATTCATTGTACTCCCTGGCTTTCTCCTCCTCACCCAGAACCTGAGCAATTAATTCTATGGCATATTTTTGTTCTTCTATGGTATTGAACTCTACTGCAACATAAGGCAAATCAAACTTATTCAATTTATCCACTTCCGCTTCATTCCTGGCAGTACTGCCCTGGACAAAAACCACATCCGGCTCAGTTCTGAGCAGTTCTTCAATATTAAGAGCATCATGTGTGAATGGAATCAAATTCTTGCCGATACTTGGACATATCATATTCAGCAGCACATCTCTGCTTAGTCCCTTATTAATAGCCACAACATCCTGCCCGTGATCCAACATGGTCACCACATGACCGGTAAAAGCATATAAGCAGGCTATTCTCTGGGGATCAGCGGGAACCTCAACCTGTCTTCCAAGGCAATCTGTTACATTAATAGTGTCTTTTTTATCAAGTATAGCCCTGCCATTTTCGTGATTATCAGTTGAACAGGCAGCTCCAAAGACAGCGAATGAAAACAGTATCAGGAACAGCAGAACCTTTTTGAATTTTATTGTCCTTACCATATAATTATTACCCCTTCCATTATCAAATTATTGTACCAACAGGAATAAGCTGACGCAGTTCGCTTTCGTTATCAAGGGGACAGGAAACCATTTTGGTGTTTACATTATAAATCAGCTTCATATTTTCTTCCCTGATAACATCGCTGGGAGAACCCAGGGCCAGAATTTTCTTGTTATGCATCAGGGCAACTCTTATATTTAACTCATTGTTTTCAAAATAAAAGGCATGGTTGGGAAAATGAGTAGCCATAATAACTGTAATCCCTGAATTCTTAACCAGGCGCACTATGGTCTCCAGTACCACCATCTCATGTTTGAAATCCAGATGGGCTGTAGGTTCATCCATCACAATCACCGGAGTTTTTTGAGCCAGAGCCCGGGCTATCATAACCAGTTGCCCTTCCCCTCCGCTCAATTGAGTGTAAGGCCGATGCTTCAGATGACTGAGTCCCACCAATTCCAGAGCCTGCTGAGCAATAGCTTTGTCCTGGGCTGAAGGAGAAGAAAATCTTCCAGTATAGGCAGCCCGCCCCATTTTGACAATATCAATAACTCTATATGGAAATGTCCTCTCATGGCTCTGGGGTACATAGGCTATGTGGCGGGCTATTTCCCCGGGCCGAAAGCTGCTTATGTCTTTGCCGTTAAACAGAATTCTGCCTTTTCTTAGTTTATGAACTCCAAGAATACAATCGAGCAGAGTAGTTTTTCCGCAGCCATTGGGTCCCATAAAACAGCAAATCTCACCCGGTTCAATTGAGGTTGACATTTCCTGGAAAACATTATTTCCTGTCTTTTCATAAGCAAAACTTGCTTCGATTATTTCCAGCAGGGACACGCCTACCACCCTCCTCCTTTAGTCTTTTTAAGCAGCCAGACAAAAAAAGGACCTCCCACAAGCGCGGTCAGGATACCCAGCGGCATTTCCGACCCGGTAATTATTCTACCCAGATCATCTACCAGTATCAGGAAACAGGCTCCTATGGAAAAGCTGGCCGGTATCAACACTTTATTGTCATTTCCGACAATCATCCTGGCAATATGAGGAATGACCAGCCCTACCCAGCCAATAACCCCGCTAACACAAACAGCTCCTGCAGTTGCCAACGTAGCACAGATTATTACTATTCCTTTGTCAATTTTAAGGTTTATTCCCAGTGCATGGGCCTCCTTATTACCCATGGATAATACATTTATCCTCCACCTTATCCCAATTAACCCTAATACTCCAATAGCCATGGGAATACCTGCCACCATTATATCCTGATAGCGGGCAGAAGTCAGGCTCCCCATTAACCAGAATACTATTGTAGGCAACTGTTCGTAAGGATCGGCGACATATTTGGCAAATGATATCAGAGCAGAAAAAACCGATGATACTATTACCCCTCCCAGAACCAGGGTTATTGTTGGGGTAGCGTTGTATACCTTGCCAATCATGTAACTCAAGAAAACTGCCACCGTACCAAAAGCAAATGCGGACAAATAGATAGCCGAAGTACTGGCACTGAATAAAATAATAGCCAGCGCTGCTCCGAACCCTGCCCCGGAACTGACTCCCAGTATGCCCGAACTCACCAGGGGATTCCTGAACAGCCCTTGAAAAGCCGCTCCGCTTATGGCCAGACAGCCACCAACCATTGCACCCAGTATTGCCCTGGGCAAACGAATATCCCAGACAATCGTCTGGTACATATCCGGCAAATCTGTAGTACCCATACTGAACCTGGTCCACAATACTTCAGTTACTGCGGACAAAGATAAGGGATATCTTCCAACAAAAAGAGAAGCAAACATAAAAAGCAGGGGAAAGATTATTAATACTGTATAAATGATCTTCTTTCTCGTAGTGTCCACTCCCCCAGAGCCTAAAATCTTCAGATATTAAAGCTTTGTCAATGCATTAAACTGATTATTTTTTTCTTCTCATAAATAAATACAACAAGATCGCGGCAGCCAGTACTATCAGAGAAATAGTGGTTGTGTTCAGTCCGCTCTCATCATCAGCATTTGCAGCCGCATTCTCCTGACCGGCTTCTTTTTCCCCTGTATTTTCAGGATTATCATTGATTGAATCTTCTTCCGGCGGATTATCTCCCTGAACCTTGTCTCCTGTTGCTCCAACAGTAGTAAAACTGATACTTGTTTCCTTTCCCAGATCAGCACCTGCTTTAGCTTCCAATTCAGGCGAGATTTTAACTGTATAAGTGGTAGCTGCCTGCAGTTCTTCCATGGGATGCAGAATAATATCCCTCCTATATTCCCTGTATATCTGGTCATCAGCCATTTCCACTTCAAAAGGAATTTCCTTTTCTCCAGCGTAAAGGCTGAAACAAGCGGCATTCTTTTCCTTTACTCGCATATTAACCACATTTTTGCTAAAAGACAGCTTGATTTCAGATGTGTCCAGAGCTACTCCGCTTTGTCCATCTTCGGGAATTGAAGAAATCAACTCAAGCGGTTCATCCTGTCCGCCCCCGGTATCACCTCCATCTTCGGCTATTCCGGGAACAACCATGAACAGACACAAAAATAAAGTTGCGCTTAAAAGCAGAAAAGGAAAACCCATTCTTCTTAAATTTAACAAAAGCAATCCCTCCTTTGATAAATAAAGATTGTACTATAATCTTTGTTTGTTTAAGAGCACCCCCCTTATACAGCTTAAAGTTTATAACAAATATTCGCCTCATTCCAGGTTAAATGACGTTATAGATAAAAAAGGTCCGGCACTTGAAGAAGTATGCGCCAGACATTATTAGCCTTTATACTCCTTTCCAAAACGGGAGGTATGTCCGTTTCCAGACTTACCCATCGGCTATTAACCATACCATAGGGCTGCAGGTTAAAAAGCTCGGAGATTGTATTTGTTTAGGTTTTTAAAATACCATGCCTCTTTTTTATGAAACTCCAGTATCATTTTTCCGCTGCAAGTTTAACAAGAAATACCGATAACGGTCAAAGGCATCTTCTACCTGAATTACATTACATTTTCTCTTGTGACCCATTGTTCCTTCCCCAAAGCCATGTTTTCACGTTGGACTATTCAGCCTGCTCACTCAATATCCTGAGATTATCAAATAATTCAGCAACCGTTATTACTCCCACACCGCCAGGCACAGCACTGCAAATCCGCGCCTTGTCCCTGGCCTCTTCGTGTACATCACCACACATTTTGCCACTTTCGTCAAAGTTAATCCCGGCATCAATTATCACCGTGTCCTCAGTAATCATATCCGGGGTAATAAGATTAATTTTTCCTGCACATGCCACCACTATATCAGCCGAACGGATTTCATCGGCCAGGTTTTTTGTTCTGGTATGACAGACCGTAACCGTTGCATTTTCGGCGGTCATCATAATACTCAGGGGAAGACCCAAAATAGTGCTTCTTCCTATTATACAAACCTTCTGCCCTTCCAGGGGGATATTATAAGCTTTTAACATCCTTAGTACCGCTTTGGGAGTGGAAGGCTTGACCCCATCTTCTTTGCTGATAAGTTTTCCCAAATTGAAATTGTGTATTCCTTCTACATCTTTATGATAGTCAATTGCATTTAAGAGACGTGGAAAACTTAAATTTTCCGGTAATGGGGTTTGAATCATAATACCTGTTACCGAACGATCATTATTCAAAGCCAGGATTTTCTCAAATACCTGGCTTTCTTCACTATCTGCAGACAGTTCAATTAAATCCAGCGCTATTCCGGTATCTGTGGCAAAATTCTGAATACCTTTTACATAAGCCAGAGAAGACCTGTCATCACCTACCCTGACAACAGCCAGTTTCATCTTTATTTGCATTGCTTGCTGATGTATTTCTTCCCTGATTTGTTCCCTGACTTTTTTCCCATAGATTAGCAATTCATCTCCTCCTAATGCTGCATAGTTTTTAGATCTAAAAAGCGTTTTTTATATGATTTATTTTCTTGTCTTCTTTCTCCAGGAGAATAGCAATTACATCAAAACGCATTCCTTGAAAAGGACGATGATGTGTATCAATATATATCAGAGCTGCTTTCCTGAGATGCTCTCTCTTTTTTGCAGTTATAGACTCTTCAGGGGAACCATACTTAACACTTTTCCGGGTCTTAACCTCAACAAATATGAGTTCTTTATTCTTTTCACATATTATATCCAATTCACCAAAACGAGTGTAATAATTCCTGTCCAGCAAACCGTAACCCTTTTTCTGCAAATAGCGTACAGCAATTTCTTCCCCCCGGCGCCCCAGTTCTTTGTTCATCATAAATCTTTCACCTGTCAATATTTTCTGTCCATTCTGTAAATAAATGCCAGTATTTCTGCAATTACCGTATATAGTTCCGGTGGTATTTCTGCATAAAGTTCCAGTGCCATTAGATAATCGGCCAGTTCTTTATCTTCTCTAATGGGTACTCCGCTTTCTGAAGCTATTTCCGTAATTTTTTCAGCGATTAAGCCCTGGCCTTTGGCAATCACCACGGGTACTTCATCTTTATCCATATCATAGCGTAGAGCAACTGCCTTTTCTATTTCTTTATCTTTCACAGCACACCCCCCTAAACAGTCACATCTATCCCAAGCGGCCTGATAGTACTGGGAACCTCCTCCAGTCCCATCTTCAACCTGCCGAACTGATCTCTTTCGTCGACTACCTTTATTCCTAAATTAGTGATATCATATCCCAATCCTTCCAATCCCCGAAGCAATTGATTAATATTAGCCTTTATATGATTATGTACTCTGCGGCTTTCTACAACACCCTGTATTTCAATTTTTTGAGAACGGTTCCAATCTACATGAAAGAGTACCATTCCCAGCTTTTTAGTATCCAGAGAAACTATAAACCTTATATTTTGCTGATTGATAAGGGATTTTTTCCCGGCATCCTTGTTTATTCTAATCTGGCATAAACGATATTCGCTGTCTATTTCCACAGGGAAGGAAAAATAATAATAATTAAAGCTATTCTCGCCTCCCTGGCGGCTGACAAAATTGAATATTCGCTGACCGGATAGTTCCTTTTCCAGGCCTTCTATCTTCGCCAGCAAATCAGCCATTAGTGGGCTTTTGCCGGTGCTTATTTCGTTTTTGAGCAAGTCCTCCAAAAACACCAATCCTCTTATCAAATCCTTTTCTGAATATAAAAAATTCTGTATCTTTTCAGCTATCCCTTTTCCGCTGTCACTTACATCCAGCTGCAATATGTCCAATAATGGTCTGAGAACTGTCATAACCCGGCTAATAGTCTCATTCATCCCTTTTACAGAACTGTTCAGACTCTGCTCCAGCATCTCCAGACGCCCGGCACTCTGTGGGATTTCCCTGGCTGTAGTATTCTCTGCAGGCATCGGCTGTCCACTTGTTTGCCTGTCGATCACCTGGGCTGCCTGTTCGGCCACAGGCCTCGCTGTTGATTGCTGCAGCTCCCCGGCGGCGGTTTTCGCCCCGGTCGGGGCAGGCTGCTCTGCTGCTCCTGCTCTGGCGGCTGCCTGAGGCGGCTGTTCGGCTGTCGGCCTTGTACCTGCCTGCTGCAGCTCCCCGGCGGCAGTTTTCGCCCCGGTCGGGGCAGGCTGCTCTGCTGCTCCTGCTCTGGCGGCTGCCTGAGGCGGCTGTTCAGCTGTCGGCCTTGTACCTGCCTGCTGCAGCTCCCCGGCGGCAGTCTTTGCCCCGGTCAGGGCAGGCTGCTCTGCTGCTCCTGCTCTGGCGGCTGCCTGAGGCGGCTGTTCAGCTGTCGGCCTTGTACCTGCCTGCTGCAGCTCCCCGGCGGCAGTCTTCGCCCCGGTCAGGGCAGGCTGCTCTGCTGTTCCTGCTCTGGCGGCTGCCTGAGCTGGCTGTTCGGCTGTCGTCCTTGTACCTGCCTGCTGCAGCTCCCCGGCGGCAGTCTTTGCCCCGGTCGGGGCAGGCTGCTCTGCTGTTCCTGCTCTGGCGGCTGCCTGAGCTGGCTGTTCGGCTGTCGGCCTTGTACCTGCCTGCTGCATCTCGGCGGCGGTCTTCGCCCCGGTTGCGGCAGGCTGCTCTGCTGCTGGTTTGTTTGCCGATAGATATTCGGCTGTAAGTGACTGGCGGGCAGCATTGGCCAAATTTACAGCTTGCCTCAGTTCAAAGCTTTGCCCCGGCTGGCGGTTAATCGTATCTGCTCCTGAAGAGCCAAGCTTAAGGAGATTCTGCAGAATACTCTCCACCAGCTTGCCTATTTCACTATCACTTGATATATACTGGGCCAGTGCCGCCAGATTCTGCACATTGAGCGGAATGCTCCGCGACATGGCAAAAACTGCTATTTCTGCATTTCTTTCATTGCTCCCTCCCAGTATACTCATAGCCCTGCTCAAATCGTTTATATTGTTCTGGGTAACCGGCAAATTATGTTGTAATAGTTTTCTGGCCATCATTATATTGGCCTCTTTTGCAGGTATCCCCATTTCCCGAAGACTAGCAGATACATTTGAGTTCTCAATCCTGTCCATAGCCTGGGGAGTCAGAACTTTGAGATAGGTTTTTCCGTTTCGGAAGTCATCCACCATCAAATGCAACTGTTGTCCCTGTTTTACCGGGACTTCAGTGGCAGCTTCAATCACCTTGCCTTTGATCGCAAGCAGTACTGTGCCATCTTCCCTGATACCTTGAACCTGGCCGTGTAATACTTCACCCTTGCTGAGATTTAGACCCTGATCCTTGGGTGTAGCAATATTCAACATGGTTTTACTCAAAGAGACTTGATTGTTCTCCATACCTGCCTCCTGTAAGCATTGATTTCACCGGTTCAAAACTCTCCCTGTGTATTGGGCAGACCCCTTCCTTGAACAATGCCTCAATATGTGCCCTGGTAGCATATCCCTTATGCCTGGCAAAACCATAGGCAGGATAGATGCCAGCAAAAGCTTCCATGCTTTTATCCCTTTCAACTTTCGCAATTATGGAAGCACAAGCGATGGAAATGCTCAGACTATCTCCTTTGACCAGTGAATTCTGTTTAATATTTATATCGTTTAATTTTACTGCATCTATAAGAAGATAATCCGGTAAAGGTGATAGCTGTTTGATTGCCAGGCCCATTGCTACTTTTGTAGCATTCAGTATATTTATTCTGTCAAGAAAAGGAGGAAACACTGAAGCTGCTGCCCATGATACAGCTTCTTCCTTGATTTGCCCGGCCAGTTTCACTCTTTTTTTCGGGCTCAGTTTCTTGGAGTCATCTACTTCGGGAATAAAACTATCGAAGGGCAGAATCACCGCTGCTGCCACCACAGGACCGGCAATACACCCCCGTCCCACTTCATCTATCCCTGCTATGTATTGATAACCTTCGCGCTGTGCCTGGTATTCATACCTTTTAATGAATTCTATTCTTTTTCGTTCATCAGACAGATTCTTTTTATTCAAACCACTCTACACTCCACGATTTTTTCAGAACATTGCAAGACCTTTTATAAATCAGCTTTTATCATATCAGCAATCATCTGGCCCTGCAGAATTGCGTCCTTGAACCCGCTTACCTGGAAGGCATCACCAATAACAAATACATTATTATGTACTTTCTGAGCCCTGAAATATAAATCATTATCTGGACGGAAACCTGCAGCCCAGACTAGATAGTCAGCAGGTATAATCTCCCAGCCGCCCTGCTTATCAGCTATTAATACCTGTCCCGCCGTTATTTCTATCACCTGACTCCTGATCATTTTTCTTACCTGCCCCTTTTCCAGCCTGTTCAGCAAATCGCGGCGATTTTTCTTTTCCATCCCCATAGCAAGAATATCGCCCTGTTCTACAACAGCAAGGCGATTACCACCCTGAAGCAGGAAATCAGCCACCTCACAGCCATTGCTGCCGCCACCTGCTATGAGCACATCTTTATTGTATATTTCTACCCTTCTCTCCAGAACATCTCTTAATCCCAGGCAGAAATCCATGTCTGAACCAGGGATTTGGGGCACCACAGCCTGTGAGCCACATGCTAAAATCAAGTAATCAGGATTTTTTCCCTGCAATTCTTCCAGATCAAAAGGATGGTTTAATAATACATCCACTCCGCTTTTCTTGATTTGGCCTATCAAATAATCACGCAAAAGAGCTATCCTATATTTATAAGGGGGAATGGAAGCCAGGTTCATCAAGCCCCCCATTTTTTCATCTTTTTCATAAAGGGTAACCGCTGCTCCCCTTTCTCTGAGCGAAAGTGCTGCCTGCATACCTGCAGGTCCGCTACCAACCACCACGGCACTTATGGAATCAGATAAATTTTTTGCATAATAAGAAAAACCCTTTTCTCTACCGGTTCCAGGATTCACTGTACAGTCCAGCATCAAACCTTTAAAATTATTATCTATACAGTTATTGCATCTGATACAGGGCCGAATATCCTCCAGGCGTTCTTCCCTTACCTTGTTGGCCCATTCACCATCAGCAATAAAAGTCCTTCCCAGAAAAACGAAATCAGTTTGTTTACTTTTCACGAGCTGATTGCAAAATGCCGGGTTGCTTAACATTCCTCCACCTATTACGGGGATGTTCAGCTCCTTTTTCACCTCTGCTGCAAGGTATACTCTCCACCCTTCCTTGTATGAAGATGGTTCAATACTCTTCAATCCTGATTCATAAGTTCCTGAAGAACAGTCAATGGCGTCTACACCTGCCTGTTCAAGCTTCCTGGATATTTCTATGCTCTCCTGCAAATCCAGGCCTCCGGGTACAAAATCATCAATATTCAAACGAACCGAAAGCAGTAATCCCGGAAAGGATTCCTTTATTTTCTCAACTATCTCCATTAAAAATCGCATTCTATTTTCTAAAGTCCCACCGTATTCATCTTTTCGGGCATTACTATGAGAGGATAAAAATTGATTTATCAGATAACCATGAGCAGCATGTAACTCTACCCCATCAAAACCGGCCATAAAAGCATAGCCTGCTGCATTAATAAAGCTTTTTTCTATTTCCTTTATCTCTGTGATACTCAATTCACGGGGAATTTCCTTTATCATTGGACAAGCCAGAGGAGATGGGGCCACCGGCTGTACACCGGTGAAAGAACTGGAGGTTTGTCTGCCGGCATGGAATAATTGAATAAAAACCCGGCTGCCATAAGCTTTTATTTGTTGAGCCAGGCCTTCCAATCCTGCAATAAAACGGGGATTATTAATATTTAACTGTCGAAAGGTCTCGCGCCCTGTGGGGCTGTCAACACAGGCAGCCTCAACTATTATCAGGCCAACACCCCCACGTGCCCTTGCTTCATAATAATCAATCAGCTGTTCACTGACTTCGCCGTCTGCCATGGCATAGCCACTGAGCATGGGAGCCATTACAATACGATTTTTAATTAATAATTTTCCTATGTAAGCAGGTGAAAACAAAGCAGAATATTTTTTCATAATGTTTGCCCCCTTTAAAGGTCTCCTTAGCTGTTATTTATCGAGCGTGCCAGCATTTCTCCCTGTAATATGGCATTTTTAAACCCCTTAATCTCAAAAGCATCACCGATTAAAAAAACATTGCTATGCAGGTTTTGTGCCTCATAAAACAATTGATTACTGGGAGTAAAACCTGTTGCCATAATAATTAACTCTGCTGTCAGGCTTTCGATATTTCCCCTCTTGCCCGATATAATTACTTCGTTTTTTTCTATTCTTTCCACCCTGCTGGAAGTCTTGATTTGAACCTTCCCTTTTTGTAAGCGATTGAGTAAATCTCTTCGGTTCTTCTTTTCCATACCAATAGCCAGAATATTCTTTTCTTCGATAATGCAAATATTGTTATTTCCTTCCAGACAAAAATCTGCTACCTCACAAGCATTAATACCTCCGCCCACAATTACTATTTCTTTATTTACAGCTACTATCTTTTTTTCCAGAACATCCTTTATACTCAGACAATTCTCTTGCTTGGAACCACTTATCTCTACCGTGGATGGATTGCTCCCAGTAGCTATAATAAGATAATCAGGACGATTTTCTTTTAAGTCGCTTATTTCATATGTATGTCCGGTATTTATTTCCACCTTACTCTTTCGCAATTGTCCTATCAAATAATCGCGTAATTGAGCTACTTTTTCTTTATGTGGCGGAATGCAAGCCAGATTCAGCAAACCACCAAGCTTTTCGTCTTTTTCGTAAAGACTGACACTCAGTCCCTGACATTCCAGAGCAAGCGCAGCCTGCATCCCTGCTGGTCCACTCCCTACCACAACAGCTCTTGTTTTTTTGCCGGCTTTTTTTCTAAAGTGGTTCAGGGAACCTTCTCTTCCCATCCTGGGATTGACCGTACAGTCAACCATTAGTCCTTTGAAAACATGTTCAATACAGTTATTGCATCTGATACAGGGCCTGATATCCTCCAGGCTTCCTTCCCGAACTTTATTGGCCCATTCACTATCCGCAAGGAGAGTTCTGCCAAAGAAAACATAATCCCCCTTGCCTTCCTCTATTACCTGATTGGCAAAGGCGGGATCACTTATCATTCCACCTGTTATCACCGGGATTTTTACAGCTTTCTTCAGTTCTTCTGCAAGATATACTCTCCATCCCTCTTTAAAAGATGCTGGTTCAACACTCATCAAGCCTGATTCATAAGTTCCAGTAGAACAGTTGATCACGTCTACCCCTGAATTCTCGAGATGCCTGGCAACCTCAATACTCTCCTGCAATTCCAGACCTCCAGGAACAAAATCATCTAAATTGAGACGAACCGATAAGGCAAGCCCTGGCAAAGCATTTTTAATTTTTCGAACAATGTTCAAAAGCAGTCTCATGCGATTTTCCAGGCTGCCTCCATATTCATCCATTCTTCGGTTAGTATGCAAAGATAAAAACTGGTTTAACAAATAACCATGGGCAGCATGGAGCTCTACTCCATCAAATCCAGCCATATTGGCATACCTGGCTGAATTTAAAAATTTTTCTTCAATATCTCCAATCTCTTGAAGGGTTAATTCACGAGGAATCTCTTTTGTGGATGAACAGGCAATAGGAGAGGGCGCAACCGGTTGATGACCGGTAATTAAAGAACTGGCCTGCCTGCCGGTATGAAGAAGTTGAATAAAAGCCCTGCTGCCATAAGCCTTTATCCCTCGGGCCAGGCGTTCCAATCCCGCAACATAACGCGGATTATCTATATTTATTTGTCTGAAAGAATCCCTGGCAAACGGTACATCTACACAAGCAGCTTCCACTATTATGAGGCCAACGCCTCCCCGGGCCCTTGCTTCATAGTGGGCTAACAGTTCAGAGCTCACTTGTCCGTCTGAATGAGCATAACCTACAAACATAGGTGACATGACAATACGATTTTTAAGGAAAAGCCCTCCGATAAATCCCGGAGTAAAAAGTGCAGGAAATCTATGCATAAGAAAGCTCCTTTCCCCATGGTAATTAATTATCAATTATTATAACATACTGAATATTAATACCGATGCTTGCATTTAATGACTCCTATTAAGAGTCTTTTTTTATTTACTCATCTTTGCTCATAGCTTCGTCATTAAAACCAGGGCTGCTTAACCCGAAAAGCAGGACTTCAAGATCACATCTGTTCTTGAAGTCCTGCGGAGTTATAATAGCTTATTTTTATGGATCTAAAGATATCTTAAGGAGTATCCAGTCCCCATAGACTATCGTGGTGTTCTTATTATTCCCCTTTGAAAACTGCCGCTCGGCGTTCAATAAAGGCATTCATACCTTCTTTTTGATCCAGACTGGCAAAAAGATTACAGCATTTATCCATCTCCATAATAAGAGCAGTACTAATATCGGTGTTTATCCCCTGCTGAATAGACTCTTTAAGTTTCATCAAAGCCAGTGGGGGTTTTTTGCTCAGTTCTCCGGCGAATTGCTTCACCACGTTCTCAAGCTGCCCGGTAGGCACCACCTGATCTACCAATCCCAAAGACAAAGCCGCTGCTGCATCTATAGTTTCCCCGGTAAACATTAATCTTTTGGTCCTGCCAACGCCTATCAGCCTGGAAAGTCTTTGACTGCCACCTGCAGCCGGAAAAATACCCAGGTTAATTTCTGGAAACCCAAATTTAGCATTTTCCGCCGCCATTCGAAAATCACAGCTAAGACTTAGCTCTACTCCTCCACCAAAGGCGAATCCTGAAATAGCAGCTATAGTCGGCTTGGGCAGATCAGCAATTTTGTTAAACACCTGGTGAATAGGTTCTATATATGCCCTGGCCTGTTCTGGATTGCAGGAAGCCATAGCTTTTATATCCCCCCCGGCAGCAAAAACCTTATGGCTGCCGGTTATAACTAATACCCGCACTTCCTTATTTGCGCTTACCATATCAATAGCTGAAGCCATCTCAGTTATTAACTCAGTGCTGAGGGCATTCATAGTCTCAGGGCAATTCAAGTACAGAGTGCAAACACCTTCATCAAAATTCAATCTTATGGTTTTAAATTCCATTTAAACACCTCCCCTAAAAGAAATAATCACTTATAGCCTAACCGCCCACATCTTAACGTATTTCAGGAAATTGAAACAGCAAACAGTCTTTATCTTTTAATTTATAACCCGGACAGTTATTACTCAGAAGACATTCATAAAAAGCAGGTTCGACATTAATCTGACATCCACTGGTATTGGAACAATAATAAATTATATGAATCTGCACCCGATGACCAGCAAAAGGACATAAATAATCCAGATATTGTTCAAGAGTACCCATCCTTTAGCCTAACTCACTTCCAACAATACCTACTCCGACTACACATGAATAGGGCTGCCCGCCCAGGTTATGGGCCAGACCTATCTTAGGATTATCCAACTGCCGTTTACCAGCTTTGTCATGGAACTGCAGCCAGGATTCATAAAGCATCCGTATGCCGCTGGCGCCTATGGGATGCCCAAATGATTTCAAGCCTCCGTCCGGATTTACCGGAAGCCCGCCATCCAGGTCAAAAAATCCATCCATGGCATCTTTCCAACCCTGCCCCCGTTCACTAAACATCAGGTCTTCATAAATAATCAATTCCGTAGGGGTAAAACAATCATGAACTTCGGCCATACTAATCTGTTTCCGTGGATCGGTAATTCCTGCTTCACGATAGGCTGCCTGACCAGCATAATAGGTTTCAAATGCGGTGGTAAAATCATAGCTCTGGTGCTTTTCACTGTGAGCAGGGCCGGCAGCAATCTGAATCCCCTTAACATACATAGGATCTTTGCGGTACTTTTTGGCATCCTCAGTGCGGGTAATGATGGCACAGGCAGCGCCATCCGATACCCCTGAACAATCCATAACACCCAAAGGGCTGGAAATCATGGGAGATTTAAGGATATTCTCCATGGGCACTTCAGCCCGGTATTGGGCTTTAGGATTCAGGGCACCATTTTTGTGGTTCTTCCAGGCTATACGTGCCATGACCTCTTTCATCTGCTTCATATCCAGACCATATTTATGAGCATAGGCTGGAGCAATAAATGCAAATCTGGATGGAGCAGTAAGATCAGGCAGAGTACGATCAGAATCTTCAGCCGGCACTTCCAAGCCACTATATCCCCCATCCTTCAGCTTTTCTGCCCCTATAGCCATTACTACATCGTAGGCCCCTGAAGCTACTCCATAACAAGCATTGCGTACGCTGTCCAATCCTGTGCAGCACATATTTTCCAGACGGGTAACCGGTTTATAATGAGATTTCATTCGATTGGAAAACGCCAATCCTGCCATGCCGGAAATAAATGTTCCGAACCAGAAGGCATCTATATCGTTGAATTCAATCCCGGCATCTTCCAAACACTCATCTATGGCTTCTATCATCAAATCTTCCAGGTTGCTGTCATAACGCTCACCAAATTTAGTACATCCCATTCCAATTACTGCAGCTCTATCTTTAATTCCTTTGGCCATTTCATTCCCTCCTATCTTTACAATTTTGGTACGGCTTTCCAGAAATAGGTGCGGATGCTGTCAACCGTAAATATATGGCGGAACGACATCTTCACTTCCATACCCACCTTTACGTCATCCGGGTCACAATCGACCAGATAACAAATCAAACGTCCCCCACCTTCGAAGTCAACGACAGCAACTATGGTCGGTGGGTCCAGCGACTCGGCCAGATAATCAACCGTGAATGTCGCCACCCGGGCGGGTTTACCATAAAGCCGGTAATCTTCCATTTGATCTATAGCCCGACATTCAATACATATTCGGGAAGGGGGGAATTGAACAGTACCGCAAATTTTACAGCAGACTCCATAAAACCCCAGATTTTTTTTACGATTACGATACATATCGGGCAGTGACGATCTCTTTTGTATGGGTCTTTTGGCCGGTTCGGTTGCAATCAACTCTCTCCATCGCAGATATTTTCCATAATTCATGCTGACTTTTTTATTTTCAATGTATCCTTTTAAGCCACATCCGGGAGAGAAATTGCTGATCTCATCAGTCACCTTGAAAATTACGGCATCACTGCCTTCACCATAGCTGACCATCAGAATATAGTCATTCGGCTTAGCATCTTCCAGTGCAGCAGCCAGCATCATAGGAGTACTTGCAGCTCCAGTATTTCCCACCTGATTATACAGACTATCCTGAACCTGGGACGGTGAAAATCCAAGTTTGGCAGCGATTTGTCCCTGGTAGCGGGGGGTAATTCCATAAAGGATTATTTTTCCAAAATCAGCCGGGCTTAAGCCGGTCTTTTTTAAAACACCTTGTACTGATTCACTCACAAATTGGTTATAGCCCTGGGAAATGCAAAATCTTTCTTCCCAGCTGTGTACAAATCTTTCATTATCAGCTCGCCACAGATCATGAAAATCCACTGCAATGCTACAGCTGTCAATGTACTCAGCAATAACCTGCTTGTTCCCGATCAAAAATGCCGCAGCTCCATCTCCAAAATGATTTTCATAAGAACCGGCGGAATATCCCAATCTGCATTCACCGGTAACAACCATGGTATTCAAGCCCTGCCTGGCTGCATCCACTCCAGCCAGAATAGCTGAGGAACCTGCCCGCAAAGAATCACAAAAATCCGCCGTTCTTATATTAAGCCTGGTATCCAGTACGCCAGCAATGGTAGCGGCACTTTGCTTTTCTTTATAAGGAGCGGTAGTAGTAGCAAAGTAAACTGCATCAATGCTTGTGGAATCCAGGTGGGCACTGCAGTCGAGAGCAGCCATGGCTCCCATGGTAATACTGTCTTCATCATAATTAGCCACAGCCTTTTCGCCTTTGGGAACCGGAGCTCCAAACGTATCTTTGATATGGGCTCGCTTCAGGCGGTTATAGGGAACATATGCTCCGAAACCAATAATTCCAACCATTCTTGCTTACCTCCTCTTCTATTGTTTGAAAATATAAGGGGGGCCACAAGAGAAGATGCAATGTTCCAAGCAATATAATTTCAGCAATATATACCAGCCCCTCCTTTTTTACCTGATATTTATACTATCGTTATTTTTTGGAATATTCATAAAAGCCTTTACCGGTTTTAATTCCATAGTGCCCGGCCCGGACCTTGTTTTTTAATGCCTGAGCCGGCCTGAATTTGGGATCTCCAAACTCCTGGTAAAAATATTCGACTACATTCAAGAGCACATCTATCCCAACCAGATCACATAAAGCCAGGGGCCCAATAGGCATATTGGCCCCCAGTTTCATAGCCTCATCAATAGCTTCTGCTGATGCCACTCCTTCATCATAAGCATGAGCAGCATCATTCAAATAAGGAACCAGTAAACGGTTGACAATAAAACCCGGAGCTTCTTTGGCCGGGATCGGTGTTTTGCCGATCAAGCGGCAGGTTTCCATGGCCAGAGCGATAGTTTCCGAACTGGTTTCTACCCCCGGTATTACCTCGACCAGCTTCATTACCGGTACCGGATTAAAAAAGTGCATTCCTACCATCTTCTCCGGCCTGCCGCTGGCAACCCCAATTTCTGTTATACTGAAGCCAGAAGTATTGGAAGCAAAGACAGTATCAAGTGAACAAATCTCATTTAGTTCCTTAAAAACCTTCTTCTTTATATCAATGTTTTCAACAATTACTTCAATAAGCAGATCACATTCTTTTAAATCATTATTGCTGGAGCTGATCTTAATATTATCCAGGTATTTTTTCATATCTTCCGCAGCCAGTTTGCCTTTGGAAACTGATTTTTCCCAGTTTTTTTTCATGCCCGCCAGTGCCTTTTCCAGATACTTTTGCTCAATGTCAACCAGTATCACCTGCAGACCAGCCTGAGCTCCGACCTGGGCTATTCCTGATCCCATGGTACCTGCCCCGAGTACCCCCAGTTTTTTTAGCATATGGTTTTCCTCCCTTATTTTACAGCAGTCCTTTTTTCTTCATTAGTTCAGTCATCGGCCAGTAACTGTCTTCAAACATCTTTATAAAGGCCTCGAAATCACCGGCCAGCACTTCTCTTCCGTTCCCCAGATACACCTTTAAGGGGTCCAGAGTACGCATAATCATTACCTGCTCCTCGGTAGGAGGTTCGGTCTCAACCAGATCAGGCGAAACAGCCAGATCCCACTGTATAGAACGTTTAATATCCTCCAGTTTGACCCCCGGATGGATTTTTTCCAGATACATCTCCCGGCTTTCGTTATCGAAACGATATACACCCATGGTAGTAACTACCACATGTGGGCCTCCGCCCAGCAGTCCGGCCTTTTCCCTGCTACCCGGACCATCCAGGTGTCCCGGGGAAGTAATATAATCAATTTTATTTACAAAATTACGACCATCCTGGCGCATCATGATAATTGTGCGGTTGGCAGAAGATGCTATATCATTGGCTCCCCCGCTACCTGCCAGGCGGACTTTCAGGTTGGGATAACTCCCAATACCGGTAGAATTCAGATTGCCAAATTTATCAATCTGGGCCCCGCTTATACAGCCTGCATCTACAAAACCGGCCTGCAGAGCTCCCATTACTTCGCGCTGGCTACCGGTATAATAGGCTCTTTCATTATTTACCGCACAGTCGACGCACATCGGTAACCTTCTCGGGGAAGGCCCAACTGCTCCATATTCGACCATCATATTGAAATTAGGGGCGTGAGTGAACTTGGCTATGGTAGCTGCCATCAATGGCATTCCTACACCAATAAAACATAATTCCCCATCCTTTATCTCTCTGGCTACTGAAGCAGCCATCAGTTCAGGCAAAGAATAATCTTTCGCATATTCAGCCATTGATATCACCTCACCTCTCCAAATTTTTGATATTTGTTTTCACTGAGTCTCAGGCGATTGAGTCGATCATAGCCAATCATTTTACAGTACTCATCCCAGTCTCTGGTGCCGTGAATATATTTATCGGCCCAGGCATCAAAACCCTCTTTAGTGGCAAACTGACGGTAAGCCTCAAGACCGAAGGCTAAATCGTGATGATAATAGAAGTTGGACTCCCGCCAGTGAGCTCCAAAGGGTGCATGTACTACTGCATCCACATAATAGTAAGGAATCACGGTAATGTTGGGCATACGACGAATTTCCGCCTGAGTAACAATCTCTTCCACACTGACTATAACCCGTTTGGAGGCCCTGGCCAGCAGATCGGTATTGCCATACAATCCATAACATTGAACATTACCGATTTCGTCAGCCCGGGCACAATGCGTGATGCCTACGTCCGGGGCAGCAGCGGGTACCAGGGATACTGGTTTCCCGGTATAGGGATCATCCGTAACCTTAATACGCGGATTATTTTGTATGATATCAGAGCCTAATTGCGATTTAACTGGCATAAAATCCAAACCAATAGCTGCTGCTTCCCACCTCATGGCACATCCATAATTACTGTAATCTTCAACTTCCAGGAACCGGGGAATCCCTTTTTCCACCGCCCGTCGAAATACTTTATCCTCACCTTCAATGCCTCCCCAGTTATAAGCCATCTCAATTCTGCTGACTAATCCTGAACCTATCAGGGCTGAAGACATTCCTATTTGACTGGTTATACTTAAACTGAGGTTTTTTATCCTCTCCTTCTGACGAACAATTTCCCATATCAAAGCAGCCGGTGCTGCACTAACCGACATTCCCAGATAACAACCATCCTGGATAAATTTTGTTACCGCTTCCTTTGCAGTCATAATTTTGTAGGCTGGCGGTTTTGCTTTTCCCTCCCGTATAGGAATAGGTTCAAATTTCATATAAATACTCCTCCTTTTCTCGTATATCTCTAGGAAAGAACATCTTTAGCAATTATTACTCGCTGTATTTGCGAAGTGCCTTCGAATATCTGCAGTATTTTGGCATCTCTCATCATTTTTTCCACCGGATAATCCCGGCAGAATCCATATCCCCCCAGTATCTGTACTGCATCAGTGGTAACTTTCATGGCCATATCTGCTGCATAGCACTTGCACATTGCTGACAGTTCGGCTGCCATCAGGCCCTCGTCCAAGAGCCAGGCTGCTTTCTGCCATAAAAGACGTGATGCTTCGATTTCCATAGCCATATCTGCCAGCATAAATTGTATAGCTTGCAAACTGGCAATAGGTTTGCCAAAGGCCTTTCTTTCCCTGGCATAATCTCTGGCAAATTCAAATGCTCCACTGGCTACTCCTACTGATGCAGATGCTATAAATGGACGCGAAGAATTAAAGGCCTTCATAGCCAGCTTAAATCCATCTCCTTCTTTTCCCAGGAGCCACTTTTTGTGTACTTTTACGTTATCGAAAATGACCTCTGAAGTCTCCGAACAGCGCATACCCATTTTATGTTCACTCTTGCCAAATGATATCCCTTCGGTACTGGTATCTACGATAAAAAATGATTGCGCGCGATACCCTTTACTCTTATCATGGGTAGCCAGTACGACTAATTGGGAAGCATGCCGACCATTGGTAATGAAGCATTTAGTACCATTTAAAATATAATAATCTCCATCTTTCTTTGCTGAAGTGGATATTCCGCTGACATCAGAGCCTGCGCCAGGTTCGGTTGCTGCATAGGCAGCCAGTTTTCCCTCATCACAGATTCCAGGATACCACCAGTCCCATTGCTCTTCATTTCCACCATACAAAACCGGCTCTGAAGCCAGCATATTTACCAATGGGGTAATACCTATTCCTAAACAGGCTTTGCATATTTCTTCACAAACCATACAAAGAGTCACATTACCAAAAGTCATACCATTGTATTTCTCCGGTGCATTCATGCAAAAAATTCCCAGTTCATGCATTTTCTTAACCTCTGGCCATGGAAATTCTTCCGATTCATCATAATCATGTCTTACCGGAATAATTTCATTTTCAGCAAACTTTCTTACGGTTCGCTGTAAAGCCAGCTGGTCTTCGTTGTAAGTGAAGCCAAAACTCAAGTCTTTTCCCTCCTCCTTGTTTAATAAATTTGAGTCATCTACAGGTTGAGAGTTTTGCATAATTCAAATAATCCACGATGTCATTGTGAGCCTAAGCGAAGCTACCTTAATTGTGAGCGAAGCGAACATCAGTAGTAGCCAAAGGGTAAATCTTAAGATCCTTCGGCATTGCCTCAGGATGACAGTACTGAAGTACCCAATAAATCATATTAAAAAGCTAATCATGCAAAATCCTCGGTTAATAATTATAAACAGCCCCCCCTCATTAAAGTTAATTATGTATTTAGCAATATATATGCCAGAAAAAACATGGAGCCAGAACCCCTTATTTCAGGCATTCTGGCTCCATATTAATATTTATACTTCTTGGTTATTATGGTATTTTTGCCATTATTTTTTAATTGCAGTTCATTAGCGGAAAAAGGTACTGGTGAGAATAAAAGCATAGTGGTAAAAGTTCCAGTATCTATGGAATAGAATACTCTTTTTTTATGCATATACCATATTTTTTTAATTTTCTGTACAATGAAGAAGGATCGACATTAAGTCTTCTGGCTGCTTCTGGCACATCAAACTGGCAGTTTTCCAGAATTTTAAGCAACAATTTATTCTCGTATTCTTCCAGCATACTTTTCAGACTTTTTGCTTCAGATAGATTATTAAAATCAAATTGCTTATCGGATATGTTCAGGTGTCTGCCTGACAATACTCCGGCTCCTTCCATTTCAGCAATGATTAAGCCTCTTTCCAATACATTTTCCAATTCCCTTACATTACCGGGCCAGTTGTATTTACAAAGCATCTGCAGGGCTTGATCGTCGATTTTCCTTGCTGAAATGTTTAAACGCCTACTTAGATTATTGATTATATGTGGTGTTATCAAACGAATGTCTTCAACTCTATCTCGTAATGGCGGAATATTAATATGGACTACATTTAAACGATAATATAAATCCTGACGGAAGCTGCCGGATTTCACCATCTTCTCAAGATTGCGATTGGTAGCTGCTATTACTCTTACGTTTATTTTAGCAGGATGCACCCCTCCTAATCTTTCAACGACCTGCTCCTGCAGCACAAACAATAACTTGCTCTGCATATTAAGAGGTACTTCAGCAATTTCATCCAGAAAAATGGTGCCATTATCAGCAAGTTCAAATTTTCCCAACTTACCACCTTTTTTGGCTCCGGTATAGGCACCTTCTTCATATCCGAATAGTTCTGATTCCAGGAGATTATCTGGGATAGCTGCACAATTAACCCTGACAAAAGGTCTTTTGTAACGCCTGCTGGCATTGTGTATGGCATGGGCAAAAAGTTCCTTGCCGGTGCCGCTTTCACCGGTAACAAGCACCGTAGTAAGCGGATGATTGGCTACCTGCCGGGCTAGTATGATGATGTCGTTCATGGCTTTACTTTGATAATGAATATTTTCGAAACTATAGGCTGCGCTGTATAATCTATGAACTTCGTCTTTATACATATTAAGATTAGCCAGAATCTCGTCCAATATATTTTTACCATCCCATATATTCAAGAATATAGTATATCCAAATACACCAATAACCTGATCTCCTTTGAAAATAGGTAGAGCTGTACCTAAAGTGTGGTGCCCATTTACGATCCATTCATAGCCTACTTTGGCTTTGCCGGTTTGCAGAGTAATATAAGCACGGCTGTGGGGCGTAATCTCCAGGACATGCCGTCCCACTACTTGATCACGGGGTAAATCAAGAATTTCCAGATAAGTCTCGTTAAGGTACCTTATTATTCCTTCCTGATCCAAAAAAACTACTGCCATATGACGATTCTGCTCAAACAGAAATTCCACTATGTCCCAATCTAATATAAGGCCACCCCCTTCTTAAACCAATCTACCTACTCGCAAATATTCTTTTCATTATGGATGTACTATAATTTTTTTGTTTTTTCAAAACCAGCCAAAAAAATGACCTCAAGATTTAATAAAACTTGAGGCAAAAAGTAAAACATTATATAAGGGGATTAATAAAATGACTATCGTGAATAATCTGATTAGGGTAAGAAAATTCCCTCGGGATCAACTCTGTTATAAAGAAGTTCTATTTCTTCTTCGGTTGGCAATTCTGTCTCTCCTTTACAACGTGAGATGTTCAAATCAAAGCTGCAATTATCTTTAACTTGTTCCGCTGTAAATCCCGGATGAACAGTGTCCAGATACATTTCACCATTTTCATCAAAGCGGAAAACTCCCATATTGGTGATAACCGCTGATGGTCCTCCGGTAAAGAATTTGCCATAAATCTCTTGTTTGGGAACCATTTCTCCAGACGGCCATTTAGGCAGTATCCAGCCAGGTGATGTAATATAATCAACATTTTCCTTGAAGCGACGCTTTTCCTGAACCATGATAAAAACGGTTCTACGGGCCATTGAATTTATGTCCGGGTTTCCGCCGCTGCCGGTAAACCTTTTAGTCGGTGAGGCATAATCCCCGACTACGGTAGTATTGACATTACCATATTTGTCGATTTCCGCTCCTCCGAGGAAGGCCAAATCAACATATCCGCAATGTAACTGACCATAGAAAGTCTCTGTTAATCCTGCTGCAATTGATGCCTGATAGGCGCAGCGGGAATCACCAACAGAAGTTGGGAGATCGATCGGTCTCCCATCTATGCTTCCAGCTTCATAAATACAGACTGCATTTGGAGAGCTCGATACCTGTGCCAGCATTATAGCCAGCATAGGAAGACCAGTACCTGCAAAAACAATATCACCATCATTAACTTCTCTCGCGGCAGCAACTGCAAGCAGGTCAATGGGTTTATAATCCTTGGTATAATTTTTAGCAGTCATTATCTCGTCCCCCTTTTGATTGAAGTTGAATAACCCAAAACAGAATTAGCCCGCAGATTCTCCAGTCTGTTGATACCCAGTTTTTCCAGGTATTCTTCGTGGCTATCTACCCCAAATATCCATTTATCAGCCCATTTGGCATAAGCATCCTGGCTCTTTGAAGCCTGGTAAAACTCCCTGATGAAGTCAGCATCTACATCATAGAAGAACTGTGAACCAGTAGGATGTGCTCCCCAGGGAAGCTCAACCACATAATCAATAGCATACCCGGCAGCCAGGTTTTTCTCCGGTTCCTGCCTGAGATAGCTGTCCGGCACTATTTCTTCAGCTATAACAATAACCTTGTCAGCTGCTTTAATCGCTTCCGAATCTACATAGCACTGGGAAAAGACTCTCACTGTCCCTTCATCCCCGACCTGAGAAGCATAAATTAGCGCCCAATTCGGATTAGCTGCCGGCATTAAGAGAATGTCTCCTTTGTCATAGAGGGAATCCTTAATAACGTCATATTTTTTCAAAGGAATCTTGGGATTGGAGCCATCACGCATACCTGCTTTTCCCAGCATGTCAAATTTAGGATTCAGGATATCAGTTCCCATTGACAGAGCAGTAGGGAAAAATGGCAGGCCATATGCTCCCGCTAACAAGCGAGCAACAACTTGAGCATGACTGTAATCCTCAACTATAATGCTGCCTTCAACCTGGGCACGGGCAACACCTTCACCCAGTTTGCCGTAGAGCTCATGTCCGACCCAGCAGGATTCCCATATTTTTATGGCACCGGCTCCTGCCAGAACCTCAGTATGGGTCCCTCCATTAACTTCAAAAAGATGCAGATTCTTCTTCTGCTGGCGTACCATTTCATACACCAGTGCCATAGGACGACGCCAGATAGTAAAACCGCTAAATGTTAATAGATCACCATCATTAATTAATGCAGCAGCTTCCTTCAGGCTTATTTTCTGTGGTTTCCCCATTCTTTCCTCCCCCTTCTTTTTTACCTTAAGTCTGTTAGTTGCAGGATACTGTGAATAGTTGTATATTGGAAATGAGTACATTTATTTGATTCTTGCAGCCCCGGAGATAGTTTTTTATATCTCCGGGTTTGCAAAATCTTTTTTTATATTATAATTTTCCTATTACTTCTCTACCGATTATCATCCTTTGAATCTGGTTTGAGCCTTCATAGATCTGGGTAATCTTGACATCTCTCATCATGCGTTCTACGGGGAATTCGCTGCAGTAACCGTATCCACCCATTAACTGAACACAATTTGTACATGTTTCCATCCCAGCATCAGTAGCAAATCTTTTTGCCATAGAAGCTTCTTTGTTATGAGGCAATCCATTATCTTTCAGCCATGCTGCCCGATATATCAATAACTGGGCTGCATCCAGAGAAGCTGCCATATCAGCCACCATAAACTGTACACCCTGTTGAGCAGCCAGCGGTTTGCCGAACTGATGTCTTTCTTTAATGTAATTGACCGTATATTCCAGTGCTCCTTCGCCAATACCCAGACCTTGAGCGCCAATGGTAATACGGCCTCCGGCCAACAGGCCCATGGCAACCTTGAAACCATCGTTTATTTCTCCCAGTACGTTTTCCTTGGGAACCTTGCAATCCTCAAAATAAAGCTCTACTGTAGGTGAACCATTCATCCCCATTTTAGCTACCGGTTTGCTCATAGTAAACCCGGGAGTACCTTTTTCAATAAGCAGACAGGTAATACCTCTTCCAGAAGGCTGAGTTGGGTCTGTTTTAACAAAAGTACAATAAGTAGTCGCAATCCCGCCATTGGTAATAAATATTTTACTGCCATTTAGTAAGAAATGATCACCTTTGTCCTCTGCCTTACATTTCAGGGAAGCAGCATCTGAACCAGCATTCGGTTCGGTCAATGCGTAGGCACCCACAATTTCCCCTGTAGCCAGGGCTTTCAAATATTTTTCTTTTAACCGTTGACTTCCATACAGGTAGGTACTCATACAACCCAGACCAGTGTGTACACTCATAATAACTGCAGTAGAAGCACAGCATTTAGCCAATTCTTCTACAAACATAGCAAAATCCAGATAGCTGGCTCCGGCACCGCCCCATTCTTCAGGAATAGGCAGACCACACAGGCCCAGATCAGCCATTTTTTTGAAATTTTCCATAGGAAATTCATGGGTCAGATCAGTTTGAGCTGCTATTGGTTCGACTTCATTTTTGGCAAACTTTCTAAACATATCGCGCATCATTAAGGATTCTTCACTTAAACCAAAATCCATATATCTCTCACTCCCATCTTCATTATTTTCCTGTAAAACCAGGTTTCCTTTTTTCAATAAAAGCCTTCATACCCTCTTTTTGGTCCTCTGTGGCAAAACATATGCCGAAGAGGTCAGCTTCAACAGTCATGGCACGATCAATATCAGTCTGTATTCCTTCGTTTACCGCAACTTTACAGAACCTTACCGCCACTTGTCCGCGGGCAGTAATCTTTCCGGCTATATTTTTTACTTCATCCATTAAGTTTTCACTGGGAACCACATAGTTCACCAGCCCAATTCTAAGGGCTTCATAAGCATCAATCATATCCCCGGTATACAGGAGTTGCTTGGCCATTCCGGTTCCCACAATACGCGGCAATCTCTGAGTCCCCCCGAATCCAGGGGTTACTCCCAGACCCACTTCAGGCTGACCAAATTTCCCCTTCTCTGAAGAAATCCGGAAATCGCAGGCCATGGCGAGTTCACAGCCTCCCCCGAGACAAAATCCATTAATAGCTGCTATTACCGGCTTATCCATGGTTTCAAGCAAGCGCATCACCTTTTGTCCCAAAAGCCCGAATTCGCGCCCCTCCATGGCGTTAATGTTTAACATATAACTTATATCAGCCCCGGCAACAAAGGCTTTGTCCCCTGCCCCGGTAATTATGAGAACATCGATTCCCTTATCATCCTGTACATTTTCCACAGCTTCCTTGATTTCCATTAAAGTATCCTTGTTTAAAGCATTCAGAGCTTTAACGCGGTTTATTGTCAGTGTTGCTGTTCCAGCTTCCTTCTCCAAAATAATGTTCTTAAATTCCATGATATTTCTCCCCCTTCAAACTAACAGGCCTCTATCTATTTTGAATAATCAAATATCCCCTTGCCGGTTTTTCTTCCCAGCCAGCCTGCCTGCACATATTGTTTGAGTAAGGGTGAGGGCCGGTATTTTGGATCGCCGTATCCCTCATACATAACATTCAGTATGGAAAGAATGGTATCCAGCCCGATCAGGTCTGCCAGTGCACAGGGACCCATGGGATGGTTCATCCCAAGCTTCATAATATTATCAATATTTTCTGCGGGTGCTACTCCTTCATACAGCTCCCATAAGGCTTCATTGATCATAACCTGCAGTACCCGGTTGGAAATAAAACCCGGGACATCCTTACACCATACCGGAACTTTCCCCATTTTTATAGAGGCTTCTTCAACAATCTGATAGACCTCGTCACTTGTCGCCAATCCCCGGATAACCTCTACCAGTTTCATAACCGGAACCGGATTCATGAAATGCATACCAATTACTTTATCCGGTCTCCTGGTTGTAGCCGCAATCTGAGTAATAGGCAATGATGAGGTGTTACTTGCCAGAATGGCATGAGGCGGCGCAATCCTGTCAAGTTCACTGAAAACTTTCTTCTTTGTCTCAAAATTTTCCACAATAGCTTCAATGACCAGATCACAATCAGCCGCATCTTCCAGGCTGACCGAAGGCTTAATTCTTCCAAGGATTGCCTTTTTTTCATCCTCAGTCATTTTACCTTTGGAAACATTTCGGGATAAGTTTTTATCCATAACGCCAATACCCTTGTTAACCAGTTCCATATTTATATCATATTGGACAGTCTCCCAGCCGGTCTGTGCTGATACCTGAGCAATTCCGCCCCCCATTTGGCCTGCCCCAATAACCATAACTTTCTTTATTTCCATGCTAGCTTGCCTCCTTTTTTTCAAATAAGCTCAACATATTATCAGATCATTTTCTATGGCTCCACCTTGATTAACATGGCATCGCCCTGGGCATGACCTGAACATATGCCGCAAACTCCAATCCCCCCGCCGCGACGCCGAAGCTCATAGGCCAGGGTCATAACAATACGAGCACCGGTTGCACCGATAGGGTGTCCATAAGCAATCGCACTTCCGTTTACATTGACTTTTTCCATCATTTCTTCTTTAGTCATCCCCAAAATAGTCCGCGCACTAACCAGTACAACAGCAGCAAAGGCTTCGTTAATTTCTATAAGATCAACATCTTTGTAGGTCAAACCGTTTTGTTCCAGAACCTTCTTGATAGACAGTCCTGGCACTGTAGCAATATCCTTGGTAGGCTGTGATACCTCAGCATAATCTATTACGGAAAACAGCGGTTTCAGACCCAGTTCATCAGCCTTTTCCCTGCTCATCATTAAACAAACATCTCCGCCATCATTGACACCGGGAGCATTACCAGCTGTTACACTGCCAGGCTGACCGGTCACAGTGCTCTTGTGATTGAAAACCGGAGGCAGTTTGGCCAAACCTTCCATGGTAGTTTTGGGTCTCGGGCCCTGATCCTTTGACATAACATCTTTTCCCCTGTTAACAGCAACCGGGAATACTTCATCATCCAGTCTTCCTGCTTCCATTGCCGCAACCGCTCTCATCTGGGAGATAAAGCCCCATTCATCATTGTCTTCTCTGGTAAATCCGAATTCATCGGATGTTTCCGATCCATGTATAGCCATATGGCGGTTATAAAAAGCATCCCACAGGCCATCATAGACCATAAGATCAACACAGTCAGTATTAAGCAATCCCATCCGCTGTCCAAACCTCATTTTAGGAAGAGAATAGGGACAATTACTCATACTCTCCTGACCACCGGCTATTACAATCTCAGCTTTTCCCAGCATAATTGCCTGAATCCCCAGGTCTATGGTCTTTATTCCTGATGAACACACTTTATTAACCGAAATGGCAGGAACCGCTTCCGGTAATCCCGCAAGTATAGTAGCCTGTCGTCCAGGTATCTGACCGTTTCCGGCCGGTACGACCTGCCCCATATAAACATAATCAACATCCTCGGGTTTTACCTTCCCATTTGTTCGTCTCAGCACTTCCTTTATAGCCAGGGCACCTAGCTGTGGAGCATCATATTCCTTGAGCTGTCCTCCCACTACACCATAGGGAGTACGGCATGCTTCCACACATACAACTTCTCTGAAATTTTTGTAGATATTAGCAATTTTTCTGCCCATTCCTTCATAATTTGCTTTTCTTTCACCAAAGCCAGTAACTGCTATTTTCTTTGGATAATCCGCTCGTTTCATTTCCATTTTTTGCACAAATTCTGACATATATTTTTCCCCCTTTGTTTTCATATTTACTACCAAAAATTATCTCTCTCTTTCTCACCCCCTTAATATATAAGCTCCGGCAGATAATATCTGTCCGGAGCTCAATGGCCCTCTATACTTTGTTATAAGTATTTACATAATCAGCTTTTTTCGCAGTAATGGCATTAAGCACTGCCATCAACAAAAGCTAAAGATTATTCCACTGGAGACTACTGATCTTTGCTTCGCTGATACTTCAGCAGGATTCAATAAATTACGCAGACCCCGTATACAAAAAATCGAATCAATTACCACTGGAAATATATATTTGTTCTTCATATTGGGATGTTTTTTTATGCTCATCTATGTGAACCGTTAAATAGCCACAGCGAGGGCACTTGATTTGCAGTTCCCCACATTCCCGGTAACGGGCAAGCAGTTTTCTGCACCTGGGACACCTGAAATCTTTCACTTCTCCCACCTCCTAAAAACTCCCCTATAATACGCCAAAGCCCCGATACTATTCTGGAAGTCGGGGCTCAAAGGCTCTCATTATTTTTGTTCTATTAAGTTTTTTCGGACTTTCCCCCTTGGCCTGTCTTCCAAGCTGTTGCAAAAATAGTTGTTATGACCACATCGCGGGCATTTAACCTCCAATTCTCTACATTCCCTGTACCTTCCGAGTAGTTTATTACATTTCTGACACCGAAAATCTTTCAATCTCTCGCCACCCTTCAGCACGAACCTATAAGATAAACATGTTCAAAAATATAAACCCTCAAAAAATAATCGGTCTTTCGGAGCTCAATGGCTCTCATGGAACAATTAACATAAACAAAGCATATTGAATTTTAGTGATCTTTCCATTCCTTCTATATAATGGTAACAGTTGCCCTTAATATTACATTTATATTATCCATTTGGTTTTTTATGTTAGATTCTTTTCCGGACGAATTCCCCGATATATCAATTTTGTCTCTTGTAACAAATAACAAGCAATTTGTATGCCAAATAAAAAAAGGATATAAGATAAAGCTGAAAACAAGATGGATTTAGCACCTTGCCTTGTATCTTAATCCCTTAAGCTTCACAACGAATATCTTTTGAAAGGTGTGAAAATTATTCTAGTGCAATTGCTCTAAAAACTATTTATTGGTTAAAACCAAGTTCTTAAACTAACAATTGTTGCACCAAGGCAACAATTGTGACTTGTGCCAACACCTGTCTTTCTTTGTGTAAATAATTTACAAACCCGCCAATCATCAGCCTTTATACGATACGCAAAACCAGCGTTGCGATTAAGCAACGCCTGTTGTTCAGCGGCAACAAAACTGCCGGTTTCTTTTCTTATTTCTTCGATATCCCATATTTTGCTGCTTTTCTAACAACAGTAGAAGCATTTACCTTGAGTTCCCTTGCCATCTGCCGAGTTGTAGAATACTTGGCATAGACTCTTTCCAGAAGCTGTTTCTCAACACTTTCTACTGCCTCCTGCAGAGGAATAATTGATGAAACCATTACGTGAGAAACCGAAGGTTCGGCACCCTCACCCAGATATGAGGGCAAATCCTTAACATTTATAAGTTCTTTCGTTGTAATAACAACTAATCTTTCGATCAGGTTTTCCAGCTCACGAACATTACCAGGCCACTCATGCCTTATAAAGAGTTCAACTACATCAGGTGAAATTCTCTTATTAATTCTGTATTTACGATTAAATAATTGCAGGAAATGAACCACAAGAGATGGAATATCTTCTTTTCTTTCTCTCAGCGGAGGAATATAAACCGGGATAACATTTAACCGGTAATAAAGATCTTCCCGAAACTCTTTCTTTTTAACCATTTCAATAAGATTTCGGTTAGTTGCAGTCAGTATGCGGGCATCTACTTTGATAGATTTTCCTCCTCCCACCCGGGTTATTTCTTTATTTTGTAAAAAGCGAAGCAGTTTGACCTGTAAATTAAACGGCAAATCACCTATTTCATCCAAAAACAAAGTCCCATCTGCAGCCATTTCAAAATACCCTGCTCTTCCTTCTTTTTTAGCACCAGTAAAAGCACCGGATTCGTAACCAAATAACTCAGATTCCAAAAGGGTTTCAGGAATAGCTCCACAGTTCACTCTTATGAATGGTCCTTTATTTCTCTTGCTGTTATTATGAATAGTCTCAGCTATTAATTCTTTTCCTGTGCCTGATTCACCACTTATTAATATGGTGGAATCGAATTTTGCCAGTCTCATCACTATATCCAGAAGGTCTCTCATCTGTGCTGATTTTACCACCAGGGTTTGGGAACCCGTATACTGCAAACGCAAAGTACGCAACTGGTTTTCATAATGCTGTCTCAAACCCTGAAACTGTTCGAGTTTCTGCTTCAGCATGTTTAGTTCGGTAATATCCCTGACATTGGATACTACCCGGACTATATTCCCCTTTTCATCAAACACTGGATTTCCTGTCGCCAGGGTAGTTTTTCCAGCCTTAGTCTGCTGGATAATCGTCACCAATTCCTTCCTTTTAAGCACTTCCAGAGATACCGATTTGGATACTATTCCTTCCTCTTCAATTTGACTAACATTCTTACCCAAAAACTCCCGGCTATTGACGCCCATAATCATTTCAAAGGCCTTGTTTAAACGCAGGGTTTTGCCATTTCCATCAGTAATATATAATCCATCATATGAAGATTCAAATACAGCATCTAATTCCTCATTCAACTCCTTAATATGGCTCAGCTCCTCAGACAGTTTTTCCATTTCCGTTATGTTTTGAAGAACTGCTACCGCTCCAATAATTTTCCCATCCTTTTTTATGGGAGAACGGTTAGAGATATAATCACTGTCTTTAATGCGTATTCTCTGAAGAGGAGCTCCTCTTCCGGTCTCTATTACCTCCATAAGCCGGCTGCTGGGGATGACTTTCATTATGTCTTTTCCTTTTACTTCTTCAGCTTTGAAACCGAACATTTTTTCTGCCGACTTGTTAAAAACTTTTATCCTTCCTTTTTCATCCACAGAAAGTATCATATTATGGGTTGAATCAATAATAGTCTGCAGTTCATTATATATTTGGTGATATGAATCAAAGAAAACCCTGGCCAGGTCAGTTCGAGTAATCATTCCGGTTATTTTATTATCATTATCTACGACAGGTAAACGTCCCAATTCCTTGTAAAGAATTTCCTCCACCTTATCATCAGGATGACCAATAAGTACATCACGCTTCATAAGGATCTCAATAGGAGTATTCATATCCAGTCCCTGTTCGATTGCCCGATAGACATGGGTTTTGGTGAAAAGCCCTATTATTTTTTCCCCTTCATCTACTACAGCTGCTCCATCTATGTCATTTTCAGCAAAAACATGTACTGCTTCTCGAATAGCTATATCAGGACAAAATACTATGGGATTGGAAGACATAATTTCTTTGAGTTTCATTTACATCACCCCAATGTTAAGATACCATAACTGTTCAGAATTTTAAAACAATTGTATTGTTATTCTCTTCACTAATTTTACAGTAATAAGTATAAAAGGGTTAGAGGGAGGAATAAGGAAGAGATGAGGGGTGAGGGCTGTATAAAAAAAAACGCGTTTCAGTATTCTGAAACGCATTTTAAAAAAGCTCATTTTACATCATTATTTTGACATTTACCGCCTTAAATACAGCAGTTACCGTATCACCTTCTCTTTTTCCCAGTTCTTTAAATCTATGTAGAGGCAACAATGAGCTCAGGTATTTGTCCCCCACTGCAACAGTCAAACAGGCAGCATAATCACCTTGGTTTATGTTCACCAGCTTGCCTGTAAGCCTATTAATAATTCCCCCTCTGGTATCAAAGTCCGGTTTTTTTTCTTGAACATCCTGCTTCACTATTGTGCTATGAGGCTGAGTCTCTTCCATTTCATAGTATTCATGATATATCTGACATTCTTCTTCGGTCCTGCCACAAACTCCACATGCTTCGCAGATTCTGCATTTCCAATATAAATCCTGCATCCCCTTCACCTCCTAAGCTGCATATTTTACTCTTCTTTCTATTTTATAACAATATGAAAAGCTGCGAAAGCAATTATTTTTTACTTTTCTGGCTTATTATCCCTTTGATTATTAAGATTCATAAAAGGGTTCCCCAATTGTTTACGGGTATTTTCCAGAACAGTCTGGAGAACAGGAATATCGCTGCTGTCCAGTATCGATTCCTCACCCTCACTGATTTTTTCTATGGTCTCTTCCACCGGCACCACCCTGAATTGTCTTTTTCCATTAATATAATAAGGATGTGAAAAAGTCGGAATATATGAAACCTCGTCCAGAATAGTCTCATCCTGTTCAAAATCCTTGCTAAACTTCATTTTTAAAACTATACCACTATTGCGTTCTATTCCTATCTGATGACCTATAAAGTTCCCCATGGAATATATTACCAACTTGTCCTTGTCATCAACCCGTATTATTTCCATGTTTTGAATCACATGCGGATGGCTTCCCAGGATCACATCAACTCCCGCTTCCAGGAATTCACGCGCCATCTTCATTTGTGCCTCACTGGCCTGGGGACTGTATTCCACACCCCAGTGCAGAACAAGTACCAGGATATCCACCTGTGGCCTGACATCTGCAATATCTGATAAAATCCTGTCCCTGTCCAGCATATTTACCAGGCAGGAGTGCTCCTGAGGAACCACAATACCGTTGGTTCCATATGTATAAGCAATATAAGCTACTTTCACTCCGCGAATATCTTTTATTAGAAATTTTTTACTGTCTTCCTCACTTTTGTAAACTCCCAGAGTATCCAAACCCGCATTTTGCAGCACCTCAATAGTTCGCAGAGCCCCTTTGTATCCACGGTCCATTACATGATTATTGGCAGTAACCACTAAATCAAAACCGGCATTTTTCAAAGCATCGGCCATAGCATCCGGGCTGTTGAAAGTCGGATAACCCGTATAACCTGAAGCTGGCCCGGCCATAGCTGCTTCAAAATCAATGGAACTGTAGTCCCCCTCTTCAATCAAATCCTTGACTTCGGTAAAAAAATGGTCAAAGCTATAAGTACCATCTTCCTGAAGCCCTGACCATATCTGCGTGTTATGCATAAGACAATCCCCGGCAGCAGTAAGAGTAATAGTCTCGGTTCTTGCTAAAGCTGCTTCCGATGGTTCAGGCATAACAAGAGCTGATACCGGCTCATTTTCACGGGTGAAAGCATAAATATTAATTGACAGGATTAGTCCCAAGCCGGTAAATAATAAAAAGATCGCTGTACGTTTAAGCAAATTACCCACTCCAAAATAATGAATATATAATAAAAAGGAAAACAATTAATTGTTTTCCTTTTTATTATACAACTAAAATTTAACAAATAATAAATTTATATAAGGATTTTGTATTATTAGTTTTTTTCGTATCATCAGGCATTTATTTTCGTACTGTCATCCTGAGGCAAAGCTGATGAATCTTAAAATTCACCCTTTGGGCACTACTGATGTTCGCTTCGCTCAACAATTAAGGCAGCTTCGCTTAGGCTCAGAACGACAATGACGGATTGGGATTTTTGAATTATGCAAGAATCTCAGTTGAATAAATACAGTTTTTTACTGCTTTTATGGTTCGAGAAGCAAGCGGTATTCTACCCCGGCTTTTTCTTCTTTGACCTTGTAGCCGCTGTTTTTAGCCAATCTGCTTACATTTTCTTTCGATACCTCGGTCTCCAGTAAAACCATGATTTGCTGACCGGGATTCTGTTCTATAGCTTGTTTTGTCTGCACAACCGGAATCGGGCAAGATAAACCGCGAACATCAATTTCTATCATAATTTTCATCTCCTTTTCTCCAATAATCAAGTCTTTTCTACCCAGGAATCCAGCTTATCCTTAAATACTTCCGGTAAATACCGAATGAGCTCGCCAACCAATGTAGCTGGATTGGCCTCTGCCATCTGACCGGCAAACCGGTTAGCCCTGGCACTGATTAAGGCGGCCTGCTCCATTGGATATCCTGCATGAACAAATGCTGAAAGCATTCCGGTAATGGTATCCCCGGTTCCCCCAATACATTCAATTTCCGGAATATCCGGTTCATTGACCGAAGCAATAATATTACCCTCCAGAGCAATATAATCGCATTCACCCTTCACCAGCAATAATCTGGCAGCCGCATTATTTGCATAAGCCTTTTTTATTAGTTCAGGCACCCTGGAAGAATCTGTTTCGAACAAATGCCGGCTTATATAGGCAGGATGCTCAGCCTCAGGATCTGCCAGGAAAGCAATTTCCGAGGCATCCGGGGTAAAGATATCAAATTTCCCGGCCAGTCCAGCCGCCTTGGCTGCATACATGGAAGCAGCATCAGCAATCAGCACAGGCCTGGTCCCACATTTGTCAACCACAGCTACCAGCTGTTTCATTAACTGAATAATTGGTAAGCAATAGTGCAAAGCCAATACTCGTGCTGATAAACTCTCCAGATTCTCGATTAAATACCGGTAAATAAGTCTGCTTCCCTTTCCGTTACCAATATCACCTGCCAGTACTACATGCGGGGGTTCAATATCGAGAAAACTGCTTACCTCCAGGGCTGCGCTTATCATGGCAGCGGTTCCCTGTGTCGGAGGAATATCGTTCCCATTCACCGATAGGAATCCCCCGTTCTTTTCAACCTTACCCTCTATCAGCGGCAGGTCTGCTATTGGAATTATTCCAGCTATGAGCAGCATTCAATTTCCTCCCTTTTCCACAGGGAAATACATTCTTCCAAAGCACGGTCCAACATCAAAGCGCAAAGAGTATAACTGATATCTTTGGGATATGGTACCTCGGTCAATTTTTTACCCAGAAACTGCAGATGCAAATAGGGAATATCCGGGCATCCGCCTCCTGAAGTATTTACAATTCGGCCGCTTTGTTTATCATAAGTGATTTTCATATTAGCGGCTTTAACCATAATATGCTTTTCATAATACTGTACTTTTACTATCTGCAGCAGTTCCCTGCTTCCTTCCAATGGTAAAATATGCACGTATGGTACGGCATCTGATAATATTCTCTCAAGCAGCGGTTTCTCCACCAGGTTTATGGCTACAGCAAGGTCACATCCCTTTCTAAGGGCTGGCGGCGGAGCTACCAGTTTGCATTCCAGGCCGTTTCCCTTTACTATCTTCTCTGCTTTAATAGCATCTTCAAGAACATTGAAAATCACTATCCCATTAGCTTCAAAACCCCCGTGTACGTCTCCTGCCAGCTTATCGCCCGAGCTATTCAGGCGGTTTTTTACTTTATCCCAGAACACTTCATACACCCCATTTTTAGCCCAAAATAATATTTTGTGTACATTTACTGTCCTATACTGGCTCCGGCCTCAGTATCCTTTCTGGCAGACAGCACAAGTTTGTCACACATGCTAAAACCTACAAAACAAGCAAAAACCAAACCAATTATCACAGCAACAGGTCCAAAAGACCCCGGCCCTGCACCGCTTGAAGCCAGGGTGAAATTATGGGCAAATGCCGCCCCGGCAATCATTCCCAGAATAGTAATCCCGGCATCGGTATCTCCTTCAGAAGACAGGATGGTCTGCCTCAGGGGACATCCCCCTAAAAGTGTTGCGGTAAGCCCGGCAAGAACCATTCCCAAAAAGCTCCACAATTGATTGGTATGGGCAACCGGTTGCCCCTCAAAACCAATGTTTATACTGCCGGTTATTGCATTAACCAGCACTGCCCCGATGAAACAGGCGGCGATTCCGCTAAAAAGATAAGTGTCTTTAACCAGGAAAAGGTCTCTCCATCCTCCAACAAAGCACATCCTTGTCCTCTGGGCAAGAAAGCCAATAATTAAACCAACTGCCAGGGAAATTCCCAGAGGAGCAAACATAGAGCCCGGGCCCTGTTCACTGTAAAGAATAAAAGCCGGTTTAGCAATGGCCAGTAAAAGCAGTCCTATCATCAATATCGGCATTATCCAGCCTGCCACAGCCTTGCCAGGGTTTGCTCTTCCAAGATTGAAACCCCGCTTAAGAAAATAAATCCCTATTAAAGCCCCAACAACAACTCCAGCCAGAGCAGCAATCGCGTTAAGGTCTCCACCCGCAAGACGTAAAACAGCTCTTACAGGACAGCCTAGAAAAACCAGGGCTCCGATCATAAAAAACGCTCCCAGCAAAAAGCGAAGCAGCGGGGATGAACCCCCACGGGCACGGAACTCCCCGAAGACCAGTGCAGCAATTAAAGCTCCCAGAGCTATTCCCATAATCTCAGGTCGCAGGTACTGAACTACCGCCGCCTGGTGAAGGCCCAGCGCACCTGCAATATCCCGGTAAAAGCAGGCGATACAAACCCCCATATTGGCCGGGTTACCCAGTTGACTCATGTAGGCCGCCAGAGAACCGACCAGCAGTCCGGCAATGATCATGATTGTTTTTCGATTCATTAGTTCTCCATTCCCCCTTTTTTAATATATTTCTTAATATTATATTATAATTATAATAAACATCGGTTATTTTTTCAATATTTTTTATTATATTTGTGATAACCTGCAGTAATTGTAAAATTTCATTTACTCCCCAAATCATCAGACATATTATTATATGTTTTAATAAATTAATTTTATTTATTTTAGATGTCATTGCTTTGTGTGCAAAAAAATAGACCTGGAAGAACCAGGTCCAATTTCTATTCTTTATTATATTTGACTGTCTTAAATAATTAAATAATTCAACTCGTCATTCTGCCGTTAGCAAAGCCATCTCAATCGTGAGCGAAGCAAACATCAGTAGTGAACGGAAAGTGAATCCGAGTTCCTTCGGCGTTGCCTCAGGATGACAGTACTTAAACTCGCCTGATGTACAGGAAAATTAATTATGCAAAACCATCATATTGTCTTAATCCAGGCTGATTTTGGCCAGCTTGCCTTTGCGATATTCCTGAAGGAGCATTTTACAGGTTTTGTCCAGGTCCAGCTCTCCTCCTTTGAGCAGATGTCCCCTTTTGCGGGAGATAGCTTCGAGGAGCTCTGTATTACTCTTTTCTATATCCTGTATCCTATACTTTTCTGTCAGGGTTTCCGGTGATTGCCTGATTAAAACCCTGAGCAGGTATAAAGCCACTTCATATTCGTCATAGGCATTTTCACCCACAATATTGAGCAGAGCCATTTTCAGGCCCTGTTCTTCTTCCTCTATCTTCGGCCACATTAATCCAGGAGTATCCATCAGTTCTATATCCTCACGAACCCTCACCCACTGTTTGCCCCTGGTTACCCCAGGTTTTGCTCCGGTCCTGGTCATTTTCCTGCCCACCAGGCAGTTTAGAAATGTTGACTTGCCAATATTTGGTACGCCAACAACCATAAGCCGTGCAGGCCTTTTTCTACGGCCTTTCTTCAGCAAAGCTTCCGCCTCTTCACGGAAGGCATCTCTTACACTGAGCAGTACTTCCCGGGAACCTTTGCCGCTGAGGGAATCCATGGCTACTGCAGTCTTGCCTTCCTGCCTGAACCTGCGAATATATTCCCGTGTAGCTGCCGGAGACGCCAGATCCATTTTATTCAGGATAAATACTATCTTCTTTTTCCGGGCTATTTTCTCCAGTTCAGGATTCCTGCAGGAAAAAGGAGCTCTGGCATCCAGCAATATCACTACAATATCTACCAGTTTAATACTTTCCTCTATTTCCTTTTTAGCTTTCACCATATGTCCCGGATACCAGTTAATACTCAATATTATAACCTCCATACTCTATGCAAAAAGAAAATCTAAAACAATAAAAGAAAGTTTATCATATGGTGACTCTTGCATAAAATAAAAAAATTCAACTTGTTGTTCCAGGCGTCAGCGAAACACCTTAATCGTGAGCAAAGCAAACAACAGTAGTGCCCGACGGGTAAATCTTAAGATCCTTCTCGGCTTTGCCTCAGGATGTGTACTACAATACTTGCCTGATGATACGGAAAAACTAATTATACAAAATCCTCATATAAGTTATCAGAACTAACAATATAAAAAAAGAGAATACCCTCAAGGCATTCTCCTCAGAGCGTCCAAAAAGTCGAATCTCTGCGTCATTAGCAAAAACTGCTTAATCAACGTACCGTTTACGCCTCAATCGCAGCTTTTGCTAATTCCCGGACCTTCGCCTTTTTTGCTCGCTCTTCTTCTTATTATTTACTGGGTTAAAATCTGCCCTTTTCCTTAACCCGGGCCTTTTTGCCGGTCAAGTTCCTCAGATAGAACAAACGTCCTCTTCTGACTTTTCCTCTTCTGGTGACTTCAATCCTGGCAATTTTAGGCGAATGCAGAGGAAAAGTTCTTTCCACTGAAACTCCGTAAGTGGTTCTTCTTACAGTAAAAGTCTCCGAAAGGCCTCCGCCTCTGATTTTAATAACAGTTCCCTCATAAACCTGAATTCTTTCCCTGGCACCCTCAACAACTTTAACGTGAACCTTGACAGTATCACCAGGGCCAAACTCAGGCAAGTCTTTATTATAGTATTCTTCTTCAATAGACCTGATTATGTCTTGCATCATCCTGACCTCCTTCCAGAAGGTGTTCTTACATTCTGGCAATGCAGCGGACCACCTTTTCTTACACAGAACGAAATAAGTATATCACAGATAAGAGCTGTTCTCAAGAAAAACTATGTTTGAAACCATGATTCCCCTAATAATCTATCCAGTATTATCGATACCGCACTGCGTACGGAGAGATGATTATAAGCCCCTCCACCTGCCAGAGGTGCAAGAATATAATCACATTCTTCAAGCAATTCTTTTTGTATACCCCAGCCAGTTCCGAACAGCAAAAGAATATTCTGTTCATTATTTAAGACCTTTTCTCTGAGGCTCAAATAAGAAACACTGTTCGAATACGGCCTTGCATCAGTGGCTACTGTCAATACCTCTCCCGGGCTTTCCCTGGCAATAATATCTTTAACTTCAGCCAGTTTGCCGGCTGTTCTCAGTATCTTAAAAGCCTCTTTGCGATCTGGATTATAAGTGCCTCCATAGCCTTCCTGCCAGTAAGATTTTATCTGCTCCAAGAGTTCCCGTTGGTTTTCAGAAGGATGAACCACAAAAAATCCATCTGCATTATATGTCCGGGCAACTCTGGAAATATCGTGCAGATCCAGGTTGGTAATAGATGTTGTAATAATATCCATGCGTTTGTTATACATGGGATAGTGCAAAAGCACTATATAAACTCTGGATTTTCTCAAGCTCGTTTACTCCCTGTCAAACAAAATTTCTTCAAGCAATTTTTTTTCTTCATCACTAAAGCTTCTTTCCAAAAGCAAATCCGGCCGTTTTAACAAAGTCCTGATTAAGCTCTGCTTTTTCCTCCACAAGCTGATATTTTCATGGTGACCGGACAGAAGTATCTCCGGCACTTCCTGGCCCCGGTGTTCCCTTGGCCGGGTATAATGCGGATATTCCAGCAGTCCGCGGGAAAAGGATTCCTCCTGTGCTGATTCTTCGCCTCCCAGAACCCCGGGAATCAATCGCACCACCGAGTCTAGCAACACCATAGCAGGAATCTCACCGCCGGTTAATATATAATCCCCTATGGAAATCTCCTCATCGACAAACTCCATAACCCTTTCGTCTATACCCTCATAATGACCACAGAGTATTATAAGATGCTTTTTCCCGGCCAGTTCTTCAACATGCGCTTGATTAAGCACCTTACCCTGAGGAGACATATATATCAACCAGGACCCGCTGCTTCTGCTGCTCTCTATGGCTGCAGTCAAAACATCCGCTTTCATAAGCATACCGGCTCCACCGCCATAAGGGTAATCATCTACCTGCCGATGTTTATCCCTGGCAAAATCTCTGATATTTATTGTATTAATATCCAGAAGAGCTTTCTCCCGCGCCTTTTTTATAATACTCTCATCAAAGGGAGAAAAAAACATATCAGGGAAAAGGGTTAAAATATCAATTTTCATTAGCTCACACCCCTCAATTCGAGAAATGTTCAAATCAAACCCGGCAGCAGTTTAACCTGCATTTTCTTTTCTTCGAGGTTTATATCGACTATTACATCCTTAATAGCTGGAAGCAGGATCTCGCCATATTTTTCAGAATTCACTACATAGACATCATTGGCCCCGGTTTCAAGAATATCCGTGAGCTCTCCCAGGAAGCCTCTTTCATTATCAAAAACAGCCAGTCCTTTTAATTCAAAATGATAAAAATACCCTTTCGGAAGTGGGTATATTTCGCTTTCTTCAATTTTCAGAAGAAAATTTCCGTATTGTCTGGCAGTTTCCTTATTATCAATATTAGTAAATTTAAACAAATAAAGATCCTTGTAGGGTTTCACTGATTCTATCAGGATTTCCTCTGTCTGCTCCCCTTTAAAGAGCTTAACCTTTTTCAGTTTTTCAAGCCTCTCTGGAAAATCAGTCAGCGGCAAGACTTTGAGGACGCCTTTATAACCATAAGTACCCACTATTTTCCCAACACTGACCAGTTCATCACCTGGCTTCAAGATTACCACACCTTTATTCCTTTTGCTCAGTATAGAAATGGCTGCAAATCAGCCCTCAAAGTGGAGAAAACGAGCGATCCCAGGCATCATATTTATTAATCAAAAGCTGCTCAATCAACGCAGCCAATGTACGCCTCAATCGCAGCTTTTTCTAATCCCTTGAAATTCGCCTGTTTACTCATTCTGACAGCTTTTGGCAAGCTAAGAACTAAAACCCATACTATCTGAGTATTTCCACAACTACCCTTTTGCCTTCTTTGGCTGCGGTTGCCTTGGTTATAGTCCTGATGGATTTGGCAATTTTACCCTGTTTCCCAATTACCTTTCCCATATCATCAGCTGCCACCCTGAGTTCAAGAATAGTCGACCTTTCCCCTTCTATTTCTTTAACTTCGACCTCTTCAGGATTGTCTACCAGCGATCTGGCAATAAACTCAAGAAGCTCTTTCACCTTTTTTCACCCCCTGCGTGGTTTCGATTATTTCACCTTATCTGCCAATCTGGCCATTATGCCCTGCTTCTGCAAAAGAGATTTCACTGTATCAGAAGGTTTTGCACCATTATTCAACCACTTAAATGCCTTATCTTCGTCAATCTTAACCGTTGCAGGATCAGTTGTAGGGTCATAATAACCAATCTCTTCAATGAATCTTCCATCTCTGGGGGATCTGGAGTCTGCCACAACCACTCTATAAAAAGGGTTTTTCTTGGCTCCCATTCTTTTTAATCGGATTTTTGTTGCCACTTAATCACCTCCCGTTAATAATTTTGAATTTTTAATTTTGAATTTTGATCACTTGAGGATTTTGCATAATTTGCTTTTTAATATGATTCGTTGGGTACTTTAATACTGTCATCCTGAGGCAAAGCCGAAGGATCTTTAGATTTACCCTCCGGGCACTACTGATGATCGCTTCGCTCACGATTAAGGGGCTTCGCTAACGCTCAGAATAACCTGCTTGATTTGAATTATGCAAAACTCTCACGTATGTCCTGCCGGGGATTAAGATATTACGTCTTTAAAAAGGCAGCTTAAAATTCGGCAAGCCACCCTTTTTCCCCTTTTTGGAACTCAAATCAGAAAACTGCTTCATTAATTTTCTGGATTCTTCAAATTGTTTAATTAAACGGTTTACTTCCTGAACCCTGGTCCCGCTTCCCCGGGCAATCCTCTTTTTGCGGCTGCCATTCAGAATTGCAGGTTCTCTGCGTTCTGCAGGGGTCATTGATTGAATAATAGCTTCCACGCGGACAATTTCCTTTTCATCAAATTCGCCTTTAACACCTTTTAGTTGTTTTCCCATTCCCGGAATCATATCCAGAAGGTCTTCCAAAGGCCCCATAGATCTGACCTGCTGCATCTGCTCCCTAAAATCCTCCAGGGTAAATTCCTGCTTGCGAATCTTGCGTTCCATTTCCCTGGCTTTTTGCTGATCAATGTTGGCCTGGGCTTTTTCCACCAGGCTCAGTATATCTCCCATGCCCAGAATACGGGAGGCCATCCGGTCCGGGAAAAATGTCTCCAGGGCATCGAGTTTTTCACCCATACCAACATATTTTATAGGACATCCAGTTACCGCTTTTACCGAAAGAGCCGCTCCCCCACGGGAATCTCCATCCAGCTTGGTAAGAATAACTCCGGTCAAACCCAGATCCCGGTTAAATGCTTCTGCAACATTAACCGCATCCTGTCCGGTCATGGCATCTACTACCAGTAGAATCTCGTCCGGCTCAGTTGTTGCCTTTATCTGCTTCAGCTCATCCATTAATTCCTCATTTATGTGTAGACGGCCGGCAGTATCCAGAATAATAATATCCCGATTGTTGGTTTTAGCATAGGATAATGATGCCTGGGCAATGTCCGCAGGATTATTCTGTCCCATGGAAAAAACCGGCACTCCCACCTGTTCACCGAGTACCTGCAACTGTTTAATGGCAGCCGGGCGATAAATGTCACCCGCTACCAGTAACGGCCTCCTACCCTGTTTAATCAGATTCCTTGATAGTTTGGCCACTGTAGTAGTCTTTCCTGCGCCCTGCAGCCCTACAGCCATAATTACTGTCGGAGTTCTAGAACCCAGGTTTAACTTACTTTCTGAGCCACCCATCAGTTCGGTCATTTCATCATGTACAATCTTTATAATCTGTTGACCAGGAGTGAGACTCTGTAAAACTTGCTGACCCACAGCCCTATCCCTAACCCTGGAAATAAAATCCTTTACAACCTTAAAATTAACGTCAGCTTCCAGCAGGGCCAGACGCACCTCTCTCATGGCCGCCTTGACATCGGCTTCGCTAACTTTTCCTTTCCCCCGAAGTTTCTTGAAAACATCCTGTAATCTGTCTGATAGACCTTCAAAAGCCACTATACCTCTCCTTTTCTCTATACCAACTCGGCAATATCCTTCAGTATCGTCAGTGATTCTTCAATGGCCTGTTTATCCAGTGTTGGAGAATTCAATAATGCATAAACCTCTATTATCTGTTTACGGGTTCTCAAAAACTTCCCCACCAGTGAGAGAGATGTCTCATAACCTTCAAGAGACTTTTCCGCCCTCTTGAGCAAATCGTATATAGCCTGACGGCTCACTTTCATGTTATCAGCAATTTCTGAAAGAGACCAATCGTTTTCATAATATAAATTCAAAACCATTTGCTGTTTATCAGTCAGCAAAGGTCCATAGAAGTCTTTCAGCATAACCATGCGTTCAACTTTTTCCAACATAATAAAAACTGCCCCTTATGTAAAGCAAAAACACTTTACAGAGAAATATTACTCAGTATATTTTGATATGTCAAGTAAATATTTGTAGTTTTTCTTTGCCTTATAATTAGTAATACTCTAAAATAAAGAATAATGCTATTAATTTTAATTATAATAGAATGTTTGCCAGGTAGCGATATAATTATCAGCATCGTAAAGGAGATGGAATAGTGCAAGAAAAAATTGCCCTCTTAACTGACAGCATGTGTGATTTGCCACGAGAGTTTATAGAAAAAATGGGAATTAAGGTGGTGCCTGCAAAGGTGATATACCCCGATAAGGAATATTCTGACCGCATAGACATTCAACCCGAGGAAGTCTACGGCCGAATGCCTGAGGAAATACCCACAACTGCTATGCCGGGCCTGGAAGATATTAAGAATGCCGTAGAGAATATCAAGAATGAAGGTTTTACTCATTTACTGGCTGTTCATATATCCAGTGGTTTATCCGGTACATCAGAAGCAGTAGAAATGGTAACCCGTGATATTCATGATCTGAAAATAAAAGTAATAGACTCCAAAACGCTCTCCATGGGGACCGGTTGGATGGTTTTGGAAGCTGCCCGCAATATAGCCAGTGGTATTAGTTTTGATAAAATAGTGGAAAACATGCATAAACTTCAGGGCAAAATACATCTATACTATATTATTGAAACCCTGGAATATTTACGTAGGGGCGGGCGTATCGGACACGTTGCAGCTATGCTGGGACAATTTTTACACCTTAAGCCAATTATTTCGGTTAATCGCGAAGGCAAGTATTTCACCTTCTGCAAAGCTAAAGGCCGCAAAAAATCTATCGAAAAGCTCATACAGATTGTTGAAGAAAGCGTAAAGGACAAGCAGATTAACCTGGCTGTTTTACACGGTGGAGCAGGTAAAGACGCAGATGCACTGATAGAAAGACTTCGCAAGCTTCCCAATATCAAGGAATTTATTAGTTCCGATATCAGTCCTGTACTGGGAGTCCATACCGGACCGGGTTTACTGGGAGTCAGTTTTCACGAGTCATAGAATTCTTTATTTTTAGCCCCAGCAGTTGCTGGGGCTATTACACATTTTTAATTTATAATCTATGATGCCTCAGTGCAAAAACGCTGCAGACCCATTAAATAACAGGCAGCAGCACCGCTGGTACCGAAAAAAATGGCCGGCTTTTTATTACAATAGTTAACTATGGTTGCATTGACGACTGTACTCCCGGTAGCCACAATCAAATCGCACCATTCCAATACCTCATCCGTAGCAGCCATTCCCTCTATTTCTACTCCAGACTTGCTTTTTCCTATATTATCCGGGTCCATATCCACACAGCGTATAGGAAATTTTTCCGCAAGCCGTTCCAGCATGGCTGGTTGCAAACCTATCATGGCTACTTTGGGGATTCCATATTTTTCACTAATATAGGTCACAAGATTCCTTGAACATATTTCCGGGGCTTCATCATGACAATGAACTGTTTTGTCTATCAATCCCAGGTATCGGCACACAGCATTCATGGTTGAAACCAGAACTGCCCGGTCAAAATTATTATTCAGCGGCCTGTCAAGAACCTCCTTTAAATCCCCATTAAAGGAGGCTGGCATATCAGTAAAAGCCTGACCCTTAATTCCTTTGAATTCTGCCTGCATAAGCTTTTCCTGTCCTTTTACAATAGGATAATCCCTGCGTTCGGGATTACCAATAGCCTCTTCTACTGAAAGTGTCCTGCCGCTGATTATGATCTCTTCCTCCAGCAAGTTGTGATCCTCGACAAGTTTTTTAAACTTTTGCCTCATTTCCCCGTAGAATGCATCATCCATATTCTCAAACCTCCCTTAAAGCTATTATAAAACATTTACTGCAGTACTTTTGAAAGTTACCCAAACACTGTCAGCAGGGTTTAACATCATTGCTTCCACTGACTGCACAGAAACCAGTGCCGTAAGAATAATCCCCACGTCCACAGTCACACGGAACAATGGGCCCTGGTTAACCATCTTGATGATTTTTCCCGGCAAAGAATTTTGAGCACTGGACTCAAAAGCCTGGATGGAAAGGATAAGATCTTCAGGTCGAATGGTAAGTGTTACCGGCCCCTCTTTCTCACTTACTGTTTTTATTACTATGCCTTCTCCGGTTTCCACCACCTTATTTACGGCCTTTCCTTCAATTATGTTCTCAGCCCCTACAAAATCAGCCACAAAGCGCGAATTAGGATGACGAAAAACATCTACAGGGTTTCCCATCTGAACAATTTCACCCTCAAACATTAGCCCAACCCGGTCTCCCAGTGCCATGGCTTCAGAAAAATCATGAGTAATATGCAAAGTAGTAGTTTTCAAGGCACTATGGATCCTCTGCAACTCGTCCTGGAAAAGCTGTTTGGTTCTGGCATCAAGGGCACTGAGAGGTTCATCCAGCAATAAAATGCGAGGAGAAGTAACCAGGGCACGGGCTATAGCTGTTCTCTGTTTCTCCCCGCCACTCAAAGTCGAAGGAAACCGTTCCAGCAAATATTCAATATTTAATAGTGAGACAATATCATCCAAACGCTTTTTAGTCTCATTATTATCAACTCCACGGGCTTTAAGCCCAAAAACAATGTTTTCTTTAACACTTAGATGCGGAAAAAGGGCATAATCCTGATAGACAAAACCAATACTTCGTTCTTCCGGTGAAAATGAACTGATTTCCCGGTCGCCAAACCACACTTTGCCCCTGTCAGCCCGGTACATACCGGCAATTAATTCAAGTAAAACTGTTTTTCCATTACCCGTAGGCCCCAGGATAATGAAATACTCGCCATCTTTTATATCAAGGTTGACCTTTTTCAGTTCAAAATTTCCCAGTCTCTTGGATAAATTTTCGATTCTCAGCATTAATCATTCCTCCTTTATCCTAGATTCCATGCCGGGATAACTCAAACTGCCGTCCCCCCATGATTTCAAAAGCAAATAATGACATTACTGATATTATTATTAATACTGAAGCTGCTGCCAACCCCAGTTTCAGGTCTCCGCAGGACATGTTGAGAAATAGGGAAACCGGTAAAGTCTCGGTTTTCAGTCGGGTAGCCCCTGCCAGCATTAATGCCGCGCCAAATTCCCCCAGGGCTCTGGCCCAGGTAATTACTATTCCTGCCATTAATCCATTACGAGCCAGAGGGAGGGTAATCTTAAAAAAGGACTGCAGGCGGCTGCAGCCCAGGGTCCTGGCAACAAATTCCAGTCGGGGATCCACATCATCTATGGTAGACTCCAGGACCTTTATCATATAGGGCACATTTACAAAAAACTGAGCAAGTACAATTCCCATGGGTGTAAAAACAAATTCTATGCCACGGTTGGCCAGGGCGTGTCCAAATGAAGTCGTTCCAAAGAGCAACAAAAGAGCCACACCGGATACTATCGGCGGAAGAGCGATGGGAATATCCATTATGGTATTAATAAAACGCTTGCCCGGAAAATTCAGTCGTGCCATTCCGTAGGATACCGGTACAGCAACCAGGATACAAAGCAGGGTCGAGATGATGGAAGTCTCAAAGCTGAGTTTAATGGCAAACTGTATCTCCTTGCTGCCAATACTGCTTACCAGGCCCGGATATCCTCTGACCAGTATCATTGAAATAGCTATAAGAATGAAACCAGCCAGGAACCCAATACTCAAAGCAAGCACTGCAATAAAGAAAATGTTCTGTCCTTGTTTTCTATGTTTTTCCACAATACCTCTCCTTGTTACTATTTACAATATAATAGTATCAGGTTTGAGAGGCTTTTAAGCCCCTCAAGCCCTGCTCTATTTATTCAACTGCTTGAAAGCCATGTTTTTCGTAAATAGCCTTTCCTTCAGGACCAGCAACGAAATCGGCAAACTGTTGAGCCAACTCCAGTTTTTCTGATGTTTTGAGCACGCAAACTGGAATAGTCTTGATTTTATTTTGCTCTTTCGGTATTTTGATTATTTCCACATCTTCAACCCCGGCCACATTGTCTTCCCAGATAATAGTAGCATCAGCCTGTTTCATGGACATATAAACAACCAGCTCGTTAACTGTTGCAGCCTGGGCTATGGTATTGGCAGCAACTGCTTCTTGGAGTCCGTTTTCTTCAAGTATTTTTGTTCCAACCTTCCCTATGGCCGCCGCCTTTGGATCACCAAAAACTACTTTTACTCCTTCTTTTCCTAAATCCTCAAGTTTCTCAATCCCTGCCGGATTACCTTTGGGTACCGCAATAACCGGAACATGATAGGCAACATCCTGCATATTTTCCAAGAGGCCTTTTTCATCTGCTGACTCACCATAATACACGTCACCAGGTGTCCACGCGTCACCCTTGCCGGTAAGCTCAATCTGACTCAGGTTTTGAGCTGAACCGGCATATGAATACTCAATTCTTACATTAAATTTTTCTTCAAAAGCCTGACCGATTTCGTCCATAGGTTTTCTTAAGCCGGCTCCGCTGTATACCAGCAGGCTGTCAACGGGTTCTTTGGCCTCCGATTCCTGATTGATCTGCGTATTTTGCTCAGCAGGCTGTTCCGAACTGGAACCGCATGCGCTCAAGGCTATTACCGCCAAGACCATCAACATAATAAACAGCATTTTTTTGTTAATTTTCAACATATTCATCCACCCTTTCAAAATGTTCTTTTTGATACTAGAAATGATTTCCCGGGAATCCCTCCTTTCTCCCAAATAAAAACAGTCTCCTCGGCTCTGAAGAGACTGTTAATAAAGCAATTATTATATTTCCAAAGAAACTTACAATCCAAACGCCAAATTTATCTGCGCCATGATATTAAGGGAGATATTTACAGCACAGACACTCCCCAATACAAGCAAACTTGGTTTGCAACTCTATCATAGTTTGTCCTTTGATCCATAAAAGATGATATACTCCGGTTTAAAAATACTTATTGGTAGACAGCAAAACTATGATATATAAAAATTTTTGCATTCGAATAGAGCAAGAAATATAAAAAAAATTTCAGTATACAATCCCTTTCCAAGCACGGGAGGCATACACGTTTCCATATACACCCTGTCGGATCAAAAGCCATTGTAACAAAACATTAGGCTTCAGATCTCGGAATTAAAATCTATATATTCTATTTTTAATTCTCGTTTGTATTAGTTTTCGACATCAATTGATAAATATCCTGCAAATATCGCCTGATTTAATATAACACAAATGGCATTTACTTGTAAAAACCGCCAAATCCGTAGTTTATACAAAAGTATTTTTAATTCCCCTTATTGATCAGTGTTGAAGCACAACCTGACCCGGGTACCGAAAACTAAAGAGTCGAATTCAAGCCTGGCATTATGGCGGGCAGCAATACAATGGCAAATAGAGAGGCCGAGACCCAGCCGGTTTTCTTTATTGCTGTAAAAAGGTTTGCTTATTTTTTCCAGTTCGCCGTCAGCAACTCCCTCACCCATATCTTCAATAGACAGTATTACCTGTTTATCATCAAGAAAGGTCCTTATATTTATTAACCCTCCAGGAGCAGTAGCTTCCAGCGCATTTCTCACCAGGTGAAAAAGCAATTTAATTATTTCCTTCTTATCCAGAAGCAATTCGGGAATATCTCCCAGGTCTATGCGAATACTGTTTTCAAAGGCTGAGGCATCTGCCAGCATCAGGGGAAAAGCGTTTTTAATTATCTGGTTTAAGCTCTGACATTTCAGATTTACTTTCCTGCTTTCAGCCAGATAAAGAAATTCGCTCAATACATCGTTTACTTCATCGATTTCTTCAATCATCAACTCGAAGGCAGCATGCTCCTCTTTGAATTTTTCATCACCGTGGAGCATCTGCAAATATCCACGAAGGGTTGTTAACGGGTTCCTTACTTCGTGACTGACACTGACTGCAATTTGGCCGAGCAGGTGAATATTTGAAAGCCGCTCCATTTCCAACTCTCTCTCTCGTTCTTCACTAACATCGATTACAGAACTTATAACATAAGATTCGTTCTCAAAACTCATTAAATCCAGGGATAGCAGACCAGTTCTTTTCTCAGCCAACCCACTGAGATAAGTGATCTCCTGGTTTTTTACATATTCCTGCCTGTCCAGCGTGTCCTTCAGTTTTAATATATCAGAATTTAATAGAGATAGTTCAAGCTTCAATTCATCGACAGCATATCCAATTACTTCACTGCGTTCCAAACCGGTAATCTTACAAAACGCATCATTGACCTCAGTTATTATACCATCCTGGTACCTGCTGATCAACAGTATATTGGAACTGGAATTTAGAATGCGGGAACATTTCTCTCGGGCAAGAAAAAGCTCTCTCTCCATTTGTTTTCTTTCATTAATATCAATAAACATCAATAATATTCCCCAGATATCCCCTCCTACTAAATAAACCGGGGTAATCGATGTTAGAGCCCAGAAATTACTGCCATCTTTTTTCTGCAGCGGAAATTCTCTGATATATTGCCTGCTATCCTCCGATCTGCTCATAATAAGATCAATAATCCTGGCAATCTCATTTTTGTAATGTTCCTTAAAACAAAAAAAGCTCTGTTGGAGCTTTATTTCCTGGCAGGAATAGCCCAGCATCGAGCTAAACCGATTATTAACATAAATAGTTCTCTTGGCTGCGTCAAGCACCCAAATCCCCTCATTGGCAGCATCCATGAGCCTCTTCAGATCAATCTCTCGAAAACCCTTTAACAGTTCATCGTTATCCAGCAGTAAATCCACAGGGTGCTCTTCTTCAGCAGGTAAATACCATTCCGTTGAGTATATCGTGTCCGTCTTCTCACCTGGAGCATGGCCGGAAAAACCAGGCATTCTACAATTCTCCGGGGCAAGCAGCTTATCCATCAGGGACGTTCTAGCAATAGTGCTCATCTTCTTTGCCATACCTTTACACCCCCAAGGTATAATATTAGGCCAACTGTTTATTAAGTTTTCTTAATAAGTTATTTTGATACTGCTTATTAATTATCCTTCGGGAATATTATGTTTTATTGTCGTTTTCTTTTTAATCTTTCGACAATAAGTGCAATTATCATTATTGAATATCCTGCATTATTAGTATAGATAACATTTGTAATTTTTTTCCATTTACTGTATGCTTATTATAAACCTGGCTGAAGGAGAATTGATGGCTTTGAACAGGCAGTTTATTTTTTTACTTTCATTCATTGTGTTTGCTGTATTTATTGCTAAGAACTCGTACGCAAACGATACCCCCATTGCTTTGAAGAACCTGAACCAAGGATGTCTGGAAAGCCTTGAGGCCTTTTCAGAAATAACAGACTGTTTTCAGCTTTATTCTTCAATGTTCAATGATGTTGTTTTGGAAACAGATAATTATTATCTAATTCCCGAACATGGAAAGACTCCGGAAATGGCTTTTGAATACCTCGGTAATGGCTTCACGGATGATCTGGCCCATGCTATTGTAAATACTTTTTTGGAATGGAATCCAGCTTCGGGCACAATGTATATCATCCCCTGTGACGGTATCCCGGTTCTGACTTATTCAGATTTTGAGGATATCCAATATTTTATGGAAAACCATGATAGCATAATATTTCAACGCCATTATTATAACTGTTACTCTGCAGGAGACCACTATTGTTATCAGGTTCAGGGGATACTGACATCTTCAGGATGGAAGATTTCCGAATTGAAGCTTGATATAGTGTTATAAACATGGAAAACCAAAAGCACTATAGTTTTGCCTTCCTTGATAAATATTTTGGCTGACAAATCTTATTCAATACTTCTTTAAAACTTAATTCCTCAGATTAGCCCGGATAAAATATGCTAGAATTTAGATAAGGATACTGAAGGTGTAAAAACTGCTTCGGTAAAAAAATACGCTAATATGGATGGACTTTATGGACGATGAAAAACACTCTGACACCATTAATGAAAATGATAACATGAGCAATTGGGAAATATCAGAGGAAGAGGAAGAAGAGTTAAGGCTGGAATACCGGAAGAAAAGAAGGAAGTGGCTGTATCGGGGTGCAGCCGTAGTAATCCTTTTCTCCTTCCTGGCTTTTTCCTATGCCTGGTTTCCACTTTACTGGTCTTCCCAGCTGGATTTTCTCCAGGAAAACCAGAAATTGTCCGAACAAGCAATAGTGCAAAACAGCAAACCTGCAATAGTCTATATTCAGGCATCAGGCAAAAGCTCACCCGGAGTTTTTAGCCAGGGCACCGGGTTTAATATATCTCCAGAAGGCCTGATAATTACTAACCGCCATGTAGTAGAAGGAGCTAACTCAGTTAATATCAGTTTTGATAATGAAAAGCAGTTTTTCAGCCGGGAAATATCTTTTCTGGAAGGCTATGACCTGGCAGTCATTAAGCTGGCAGACAAAAAGAATCTGCCGTATCTTCCCGTCCTTACCGAACAGCTCCCCCAGAAAGACCAAAAGGTTATTATTATAGGGAATCCTCTGGGCTTCGAACGGATTTCCTCCCAGGGTAATATTATAGGTTTTTATCGGAATGACAATAACGATAATCCGTTAATGGTCATCGATGCTTCTATTGAACGCGGCAGCAGCGGCAGTCCGGTACTGGATAAAGAAGGCCTGGTAATCGGTATTGTCTTCGCCACCGGAGAAATATCTGTAGAAGGCAGCAAGAAAAACTGTGCCCTGGCTATTCCTTCCATGACACTTGAAGAATGGCTGTAGAACAAGGGACGGTACGGTTCGGCGCCTCAGCCAAAAATCTATCCCTGAAAATTCCAATCTGTTTAATGAAGCTGATGATACAGCGCCCCCCCAAATTTAAGGAGCAAGTGTTGAAATTATTAGAACAACAAATTCCTTTTTGGTTTTATATTATCAAACAGATAGTTACAACGCATATGATTATCTGGCTTGTATAACGCCAGTCAGATACTGGGTTTATACGTACAGATAATTCTAAGAAACACCCATAATTTTATCGGTTTCCATAAGGACACACCCGTGGCAGTTTTTACACTTACGTATGTATCGTTGATTCACCGCTTAATTTATACAATTGATTGGAGATATGGCCTTGGAAACAATAAATACTTATTATAATGATTATGCAGGTTTAGCGCATTTTGTTGATAATAACAAGGAAATATTATTGTCCAGCGAGGGCAGGTCAGTATTGGTGCAGTTATTTAGCGGTGTTTATGATGAAGATTATTTGCTCACTATTTCACAACAGGTTCGAGAGCTGATTCCTCATGCTCAAATTATTGGCGCAACTACCAACGGAGAGATTATGAACGGATTGGTCAGTGGCCTGAAAACGGTACTTTCTTTCTCCGTTTTTTTTCACAGTGATATCAAAGTGGTATTCAGCGAAAAACGTTCGGAGGATGAATTCGAGTTGGGACAATCAATTGCAAGCAGGATCAGCAGTGATAAAGCAAAGATACTAATCCTGTTTGCGACTGGCTTGAATCTGAACGCCAGCCGGTTATTAAAAGGAATCCAAACTGTAAACCCCCATTTACCAGTTGCGGGAGGTAATGCAGGGAATAATCTCACTAACACTCAACGCCTGGTGTGCTGCAATGATAACACCTGTGATTGCGGAGTGGTTGGAGCTGTTATTGAGAGCGACAGCTTATCGGTTAACTGTTACAGTCATCTTGGCTGGCAGCCTATCGGTAAAGAAATGACTATTACCAGCGCAGAAGGCTCGCGGGTATATACCATTGATAATATACCTGCATATCAAATTTATCATCAATACCTGGGATTCAAAACAATGTCCAATATTTTCAATGTCGTTGAGTTTCCGCTGACCATTAACAGACATGGCATTATTATAACCAGAGCACCACTTCTACGATGTGATGATGATTCCATTGTTTTCGCCGGCGACATTGCTGAAGGTGAAAGGGTACGCTTTAGTTTTGGTCATGTAAAGATGATTTTGGAGAAAACAGAATGTTTGTTACAAAAGATCAGACAAGAAACGGTCGAGAGCATCTTTGTATATTCCTGCGCTTCCCGGAGAGGCTTTCTTCAGGAATTATCTCAGAGCGAAACACTTCCTCTACAAAATATTGCTCCTACAGCAGGCTTTTTTACCAGCGGAGAATTCTTCCATACAGATAGCAGCAATCTATTGCTTAATACAACAATGACCACCCTGACATTATCAGAGTCAATTAAGCAAAAAGCTGTTCCAGGAGCCGAAACAAAGCGAGACCTTTCCTTAAATGAAATAGTATCCACCAAGGATAATATGGCTGATAGGACTATTGAAATATTACGAGCATTGACTTGTTTAGTTGACAAAGTAACCAGTGAGTTGAATGAAAGAACAGTTGAACTGCAGATAATGAACGAACAGATTCAATATACTGCCAATCATGACGCTCTCACCGGGCTTTATAACCGTAATTTTTTTAATCAGGAACTTAAACGGATGGAAGGAAAGTCTGCCGGAATAATAATATGTGATCTGGACGGCCTTAAAATAGTTAATGATTCATTCGGGCATAGCAAGGGAGATGCTCTTCTGCAAGCAGCTGCTAACATCTTTATATCATTGCTTGGACCTGATGACATAGCAGCCAGAATAGGGGGTGATGAATTCTCCATACTTCTTCCCAATCATTCCCGGAATCATATTGAAGATCTTTGTGCAAAGATTCGTATAGCAGTTGAAGAATATAACCATTATAATCCCATGCTTCCATTAAGCATATCGATCGGCTTTGCTTGCCTGGAAGATGATGGGACAATTGATATATCTGATCTGTTTAAAGAGGCTGACAATAGAATGTACAGGGAAAAACTAAAGCGCAAGCAAAACACTAACAGTGCTTTGGCGCAAAGCATGCTGGCTAATCTTGAAAAAAAGGACATTATTACTCTGGAACATGGCAACCGCATACAGGAGCTTTTTATTAAATTGTCTCTAGACCGGGAATTTCCCCAATGCGATTTGAAAAACTTTTTTCTTTTTACCCGTTTTCATGATATCGGCAAAATCGGGGTTTCTGACGAAATTCTCTCCAAGGCCAATACCCTGACCCATGATGAAAAGATAGAAATGCAGAAGCACTGCGAGATTGGCTATAGAATAGCCAGATCTTTACACGAACTTCACCCTATTGCGGACTGGATCTTAAAACATCATGAATGGTGGAATGGAGAGGGATATCCCCTGGGAATAAAGGGAGATGATATTCCGCTTGAGTGTAGAATTTTGGCTATTTTGGATGCTTATGACGACATGACCAATGATCGTCCATACCGCAAGGCAACGAGTCGTACGGAGGCAATTAAGGAAATAAGTCAGTGTGCTGGTACACAATTTGATCCCCTACTGGCGGAAATGTTTATATGCAGGATAAAAACAATTGATAGCGAACAAAACAAGGGACGGTTCTCTGTTTAAAAACCGTCCCTTGTTCTATTCTACCTCTGTTATATTATTATTTGCTTCCAACTGCTCCTGGGATAGTTTATACTTCTTTTCCAGGCCGAAGAGTTCCTGCTGTAATTCATTATTGGTATCAGTCAATTCCTTGATTCTTTTGGCTATTTTAAAATAGCGAATACTGTCTAAAAGGAAAGTAAGCAAAGCCCCGGCACCAACAGTAACAAGAATAACCAGGGCCAGGGAAATCTCCGGTGAAACCCAGTTTAAAAAATGCACGGTAACCAGCATGGTATTCTGGAATACCAGCAAAACAATCGCTATAAGAAACACTATTGCAAAAAACATATATACCGGCATAGTTTCTTCATCCTCGTTTCCATAATTATTTTACAAAAAGCTCTTCCCATACCCACAGGCAAACACCCATAAAGTTGTTTTAACAAAGAGAAGCACCAGCTTCTCTACATTAATTAAAAATTAAAAACTCAACATTCAGAATTATTATTATTGTATCTCTAAAATATATCATTTTTCAATATAAATCTTTTTATTTATTGTTCTGGGGAAACCCTCTGTCATAATCCTCAAATGCCGGTTCAACATGAATCAGAATAGTTGAATAAGGTATTTGCTCTTTTATTCGTTCTTCTATAGCATCACACAGTTTATGGGCTTCCCTGATACTTCGCTCAGGTTCCACCAGTATATGCAGATCAATATGCGACTCCCTGCCTGCTTTACGTGTCCTCAGTTTATGATAGGATATGAACTCAGATCTGTATTCTTCTAATATGGATTCAACAATTTTCACTTTTTCCTCATCCATAGCGGTATCTATAAGGGGGAAAAAAGCTTTCCTTGTTAAATCATAGGCCGCTTTTATTATCAATAAAGCAACCACTATCGCAGCAATCGGATCTATTATGATATATCCTGTTATCTTAATCAGGAGCAGCCCAATAAATACCCCCAGGGATGTATATACATCAGTACGAAGATGCATCCCGTCAGCTTCCAAGGCTACTGAATCAGTCTCCTTGCCTACTTTTAAAAGGTAATTGGAGACCAGCAAATTCAAGAGTGCGGAAACCCCCATTACGACTATTCCCCAACCCACATCCAGCATCTCACCGCCATGGAGTATTTTTCCCACGGCCTCCTTTATTATCAAAGCAGCAGCCAGAAAAATCAGCAATGCCTCTATGGTTCCGGATATATTTTCAATTTTTCCGTGACCATATGGATGTTCCTTGTCCGGTGGTTTGCTGGAAGTCTTTACAGCAAAAAGTGCTATAAATGAAGCCAGCAGATCATTGGCTGAATGAATGGCTTCTGAGATAATACTTATTGAAGCTATCATAACGCCTACTATAAATTTGGATGTCATTAAAAAAAGGTTGCTGAAAACAGATATCCATGCCGCTTTGCTTCTAATATCCATCATTCATCCTCCTAATCTAAACAAAAAGGGACTTCACTATATACAATGAAGTCCCACGGATTTTCCCGCTGCCCCGAAGAGCCCGGCAAGTATGCCTGACCAGTTCCAAATTTCTTAAAATAATTATTTTCCTGTAATTATTAGTATTATAGCAAATCAGATTTTATACTTCCATAACTAAGCCCGATTCTTTATTTCAAACCATACAGGACTGGCAATAAATATGGAAGAATAAGCACCGACCACAAAACCAATGAGCATGGCAGCAACGAAGAACTTGATCGTAGTACCTCCGAACAGCAGCAATGCCAGGAGAGTAAAAGCAGATGTCAAAACCGTATTAATAGAACGGTTCAGGGTCTGCATAATACTCCGGTTCAATAATTGTGAACGTTCTTCTCTGCGGTTCATGCGCAAGTTTTCTCTTACACGGTCAAAAATCACTATAGTATCATTTATTGAATAACCTATTACCGTTAGCATAGCAGCTATAAAAGCGGTATTGATCTGCCACTGGAACAAGGAGAATACCCCCAGAACTATCAGGACATTGTGGAGAATGGCAATAATTGCTGCCACACCAAAGGTCCATTCAAAGCGAAAGCTTATATATACCAGCATTAATACTGCTGCTGCCAGCAAGGATAAAATCGCATTCCTGGTGAGCTCACTGCCAATCGTTGCTCCAACGCTTTCTGCACTGAGAAATTCGACATTGTCGAAATTGCTTTTCAGAGTGCTTAAGAGCTTATTGCTTTCTTCCTGGCTCAGTTCCCTGCTTCTGATATAAAACTCATTTTCACTTTTCTGCACCTCAGCGGTATCCAGTTCCATTTCACTTAAAGCTGTTCTTACATCAGCCGCTGAGATAGAAGATTCTATTTTGACATGCATGATAGAACCGCCGGTAAAGTCTATGCCCAGATTAAGACCCTGAAACATAAGTGATACGAGGCTGGGAATAATAAATATTAATGAAATAATGTAGAATATTTTTCTTTTTTGAATAATCTGCATTGTATACCCTCCTTAAACCCCGTATAATTTCTGGTTTTTGCTGATATCAGCCAGCCTTACCAGTAAATAACGGGTGAAAGTAAGTGCTACCAGTAAACTGGCAACAATACCTATGGAAAGAGTCACTGCAAAACCCTTTACCGGACCAGTACCAAAGTACATTAAGACCATAGCTGTAATCAGAGTAGTTACATTGGCATCGAATATAGTCCAGATTGCCCTTTTAAAACCAGCATCCACCGAAGCCTGCAGGGTTTTTCCGAATCGCAGTTCTTCCTTTATGCGCTCATAAATTATAATATTGGCATCTACTGCCATACCTATCGACAGTGCAAAGCCTGCAATACCCGGTAAAGTCAGAACCGCATCCAACATGACCATGGCTCCCAGAACCAGCCCTGCATAAAGAATCAGCGACAGGTCCGCCACCAGCCCCGGCAGTCGATAATAACCAAGCATGAACAATAAAACAGCTATTAATCCTACAATACCAGCCTGGATACTTTTTTCCAGGGAATCAGCCCCCAGAACAGGTCCGATTGAACGTTTCTCCATAACCGTCAAGCTTACCGGCAAGGCACCTGAACGCAGAAGTACCGCCAGATCCTGGGCTTCTTTAGCTGTAAAACTGCCTTCGATTACTGCTTCACCGTCAGTTATCGGGGTTTTTACATTGGGAGCACTTATAACTTCTTCATCCAGTACAATTATCAGGGGTTTGCCTACATTGGCTGTAGTAGCCTCACCAAAAAGTTTGGCACCTTCTTTGTCAAACTCCAGGGTAACCTCTGCTACCTGCCCCTCCTGGCTCATTCTGGCTTCAGCATTTTTTAAATTTTTCCCGGTAACCCATACTTTACCGGTTTCATCCCAAAATTCCAGTTGTGCAGTGTTTCTGAGAATATCCACTGCCGCTTCCGGGTCATCCTCTCCTGCAATTTCTATTACAACTCGCTTTTCTCCTTGCGGATAAAGGGCAGTTTCCTTAACCCCCAGGCTGTCAACACGGTTTCGCAAAACCCCAACGGCTTTCTGAATCGTGTCCGGGGTAATCTCCTGGCCTTCCTTTTCTTCAGCTTCCAGAACTACTCGCAATCCACCGCTCAAGTCCAATCCCAGATTAATATTTTTTAAAATAGGCTGGTAAGCAAAGAAAACCAGCAAGCCAAGTACTGCGATTATACCGGTCACAACCATGACGCTAAAATTCTTTTGCACCCTTTGTCCTCCTTCCCACTACTTTAACGCTTTATAAAAGCTTAGCTCCGTTAATTATCAATTCAAATTCACAACCTAAAAAATTCGCTGCTCGGCGACACAACAGCATACGGCTCAAAAATATCTCAAAATATTCCATAACCGGACATATATTGGTATCTATAACCAGTTCCATAGTGATTACTTTTTCATGCTCGTCAATATTAAGGATGGAATGTTCGACTGCATAGTTGACCCGGTCATGAATATCAAAAGTAGCAACGTCCGTATTCCTGACTCGATTTCTATGTACATGGGACTTATCTGCCAGAATAAGGGCTGCTGCCACCTCATTGACCGGATGCCCGCTGCCCTCATCATGGTTTCCAATAGCCGCACATATTACAGCCACTTCCTCAGTGTCCATACCCATGCGACGAAGAATCTCCATGGCCATCAGGGATCCGCTTTGACTGTGACCATTGCGATTGACAACATTACCTATATCATGCATATATCCGGCAATACCCGCAAGCTCTGCCAGCCTCTCTCCATAACCCAGTTTAGTCATAATTTCCCGGCACAGCCTGGAGACCAGGGATATATGCAAAAATCCATGATCAGTGTAGCCGATAACTCCCAGGTGTTCATTACCCTTGCTGATAAAGGTGTTTATCATCGTATTTCTCTTAATATCCCCCAGGCCTATCATCTATTCTTCCCCGTTCTTATATGCTATGGCACTCTTGAGAAACTCAATTTCGATATTCTCATTTACTTTCAGGGTGACGCTATCTTCTTTTATACGAGATACTTCACCACGGATTCCTCCAATGGTTACAACCTTTTCACCCCTTCTCAATGTTTCCATCATTTCCTTATGCTTTTTTTCCTGTTTTTTCCGGGGCATAATAATAAAAATATAAAAAACCCCCACAAAAAAAGCAAAGTAGATAGCGAATGTAACCCAAGCTGAACTATTCTGCGTAGCCAAAAAATCACTCCTTTAATTTAGTTAAACTTTATATAGATTCGCCGGTAATCAGCGTAATCCTCCTGTTAAAAGCTGTAATTTTCATAGAAATTATTATAAAAACTTCCGTATTGATTGTCCAGTATAGCCTTTCTTATATTTTCCATTAACTTTGTCAGGAAATAAACATTATGGTAGCTCAAAAGCCTGTGAGCCAGTATCTCTTCGGCTTTTACCAGGTGCCTGATATATGCCCGGCTGAAACTCCGGCATACATAACAATCACACTCGCTGTCTATCGGAGAAAAATCATCGGCAAAAACCGCATTGCGCACAGTTATTTTCCCTTTGTGCGTATATGCCGTTCCATGTCTGGCAAGCCGGGTAGGGAGTACGCAATCAAACATATCCACTCCCCTTTTGACCCCTTCCAGCAGATCCTCCGGGGCTCCTACTCCCATAAGGTAACGAGGCTTCTGTTCCGGGAGAACCTGATCCATGAGGTCCAGCATCTTATACATATCATCCTTGGGTTCACCCACACTCAAGCCCCCGATGGCGAAGGCTGGAAAATCCATAGCTACGAGTTCCTCTGCACTCTTATACCTTAAATCGGGAAAAACATTGCCCTGGACTATGGCAAACAGGGCCTGGTCTTCCCTTTTATGAGCATCCCGGCAGCGTTTAGCCCAGAGGCTGGTTCTTTCCACTGCTTTTTGCGCCTCCTGGAAACTGCAGGGATAAGGTGCACACTCATCAAAGCACATGGCAATATCTGCCCCGAGTTTTTCCTCTATATCCATAACCTTTTCCGGGGTCAGAAAATGTCGGGAGCCATCAATATGTGAATTGAAATAAACTCCTTCATCATTTATCTGACGCAGCTTGCTCAGGCTGAAAACCTGAAATCCCCCACTATCAGTTAATATGCCCCGATTCCAGTTCATAAAATCATGCAGACCTCCGGCTTTTCTGACGAGTTCTTCTCCGGGCCTGAGATAAAGGTGATAGGTATTGGAAAGAATTATTTCCACCCCAATATTATGTAAATCTTCCGGGCTCAGGGTCTTGACTGTTGCCTGGGTTCCCACCGGCATAAAAACCGGAGTATTAATCTCCCGGTCATTGGTTTCTATTTTACCTGCCCGCGCTGAGCAGGAAATATCTTTTTTAATAAGTTCAAAACTAAACATAGCCTTACCTGCAATCAAACAGAATTTTTTTACAGTTCCACAAAAACAATAGTATTATCCAGCACCAATACTTACACTCATATTATTAACATAGCATCCCCATAACTGAAAAAACGGTAGTTCTTTTCAATAGCGTGCCGGTAAGCGGCCATAGTGTTATTTATTCCGGCAAATGCAGAAACCAGCATTATCAATGAAGAAGCCGGCAGGTGAAAATTGCTTGTCAGACTATCTACCGCCTTAAACTTGTAACCAGGGTAGATAAAGCTGTTGGTCTCCCCTTTTCCAGCCACAAAACCATAATCCTCATTATATACTGTTTCGAGTGTCCTTACCACTGTAGTACCTACTGCTATTATTCGCTTACCCCGCTGCCGGGTACTGTTTAACAAGGCAGCCGTATCTTGCTCAATCTGATAATATTCATAATGCATATGGTGCCGGCGGATATCGGGGCTGTTCACCGGCCTGAAAGTACCGAGTCCCACATGCAAAAGAACAGTGGCAATATTTATGCCTTTTTTCTCGATTTCCTCCAGGAGTCCCCTGGTAAAATGCAAACCCGCAGTTGGAGCAGCCACCGAGCCGTTTTCCCTGGCGTAAACCGTTTGATAATTATCCTGGTCTTCCCTGATATCTGCCCGGTTTATATAGGGCGGCAGAGGAACATGTCCTATTTCGTTAAAAAAGCTTTCCTCATCAGGGCAATTCTTAAATATCAGCAGGCGTCCGCCGGCGATATCCAGTTCTTTTATTATTTCCGCTTCAACTTCACCCGGGGCATCAAATTTTATAATAGACCCGGTCTTTAATCGCTTTGCCGGCCTCACCAGGGCTTCCCAGTGGCTGTCTATCTTTTTCAGTAATAGTATCTCAACCCTGGCCCCACTTTCTTTATAGCCGAAAAGACGAGCGGGAATAACCCTGCTATCATTCAGCACCAGGGTGTCGCCGGGTTCAAAGTATTCAATGATATCAGAAAACACTTTGTCCTCCAGTTGGGAATTACTACGATTCAATACCAGCAATCGCGAACTGTCCCTGGGTTCAACCGGGTACTGGGCAATATATTCCTGGGGCAAATCAAATTGATAAGTCTGCAGGTCAAATATATTATTCTTGTCATCCACCATTAATAAAGTCACCTGTTTTATTATTTTCTGCTGATAATATTCAAGATTATGCTTAAAACCACGCTTATTAGTATACATGTTGCCAGAGGAAAATAGAAAGAATAATTTTCCCTTTTTATTACGATATCCCCTGGCAACCTGGGAAAGGCTATATTGAGTTTGGAAAAAACCACGAAGAATACTCCCAGAAGAAAGAGAAACCCGCCTATTCCCAACAGTATTTTACCCATAGCTTCCATACCGTTCATAAGCACCCTTCCTTAAAAAATATACTTTCTTATGGACGTGTCACTCCCTTCCACAATTCCCGGGGAGCATAGCGTTCAAATTCACTGTAGAGACAGCCGCAGTACTGCTGCCGATATAAGCCCATTTCCCTTGAGATAACCCCGCTTTCCTTATATCCTTCCCGGAAATCCTGGTAAAGAAACGGTACCCCGTATTTTTCCCCGATAGCCTCGCCTAATTCCTTGATAAGATTATGATTCTGGTGTTTGCTGACCAGCAAGGTGGAAGTGAAAAAATCAAATTTTCCTTTCCTGGCTATATGGGCACTTTGCTCCAGTCGCATCCGGTAACAAATAAAACAGCGTCTGCTTTCCCGGTAGCTGATATTCTGAAAATACTCCACCGGATTATAGCTGTCATCATAAATCACTTTCAGGCCGCTCTTTGCGGCATATTGTTCCACCGCCTCCTGCCTTTTGATGTACTCGCTGTAAGGATGAGTATTGGGATTATAATAATACCCCATAAGATCATGACCCTGTTCCCTCAACCAGGGTACAGGATAAGTGGCACAGGGGCCACAGCAAATATGCAGTAGAACTTTGGACATCATAATCACCACTTTTTTTTAATTAGTAATTACTAATTATTCAAATAGTCCCTTTTCTTCCCAGGAGGATTTATTATTTATTTTATGTCCCAGGTGACGGTAGGCATGCTCTGTTGCCACCCTGCCCCGGGGGGTCTTTTGTATCAGGCCCAGTTTTAAAAGGTAGGGTTCATAAACATCAGTTAAAGTATCATTTTCCTCTGATACGGAGGCAGCCAGTGTTTCCAGTCCCACCGGTCCGCCGCCAAATTTCATAATAATAGCTTCCAGTATCATTCTGTCCACATTATCCAGGCCGAATTCATCTACTTCCAGCATCTCCAGCGCTTTTACAGCAAGCCCCTGCCGAATAAAACCATCTCCCTTTACCGTAGCATAGTCTCTAACCCTTTTCAGCAAACGGTTGGCAACACGCGGAGTCCCCCGTGAGCGCCGGGCTATCTCATAAGCACCCTCCATATCTATTTGCAGATGAAGAATCCGGGCCGCTCTCAGGATAATATGGGTCAAATCCTTCACAGTGTAAAAATCCAGGCGGCAGTTAATGCCAAAGCGATCCCGCAAAGGTGAACTCAAGAGACCGGGCCTGGTCGTGGCTCCGATCAGGGTGAAAGGCGGAATATCAAGACGCAGGGTACGCGCTGCCGGTCCTTTACCTATTATTATATCTATAACGAAATCCTCCATAGCCGGATACATGATTTCCTCCACACTACGGTTGAGCCGGTGTATTTCATCAATAAACAGAACCTCTCCAGCCTCCAGGTTGGTCAGGATGGCAGCCAGATCCCCCGGCCTCTCAATAGCAGGACCGGAAGTCTTTCTGATGGGTTTTCCGGTTTCACTGGCAATAATAGTAGCCAGGGTGGTTTTTCCCAGTCCCGGAGGTCCGCTGAGCAGGACATGATCCAGGCTCTCATTTCTCTCCCGGGCAGCGGAAATGAAAATAGCAATATTCTCTTTCACTTTATCCTGCCCGATATAATCAGCCAGAACTATTGGTCTTATCGAAGTCTCGTTATTTTCATCATCCGCCAGAACATGGGGTGATATCAGCCGCTCATCCTGCAAAGCTATTTCCCCCTATCTTTTCATTTGCAAGGCCTTTATCTGCAAGACCTTTTTAATATTTTCTTCAATACTGCTGCTCAACTCGCCCTCTTTTTCCAGATTCGCCAACAAGGGAAAGACTTCACTACGATTATAACCCAGAACTTCCAGAGCTTCCATCAGCTCATTGAGCAGTTCTCCCTTTTTATCTCCTGTAGAGCTTAAAGCGAAATCAGCAATTTTATCCTTTAATTCAAAGATAAGCCTCTGTGCGCTTTTCTTGCCTATCCCCGGAATCCTGGTAAGGGCTTTCTCATCCTGGCTGGCTACTGCCTGAAAAAACTCGGCCGGGGACATAGCCGCCAGAATATTCAGGGCACCTTTGGCCCCCATACCCGAAACCCCCAAAAGCCTCTGAAAAAGATGCAATTCTTCCCTTTCCAGAAAACCATAGAGTTTAAATTCATTTTCCAGCACCTGCAGATATGTATGAATAAAGATCTCAGAACCACGAGGTGAAAGGCCACCCAAAGCACGCTGGTGAATTATGAGTTCATAACCCACACCATTTACATCCACAATCACGGCACTATCCCTCTGTTCAAACAGAATCCCTCTAATAAACGAAATCATATTCTTTTCACCCTTTTCAAACTTCTCTCCAAATAAAGCCCGACTCTATTTCATTCTGCTCCAGGACAGGATTTTGTGTGAATGCAGGTGACAAATGGCTATAGCCAGAGCATCGGCGGCATCATCCGGTCTGGGCAAGTCTTTCATGGATAGAATTTTTTGCACCATTAACTGTACCTGTTTTTTGTCAGCCTTGCCATAGCCTACTACAGCCTGTTTAACCTGTAAAGGTGTATATTCCACCACTTCAATTCCCGCACCGGCAGCAGTCATAACCGCAACTCCCCGCCCCTGGGCCACAGTAATAACCGTCTTGGAGTTATTGTGATAAAACAACTCCTCAACAGCAACTACATCGGGATTATATTCCTCTATAAGTAAATTCAAGTCCCGGTTTATTTTACACAGCCTCAAGGGCATTTCCATATCAGCCGCTGTTTTTATTGTCCCATAGTCCAGTAATCTCTCTTTACTTTCCCGGTATTCAACCAGACCATACCCCGTAGTGGCCGTACCCGGGTCTATACCTAAAACCAGCATCTTTTCGCCCTCCTGAGATTCATATACTAATATTACTTGAAAATCCCGGGCCTTTCCAGACAAAACGTGAGCGGAATATTGACCAAAAGGGTGAATTTGTTTACATTAAACTGAAGAAGGTGAATTAAATGCCGGATTTTGGTGCTCCATTTTCAGGTCTTGCCAAGGATCGCAAACTATCTGACGAAGAGTTGATTCGGGCTATCCGCTTTATGATTGCTTGCAGCTGAATATGAAGCCATACAGTTATATATGAGTCAACCGATAATAAACTGGCTATTGAAGTATTAAAAGATATTGCCGATGAGGAAAGGGTTCATGCAGGTGAATTTTTGAGACTTTTAAAGGAACTCGATCCTGATGAAGAAAAATTCTATGCAGAAGGTGCACAAGAAGTGGAAGAAGAGATTCGCAAACTAAAAACTAAAATAATGACTGGTTAATTATTTTGAGTAAAAGGAGGGACTTACAAGTATCCCTCCTTTTGCTTAAATTGAGACAGGAAGCAGGACAAGCCAAGGTTTTATTGATATTCATCAAGGTTTTCCAGGGCATCATTGAGTGATTCTTCGTCCTTGAACTCGTATTGACCGTCCCGGATAGCTTTCTGGATGTCTTCAGGAAGAGAATTCATAAATATCCCGGTAAGCTTTTCCAGACTGTCATTATCCTTATCAGGCCCTTTATATACCGCTACCCTGCTCCGGTATTCCTTGAGGCGGCATTTTTCCTTATCCTGGGGACACCAGTCGTCCACGAGTTGATGAATAAGCAGGGTATCATCCTCCATGTTTATACTATAGCCGTTTTCCGGTCTGAACAGTTTCCGTATTTCCTCCAGGGTCTTACCCGCTATCTCTTCGCGGTATGCAAAATCAGACACTACTACATGCCCGCATCGCTGGTATTTCTGTTCAAAAACTATCTGACTGTCACTATCGAAAACCTTTTCCTTTTCTTCAACACCCAGTACCGGTTTTTCCTGCAGTTTGACTATTCTGGAATCACTTTGAATCCCGGCATAAAGATAGCCCATATAAAAGCTGGCCAGTAAAAGACCGATCCCTAGCATACCCAGACCATATCTTTTCATGTCAATCACCTCTACAGGTATTTTTTCCAAAATAATGCAAAATATACCTCATCAAGATAATCTTTTTCATCCCAGCCTGGGCGAGTCATTTTCGATTTAAAAACAGGCTATGCGGGAGAAATTATGCTTACGTACCTGGTAAAACCGGACAGACACAAGCCGGGAAAACAGGTATGATCCACCGGCCTAAACTAAAAATTCCTCTGCTTGCAATAAGCAGAGGAATATAATATTCTCTAACACAGGTTCCCAGTGGAAGGGAGCCTGTTATTAGTGTTTTGCAATCGGACAACATCAGTACGCCCGACCACTTATCTCAAGAACCATTATACCCAGTCAAGCAACTTTGTGTACGCCCCCCTGGAGGTTCTGAAAGAACAAATATGATTGAATTATGTTCACCTTTAATATAATGCATAATTCCTATATCCAACTTGTTAAAGTATATCAGATATAATGAGTTATGTAAACTACATTTCTTTATATTTTATATACAGATTCATATATCGCTGCCAGATTGGCAATAAAATCCATTATCTTCCCTCCTGGTCCTGAGCATGCAACGCCTGATCACTTGGAACATAGCCTGGGAAAATTCGGTACTGCTGAAGATAGTAGCAGTAAATCCAAACGATAATCAATGATGTCACCAATGGTTCGATTATACCAATAACTATAACAAAAGTTAAATGGGTAAACCATATGCCTCCGAGAAGATTTCCTGCCATTCCAATAAGCATTTGCATAAGAAATATAACTACCTTGAGCAAAAGCCACAGCCCTATAAATTCAAAAAACATATTCAGGCGCTGGCCCTGTGATAATTCGGCGGATCTGCGCAACGATTCCATCGTTCCCCTGTTCTCCAGAATCAATACCGGAAATATGAGTATATATCGCATACTGACGAAAATAGCTATCAAGAAAAACAGACCTGCCAATAATGAACTGTATGCAGATGAAAGCATCAGGAGATACTTGAACCCTATGATTATAAGCGCAACCAGAGCAATTTTCCACCAGTTCCCAACCCCATGGAGCAAGGCATTTGAATAAGTGATTTCCTGTTCTGATTCAAGCAATGATAAAGCATATATCAAAGCTCCTATCCATAAAGCACTTAACAGCCAGCCAGTAATATTAAATCTCAGCAGATAATCCAGCTGAAAAATGTATTCCGAATTACTGATTGTACATAAAATCAAACCGTTGGCTATTCCTATTGGAAGAATAATTGCCGCAATCAAACGCAAATATTTACCATATACCTCCAGGGCCTTGGTTAAAACCATTTTCTTCCCCTCCATTAACATTGTCCCAGGAACGGGGTTGTTGCCTCCTTTTAGTACCGGGATGTTGACAAGGCCTGTCCCTAAAACAGATCGTCGCACTCTATACTGCGACCACGGCTGGATACAAATTGGGGATTCAGCCCACGTGGACTCTTCCCGCCAGCTTTAATACACATCGTTGTCTCAAATTCATAATCGCCCTCTATTTCTGCCATCTCTCCACTCGCAAGCAGCTTGGCAGCAGCTTGCAAATCAGGAATCCCCAAATCCTTTGCTTTCTCTGCCAGCCACTTTTCATTCTCCCCTGCCTCAAATACGCTGGTATCTTCAAAATAATAGGCTGTGGCGCGGACTGTGATATAAAGATCGTGAGCCTTAATATCCTGTACATCCATTGCTGCGAGCAAATAGAACATCCGCTCATGATCACGCCCTCCTTCCGGCCACGGAGAATAATACCCGTTCTCATATCTTGCAAATTTTCGATAGGCCTGGTGTGGCATCTCTTCATAATCGTCTTTGGCATAGAATAAATTATGTATAGCATCTTCCATGGCTTTATCACTTATCTTTTCAGGACAGTGCATATATTGCAACACATAAAAGACTGCATCGGAAAAGTTGGTGTGTCCATAAGAATCTCCCCAGTGTGTAGTTTCAAAAAAAGATTCATAGCCATCCATATCCGGCATGTAAATCCACCGGTAATCCCTCGCAAACAGGTTAAAGCTCTCACGCATTTCGGGGGTTATTACTACACTGCCATCTTGATCAATAATACTTCCGATGAAATTGGCAGCACTCGGATAATCAACAAAACGAGCTTCCGATGGAGCTTTCCCCTGCTCTACGCTGCTCAAGGTATCAGTGCTATCAATACCACTGCCAGATTCCACCGAAGAACACCCTCCTGTAAGAAAAAGAACCGCACACATAAGAACCGCTATAAAATATTTATGCTTCAAATTAAAACCTCCTGCTTTCAAATTATAGTTTATTATAGCTGCTAAGCATCATCCCTTTTTAATGCCATTAAAGCAGCGCACAGGGTAACGCCCAATAGTAAAACGGCCATAATTACTGGCAGTAATTCTAATCCCCTAAATAGATACAATGTAAAACATGATAAATATTCTATCCCTAAGAGCACTCCAATCAGCAGGGGAATTACACTCATTTACATTTCCTTTTATTTCCTGTAATATTAATAATAGAAATACCTGAAAGCTCGTATAATGGGTACTGTTATATAATAACATACGGTCGTTCTGTCAAATAACTTGCATTTAACTGAGAATAGAAACTATTTCCCTGTGTCCGGAAAAGCAAGCTTTGTAATTCAAAGATTAAGAAAGAACAGAATTTTTTGCCATCACTAGCTCTAATCTTTTCCTTTTTACTGCAAGTTGATTAGCGCTTCTTCGTAAAATATTGACAGGAAATGATTTTAAGAAAAGGGGGATGAAAGTTGAAATCAAAACGGGTAAAAACAATAACATCGTTCTTACTGCTTTTTTTCATAATCGGCAGTCTGATCGGCTGCAATCCTGAAAAAACAAACAATTCTCCGGAAAATACGAGTACTGAAAATAAAACAGTGCAAGCCGCGGAATTCGCATCTTATACGGAAGCAACAATAGATGAACAGCCGACTTTGGAACCCTACAGCATTGCTTCTGATCTCGGCAATATTGAAAACACTAAACGTTTCGAGTTTTCCCCGGCAGCCCAGGAACGCCTGGCGGAGAATGGTTTTGTGGTTATTCCCGATGCATATTCCGAGTTTTATCCACTTTACGAAAGCAACCGCTACGACAGGGTGGTCCCCAACCTGGTAACTACTGATTCCATGCTGCATAATTATCATCTATATTTTGATTATCTGCTTAAAACAGTGGAAGAAGAAAAACTGCTGCCGGAGCTCAAGCAATTAAACCAGGCTATGCTGCAAGCTTCCCGGGAACAGTATAATTCCCTGAAGGATAGTGCCTGGGAAAATGCAGCCACGCGCAACCTGGCCTTTTTTTCCGTTGCCAGCCAGTTGCTTGAGTCCAACACCCCCATTCCGGCCGAAGTGCAAAATGAAGTGCAGGCTGAACTGGAGCTGATCAAGGCCCATGAGCAAACTGTAATATCACCCATTATGAGTATGGGAACCATCAAGGATGAGCTGGAATCCTTGAAAGAAGATTATACCCAGTACATTCCGCGGGGGCACTATACCCGCAGCGATGCCTTAAAATCATATTTCCAGGCTATGATGTGGTATGGTCGCATGACCTTCCGGCTTAAAAGCGATGACGAAACACGGTCTGCCGCATTGATGACCCTGGCACTGAATGACAGCTCCAATTTCTCCGCTTGGAGTAAAATCAACAGTACTAGCGAGTTTTTTACCGGGCGCAATGATGACCCCGGTGTCCTGGAATATTGGGCACTATTGGAAAAAACATACGGGCCCGAATTCAGTTTAAAAGACTTAACTGCCGAACAGAGCAAATGGGAAACGTTTATGAAAGCAGCAGCCGCTGTCAAAGGACCTTCAATAAATTCAATTCCTATCTATGACGCTGACATCCAGCCTGATCGCGAGCGGGAAATAAAAGGCTTCCGCTTCATGGGCCAGCGTTATACCATTGATGCCGATATATTCCAGCGTTTGGTCTATCGTGAGGTAGGAGAAAACCCGCAGGGCGAACGCAGGTTGCTCCCCAAAGGGCTGGATATACCCTCTGCCATGGGTTCCTTGGAGGCCGAAAATATTTTGAGGACTTTGGGCGAAGAAAATTATCCCCATTATGCGGAAAATATGACCCGCATACAGCAACACATATCTTCCCTGCCAGCAGAGACCTGGCACCAGAACCTGTACTGGAGCTGGCTTAATACCCTGCAGCCCTTGCTGAGTGAAGTTCCCAACGGCTATCCATCTTTTATGCGCAACCAGGCCTGGACACGCAAGAGCCTGAGTACCTACTTGAGCAGCTGGACGGAGCTCAAGCATGATACCGTTTTGTACGTAAAACAGGTATATGCAGAAGCCGGCGGTGGCGGGGACGCGGAAGATGACGACCGCGGCTATGTTGAGCCAAATCCGCGTCTCTATACGCGGCTGGCGGCTTTGACCGCCCTGACCCGTGACGGTTTGCAGAGCAGAGGCCTGTTAAACCCCAATGATGCGGAAAACCTTGAGCGCCTGCAAAAACTGGCTCTGGACCTGAAAACCATATCGGAAAAAGAACTGCAAGGCCAGTCCCCAACGGAAGAAGAATATGAACTCATCCGCAGCTATGGAGTGCAGTTGGAGCACTTCTGGCTGGAAACATTACGCGACCAGGACAGTAATAAGAATTCCAACCATCTCCTGGTTGACAACCCGGCCATGCTGGTAACGGATGTGGCTACGGCGCCGCCTGATACCGTATTGCAAGAAGCAAGCGGCTTTATCCAGACTATTTACGCGGTCGTTCCCGTTGAAGGCAAACTGCGCATTGCCCGTGGCGGGGTATATTCCTATTATGAATTCCCCTGGCAGTCCAATGATCGTTTGACGGACGATACATGGCGCACCATGCTGTATAGCAAGAAAGCGCCAGAAGCCCCTGACTGGACCGCTTCCTTTATCGTTCCCGGCGGAGAATGCCGCATCATTATGCCGTGGGAGTCTGATAACAATGGAATCAATCCTTAAACGGCTTACTGTCGCTTTATTGCTGGCTGTCGTCCTGGGGCTGGCTGTCAGTGATAAATGGGGATCTTCTTCCCAAACCATATATGGTGACATAGACGGGAACGGAGACAGAGAAAAGTATGTGCTGAAAAAACAGCAATTACAGGTTTTTGAAAATAACCGTCTGTCATGGCATACCCCGGAGGAATGGCAGGTAAAACAAATAGAATTGGCGGATGCCGATAACAACCAGCAAACTGAATTATTGCTCGTAATCTGGAAGAAAGGCAGTTTCGGAAATTCAAAGCCATTCTGGTTTAAAGGGCCTGATGATAAATTTACCTGCCATTTGTTTTTATACCGTCTGCGCTCGGGAAAAATGAAAGAGGTATGGTGTTCATCCGCTCTGCAGCACCCGATAATAAATTTGGATGTAAAAGATTCCGATGCCGATGGCCTGAACGAACTGAATGTGCGAGAAGGTCCCCCAGCCGGTTTTGCCTACCCTCTCCGGCAGCTTTTCTACCATCAGGATACAAGATGGATCTGGAAAGACTGGGGCTTCGCAAAAGAGTGAATACTGGTTCCGTTATTCGTTGCGGAACTATGTTTTGTGTGGCTAAAACTGAATAATACAGAATTGGGTCACGATCAAAACGAGCTTCAATTAAGCCATCCGCAAGTATCCGGCAGCATTGCAACGAAATTGCGGCATTGTGTAAGTCTACCGGAGAACCTGTTTATCTTACGAAAAACGGTGAGGGTGACCTTGTGGTTATGGATATTGAAGCATTTAACCGCCGCGAGAAAATGCTGAAGCTGCGGGAAGAATTGCTTGCTGTTGAAGAAGATCGCCTGGCTGGCCGTGTAGGAAGCACAGCGGATGAACTGGATAGCTATCTGGAAAGTATTATTGACGAGGTGGAACATGGAAAAGGCACCGCAAAAAGAATAAAGGGCCAGGTTTATTTTGTATAAGACCAATACCAATAAACCAGCCCTTCTACATTTTAATGAGAATTCAAATCATCTATCCAGATGATTTCATAGGGAAAAGTCAAGTATTTTTCCCTTGAGCAACAATATCATCATTTTGATTCCTGATCGTCCATTTGTAAGTAACTAAACCTGCTTTGCGTTTAGTCTCTTTTTTATTAATTACTTCAGCCTCAACATAAATTTTATCGCCTGGATGTACCGGTGTTCTAAAGGAAATGCCATCAGCAGCTGTCCAAACTGCATCTGCCAAAAAACCTTGTTTTGCCATTAGTCCCATCATACATCCGAAAAGATAAGGACCAGGCGTTACCCGGGCTTTAAAACCCCAGCCTCTGGCAAAATCATCATCTAAGAATCCTGGCAGGTCCATTCCTGACATTTGGGCAAATATATCGATTTCCGTTCCTGTAATAGGTTTAGTACTGGTCTTGAAAACATAACCTTCATTAACCTCTTCAAAAAACAAATCGTTCACCTCCTCTTTTCCCTGGAAGCACCTGTAGAATATAATATTATAATTATTAAGTAATAATTTAATAATATCATATCATTATGGAAACAAATACCGGTTTTTAATATTACGTCTATGTATTCTTTTCTTATAGTTATTGCATAATGCTGAGTTATATTAATACTTATTTTCCCTTTACTAACACATATCTCATTGGTGTAAAGCGTATTCCATGGGAAATATTCTCCCTGTCAAGATCCATAAATCCAAGTCTATGATAAAACTCGGTTGCATAGGGGGTTGAATTTACTGTAATTTCCTTGATACCAGGATCATCTTTACAGCAATCTATTATTGTCTGCCATAAGCTCCTTCCGATTCCCTGTCTATGGTATTCCTTTTTTACGAATAAGAAAGTAATATGATTTTTGTTTGCAGAAGCAATTACTCCAATTAAGGCATCATTATCATAAGAACCCCAAAAAGCCATTTCATTATTGTCAATCCTGGCAATTATCGAATCAATGGCAATAATATCCCTGAACCTGTTAATACCCTCTTCTGAATAATCAGGTGCTTCAAATTCCTGAAAAACCGACCATATCAGTTCAAGCGCGTTTTTCAGTTCTTCTCTATCCAGTTCTTTTATTCCCATTTGGACCTCCATCTTGTTACAATTCGATTTTAATCTGCATGTATCTTTCAAGTCTTATTTCCTTTGTCGGACACTTACTGTTTATTCACCAATACCTACCATGACAGCTCTGGCACCGACCCCGTAATATCCAAAGTCTTCCGACCAACGGAAGGGTTCCGGTATTTCGATACAGTCAAGCCCTATCTCAAGGCAAATTTTCTCCACCCGCTCAATTGTAGCATTATCGTTGACGGTGGCCGGAAAAATATTTACTTCAGAATTCGGTTTAAATCCATCTTTGCATAAAGCACACGATGAATTTCTACAATCTTATCCTGCTCGTGCACAAGATAAAAAACAGCATAATTCTTCACCGGCAACAATCGATACTCTTCTTTTAACGGTTTTAGCAGCCGATGTATTTTGTGGGCATATGGAAACTCCTGCAATAGTAAAATAGAATGCTCTAATGCATCCAGAAAGTCCATCGCAGCCTTGGGGGCTTTTAACTGATCTGAGATATACATGATGATTTCTGAAATATCCTGTTTAGCAATTGGTAAATAGGTAAGCTCATACATTTTCATTGTCTGCCTTTTCCAGCAGTCTCTGCCTTAAACTGCTGAAAACGTCTTTATGAGAAAACCGCTGCTTGGCTTGCCTGGCTTGTGTCTCAGCTTCTTTGAGTTTGAAATATATTTCGCTTTCAAATTGAAGTTTTTCATAAGTCTCATAACTCATAACAACCATATCTCCATATCCATTTTTCGTTAAAAATACCGGTTCTGCAGTTTCGTGAACGGTTTTTGAAATATCTGCAAAATTATTTCGCAAATCGGATACCGGCCTGATTTGTGGCATATGATAACACCTCCTCATTTAGATTTTAGCATAATTACGCTAAAGAAAACAGGTGTATGAAAAGCAATCCAAATCCCTCCATATTTTCTTGGGGTAGATCATTTTGCGCCGTATCTCTTTTATTTTGTTCCTGAAGTTTTTAGATGCACATTTACCTGCAGCAGCTGGGGAAAATGTTTTTTATGCCTTGCTATTGCGGAATATGACATGTTCCAGCAGCATTGACACCAGGATTCCTATGACAAAACCGTTCCCCAGTATTGGACGCAGGTTAGACGGAAAAGAAGATATGATTTCCGCAGGCAGGAAAGCTACCATGATTCCTGTAAGTATAGGCAGACCTATCAAAAGCGCATAATCGAAATAGGGTTGCTCCATAGCAGCAAAAGCGGTTGTTAAACCTGCCGCTACCTGTGTACACATGATAAAAAGTAGAACACAACCGATAATTACTTCTGGTATAAAAGATAAGTAGAATAGGGTCTTGGGTAAAAATGCCAGGATTAACATGGCTACAGCAGTCGGAATCAAGGTAGAACGTGCTGCACATCCAGTAGAAGCAATAACACCTGGACTGAATGAAAAGTTCACCGGGCCAATTACACCCATGAAGCCAGCCAGGGTATTGCCCAGACCTGTTAATGTAATACCTCGTGTAATTCGTTTAGGCATATCATCGGCCTGTAATACTGAGCCTACCGCCTGAATAGAACCCAGGTCATTAATAGAAAGCCCGAGAAAACAAAGCAAAAATGCTATCATTAATCCAGGCTCAATGATAATACTTGTTGTCAACTGCGAGAAAAAACTGCCGAGCACTGGAATACCTACCGTATTCAATTCGTGAGTCCACGTCGGGTTTATAAAAAAATAGATGATGCTACCGATAATCATGGCCCATAGTATAAGGGTTGATTTCCATAAACCAGTAAGCCAGCGTTGACCTGTAAACATAAGTAATATAAAGATAAAAGCAAAGCCCAAATGCTTTGCAGATGATATGTTGCCAGAACTGCTGCTGATCAGTTGCAGTATAGTGGGAAGCATAGTAAAAGCCACCAATAGCAGGATAACTGCCACTACCCGGGGGGTAAAGAGACGCCGTAGATATGCAAACAAGCCGCTGACAGCCAGGAAAGTTAAAATTACCCCGCAGATTAATATAGTGGAGTCGATGGCTGATGGTGAACTGCTTTGTGAAGCCAGGATACCGATAAGCAAAATTGTCGCTGGCCCGATTACCAGGGGAAGTCGGTGTCCCCACCAAATTTGCAGCAGAAGGCTTACCGACATAACCGCAAATAGTTTTTGCATATAGAGAAGCTCAGCTTCAACTGTCCCTTGCATTCCCCCTAAAATCTTGCCGAGAACTATTACTGCCGGAATAGTAACGGCCAGCCATTGCAGACCGTAGAGCAGATTTTCTTTAAAAGGGGGATGATCTTCCAAATCATATTTTAGGTTCATAATATTTCTCTCCTTAAAAATATAACGAACACAGCCTGCTAATGAATAAAAAGCATTATAATGGTTTCTTTATCTATTAAGGTTTTCGTCACCAATCATTGATATATTACCATATTTTGTTTGTTTTTTCTCCATGTTTATGATAACTCATCGCGCAAGTGGCCAGATGGAACCCTTTAATGTTTAAGATTTACATATTTGCTAATAAAAGTAACGATGTTGGCGGTTTGGCGGAAGAAGAAATCAAATGTATCCGGGGGAAAATAGAGTAAGAGCAGACAGGGGGATCATAATGGGTATTGATTTTAATAGCAAGAAAAAAGTATAATATGGTTAGAATATTGCTACGGCAAGGAGTTGACACCATGCAGATTAAGCCATCCGCAAGTATCCGTCAAAATTACAATGAAATTGCGGCATTGTGTAAGTCTACCGGAGAACCTGTTTACCTTACAAAAAACGGTGAGGGTGACCTTGTGGTTATGGATATTGAAACATTTAACCGCCGCGAGAAAATGCTGAAACTGCGGGAAGAACTGCTGTCTGTTGAAGAAGATCGCCTGGCCGGTCGTGTCGGAAGCACAGCGGATGAACTGGATAGCTATCTGGAAAGTATTATTGACGAGGTGGAACATGGAAAAGACACCTCGTTATAAAGTCATTGTTTCCGACCGTTCACGCAAGATGCTGGCAACCCATATTCGGTTTTTGGCACAGAAAAGTCCTTCAGCCGCCCGCAAAGTAAAAAATGAACTGATAGCTGCCATTCGCTCCCTGCACCAGATGCCGGAGCGTTTTCCCTTTTTGGAGGCGGAATTTATTCCACCCAATAAATATCACAAGATGTTCGTAGAAAAATGGTATCTGCTTTTATATCAAATTAAGGATCAGACCGTATACGTTGATTATATTGTTGATTGCAGGCAGGATTATGGGTGGCTGCTGCGCTAGTACTCTGTAACGCCTAAAACTTTCATTCCCCCCGGCCAAATTTCCACAGGGCTTCGTTGTCGTCAATCGAAATACGTCCAGTATTACTCATTCCTCCGCCTTCCCCTGCGAAATTTTTTTTCGGCGGATAACCTAAACTTTTAGACGTTACAGAGTACTAGATTTCCACAATTGACTATGAAGTCCAATTCCCCATGGTCTGAGAGGTCGTTCCCAGCCATACGGACGCTTACTGTTTATGGTAAAATCTACATAATCAGCATATTGGAGGCTATAAATGTGCAATTAAACGATAAACAGAAAGGTTACCGAAATAGTTTAATCGGTTTTATTTTGGGAGGCACTTTATTTGAAATTGGATATAAATAGCTGTTACAAATCTGTTGCAGAAGGTTCGAACTTAATCCGTATATTTAATATTTCCGGCCTGTTGCCAACGCGGATAGGAGGACCCCATGTACCATAACCACAGGAGACAATTAAATGCAGCTTATTTTTGCGCAAATATCCCCAGTCCTCTTCAAAAATTGCCCCGGTAATGTAGTTATTGGGCCAGATTTGGCCTCTATGCGTATGCCCGGATAACTGAAGATCTATCCCCGCCTGTTCAGCCGTTTGCAAATCAGAAGGTTGATGATCCAGCAGAATCACCGGCAGCTTGTCTTTGTCAATACCTTCCATGATGGTGTCCAAATCCTGACGTGGAGACCCACCGTAATATTGTCTCGAATTATCATCCCTGCCTATCAGATAGAAGCCGCTGAATTCTTTCCATTCATCACGCAGAACAGTCACTCCGGCCTTCTCCAGGTATAATTCCACCATATCCGCGTTTCCACTGATATATTCGTGGTTCCCCATTATGGCATAGCTTCCCAGAGCAGGACGCAAGGTTCGCAGCAATTCAGGGATCTTTTCTTCGGTGGATAAATCAATACCTTCATCGATAATATCGCCTGGCAATAGGACAATATCGGGATTCAGCCCATTGATCATATCCGTCATCAGCCTAGTCTGTTTCAACCCGTTGATCCAACCCAGATGAATATCTGATACAGCTGCAACATGAAGTGTATCCAGGCTGCTGGATTTTTTATTCAGTGTAAGCTCATAATCCCTGACTACCGGATGATGAGCATTCCAGGCCCCATAGCTCACGATAGCGGTGACGATAACGATAACTGCCCATCCTGCCGTTGCCGGAGCGTTTTTGATCACTGCCGGCAGAAAACCGGTCCATTTGTCAAGCAGGCGAACCGCATCAATCGTGATAAGAATAATGAGCAGATAATACATAAATGCCATCCAATACGATCCCAAAACGATAATGATTTGTCCCATATAATGAGGAAGCACAGGAGCGAGGAGACGGCCTAAAGGATAAGATATAAATAAAAATACCATTAATATTATCCAGTACCGCAGTATCCTGGGATTAAAGAAGCATTCGTTAATAAACTGCCAGCCGCGTAAACCGATATAATAATGGATTAATCCATAAATTAAAATGAATCCGCTAAAAAATAATAATAATTTTGAGTTCATTGTTATTACCCTCTCCGGCAACTTTTCTTCCATCAGGATACGAGATGGATCTGGAAGGACTGGGGCTTCGCAAAGGAGTGAATAATGCTTCCGTTATTCGTTTTTGGACTATGTTTTTGTGGTTAAAACTGAATAATACAGAATTGGGTCAATATCAAAATGAGCTTCAATTAAGCAATTCTCAGCAGATTACTGGATGATTACTTATCCCAATATTAAATAATAACTAAATTTTTCTATTAAAATACTCCTGCGTAACCTGAAGCTGTTTTTTCAATATTTGCCGCCAGAGATGTTTTTTTATTTCTCCCGAAGCATTTGATACTTTGGTTCTTTTAATTGTGCCATCCGGCATTAGCTTTCTATAGTAAAAATGATCCGTTGTTTTATATAATTCCCAACCATCCCGATCACAAAAACGTTTAAGCTCTCTCCAACTAGGCATCAATCATTCCTCTTATATCCTCTATACTTCCACTGGTTAATATTCTTAAAATATACGGAAGATGCTTCTTCCGGTTGGAAGAATTATAGTATAACTTAAAGTTCTCATAATATTCTTCCGCATATTCTTTAATTTCTTTAGCCATTGAATCTACGGCATTTTCTAATGTAGGTTCATTTACTGCCAGGTCGATTTCGTTTAATGACAAAGTAATTGAGCCATCATCTTCTATATACTTATCTGCTGAAAACCGGTATTGCTCCAAAATAAAACACATATCTTCCATTGAAAGAGAAAATACATAATCACGATTTCTTTTTATTACAGCAGGTTTTTCCCGGACTATCATATCTATAAACTCACTAAAGTGTTTACGGACATCAGTAGCATTTATGGTCTGCACAAACATCACCTCACCCCTTATTGTACATTATGTACATAGTGTATGCAATGTCGTTGCAAGTTATGTTGTTTTTATTGATGCTGGGACTATTTAAAAATCGCACACTTTCAATGAGAAATTGGAATTTACATGATTGGTAAATAACGATTTCTAAATTCCTCCCGGGCTTTTTGCGTGTACATATGAACAAAATCCGATTTCCCCTTTGTATATGCATCCCGGTCGTGTTCAAACTGTTCTTGCAATCCCCATTTTAGGTTTTTATATTCTACGGCAATATCGGGATGCTTCTGTAAATAGTCCCGGAAATAAAGTTCACCCCAATCTCCCGGATGCTTAATATGAAGATGGTATACCTTTTGACCTAAGCCTTTGGGAGTATAGCCTTTGTTAAAATCAAGCGCATCTTTTGCTCCTTCATCCCGCGCCATCAAAATCCAGCCGTTATTTTGCAGCAATCCAATAACTTCATCGGCATCGTACCCGTCCTTAA
>Ga0334887_1000292_pt1 | contig 82310 bp, 64 predicted proteins | sample GraSluR1_MG_10_FD_207217 | JGI IMG/M metagenome (GOLD analysis project Ga0334887, IMG submission 207217) | Sludge microbial communities from methane-producing bioreactor in Wageningen University, Netherlands - Granular Sludge_18_07-R1 | ecosystem: Engineered > Bioreactor > Anaerobic >...
AAGCGCCGGCCCAGAGGGCCGATCAAACGAAGCGCCGGCCCAGAGGGCCGATCAAACGAAGCGCCGGCCCAGAGGGCCGATCAAACGAAGCGCCGGCCCAGAGGGCCGGCGCGGGCGTATCCTGCCAGGTTGGCAGGCTCGGGGTCAGGACTCCGGGGGCCTGGGTCAGCGAGGGCAGGCCTCTTTCGTCGTGCAGGTGTCGCCTGAAGTCGGAGTGCAGGTCTTGCCATCCTGGCATTGGGAGCAGGTGCACTTCTCGCAGGGCTTGCCGTCCTGGCGATGGGGGCAGGTGCACTTCTCGCAGGGCTTGCCGTCCTTGGCCTGGGGGCAGGTGCACTTCTCGCAGGGCTTGCCATCCTGGCGATGGGGGCAGGTGCACTTCTCGCAGGGCTTGCCGTCCTTGGCCTGGGGGCAGGTGCACTTCTCGCAGGGCTTTCCGTCCTGGCGATGGGGGCAGGTGCACTTCTCGCAGGGATTGCCGTCCTGGCGATGGGGGCAGGTGCACTTCTCGCAGGGCTTGCCGTCCTTGGCCTGGGGGCAGGGGCACTTCGCGTCTTCCGCAGAGGCCTGGCTGGCGTGCTGCGGGCAGGTTGAACAGTCCGTCTTTTCGGCTTCCGCGATGGCGGGGAAGACCAGCAGGCCGAGTGCGAGAAGCACCAGCAGGCCCAGGATGAGTCTCTTCATGGTCTGACCTCCTCCGGATTGGCCGGCTCTGTTCCTGGAGAACCGGGCCTTCGAGCGGCGGGTGTTCGACGTCGGCTTGCGTGCCTCCTGGCGTCGGACTCGGGAGGCCGAAGGGCGAAAGCCGGTCCGGCTACAACTCGGCGGCCAGTTGTGAGAGGGGCAGCAGGGCCGACACGACCAGCATCCCGACCACCAGTCCCATGAAGAGGATCAACCCGGGCTCCAGCCAGCGCACCATGGCGGCGCGCCTCCGGGTCAACTCGCGCTCGTAGAATCCCGCCGCGGAGACCAGCATGGGTTCCAGGTCGCCGGTGCGTTCGCCCGTGCGCAGGAACTGCGTCAGAAGTGGCGGGACCAGCCAGACCCGGCCCATGGCCACCGCCAGGCCGTCACCTCTCTCTACGGCCTTCTCGACGCCACGGAGTTCGCGGTTGAGGTACTGGTTGTCGATCACCTCGCGGCTCATCTGCAAGGCGCGGACCAGGGGCACTCCGGCGCCGTACAGCAGTCCCAGGGTACGCGCCCAGCGGGACATCAGGCCCGAGCGGACCAGGGCGCCCAGCAAGGGCAGGTCCAGCTTCCAGCGGTCCAAGGCGATCCGGGGCAGGGAACGCCAGAGCAGCAATCCCACGACGCCCAGGCCCAGAAACGCGGGCAGGCCCCAGGCCCGCAGCACCGCCCCCAGATCGACCATCACCCGGGTCATGGTCGGCAGATCCCGGTCCATCGAGGCATACATCTCCTGGACCACCGGTGTCAGGAAGACCAGCAGCGCCACCAGCAGGGCCACCGACATGGTCACCAAGACCACCGGGTAGGTCAGGGCGGATTGCAGGGCCCGGCGGTGCTCGAGCTCTTCTTGCAGGAAGCTGGCATAGCGGCCCAGGATGACGGCGGGTTGGCCGGCCTCCTCGCCTGCCGCGACCATACGGACCAGCATGGGAGGGAAGGTGTCGTCCTCAGCCATGGCTTCCGAGAGGGCCTGCCCTTCCCTCAGGCAGACCCGGACTCGGGCCAACGCCCGGCGCAAGCGGGCACTCTCGGCGGTCTCGGTCAGCGACTCCAGGGCCTCGTCGGTGGGAATCCCGGACTTCAGCAGGGCGGCAAGCTGCAGGATCGTGTGGGCCAGGTCCTCGCCGCCCGCCTGGCGGGTTCCGCCTGCCAGGTCCTCGTCCAGATGAAGGGGGAAGAGGCCGCGTTGGCGCAGCTTCTGGTGGGCCTGCGAGCGGGAGGCGGCGGCCACCATCCCCTGGACGGGCTTCCCCTTCGGGTCGGTGGCCTGATACTGGTACAGGGGCATGGACGATCCTTCCTACAGGCGGGCCGCCCGCAGGGCCTCCTGGACGGTGGTCAGGCCTGCGGTGACCTTGACCGCCGCGTCCTCCATCAGGGTTCGCATCCCGCGTTCCCGAGCCAGCCTGCCGAGGGTCCGCGAGTCCTCCGAGCGGGCGATGCGGCTGCGCAACTCTTCGTCGACCGCCATGATCTCGTAGATCCCGCTGCGGCCGGAATAGCCGGTCTGCATGCACTTCTCGCAGCCCACGGCCTGGAAGAAACGCCCGCCGGGAGGCAACTCCCCCAGGCCCAGCCGGCGCAGCTCGTTGGGCGTCGGCTGGTAGGGGCCCTTGCAATGGTCGCAAAGCCGCCGGACCAGGCGTTGGGCCATGGCTCCCAGCAGCGAGGAGGACAGCAGGTAGGGGGGCACCCCCAGGTCCAGCAGGCGTGTGGCCGCGGTCGGGGCATCGTTGGTGTGCAGGGTGGACAACACCAGATGTCCCGTCAGCGCGGCGTGGATGGCGATCTCCGCGGTCTCGGGGTCGCGGATCTCGCCCACCATCAGCACGTCGGGATCCTGGCGCAGCACCGAGCGCAGGCCACTGGCAAAGGTGACTCCCACCTTCTCGTTGACCTGGATCTGCCCCAGGCCGGCGATCTGATACTCCACCGGGTCTTCGATGGTCAGGATGTTGCGTTCGGGCGACTTGATCTGGTCCAGGATGGCGTACAGGGTCGTGGTCTTGCCCGAACCCGTGGGGCCCGTGATCAGGAAGAGGCCGTAGGGATTGGAGACCAGGTCGTTCACCTGTTCGCGGTCGGGGGCGTCCAGGCCCAACTGCTCGAGGTTGTAGAGCCGGACGTCCTTCTCCAGCAGGCGCAGCACCACCCTCTCGCCGTGCAGCGTGGGCACCACCGACATGCGCACATCCAGGTGGCGTTCACCCGAGTGCACGTGCAATCGCCCGTCCTGAGGGCGTCGGGTCTCGGCCAGGTCGAGCCGGGCCATCACCTTCAGTCGGGCCACCACCTGGGGGTGTCGCGAGCGGGGCATCTCGTGGACCGGGTACAGGGTTCCGTCCACCCGCATCCGGACGACGGTGCGGTCCTCGTAGGGCTCGAAGTGGATGTCCGAGGTGCGGGTCTCCATGGCCCGCAGGAAGAGGGCGTTGAGTTGGCGGACCACGGGGGCGTCGGTGGCGTCGGCCAGCAGGTTTCCGCTGGCGTCCAGGTCCACCTCGGCGCCTTCGCCTTCCTCGGCTTCACCCAGGCGCTCGCCCTCCACCATCAGCCGGCGCAGCCCCTGCTCCAGCTCCTCGGTGCTCATCAGGACGGGGCGGACATCCTTGCGCAGCGTCAGCCGGACATCCTCCAGCAGTTGTCGGGGGGTACCCGAGTGGATGCCCACGGTCAGGAGATCCGGGGCTTCCTCCAGGGGCAGCAGGCGATGGCGCTGCCAGAACTCCAGGGGGATGGTGGGGCTGGAGGGCATCGGCGGCCTCAGCGGTCCCCGGCGCCGGGGGCCGGCAGTCCGGGCAGTTCCAGTTGCCATGGGTTGGGAAGGCGCGCCGCGTCACGGTCCTGGTATCGGGCCAGCACGTCGAAGCGGTAGACCCCCGCCAGGTTCGGGAAGGTGTAGCGCGGCAGTTGGACCTGTCGCTCCTCGCCCACGCCCAGCGTCAGGGGCAGGTTCTCCAGGGCTTCCTTCTGCCCATCGGGACGCTCCACGGTGCCGGTCAGGACCAGCTCCAGGGGGCGGGATTCCTGGTTGCGCACCGTGACGAAGGGTCGGCTCGAGCGCCCCGGTCCCACATCCTGGGGGAAACCGAAGTCCTGCAGGCAGAGACCGGGAAGCGCTGGCTCCGAAACCACCGCCTTCCGGGTCGGACGGGTCTCGCGGTCTTCGGGCTGCTGTTCTCCGGGGTTGCCTTCACTCTCGACGTAGGGGGCGAAGGGTTGGTCCAGTGGGCCCAACTCCTTGTCGGAATCCACAATCTGGGGGGTGATCGAGATGAAGACGGTGGTCTTCTGTTCGTCGGTGCTCTTCTGCCGGAAGAGCCCGCCCAGCAGGGGCAGGTCCTTGAGGATCGGCACACCCCGAACCGCGTCGACGGTGCGCTTGGAGATCAGGCCCCCGATCAGCAGGGTTTCCCCGTTGCCCACGGTCACGGTGGTCTTGACGTTGCGGTTGGAGACGATGGGGGCCGAGAAGCCGACTCCGGCCATCTCCTGCTGCAGGTAGTCGGTGACCTCCTGGATCTCCTGGTCGATGTCCATCCGGATCTTGCCGCTCTGGTTGACGTGCGGGGTGACCTGCAGCTTGATCCCCACCTCGCGATAGTCGAAGGTCACCAGGGGCTGGCCGAAGGCGTCCAGGCGTCCGCCGGTGGCGAAGGGCACGACCTGGCCGACGTTCATGATCGCCTCCTTGTTGTCCTGGGTCAGGACTCGGGGAGCGGAGATCAGGTTGAAGTCCGAGTTGTCCTGCAGGGCCGAGAGGAAGGCGAAGAACTCCGGCACCTGGATGTCCTGGCCGGCCACCCGGATGGTGCGGGTGTTGGGCCCGACGGCGCCCACCACGAAGTGGCCGCCTGCCAGGTAGCTCAGCAGGCCCTCCTCGGTCAGGCCACCCCGGAAGGAGCCGACCACGCCACCCGAGGTCATGGCCTGCCAGTTGACGCCCACGTCGCGGACCCGGCGCAGCGAGACCTCGGCCACCACGGCCGAGATCTGGACCTGGCGGCGCTCCAGATCCAGCCGGGCGATCACCGCTCGCAGGCCCTCGTACTCCGAGGGGGAGACGAAGAGGACCAGCGAGTTGGTCTCGGGATCGGCCGAGACCTTCGAAGAGACGAAGCCCACGGTCCGTGGCGCCGGGACGATCCCCGTGGCGTCCGGGAAGGGCGAGGGGCTGGAGGTCGGGCCCGGGACCATGGGCCGGTCCAGGGCCGCCGAGTTGGCGCTCAGGTTGCCCGCGTCGGGTGGGGGAGTCGGGATCAGGGCCAAGGGTGCCTTGTTCTCCTGTTCCCGGGTCAGTCGCTGCTTCTCCTGGAGCATCTCCGACAGGATCTTGGCCACATCTTCGGCCTGGGCGAACTGGAGATTGTAGACGTAGAAGCGGGGGGGCTCGAGCTTCGTGGGGGCCGCGGCGGGGATGTCCAGGCGCTCCAGCAGGCGCTTGGCGTCCTGGATCTGTTGGGCGCTTCCCAGGATCACCACGGCGTTGGCCGGTCCGAAGGCCATGAACTTCGAGTCCTGGCTCCCCTGGAACATCTGCTGGAGGATCGGGACCAGTTTCTCGGCCTCGGCATGCTTGGGGAAGACCACCGAGGTGTGGGTGGTGGGGTGGAGTTGATCCAGGGCGCGCACCACCTCGGAGATGCGTGACACGACCGCGGCCCGCTCGGCCACGATCAGGGCGCGACCCTCCTTGTAGGGCAGCAGAATCCCTGCATCCGAGATCAGGGGGCGCACCGAGTTCTGGAGGACGTCCGGATTGGCGTGGCGCAGGATCAGGATGGCCATCACCAGATCCTCTCCCGGCGCCGCGGCGGTTCCCGGAGCCAGGACCCGGCTGGTGCGGCGGGCCTCCAGCACGGGCAGGACCTGGACGTAGTCTCCCCGGTCGGCCACGGTGAAGCCGTAGCGCTGCAAGGCGGTCTTGAAGATGTCCCAGGCCTCCGAGGGCGTCACCTCGCGCGAGGAGAGCACGGTCACCCGGCCCTGGACCCGATCGTCCAGGACCAGGTTGCGCCCGGTCAGCTCGGCCATCATCCTGGCCAGGACCCGGATATCGATGTTCTCGAAGTTCAGCAGGACGCGTCCGCGCCGCAGGGCTTCGGTGATCCGGGTGTTCATGAGGGGTCCGTCCGGGGCCGGCGCCGGAGCCTGGGCCCGGGCCACCCCGAGGGGAAGCAGCAGGGCGGCCAGCATGGCTGCCGTCAGGATCTTCAGTGCTCTCACGTACTCGCTCCCTGGGCCAGGCTCCACTCGGGCCGGCCCCATGTTCCGCCGACGCGGACCGTGTGGCTCCCCAATGGGCCGGCATCGATCTGCAGGACCCCGGTCAGGCCGGGTGAACCTCCGCCCGGTCTGGTGCGCAGGTTCACCTTGCCCGTCCCTGAGACCCCTTCGCCAAAGAGGCTGATTTCGCTGGTCACGTCGTTGGCCGGGGGGCCGTTCCCCGGAACTGGCCGGACGGCCACCTTGGCGCCGACCTCCAGGGAGGGCACCGGGACCGGCAGGACACCCGACATGTCGGGCAGGCTCATCCGAAGCTCGCCGTCGCCTTCCCGAGAGGTCAGGTCGTAGGTCAGGTCGCCCGTCAGCTTCACGGTTCCCAGGTCCCGCGAGCCCGTGTCGACCTGAAGGTCCTCGGCGTGCAGGGTCAACCGGCTGCCTTGAAGCCGGGCGTTGGCCTGGCCGGCCAGCCGGGTCTGCCCGAGCGTCGCCGACAGACCCTTCCAGGCGGGCCGGAAACGGGCCCGATCCGCCTGGAACGTGGCTCCGGAGGCCATCCGCACCTCGAAGCCCCGCAGGTGCACCCCGGTGGGTCCGGCCTCGGCCTCTTCCCAGGTCAGGTCCGCTCCGGTCGACGCTTCCAGGCGGCCGACGGCCTGCTCGAAGAGGGCCTGGTAGGGAAAGCGCAGGGCCAGGAAGGCCAGAAAGACCAGCAGCCACAGCATGACGGTGCCCAGGGTCCTCATGAAGGCACCTCCACCATCATCTCCAGGTCCCAGCGCCCGTCGCCGTCCCGATCCTCAAGCTTCAGGCTCTTGACCACCAGATCGACCGACACCAGGCGGGTCAGGAAGGCCGAGACCTGTTCGGCACGCAGGGCTCGCAGCTTGACCTGGGCACCTCGGCCTTCCCCATAGGGATTGTTGAAGTCCAGATGGTTCTCCAGTTCGTTCAGGGCGTTCTGGGAAATCCAACTGCTGGTGTTGGGGGTTGGGGGGGGAAGGTCGCGGCGTGTTCCGGCGTACCCCTCCAAGGCGCGGGTCAGGGCCCCGCGCTGGGTTTCGAAGCGGGAGGTGGACTGCTTGAGGCGATCCATGTCGCGCACGCGGGGGGCGGCATAGGCCAGCAGCCAGACCAGGCCCAGCAGGGCCACACCGGCCAGCCAGGCGATCTGTCGAGTCGGGCTCATGGCTCGCGCACCTGGCCTTCCAGTCGGAATCGGGTCTGCCCGCCGGCTCCGGCCCGATTCTCGACCAGCTCCGGCTTGTCCAGGACCGCTCCCAGCGAACTGCGGAAGGCCTCGGCCTGCTGGGCCGAGCCTGCCTGACCCTCCAGGGTCAGCACCCCTTCCTCGAAGCCCACGGCGCGGATCTCCATGCCAGGCTGCTCCTGCAGGGGGCCAGCCAGCCGACCCAGGGTGGTCAGGAGCAGGACGGGCGAGCGTCGGGCTGCCTCCCGGGCCGCTTCGACCCGGCGTGAGAGGGTGGCCAGCAGCTCCTCGTTCGACAATCGGGCCAGGTCCGGAGCATGCTGGCGCACGGCGACCTGCAGCACCTCGGCCTGCTGAGCGGTTCGCCGAGCCAGGGTGGCGTGGCGCACCTCCAGGTCCACGCTGGCGACCAGCAGCAGGGCCAACAGCCAGATCATGGACCAGGGGCGCAGGCCCGTCTCGGGACGGGCGGCCGGCTGCAGACGGATCCGGGGGCGTCCGGGGCGGGCCGCCAGCGCTGCCCCCCAGGCCGCCACGTCTCGAAAGGGACACAGGGAAGCCGGGACCGGGAAGGGCGTTGCGGGAAGGCCCAGGCGGTCGGCCAGGGCCTCGCGCAGCCCGGGCATCTGGGCTCCCCCTCCGCAGACCAGCAGGGCCTCGAAGGGCACGGGTCGGGGCAGCAGGGCCTCTTCCAGCAGGGTTGCCAGCCATTCCCGACACTCGGGAAGATCCAGACCCCGTTCCTTCTTCAGGTTCTCGGCCGCCTCCGGGGTCAGGTTCCGGGCCGCGGCCAGGCGTCCATCCAGGGCGTTCCCGCCACGGAAGGAGACCCGCACCCATTCCAGGGCGCCGTCCTTCATGGCGCACATGGTGGTCCGGGAAGCTCCGAAGTCCAGGACCAGGGCATCCTCGAATCCGCAAGCCCGGGCGGCCCTCAGGTAGGAGAGGGGCTCACCGTCCAGTCGGGCCCGGTCGCCCGAGCGCCCTCGCACCTCTTCCAGGTGGCTGCGCATGGCCACCAGGACGCTGGCCACATCCTCGCCGTCGGTCCAATCCCAGACGGCCTCTTCCAGTGGGAAGGGCAGCGAGCAGCTCAGCTCTTCGCGCACGACGCGGCTGCGGATCTCCCGACCCGTGGGGGGGACGTTCAGACGCCGGAAGGTCAGCAGGTCCGATGGGACGTTGGCGACCAGGGGGCCGCGCCCCGGGGGGCGGTGGCCTTCCGGGCGGGCGGATCCCCAAGGCAGCCCGACCGAGACGAAGCGGTTGCCCGTGGCGGCCAGATCCAAGCCGGTGGCGCGGAACATCGGAGCTCTCCTGTCCTCCCTTCGTGCGGTTTGGGCACTCCCCGCAACTCGGACTCGGGGAACCCGGCCGGGTTCTTCCCCAGTGGCCTCCAGACCTGCGAGATCCGCCCTACTGGACTTCCCACCACAGCACCCGCATGGGACCCTGCCCGCGGCGGACCACCGTCTTCAGGGTCAGGCTTCCTGGGGGATGGTCGACGGTGGCTCGGATCTCGAAGGTGTCCGAATGGTACCCCAGCACCTTTTCCAGGCGGAAGGCCAGGTCGGCGTCCACTCCGGGCACCCGGCGCAGGTCGTCGCCGCTGGCGAAGGCTTCCTGCTGCCGGCGGCGGAGGATCTCGTCGACCGCCACCTGCCCCAGGTCGGGGTCCAGGCTCGACAGCAGCTCCGGGGGAGCCGTGTTGATGTTGGTCTTGCCATTGGAGTGCAGGCTGAGCCAGTCGGACCACTCGCTGGAGGTCCCGGACCCCAGGGTCTCGGGGCCGGGGACGACCAGTCGGATCTCGTCGGAGGCTTGAGCTTCTTCCAGGCCCTCCAGTTGCGGGGGAGGGGGGCGTTTGGGCGCCGCCAGGCCCGGGGCCTGGTTCCAGGCCGGAAGGACCTTCAGCTCGGCCAGCGAGTCCAGGGGGCCATCCTTGACCGGTTGCTGGCCGTAGTCACCCAGCTCGGCCCCGCGGGGTCGGCGGATGGGGTCGGGGTCGACCCAGTCGAGGAGTTGTTGGACCGCGGCGGGGGCGTCGGGCAGTCCGGCGCGTCGGATCAGGCGCTCCAGGGCCTGGGCCAGAAGCTGGCCGGACTCGTCGTCGGGGGCGGCCTGCAGGCGGCCCAGTGGGAAGCGGCTCTCTTCATCCACCAGCCGCAGGGCCACCTGGCGGCCTTCCCACTCCAGGTTCACCTCGCCCACGGCCCAGGGGTCCTGGGGGCCGTCGGTGTCGTTGTCGTCGGCTCGCAACACCTCCATGCCCAGTTCGATGGCCGAGCGGGCCACCATGTAGTTGGCCTCGCGGGCCGCGGCGTGATCCATCAGGCGCTGGGCTTCCAAGCCCGAACCGGTCAACCCGGCGCAGACCGCCAGGGCCACCAGCAGGGTTGCCAGGACGGCCAGGATCACCATCGACCGGCCTCGACCCCCGGCACGACCTCGGCCTGAAGCAGGGCCCCCGAATCCAGGACCAGGGTGAAGCGGATCCGACGGGGTCTCTCCAGTCGTTCCCACTCGCGTTGCCAGGTCTGACCGTCGGCCGAGAACTCCAGGCGCAGGCCGACCACCTCGCGACAGACCACACGCCAGGGGGCTTCGGGGTCGTCTTCGGGAGGGCGCAGGCCCGCAGGGTCGGCCCAGGGATACTGGCGGTAGGCCAGGGCGGGGCGGCCCGTCTCGGAGTCGACCAGGATGCGGTAGCCCACCTCAGCCGCTCCGTTTCCGCGTTCCAGCCGGTTGCTGCGAAAGAGCAGGATCTCCTGGTCGGGTTCCTGGGTGCGTCGGCCCAGCAGGGCCAAAGCCCCCAGAGTTCGGACCCGTCGCGGGCCGGAGCGCGCCTCGGTCTGGACCCCGGTCGAGGCCTTTGCTGCGGTCGGGTCGGCGGAGTCCTCCTGGGTGGAAGTGAAGAGCCCCCGCAACTGCCAGCGCAACTGCTCGGAGATCCGGACGACGCGGGCCCGGCCCTCGGCAGCCCGGTTGGCGGCCCGGGCGGTCCGGCTCAAGTGAAGCGTGGTCGAAGAGACCAGGGCGTAGACCAGGGTGGCCAGGGCCAGGGCGGTCAGGATCTCCAGCAGGGTGAAGCCGCGGGGGGCCCTCACCGGTCCAGCCCCGATTCGACCGGGTGTGCTCCAGGGTCTTCGTGGCGGGCCCGCAGGCGGTAGGCCGCCAACACCACCGAGGTTCCCGGGCGCGTCCCCCGGATCTCCACGAGGATCTGCTCCAGGCGGGGGTCGGCCGGGACCGGCGTGGTCCGAAGCCTCCAGTCCAGGCCTTGCTCACTCCCGGACTCCTCTCCTCGGAAGCGCTGGTCGGCGGCCTTCTCCAGGACCCGGCTGGCCGTCAGCAGGGCCTGGTAGCGAGGCTCGATCCGGGCGATCCTCAGGGTCTGGACCCCGGCCGAGGTCAACAGGGTTCCCAGGACCAGCGCCGCCAGGGCCAGGGCCAGGAGGACCTCCAGGAGCGTGAATCCTCCCGTCGGGCGGCCGATGGCCCGGGAGATCAGCGCGCCTCGCGCGCCTGGATGGCGGCCCACAGATCTTCCTGTCCGGTCATGTCGATGGCGAAGCGCTGGACGATTCCGGCCCAGGAATCGCCTTCAGCCCGACGCTCCAGGACCACCGCCAGCTCCAGGCCGCTGGAGCGGGCCAGCGCCAGGGCGATGGCCTTCTCGGCCAGCTCCAGGCCCGCTGCATCCAGGCGGGCTCGTTCGCCCGGCGTCTCCTGGTAGGTCCAGCCCAGCAGGGGGCGCAGGGCCGTCTTCTGGGTGGTGGGCAGGCGCTCCAGATCATAGCGCAGGGGGAGCTGGTCGGGGAATCGGGTGCGGCGGTGGGCAGAGAGGACGGTGTGGGGCGGGACGCCGGTCAGGGCGGGGTAGACGGCCGCCAGGGGGCCCTGGGTGAGGACCTGTGGGCTCATCCCGAACAGGCTGGTCACGTCCCCCCACTCGATCACCTGCCCCAGGCGGGTTTCCAGCAGGGTCTCCAAGGGAAAGGGCTTGAATTTCGCCAAAGTGGCGGCGATCAGCCAGTCCGCCGTGAGGAGCGTCCGACCGGCGGGCAGCCTCAACCATTCCTCCGGGATCTCGTTGGGGTTGTCCAGGACCCGCCGGATGTTCTCGACCTCTTCGGGTCGCAGGCCGAAGCGCTCCACGGCCACCGGATCGGGGATCGTCGGAGAGAAGGCGGGCAGGCGCAGGCGTTCGCTCAACCCCGGGCGCACGTCGGGCAGGAAGTGCAGCGACCCCGGAGCGGGCTGGTCGATTCCACTGCTCATCAGGTCGCGGATGGCCCCGGGCAGCCGGTCGACATCCACCTCCACCTGGCGGGCGACGTCAGGCCAGAGGTGGCGTTGTCGCAGCTCCAGGACCTCGTTGAGGGAAGCTCCTCGACCGACCAGGGCCAGGGCCACCAGGGTGTTGCCGTACCCATACCCGGCCAGCAGCATCTCTTGGGGGACCCGGCTGGGGATCTGGTAGGCATAGGCCAGCCACTGAGAGGCCAGCCGCAGATCGGCGGCTGCCACCCGGCGACGGGATTCGACCTGGAGAGGACCTTCCTGAGCCTGGCAGACTCCCGGCAGGAGGGCGCCGAGGAGCAGGGCGACGAGGAGCAGGAATCGGAGAAGCTTTGGCATGGCGATGCTTCCCAGCGTTCCGCGTCCTGGGCTCCTCCTCCTCCCCAGACCTGTCGGCTGGCGGATCCAGAGGAGGATTCGCGTCCGGCGCGGGCAGGGTTGGCCCCGAACGAGCGGAACCTTCCCGCCATGGCTGAGCTTGCGCGCCGCACGCACCCGTTTGCTGGTCTGGTCGGCTGGTTGGCCCTGGTCGGCTCGGCTTTCCTGTCGGCGGATCTGCTCAGCGCCAGCCTTGAGCGTCATCTGCAGGCGCCGCCGCGCCCCTTGGAGTCCATTCAGGCCACCTCCCGAACCCCGTCCCCACCCCGCTCGCTGACTGGAGTGCATGCGGTCCTGCGCCAGCCCCAGGGGCAGAGTCCAGCGAGTTCGAGTTCGCTCTCGGGACGGAGCCCTGCCGCTGGGGAGGCGACCCTTCCCGTGACGGGGGGACTTCAAGGAGTCAGCCTGAAAGGGACGCTGGTGGCCGGAGAGACCCGCCTGGCCTTCCTGGAGGCAGCCGGATCCACCGTGGCCGTCGGAATCGGCCAGGAGGTCGGGGGAGCCCGGGTGACACGGGTCGAATCCACCTGGGTGGGGTTGCGCCGAGGATCCCAGGATTTCTTGCTCGAGCTGGAGTCCATGAAGCCACCCCAGTCGAGCCCAGGCGCCTCCACGCTGCGCCCGGGCGACCCGACGGCGCAACCCCTGGTCTCGGGCGCAGGGACGGGCGCTGAGGGTCCGGTTGCCACGGGTCGCCTGAGCCTGGACGAGATCCGCGCCCAACTGGACAATCCTTCCAGGATGGCCCAGGAGGTCCGGGTGGTCCCCAAGGCCCGGGACGGCCAGACCTATGGCGTCATGCTGGAGTTCCGCAAGGCTGACAACCTGATGGCCCGCCTGGGTCTGCAGCACTCCGACGTGTTGTTGGCGGTCAATGGCAGCGCGATTCGCGGAGCCGAGGATCTCTACCGTGCCTATATGACCCTGCGCAACGCCGAGGCCCTGGAGTTCCAGGTGGAGCGAGGCCAGGAGCAGACCACCGTGCGCTACGAGCTGGCGCGGTAGAGTGGGCGGGATTCTGCGTGAGCCCCCCCTGGGGGTGGGCTTGACGGCGGGGGCGCTGGTGGTCCTCAGCGTCTTTCTGGGGGGCGACCTGCTTTCCGCCCTGGTCAGCTACCAGGCCGAGATTCCTCCCCCGCCTCTGACCCGCGAGGCCGACAGGAACCAGGACGGGCTGGCGGCGAGCTCCTCGGATCCAGGCCTGACCGTCCTCTTGCGCCGCGAACCTCGGACCCCGCCCGCCACCAGGGCGCCCTTGGACCCGGATCTGGGGAGGGGAGAGCCCCCGGTTTCAGGGAACCCTCAGCTTGCAGTCGAGCTCCAGGGGGTCATGGTGGGGGGCGGGATCGGGGTGGCCGTCCTGCGGGTGGACGGTCAGGACCGGACTCTCGGGGTGGGTGAGTCGGCCGGGGGCTGGGAGGTCGTGGAGATTCACCCCGACCATGTGGTCCTTCGCCGCGAAGGGCAGCTCCATCCCCTGGCTCTCTCGGGCGCCCCGGTCTCGCCTCCTCCAGGGCAGGGCCCGCCGGTCCTGCCGCCTCCGGACCAGGTCCCTGTGCCACCCCCTCCGCTTCCGGTCGCTCCCGAACCCGAGGACTCCCTCGAGACGGTCCACTCGGCTCGGGGCCTGGACTCGACCTCGTCTGCCCCGGAGCGCCTGGAGGTTGAGGCCTTTCTGGAGCAGGGGGCGGCTCTGGCCCGGGACGTGCGGGGCGTGATGGTTTCCGGTCCGGGCCGAGGGGTCCGCCTGGAGTTCCGCAATCCCGCCAATGCCCTGGCCGCGCTGGGATTGAAGGATGGGGATGTGGTGCTCGCGTTGAATGGTGCGCCCATTCGCACCACCGAAGAGCTGTACAACTCCTGGCTGATCCTGCGCAACACCCCGCGCGTCGAATTCGAGGTCTTGCGATCGGGCAAGCCCCTTCAGGTCCGTCACGACTTCGCCGACGAGGGTTGAAGGCTCAGGATCTGCGGGCCAGGGCTGGGGTGGTGGCCACGTGCGCCACGATCCGGCGGTGGTTGTCTGAGAGGGTGATTTCCCGGGGGATGGGGTGGGCCATCTGGTTCCCGGCAGCCTGCATGGTGGCCGGACACACCAGGATCTCTCCGGTGGTGGTGGCGCTCAGGAGGTCGTTGGCCACTTCGATCGGCCCGCCCAGGATCAGGTGCTCGCGCCGGTCGATCGGGCCCATCAGTCCCGAGATGGCCTCGCCCGTGGCGATGGCGGCTGCGGTGCCGACCAGAGGCTCCTCGACCGAGCGCCCCTGCTCGGCAGCCACCGCATCCATCGCCTTCCGGGCGCAGCGCAGGGCGTCGCCCGGGTCGCACGAGCCGCTCAGGCCGAAGAGGGCCATGACCCGCGTCCCCAAGATCCGGCTGAGGACCCCGCCCGTGTCCTTGATGGCCCGGTTCACCTGGTCGAAGTAGAGGTCGACGATGCGGGAGACCTCGTCGGCCGGGCGATCCATCAGGCTGCTGGTGCCTCGCAGATCCATCAAGAGGGCTGCGACGTAGACGTGCCCGGTGGCGTTCTGCTCGACGGAGGCGGAGGCTTGGTGGTGCAGGAGTCGGGCCCACTCGGCCCGGTCGACCCGGGCCAGCAGGTCCAGCGAGCGCTTCTCCATGTCGTGCAGGCGCAACTGTCGGGCCAGGTGGACGGCCTCGCCGTAGTGGTGCACGCAGCGGTCCAGGACGCCCCATTCCTCGTAGAGTTGGGCCAGTTCCAGCGTGCACAGGACCGTGTAGAAGCCCGGCACCGTCGAGAGTTCGGCCAGGCTGGCTTCCAGCTCGTCGGCCGCCTCCTTGATCCGGCCCTCGCGGCGCATGACCATGCCCTCCAGCATCTGCTCGAGGCCCTTCTCCAAGGGACGGCCGGTCCGGTTCGAGGCCGCCTTCAGGGATTCGACGGCCTCGCGGGCCTGGGTGACCTTGCCCTGCTCGACGAACGACAGGACCACCTGCAGCAGCGTGGTGCTCAGCCCCTGATGGTCGTTGAGGCGCGAGAACAGGCCCCGGGCTTCCTCCAGGCTCTGTTCGCTGCGCTCGTAGTTCCCCAGAAGGCGTTGGATGCGGCCCACGTTCTTCAGGGCGTGGGCCCGGGAGGTGAGGTTCCCCGTGGACGTGGCGATGTGGAGGTCCGTCTCGTAGAAGTCGGCGGCCTGCGAGTAGCGGCCTTCGGTGACCAGGATGTCGCCGATCCGCGAGTGGACCTCCGCCTCTTCGAAGGGGAAGCGGCCCTCGCCGCATTGCACGCGCGCCTCTTCGAAGAAGAGCAGGGCGTTGGTGTATTCCCGGGCGGCGTAATAGGCCCGGCCCAGGCTGATGCTGGAGCGGATGATCCCGTAGGCCGAGCGGACCTCCTGGGAGACCCGCAGGGACTCGCGCAACTGCTCGCTGGCCTTCTCGAGCTGGCCCATGCGGCTGAAGACCTGCCCCCTCCCCCGAAGGCTGCGGGCCATCGACAAGGGAAACTGGATGTGGGTTGCCACCGTGAAGGAGCGGTTGAAGCAGGCCTCGGCCTGTTCGAGCTCCCCCGCCTTGAGAAGGGCTTGCCCTTGACTGGCGTAGATCTCGGCCATGAAGGCCAGATCGACGCGATGAGGAGGTTCGCCTTTGAGGCGCTCCAGGGCGCGCTCGAGGGACTTCAAGGCGCCTGCCGTCTGCCCCTGAGCCGTCAGGATCTCGCCGCGCATGTAGCCGCGGAACGACTCCAGGCGTTTGCGCGTGCGCGAGTTGGAGGCCTCGACGTCCAGGCGGTCCAGGGCCTCGGAGGCCTTGGACAGTTCGGATTCCTCGAACAACACCCGCACCTCGAAGAAGTCCGCCAGTTGCTCCAGGTCGGGGAAGCGGCCTCGAAACCGGGTCTTCATGTGGGCCAGGGTGTGTCGGGCTCCACGCAGCTTGTGCAGTTGCACGCGGGTTCCCGCCAACCACAGCAAGGACAGCGCCACTTCCCGGTCGGGAAGGTTGCTGCCCTGACCGACCCGGCGTTCGAAGTGGATCTGGGCGGTGTCCAGGGCCGCCATCTCCGCATTCTCCGGGTCCAGGACGTCTCCGATCAGGGCCAGCAGGGGCTCGTTGAGATCCGTCATGGTCCGCCTTCCTCCGAGGAGTCCCTGGGACTCCGGGGAGGGCCCGGAGAGTCAGGGACGCCGATCGGCCTGCTTCTCTGCGGATTCTCCCGGAAATGGAAACATCCTGTTCATCGTTTGGAAACATTTCGGCAAGCTCGCGGTGCAAGAGGCCCCGTCAGGCTGGTCTTGAGCCCCTGCTGCAGGGGCAGGGGCCCGGCCGCAGGAGTCGGGCCCCGCTGGCCAAGGGAGTTGCACTCATGAATGACGTCGAGATCCGCCGGGTCACCCTCTTCTCCGGAGACGGCTTCGGTCGCGCCGGGGTCACCTTCAGGATGGGGCCGGTCCTGGTCCGGGGAGCCAAGATCTTCGAAAAGGAGGGGAATCGCTGGCTCTCCATGCCGGGGCGCAAGAACGGCAATGGGGAGTGGATCGACACGGTCTTCATCGAGGACCGGGAGGCGCGGGATCGCCTGGAACACATGGTCCTGCGGGAATACGATCGCCAGATGAACGCTCCCCAGGAAGAGTTTGAGGACGCCCGGGCGATGAACCAGGAGTCTGTGTGAGTCTCCGGACCGAGCATCGCCGAGGGATCTTGTGCACCCCGCGAGGCGCAAGAAGTCGTGGTTTGCTGGAGGCAGAATAGACTTTTTGCAACACAGCGGGGGTCTCGCACCCGCGCCCCGCGCGGGTGCATCCCATCGAGCGGCGAGGCGATAGACGCGGTCTTCACACAGACTCCTGGGGCGGGCGTCCGCGGAGGCTTGGGTCGGGTCTCCGGGGCGCCCGCGCCCACTGGGAGCTTTCGTGCTGTCAACAGGCCGAGGATTTCGCTGGGGGGGGTTCTTGACAGAACTGGTCAAGATTTGGCATGATGCGCCGGTGGGCTCTTCGAGGCCTGCACCCGATCCTGCGAAGGAGGCGCCGGCCCGAGATGATGAAGTTGTCCACGCGAAGCTCCTATGGCCTGCGCGCCGCCCTCGCCCTGGCCCTCCATCACGGCGAGGCACCTCGGCCGGTGGCGAAGCTGGCCGAAGAGAACCGGATTCCCCGTCGCTACCTCGAGCAGATCCTCAACCGTCTGCGTCGGGCCGGGCTGGTGACGGCCACTCGGGGACCCGGGGGGGGCTACGGACTGGCCCGGGAGTCCGGCCGGATCACCGTCGGCGACATCGTGCGGGCTGTGGAGGGGGAACTCGAACCGGTGCTGTGTGCCTTCCCCGAGTTCAAGGCCCAAGGGGTCTGCGCCGGAGAGAATTGTTTCTGCCAGGGTTTCTGTCAGGAGATGGAGCGCACCCTGACGCGCGTCCTGGACGGCACGACCCTGGCCGACCTCCGGGCCAGGGCCTTGAGGTGTCGAGAAGATTCGACCTGCACCTGTCAGGGAATGGAAATCATGTCCAGGGATTCCCTGGATTCCACCCACTGAGACTGCGAACGAGGAGACATCCATGTCCGATCCCCTTCTGAAGATCGAGAACCTGCACGTGGCCGTCGAGGGCAAGCAGATCCTGCGGGGCTTGAACCTGACCGTTGGGCCGGGTGAGGTCCACGCCATCATGGGACCCAACGGATCGGGGAAATCGACCTTGTCGAACGCCCTGATGGGCCACCCCAGCTACCAGGTGACCGATGGCACGGTGACCTACAAGGGGCAGCAGATCCAGGAGCTGCCGGCCGACGAGCGGGCCCGGCAGGGAATCTTCCTGGCCTTCCAATACCCCACGGCGATTCCCGGTGTCAGCCTGGGCAACTTCCTGCTGGCGGCGGTCCGAAACGTCCGCGGCGCGGCCAACGTCAAGCCTTTGGAGTTCCGCAAGGAGCTGATGGCCTGCATGAAGGATCTGGGGATCCGCCAGGACTTCGCCGGACGCTACGTCAATGAGGGCTTCTCGGGCGGTGAGAAGAAGCGCGTGGAGATCCTGCAGATGGCCATGCTCCGGCCCAGCCTGGCGATTCTGGACGAGACCGACTCGGGTCTGGATATCGACGCCCTGCGCATCGTGGCCGAGGGGGTGAATCGCCAGCTCACTCCGGAGATGGGCGTGCTGGTGATCACGCACTATCAGCGGCTTCTGGACTACATCAAGCCGCACTTCGTCCACGTGCTGGTTGCCGGCCGGATCGTCCAGAGCGGCGGCCCGGAACTGGCTTTGGAGCTGGAGGCACGCGGTTACGACGAACTGCTGCGCACCCACGGTGCCGACGCCGCGCCCGTGGTGGCCCGCGCCTGACGGTCGAGAAGGAGGTTCCCATGGCAGACGCCAGCACCGAAGCCGCGATCGTCCAGCAGATTCGCAGCGACTACAAGTACGGATTCTCGGATGCCGAGGACTATGTCTTCAAGGCCGGCAAGGGCCTGACCCGCGAGCTGATCATGGAGATCTCGCGTCTCAAGCAGGAACCCGAGTGGATGCTGGAGATCCGCCTCAAGGCCTTCGAGGTCTTCAAGTCCAAGCCGATGCCGACCTGGGGGGCTGACCTTTCGGGGATCGACTTCGACGACATCCACTACTACGTCCGCCCTTCCGAGAAGGCCGAGACCGATTGGGACGACGTCCCCGAGTACATCAAGAACACCTTCGAGAAGCTGGGCATCCCCGAGGCCGAGCGCAAGTTCCTGGCCGGGGTCAGCGCCCAGTACGAGTCGGAAGTGGTCTACCATTCGATCCGCGAGGACCTCGAGAAGCTGGGCGTCATCTTCCTGGACATGGACAGCGCGCTCCGGCAGTTCCCGGACATCGTGCGCCAGTACTTCGGCACGGTCATCCCGATGTCCGACAACAAGTTCGCGGCCCTCAACACGGCCGTGTGGAGCGGCGGCTCGTTCATCTACGTGCCCGAGGGCGTCCAGGTGGACATCCCCCTGCAGGCCTACTTCCGGATCAACACCCAGTCCATGGGCCAGTTCGAGAGGACCCTGATCATCACCGCTCCGGGCTCGTTCGTGCACTATATCGAGGGCTGCACGGCCCCGGTCTATTCCAAGGACTCCCTGCACGCCGCCGTGGTGGAGCTGGTCGCCCTGGAAGGCTCGAAGATCCGCTACACGACCATCCAGAACTGGTCCAACAACGTCTACAACCTGGTGACCAAGCGCGCCAAGGCCTTCCGCAATGCCGCCGTCGAGTGGATCGACGGCAACCTGGGTTCCAAGATCACCATGAAGTATCCCGCCATCTTCCTGATGGAGGAGGGGGCCCGGGGTGAGGTGCTGTCCATCGCCTTCGCCGGGAGGGGACAGCACCAGGACGCGGGGGCCAAGATGGTCCACCTGGCGCCTCGCACCTCTTCGACGGTCCTGTCCAAGTCGATCTCCAAGGATGGAGGTCGAGCCTCCTACCGGGGCCTGGTCAAGGTCCTGCCCAAGGCGGAGGAGATCCGGAGCAATGTCCGGTGCGATGCCCTGATCCTCGACCCCGAGTCGCGCTCCGACACCTATCCCACCATGGATATCGGCAACCAGAACGTGCACATCGGCCACGAGGCCACCGTGTCCAAGGTCGGCGACGAGCAGGTCTTCTACCTGATGAGTCGGGGGCTTTCGGAGGACGATGCAATCACCATGATCGTCAACGGCTTCTTCGAACCCTTCACCAAGGAGCTCCCCCTGGAATACGCGGTCGAGCTGAACCGGCTGATCAAGCTGGAGATGGAAGGCTCGGTCGGCTGAACCCTCCCTCGGCGCCTGCGGACCCGAGCCCTACCAGAGGAGAAGGAAGTTTCATGACCACGATGGCGGATGACATGTTGAATCTCGAACCGGCCTCGCTCGAGGCCCTCAGCCGACAGTCGGGCGAGCCGGACTGGGCCTTGGCGGCCCGGCGCGCGGCGCAGGAGGCTTATGCGGCCCTTCCTTTCCCGGAGAGGACCGAGGAGGCCTGGCGCAGGACGCCTCCCGATCTTTTTGACCCGCATGGGCGACGCATCGTCCGCGTCCGGCCCGGCTTCGACGTCTTGGGTGAGGGCGTGCCGGAGGAGCTGCCGGGATTGCCCTTTGAAGAGGCCCTGGCGAGCCGGGAGGAGGTTCCCGGGAGCCTGGCCGCGGGGGGAGCACTCCTCCAACAGAAGTATTCGGCCCTGAATGCCGCCTTCCGCAGCGGTGGAGCCTGGGTGGACCTCCCTCGGGACCGTTGCTTGGAGCAGCCTGTGCGGATCACCCATCAGGTGCCGGATCTGCAGGCCCCGACCGCCTTCTTCCCCCACTCGCGGATCGTGGGGGAGCGTCACAGCAAGGCCACGGTGGTCGAGTCCTTCGGCTCGCTTGGCGGAGACCTGTTGGCGGCTCCCGTCGTGGAGATCGAACTGGAGGAAGGAGCCCACCTGCAGTACGTCCTGGTTTCGCGCTGGGGGCAGGCGACCCGTTCATTGACCCGCCTGGACGTGCGACTGGCCCGGGACTCGCAACTGCGGGTCCTCTTTCTGGGATTGGGAGGGGCCACCACCAAGGCCTTCCTGACCGGAAACCTCGACGGCGAGGGCGCGAAGTCCGAATTCCTGGGCCTGGTCTTCGCCAGCGGGAAGCAGCACTTCGACGTGGACACCCTCCAGAACCACCATGTCCCGACCGGGAGTTCGGACGTCCTCTTCAACTGCGCCCTCAACGAAGCCTCGCGCAGCGTCTTCACCGGCAACATCTACGTCGCGCCCGGAGCCCAGAAGACCGACGCCTACCAGAAGAACCGCAACCTCCTGCTTTCGGGCAAGGCCCACGCGGACTCGATCCCCAAGCTGGAGATCCTGGCCAACGACGTGCGCTGCACCCACGGGGCCACCTTCACGACCTATGACCAGGATCAACAGTTCTACCTGCAGAGCCGGGGCCTTCCGGATGCCGATGCCCGCCGGCTGATCATCACCGGGTTCTTCCAGGAGGTGATCGAGCGCCTGGAGGGGCAGGTCCTGGTCGACTGGCTGGCCGGCCTGATGCAGCAGAAGATGGAGGACGCGCTGGGGGGCTGAGGCCTGGCTTCTCCAGGACCGCCGCTGCCCACCCCGAAATGGCCTCCGACGCGTCGGGACGGGAGGCGCCTCCAGACCTCTCGCCCAGTTCGAGGAACGGATCATGGAAACCTCAATCCCAGGAAATCCCTCCATCCAGACCGCACGCCAGGACTTCCCCATCCTGGACCAGGAGATCGGGGGCTTCCCGGTCACTTTCCTGGACAGCGCGTCCTCGGCTCAGAAGCCCCGCCAGGTCATGGAGGCCGTGCGGAACTTCGAAGAGTCCTCCTACGCCAACATCCACAGAGGTTTGTACTGGCTGTCGGAGGAGGCCACCCGCCTGTATGAGGAGGCCCGCGAGACGGTGGCCGGCTTCGTCGGCGTGGAGGACGTCCCGACGCTGATCTTCACCCGAGGCACCACCGAGTCCCTGAACCTGCTGGCCTATACCTGGGGCGAGCGGAACCTCGGCGAGGGCGATGAGATCGCACTTCCCGTCATGGAGCACCACTCCAACCTGGTCCCCTGGCAACAACTGGCCTTCCGCAAGGGGGCCCGCCTGCGCTGGATCGAGATCAACCCCGACGGGACATTGGATGAGGAGTCGCTGGGGGCGGCCCTGGAGCGTCGTCCGAAGCTGTTCACCTTCACCTGGGTCTCCAACGTCTTCGGCACCATCAACCCTGTCCGCGAGCTGGCGGATCGTGCCCATGCGGCGGGGGCCACGGTGATCCTGGATGGAGCCCAGGGCGTCCCGCACCTGCCCACCCGCGTCCAGGATCTGGGCGTCGACTTCCTGGCCTTTTCCGGCCACAAGATGCTGGCTCCGACCGGGATCGGCGTCCTCTGGGGCAAGCGTGAGCTTCTCGAGACCATGCCGCCCTTCCATTATGGCGGCAGCATGATCTCCACCGTCCGCCGGGACCGCTCGTCCTGGGATGTCCTGCCCAACCGTTTCGAGGCCGGAACTCCCAATATCTCGGGTGCCATCGGCCTGGCGGCGGCCTGCCGCTATCTCGACGCCCTGGGGATGGAGGCCGTCCGGGATCACGATCAGGAAGTGCTGGCCTATGCCTTGGAGCAACTGGCCAGCCTCGAGGGTCTGGAAGTCTTCGGGCCTCGGGATCTTTCGGGCCGTTCCAGCGTGGTCTCCTTCCGGTTCCGCAACATCCACCCCCACGACCTGGCCACCCTGCTGGCCCGCGAAGGGGTGTGCGTCCGCGCCGGACACCACTGTTGCCAGCCCCTGATGCGCGAGATCGGGATGATGGGCACGACCCGGGCCAGCTTCTACGTCTACAACAACCGGGAGGACGTGGACCGCCTGGTCCAGGCCCTGGACAAGGCCGGCAGACTCTTTGCAGGAGTGAAGTGCAGACCATGAGTCACCCAGACGCGATCTCCGACGATCTCTACCGCGAGATCATCCTGGACCACTACACCTGCCCGCGCCACAAAGGGCATCTGGAGACGGCCACCCACCGCCTGGAGGGGGTGAACCCCTCCTGCGGTGACATGGTGGAACTGGACCTGGAGGTGCGGGACGGACGGGTTGTGGAGGTCGGCTTCGTCGGGGAGGGGTGCTCGATCTCGATGGCCTCGGCCTCGATGCTGGCTGAATCCGTCCGGGGGCAGACCCTGGATCAGGTCCGCCTGCTGGCCGACACCTTCAAAGCGCGTCTCCTGACCAAGGCAGGCATCCCCGAACCGCCCGAGGGCGTGGAGATCGGCGAACTGGAGGCCCTGGACGGGGTCCGGGCCTATCCGGTGCGGATCAAGTGCGCGTTGCTGGCCTGGAACACCCTTCTGGAAGCCATCGAGAACGAGAGGTGAACATGACCGACTCCACCCCCACCGAGAACGCCTTCCCCAGCGCAGAGGAGATCCGCGAGGCCCTCAAGGAGGTCATCGATCCTGAGATCGGCATGAACATCGTCGATCTCGGCCTGATCTACGACGTCCTGCCAGATCCCCAGGAGCGGTCCGTCCAGATCAACATGACCCTGACCTCGCCGGGTTGCCCCCTGGGTCCGGAGATCACCGGGGCGGTCTACCTGACGGTGAAGCGGATCCCCGGAGTCCAGGACTGCAAGGTCGACCTGGTCTGGCGGCCCGCCTGGGACCCCAGCGTCCACGCCAGCGAAGAGGTCCGGATGGCCCTGGGTCTCTGGTAGGGGTCAGGCGGGCCGGGACAGACCTTCGGAAGACGGCCACGCGAGGGATGCCCCAGGGCTGCCCCATGGGAAGCTCAAGGTCCGCTGATCCGTCGATAGACTCTCGGGAAGGCCATCCCCGGGGGGAAGGAGGGGTGCGGGGAGGCTTCCTGGAGTCGGCGCAGCCGTGGGTCAGGTGGCAGCGTCCAGCTTGCCGGGGCGATCACCACGACGTATTCGAGGTTCTTCAGGTCGACGCGGGGCGCCGGTAGAAGCCGTTCGACCTGGAAATGATGTTCCAGATAGCGTTCCTGGAACTTCGCGGTCTCTTGCGCGTCCACCAGGAAGAGTCCGACCCTGGCTCCCCTGGGGATCTGCCCCAGAACCGAGGGGACCGGCATGGGGTCTCGGACGCTGGGGATCCGCCAGTCCGGGAGGGGAGCCCGTGAGTGGTACCAGGGATGGTCGTAGAGGAGCCCGGACAGACCGGCCCGGGCCAGCGCGCCTTCCAGAGGTGGCATGTTCCCCAGGACCTGGAGCGGGCCGACTCCCAGCATGACGACCAGGCAGGCGATGTAGGAGGCCCTCCAGCGCGCGGCCCACAGGAAACCCAGGATGGCGAACATGGGGAGATAGGGCGCCAGATAGCGGGCGTAGACGGGGGGGACGATCCAGGACAGGACGGCCAGGGTTCCCAGGGCTCCCAGACCCACCTGCCAGGCCACCGTGCGCGTGGGCTTCCAGGCCGCCAGGAGGAGGGTTCCGGCCGCCAACCACATCAGCCCTCCCAGAGCCATTCCGTTCAGCCAGCAGACGTACTGCCGCAGGCAGGCCTCAAAGGACCAGAAGCCTCCCAGAAGTGGGGAGTTCCACTCCACCTGGGCGACCCACATCTCCCCGATGCGGACCTCTCGGTAGTACAGCAGGTAGGGGCTGGCCAGGAGGCCTCCCAGCGAGACGCTGACGGCCAGTCCGGTTCCCGGAGTCCAGGGCCCGCTGCGGCCGACCCCCAGGCAGATCAACAGGGTTGCTGCCCAGAGGTTCATGACGACCAGAGGCACGAGCCGGTCCGGCAGGGGGATCCGATTGGCGGGCGTGGACGCGTAGTCCAGCATCAGGACGGCCAGCAGGACCAGGGTCGTCAGCAGGACCAACAGCGAGAAGACCGAGCGGCGGCTCTTCCAGAGGCCGCGTCCGGCCACGATCAGCGTGATGGGTGCCAGGATCAGGGGATAGGCCAGGTCGGCCAGCCAGCCCAGGCCCATCGCCAGGCCCAGGGCAGCGCACACCGCCGGGCGTGTCAGGTTCCGCGAGATCAAGAGCAAGAAGACGGTGGCGGCCACCGCGAACATCGAGACGGGGACCCGCGTGTAGTTGCGGACGAAGAGCCATGCCCAGGGGGACAGGGTGACCCCCAGGGCCAGGAGGATGGCTCCTCGGCTGCGGCCGAAGCGCCATCCAATCCCGGCCATCAGGACGGTCACACCCAGGATGAAGGGGACCTGCGAGAGTCGGGCCACGGCAACCTCAGGCCCCCAGGCTGCCATGGCCGCGCCGGCCACGGGGTTGCAGATCGATCTTCCCGTGGTCCAGGCTTGACCCTTCGTGAACAGCTCGTAGTAGTCCCAGGCACAGCGCAACCCGTCGTTGCCGTCGGCCGAGTGGTAGTCGGGGAAGACCAGCTCGGTGTGCCCCTCCCACCAGACCTGGACGGCTACGAAGGCCAGCATCATCAGCGCTACCCAGAGGGCGACCTGGAGTGCCTCCCGTCTGGAAGTCGGGGGGGGAGTCGGGCCGAGGGGGCTGGCCTGCCCGGCAGAGCGGCTCATCGCAGTCCTGCTGCGGGCGGCGTGAGGGCTACCCGGAAGCCCAGGCTGGCGTGGGGAAGCTCGGGATCCACCGGCAAGCGCAGGGAAGTCCGCAGGCTCCAGGGTCCGTTGTTCCAGGATCCTCCTCGGGCCACGCGCCGGGCCCGGCTGCCATGTCCTCCCTCCGCGCTCTCGTCGGCAGCGCGCTCCTCCCAGCCCAGGCACCATTCCCAGACGTTGCCTGCCATGTCCAGGCACCCGAATGGGGAGGCTCCCTGGTCGAGGAGTCCGACCTCGCGCGGGCGTCCTTGGCTGTTCCCCTCATGCCAGGCTCGGTCCGGGTCCAGGGTGTCTCCCCACGGGTATCGTCGGGCCTGAGGTCCTCGAGCCGCCTTTTCCCATTCGGGTTCGGTCGGCAGTCGCAGACCCGCCCAACGGCAGTAGGCGTGGGCTTCCTGCCAGGTGAGATGGACGGCCGGGGCGCGAGGCCCCGAGCGCGCTGCCCAGTCCCGGCTCTTCCCGGAGGGCGCGGACCGGGTGGCCTGGCAGAAGCGATCGAATTGTTCGTTGGTCACCGGTGTCTTCCCGATCAGGTACTGCTCAAGGTCGACCTGCCGGAGAGGGGCCTCGTTCGGGAAGGCCTCCTCCTCATCCGATCCCATGGCGAAGGGGCCGGCTGGAACCCGGATCAGGATCGAGCCGTCGACCTGGTTGCGCAGTTCTTCGTACCCGAAGGCGTTTCTCCCGAGAGAAACCAGGTCCGCCGTACCGGCAGCGACCTCTGGGGACCCCTCCGGTCGGGGCTTGGAGGTGGTGGGCTCGGGCAGTGGGGACAGCGTCAGCCAGACCAGCGTGACGAAGGCCAGCAGAAGGGGAAAGGCCCAATTCGGCAGATCCCGGTCGGTATCGGCCTGCAAGGACCGGACGGGAGCGTCTGGCGGTGACACCGGGTCAGTCCAGGAGGTCCTTCAGCGGGCCGGTTCCGTCCGGGCCAGGTTTGAATCGCTCGATGACGTCGGCGTACATCTCGAGGATGTCCTGCTCGTAGCGAGGGTAGTCTTGAGGAGCCCGCAGCACGATGTGGGCCACCATGTTGTGCAGGATGTACTGGAAGCAGCGATACTGCAACCTGCGGTCCAGGGCGGACCCTTTGATGTTCTCGGACGGGAGCAGGCCCAACTCATGGAGGTATCGCCCGGTGGTTCGTCCATCCGGGTCGATCTCCACCCCTGTCTGGCCATCCTTCTCCATCTTCAGTTTGTCGAAGAAATCGATTTCTCGAGGGATGTCGAAGTCGTAGACGGGCGTCAGGTACTCGATCCCGTACTCGGCATAGAGGGCTCGCAGCTTCTCGATGGGCTTCTCCATATGGCTGGGAAGGAAGCGCAGCTCTCGGGTGGCGCCGTCGGCCACGGTCCGGATCCCATGCTCCAGGCAGTAGTGGAGTGCCCGGAAGTGATTGGCCAGGGCGCAGAAGGTGCAGTTCTGCAGCATCATCAGGCCGAATCTGCGGAGGCGGGAGAGGTAGTCCTGGAAGGCCAGGCGGTTGAAGATGCGGTCGATCTTGAGGATCTTGTGCTCGAACCGGATCTCGGGGAAGCGCTCAACCAATCTCTGGACGCCCTCGGCGCTGTTCTGGATGTTGTGGAATCCGGAACGATCGAAGGTCAGCAGGTGCATGTGGCGAGAGCGTTCGGCCAGGAGGGCGGCCACACAGGTGGAATCGGTGCCGCCGGAATAGAGGATCGCGAGGGTTTCCTGCACGGGGTCAATCCTGGAGTTGGCGGAGGATGAACCGGGTCACCCGAAAGGCGATCCAGTAGCCGATTTGCAGCATCCAGCCGAGCCCTTCGGAAAGAAGGATCCGGAATCGCATGGGAAGCAGGACGGCCAGCAGGCAGACCAGCAGAACCAGGAGTCTTGTCATGTCGGAACCCCTTCCCGATGCGCTGGACGGATCATAGCACAAGAATCTGCTCTGGACGGATTGTCGGGGGGTGAAAAGGCCTGGGAGCGGGACTCAGAAGATGAAGTACAGGGCCGGGAGGACCGATTCCTTGCCCGGAATGTTGAAGAACATGCTCAGCAGATAGAGGAGGAGAAGCAGCGGCAGCAGCCACCACTTCTTCTTCTGGCGGATCCGGGTGAAGAGGAAGCGCAGAAAGTCCCGGTTGTTCTCGAAGCGCAGGGGTTGAGCCTGGGTCGGGGCTTCCGCCGGTCGGGATGAGGGGACGGGCCCCTCGGTGGCTTCCGCCTGCCCTGGCGAGCCGTCGGGCATCTCGGTGGTCGATCCTTCAAGCCCTGGGGCCGGTTTGACGTCGGTCTGGCTGTCCATGAGCCTCCCCCTCCTTCCTGTGTTGGGGACAACATAACAAGCCCCTGAAGGCTGGTCAATGGCGTATTTTCGGCATCCAGGTCCGGCTGATGCACTTCCGGCGGGCGTCCAGCGGGAGGACTCGTGACGGCGGAACCCCCTCCGTCATCTCGGGCGGCCCCGCCTGAAGGGGAACCCGACCCGGCAGGAGGAATCCTGGAAAGACGATGTGCCACCCCGACCACAAGAGTTCCCCGGCGCCAGCGGGATGCGCCAGGTGACGGCCGTGAACACCTCGGCGCAGATCCTGGAGAAGCTGGACCCGGGCGCCAGAAATGCGCTGCTCCTCTTCTCTGGCGGTGTGGACTCAACCTATACGGCGGCCCGGAGCGCGCCCGACTACGATCGGCTGGTGCTCCTCACCTACCAGGTGCCGGGCATGGCGAACGTCGAGGCTTCCACGAGGAGTTCAGCGCAGTTGACCCGCGTCTTCGGGCGGAGGATCTCGCATCTGATCCTCGACATCCGGGACTTCGTGATGGCTCGTCGGGGAGGGGTCGGGCAGTGCCTGCGGGACAATCTGCGGTATCGGTTCCACTATTCGTGGTGCCTGGGCTGCAAGATGTCGATGCACCTCCACACCATCGAGTTGTGCCGCAGATACGGGATCACGACGGTCCTGGACGGCTCCAACGAGTACGATGTCCACGCCTTGGAGCAGCATCGCGACGTCAAGGAGTGGATCGCCCGAATCTATGATTCGGCCGGGATTCACTTCAGCGCCCCGCATTATACCGACCAGACGGTCCTCCACTCGCGAGGGCTCCTCAACACGATCCTCAAGCATCTGGCCCTGTTGCACGACAGCACGGGGCCCCGGGTCGCCTGGTTGCGAACCCGGGGAATCGATATGGGCCGGGGCTTCCTGAGTCAGTATCGCAAGACCCAGCCCTCCTGCGTGATGAGCCTCCCCTTCAACGCACTTCGGCTTCCTCTGAAGCTCCTCCGGCCGGAGGTCCGGGGGGAGGAGGGTCGGGGAGTCGGCTACCTCGGCTACCTGGCAGACAGGTTCCAGGCAGGGGCGCCGTCGACTCTTCCACCCCACTCCCGGCCTGGAACGGGCACAACCGGTCACTCCGGTTCAGGGAATCCTCCGTAGCGGGTGATGCCGATCGAGCGGACGCAGGCATGCACCAGGAAGGCCCGGGCGAGATCCCAACGGTCCTCGCGGTGGAAGGGCCTGCCCGCCCGCAAGTCTGGCGTTGAAGAGGCACCCTCCGGGAGGGCTCGGGTCGGTTCGGAAGTCTCTATGAGCGTGGACCTGGGAGGCCAGGGAGGATTCATCCCAGGCCCAGTCTCTCCCGGGTGCCGGCAGCGCCTGGGTGCTGGCAGGTCCGGCTGGCCGCGGGGCAAAGAAGGTCGCTGACATGTCCGTCTCGCCCGAATTGACGTTGCTGATCCCGGTCCACAACGAACTGGACAACCTCGAGCCCCTGCATCGGCGCCTCTGCGAAGTCCTGGAGGGCACGGGGAAGACCTTCGAGATCCTGATGGTCGACGATGGCAGCACCGACGGCAGCTTGGAGAAGATTCGCGAACTCGGCCGACAGGATGGCCGCGTCCACCTGGTCGATCTGGGCGGGCACTTCGGTCAGACCCCGGCCCTGGCGGCCGGTTGTCGCCGGGCCCGCGGCGCGATCGTGGTGATGCTGGACGCCGACCTCCAGAACGACCCCGCCGACATCCCGCGGCTGCTCGAGGCCTGCCACCGGGGATTGGACGTGGTCTGTGGATGGCGCCGTCGCCGGGCGGATTGTTGGCTGACCCGGACCTTGCCGTCCCGGTTGGCCAACCGGATGCTGTCCTGGATCACAGGAGTTCGCCTGCACGACTTCGGCTGCACCCTGAGGGTCTGTCGGCGGGAGTTGCTGGTGCCGGCCCACTTCTGGGGAGAGAGCCACCGCTTCCTGCCCGCCCTGCTTGCCCGTCAGGGCGCGCGTGTCGGTGAGCTCGAGGTGTCCCATCATCCTCGTCGGGCCGGGCGTTCGAAGTACGGCCTGGGTCGAATCTTCCGCTTTCTGGGGGATCTGGCGGTCCTGCTGCGCATGGACCGTCCTGCCCCACCCCCATCCCATCGCCGGAATTCCCCGGTCTGATGTGTGGCATCGCAGGTTTCGCGGGAGGGGGGGAGCGCCGGACCCTGCAGCGGATGACCCGGGCCCTCCTGCATCGAGGACCTGACCAGTCCGGCTTTCATCTGGACGGAGATTTGGGATTGGGCGTCCGCAGGCTGTCGATCGTGGACGTGCCGGGAGGCCGCCAGCCCTTCTTCTCGGAGGATGGCCGGGTCATCGCGGTCTTCAACGGGGAGGTCTTCAACTACCGAGAACTGCGCGAAGGACTCCTCCAACGAGGGCATCGGCTGGACACGACCTCGGATGGGGAGGTCCTGGTCCACCTGTACGAGGAGGAGCCGGACTCGTTCCTCAAACGCCTGGACGGGATGTTCGCACTGGCCATCTGGGATGCCGCTCGGGCTCGTCTGCTTCTGGCCCGCGATCGGCTGGGCATCAAGCCGCTCCACTACTGGGTCGGCCCCGGATCCCTGGTCTTCGGATCGCAGATCCGCGCGTTGCTGGAGCATCCCTCCGTCCCGCGCCGGCTGGATCGACAAGCCCTGGACCAGTATCTGACCTTCGAATCCATTCCGGCTCCTCGCACGATCCTGGCCGGGATTCACAAGCTTCCGCCTGCCCACTGGCTGAGCTGGGACGCTTCCGGAGTGCGGCTGGGGCGCTACTGGGACCTCGAGTTGCGCCCCTGGCGCGGTCTCGGCCTGCGCGATTGGGAGGAGCTTCTTCTGGCCGCGCTGCGAGGCGCGGTCCGGCGGCATCTGGGCGCCGACTTTCCGGTCGGCACCTTCCTCTCTGGAGGGCTCGATTCCAGCACCTTGACGGCGCTGATGGCGCAGGAGGCGGCCGAGCCCATCCGGACCTTCACCATGGGTTTTCCCGAGGCCTCCTTCGACGAGTCGGGCCCGGCCCGGCGGGTGGCTCGTCTTCTCGGCACGCGTCATCATGAAGGGGTTCTTTCGGGCAGGCGCTGCCTGGAACTGGTCCAGGACCTGCCCGAGGTTCTGGATGAACCCCTGGGCGACGCCTCGGTCGTTCCGACCTGGTCTCTGGCCGGCATGGCCCGTCGGGAGGTCAAGGTGGTCCTCTCCGGAGAGGGCTCGGACGAACTGCTGGCGGGCTATCCAACCTATCCCGCAGCCCATCTGGCCGAGTGGCTGCGCCGGCTGCCGCGCCCCTGGCTGGAGCAGGCCCGGAAGTGGGCCGCTCGGCTGCCCGTCTCGACGAAGAACTGGAGCCTGGATTTCCGGATCAAGAGATTCCTCGGGTTCCTGGACGAACCCGCCGAGAGACGCCATATCCTGTGGGCAGGCAGCTTCTCCGAGGCGGAGAAGGCCGGTCTCTATGGCCCGGGAATGGCGGGCCCATGGCAGACCTTCGAGCCGTTGGAAGCCTTCCTGAGGCCTGGACTGGACCTCACCAGCCGGCTGGGCATGACCGATCTCAACCTCTATCTTCCCGCCGACCTTCTGGTGAAGCTCGACCGGGCGAGCATGGCGGCTTCCCTGGAAGCGCGGGTGCCGTTCCTCGACCGGGAGGTGGTCGAGTTGCTGGCCCGGGTTCCGGCCGATCTCAAGCTCCAGGGGTGGACCACGAAATTCCTCCTGAAGCGCGCGACGCGGCACCTCCTGCCGCCTGAGGTCCGCCGACGTCCCAAGAAAGGCTTCGGCATGCCCGTAGCCCGCTGGCTCAAGGGCCCGTTGCGCCCCTGGCTCGAGGATCTGCTCGACCCCCGAGAACTGAGCCGGGACGATCTCTTCAACCCCTCCGAGGTCCGTCGGCTTTGGGATGAACACATGACGGGAAGGGCCGACCATCGCAAGTCATTGTGGACCCTGGCCATGTTTCTTCAATGGCGCCGCATCTGGTTGCCGTCCTGAGGATTCGTCGCTTTGGAGACACAGGATCTCCATTCATGGACGAGAAGGAATTAGAATGGGGCGGCGGCATCGGGCAGTCTTGTTCTGCCTCCTCGTTCTTCTGAGCGGGGTCTTTGCCGGGATCCACCTGGCCTGGGAGGCCCGGGACGGACTGGCCTTCCCCGAGTCCCACTCCGAGAGGTTCATGCGCTACCCGCTGTACTGTGCGGAGTGGATGAAGGGGCTCCCCGCCGAGATGCGGGCCTTCCTGTCCGGGGAGTCCCCGCTTCCTCCCCGGTTTTCGCCACCGGGAACCCTGAACTATCCTCCCCTGACCTTCATGGTCTCGGGGCTGGCCATCATGCTCTTCGGGCAGACGGTGCTGGTCATGCGCCTGGCCCAGCTCCTCTTCGTCTTCGGCCTGATCGCCCTGTCCGGTCGGATCGGCTGGAGGCTGGCCGGCATGAGGGGAGCGATCCTGTTGGCCCTGGGGATCACCACGGCGACCTGGACTTCGGAGTACGCCCGGATCTACACCCAGGACCTGGGGCAGATGTTCTTCCTGGCTTTGCTGGTGCTGCTCCTTCTCGAATCCGAGGGCTTGAGGCGGCCCTGGGCCTGCCTGGCTGTGGGGGTGGCTTTCGGGCTGGGGATGCTGACGAAGTACTACTTCCTGCTGATGGGCCTGCCGCTGGTCCTGGTCGCTGCCGCGCCGGGGCTCTGCTCTTCACGGGCCTCGATCCTCGGAGGGCTGGGCGTGCTGGCCATGTCCACCCAGCTCCTGTCGAGTGCCCGCTCGGGGATGAGGCTGGCCGAGGCAAACCTGGGTCGGGTCAGCGCCGAGGGGGTGCCGCTGTTCTCGGGCTTCTCGCAGGTCCTGGGGGCCGAGCTGCTCTTCCTCTCGGGGCTTCTGCTGGCCGGCGTGCTGGCCCGGGGACATTCCCGGCTTCCCTCGGGAGTGGGACTTCTGGTGGTGGCCTCGACTGCCGGCTTGATCTGTGCTCCATGGTACTTCGCCCGGATGGAAGTGTGGTTCTGGGTGCTGGAGGCGCACGTGCAGGCCGTGCCGGCCGACATGCACCAGGGGTCGTGGATTCCGGTGCTGGCCCGGGTGCTCTCCAATGGCCTGAACGTCCTGGATACCTTCTATTGGGGAGGGCGCTTCTGGCTGCTGCTGGGCTGCCTTCTGCTGTGGACCTGGCGCGAGAAGAGGCCGTTGGCCCGGTTCCTCCTTCCGGCCTCCGCAGTGGTCCTGGGGCTGAACTTCGTCCTCGTGTTGCCGGATCCGCGCTATCAGGCACCCATGACGCCGCTGCTGGTGCTGCTGGCCTTCCTGGGGATGGCCCGCCACCGGGTGGCATGGACCCTGGGCGTGGCCTTCATGCTCTGTGCCGGCACCTTGCAGATGGCCGGCTGGTTGCCTGCCGTGGGACGGGTGGCCTCGGCGGTTGGACTGCACCTCCGACCGGTCTCCGAACTCTGTCCCCACGCGCTGCCCGTGGCCTTCGACGTGCCCCGTCAGTCGCTCCGGGTGGTCCCGGTCGCCGAGCCACCCACCTGGTCTGCGGGCATCCTGGACGCGATCCCGGCAGGCAGCCGCGTGGGCGTCCTGGTGCCGACCGCAATTCGGGGGCGCGAGATCCCGGTCTTGTTTCGGGCGTGGTGGAGTCATCTGGGGGAGGTCGTCCAACTGGGCCCCGCGGCTGAATACTCGCTGTCCGAGCTGGACTACGTCCTGGCCATGGCCTGGGATTCTCCTCCTCCGCCGGTCGAAATGGGGCGCGAGCCGGAGCGCTTCCGGCTTGCCTTCAAGGACCTCTGTGAGGATCGACCCGAGCTCGAGGTCCGGGAGCTCTGCTTCCACCTGTACGAGTGCTGGGAGCCGACAGGGGTTCTCGGCGCTCAGGAGGCTTCGTCGATTTCCGGGAAGACGCTGGAGACCTTCCTGCCTCCCGAGCCACCGGCTGACGCAAGCCTCCTTCCAGGGGATGAGCCCCCGCCCCCCGAGGCCGGGCCGCCGGGGGGGAGCCTCTTGGAGCGGGTGTGGGCCCTGGCCGAATCGCGAGGTCGGCAAGGGAGGCTCGTGTTTCAGTCCGGGCGCAGGCTCCAGGAAGTTCGCCTGCTTGCGGTCGGAACGGCGGAGCTTCGGGTGGGGGGAGGTACCGTCGTGCCGGGGCGAGTCTTGTTGGACGGCCGCCCGGCCCAGGTCCGCTTCGTGTTTCTCCCCGGTCCGTCCGGAATCCCGGAGATCAACACGATCGAGCTTCTGGACTGGGCAGTCACCATCCCCTACCGGTGGTCCGAGACCCGTCGGGTCTGGCTGGCCGGTCACGCCGAGCCGAGTCTCCATTGAGGGGCCTGGGGCGGACCAAGGTGTCCTGGCGCGCCTGGTCCCGGGTGGCGGGGAGCCTGCTCCGATTTCGGCGGGTGGGTTACCTGGTCGTTTTCGTCACCTCGCGATGCAACCTTCGATGCCCGTTCTGCCTCTTGTCCTTCCAGTCGCCTTCCCGGAGGAGCGAGCTGACCCCGGAAGAGTTCAGGCGGGTGGCCCGCAAGCTCGGACCCCTCGTGCAACTCTCCTTGACGGGAGGGGAACCCTTCCTGCGGCACGACCTTTCGGAAGTGGCCGGAATCCTGCTGCAGCGAACACGGGCACCCTTCGTCAGCGTGTCGACCAACGGCTGGTTCACGGATCGGATCACCACCTTCGTCCGGGAGGTGCTGCCTCGATTCCCGGACTCTTCGTTCCGGCTGGTCGTCTCGATCGATGCCCTGGGGGAGGAGCATGATCGGCTCCGGGGCCGCCCAGGGACCTTCCAGAGGGCTTTGGAGACCAGCCGGGCCCTGCTGGAGTTGCGTCGGAGCCACTTCAACCTGGTCGTGGATGCCAACGCGGTCGTCCATCCCCTGAACCAGGATCGCCTGAAAGAGACCCTGGAAACCCTCCACCGGACCCTCGGCTTCGACAATCTCTCGTTGACATGGGCCCGAGGTGGGATCTCCAACCCGAGCTCCAACCCGGATTCCCCCCAGAGGTATCTGGCCCTCGTCGAGACGCTGAGGCGGCTGCGCGGGCCGCAACGGCGTCGGGCCCTGTCGTCGATGTGGCGGGCCGTGGCCCAGGTGACCCGGGAGGGGGTGGCCCAGGTCCTTGCCGGAGGTGGGCTGCCGGCTCCCTGCGTGGCCGGAAGGAACCTGGTGGTGCTGCGTCAGGATGGGGAGGTCCTGCCTTGCGAGATGCTGGACTGCAGCCTGGGAAACCTCCTCGAGCATGCGGGGGATCTGGGAAGTCTCCTGGCTTCCTCCCGAGCCCGCGCGCTGACCCGCTGGATCCGCCGTTCTGGATGCGCGTGCACCTATGAGTGCGCCATGTCCGCAGGCGTGGTGTGGAATCCCCGGCGCTGGCCCAGGGTCCTCCGGGTCATTCCAGGCCAGGTCGGGGAGGGCGGCCCATGAATCCCACCACTTCCGGCCTCCTCATCAGCGTGATCCTGCCCGCCAGGAACGCCGGCGACACCCTGGAGGCGTGCGTGGAGAGCGTGCTGGCCAGCGATCATCCGCCTCTGGAGGTCCTGGTCGTCGACGACGCTTCGGTGGACGAGACACCCGGGATCGTGGCCCGCCTGACCCGAGAGCATCCAGACCGGGTCTTCGGATTTCGGCTTCCTTCCCCGCGGGGGCCGGCCACTGCGCGCAACCACGGGGCCCGACACGCTCGAGGCGAGGCCTTGTTCTTCCTGGACAGCGACACGGTCCTGCTGCCTGGATCCCTGGGCGTCTTCGCAGAGGCCTTGGGCGGGTGTGATGCGGTCACCGGAACCTACGATGCCGAAGCGCTGAACCCCGGGTGGGTTCCGGCCTACAAGGCGCTCTTCGACCACTACTGCTTCACGCGACGGGGGAAGGTCCCGCTGCGGGTCTTCAGTGCCGCGGTGGCCGGCCTGTGGGCCGAGGTCTTTGGCGAGGTGGGAGGCTTTGACGAGTCGCTCCGCTGGGGGATGGACTATGAGGGCGAAGAGTTCGGTGAGCGCCTGACCCAAAGCCATCTCAACCTGCTTGTACCGGGGGTGGTGGCGCGTCATCGCTTCCCGCGCCTGGGCCGCCTGACCTGCCTGTACTTCCGACGGGCAGCCCAGTGGGCCGAGCTCTTCCTCTGGCGCACCGGCTTTGACACCGGTGCCCACAAGACGCTGGGAACCGCTCTGGCCACCCTCTCGCCTGCATTGGCCTTGCTGGCCCTTCCCCTGGCCCTGTTCTGCCCCGCACTCCGGGGCCTCCCGATCTTCTTCCTGGCGACCTGGCTGGTCGGACACCTCGGCTTCTTCCGCTTCGTGGCCCGGCGACGGCCCGGTCTGTTGGGGGTGGCCTTGGGCCTGAATCTCTATCTGGCACTGGTCCTGAGCGTGGGGGCCGGCGTCGGACTCGGGAAGGCACTGGCCGAGCGCATCCGGCCCGACCCGGGTTCCTGGAAGCGGCGGCCTCAGCGATGAAGGGCCTGGAGCACGGCGTGGGCCACGCGCTCCTGGTCGGGCTGCGAGAGGCTGGGGTAGGAGGGGATTCGCAGGATTTCCCTCTCTGCCCGGCTGGATTCGGGGCAGTCGGCGGCCCAGGCTGCGAACTGAGGCAAACGGGAGCAGTCCAGGTATTCCCTCTCTCGACAGCCGACGCCCCGGGCCCGGCAGAGGCGGGCGCCTCTGGCAGCGTCGGGGAGGCGGACTCCCAGGTAGGAGGCGTTGGAGCGTCCGTGGTGGTCCGGCTCCAGCCAGAGGTCCTCGGCATGCCTGCCCAGGCAGGATCGGATCCCCTCCGCCGCGGCCCGGCGCCGGGCCACGTTGGTCGCCAGGCGGGCCAACTGGCGGCGGAGCATCCCAGCCATGAAGGGGCGGAACGGGGCCCGTCCGGCGGGATCGAAGCGGTACGCGGGATCGTTGTCGGTGGGGTCCAGGGTTCGGGCCAGCCTGGGAAGGCGGTCTTCGCAGAGCCTCAGGAAGGGGTGCAGGGTCAGGCCGTACAGTCCTGGGGTCGAGCCGATCGAGAACATCAGTCGGGCCAGGGGCTCCAGCAGGCTTCCCGGGCCACGGCGGACGGCGAAGTCGGGCACCGCGAACCGGTCGGCATCCGGTCCGGACAGGGCCAGCATGCCGCCCCCCAGCGAGTTCAGGATCTTGTAGACCCCGAAGCTGAAGAGGGCGCCCTCCCCGACCGAGCCGACCTGGCCCCCCTGGTGCAGGGTCCCCGGCGCATGGGCGCAGTCTTCAAAGAGCAGAAGATCGTGATCCCGGCAGAAGGCGCCGATTCGGGTCAGGTCCGCCGGATGGCCGAACATGTGGGTGACCAGGACCATCCGGGAGCGTCTTGAGACGCGGGCAGGCAGGCCGTCGGGGTCCATGGTCAGGGTCTGGGGCTCGATGTCCACGAAGACCGGCACCAGGCCGCGCTGCACCAGGATCTGCACCACCGGATGGAAGTTGTAGGCTGCCAGGAGGACCTCGTCCCCGGGCTTGAGAGGCGCCTGCTCCAGGAACGCCCAGAGGGCGTGGCGGCCGGTGGGGGTGGGGAGCAGACGGGCCTGGCCCAGACGGCCTTGCCAGGCCTCTTGCAGGGTTGCCGTCCGGGGCGCCAGGAGGGCCAGATAGTCCCGCCAGGTCAGCTCCGAGGAGTGCCGGGGCAGGGCGCGCCCTACCACGGCTTGAGTCGAAGCCGCAGGGACAGGTTGGACTGGATGCGGCCCTCCGGGTCCCAGCGGCGCACGATCTGGCGCCATTCCTCGAGATGGACCTGGGTCTTTTCGAGATGCCGGCTCGTCATGCAGATGTCCTTGGTCAGGTTGAATCGGGCCCCCAGGGGAATCAGGCGTTCGGTCAGCTCATCGAGAACCTCGAAGACCCCGGCTCGGGCCGCGAAGAGGGTGGTGAAGGTGAAGCCTTCCTGGGCAAATGAGAGCAGCCCTGCCGGGGGATGGGGGCCGAACCGCTTGACGACGCAGTGGAAGGCCGGGGCCTTCCGGGCCGCCTCCACCAGGATCCGCAAACCTTCCTCGGCTTGTCCGGGGGGCACCAGGAACTGGTATTCCACGAAGCCTCGAGGACCGTAGGCCTTCTGGAACCCCGGGATGGCGTCCAGGGGATGGTGGGCCTCCTGGGGGCGGACCACCTGGTCGAGGTGGGAGTGCAGGCGGTAGATCGCCCGGTTGATCCAGGGGGCGGTCCAGGGATTGAGGAAGGCGATTCGGGGAATCGGAAGGCGCAGGATCCGGCGCGGGGGCCTGGGAGGGCGCGCCGTGGGGCGGCTGAAGTGGAGGACACCGCGGACCCTGCGTCCCGCCAGATCGAGCCAGGCCATCTGCAGCTCGGCTGGCTCCTCGTCGAAGAGCCGGAGGGTCCCGGTCATGGCGTCTGGAATCGGCCGGGTCTGAAGGTGGAGGGCCTGGGCGGGGAGGGGGACCAGTTGCAGGCGGACCTTGCGGATGAATCCGGTCAGGCCCATCCCTCCCAGGGTGGCCCGGAAGAGGTCGCGGTTCTCGTCCGCCGAGCACCAGACCTCGCGACCCGAGGCCGTCAGGACCTGCATGGCCTGCACATGGTTGCCATAGGACCCCTGGGCGGGGTGGTTCTTGCCGTGGATGTCGCCGGCGGATGCACCTCCCACCGTGACGTGCCCAGTCCCCCCGGGAACGGGGAGGGTCCAGGCATGCAGATCGGGTCTCTCCAGGAGCTCGAAGAGGTCCCGGTTGGTCACGCCGGCTTCGCAAAGCACGCGGCCCTGGTCCGAGTCCACCTCGAGGATCCGGTCCATCCCCTCGCTGGAGAAGGTCAGGCCCTTGCTGACGTAGGCGCAGTCGCTGAAGCTGTTCCCTCCACCTCGGGGGATCCACAAGGTGGCGGACTCGGCTGCGGAGGCTGGAAGAGTCGAGTCGGCGAGGGAGGCCACCCGAGTCCGCGCCGGGCAACGGCCAGACCAGCCCGCGACCGGCCGTTCCGGGATCATGGAAAGCGGGATCGGCGTCACGGGAAGGCGTTCTCTGCCTGGGAAGGGGTTCCTGTTCCCGTTGCAGAGGCGGGCGGATGGTCCCTCTTCAAAGGCGGCAGGAGCGGGGCGTGGGACGGCAGGATTCGCTGAAGGTGGGCCTCCTGCCAGAGCGGGGCCGGCAGGCTTCTCCTCGGGCCCAGGTGAGGGGAGGGTCGCGGCAGCTTCGGGTGGGTTCCCTCGTGCCCCAGGTCCAGCAACCAGGATTCTGGAGCCTTCTCGAAGGGGTCTGCGCACAACTTGTGCAGGCCTCGAAGATCGGTTCCGGGGAGGCGGCAGGCCAGGATCCTCAAGACCGAGGTCCAGGCCGACAAGCTCTCGGCCCGGTCGGGCCCGGGCGCCGCTCGCAGGACCAGGGGGAAGCCCTGGACCAGGGTCAGGACCTGGAGGGTGTGCTCGAGGTTCGGGTGGGTCGGGGCCAACACCCAGACCAGTTGGGGGGTCTTCCCGCCGGTCTCAGCCACGACCCGACCCAGGGCGTCGGCCATCGGACGGAGCGTCTCGGGATGGGCCGCGCGGACTCCATCCTCGTGTCCGGGGGCGACGGGAACCGTGTTGCCTGCCAGCCAGTTCAGGGCGTTCCAGAGCGCCAGGCTCAACAGGAATCCGGCCGCCAGGGCCCGGATTCTTCGCGGCGTCTGCAGGCATCCGACCACCGCCAGGATCTCCAGGGGAAGGGAGGGGAGGACGTAGCGGTAGTCGATGAGGACCATGAACTGCCGCACGGCCACTCCCGTCAGGATCGGGAGGCCGATCAGGACGAAGCCCCCTCTCGGTCCGGCGGCAGCCAGCCAGCCCAGGGCGGCGCCGACCAGCAGGGCCGCCGGGAGGCCCCAGGCCACTCCCAGGAGGAACGGTTGGGGAAGGAAGGACTCGACGTAGTCCAGGTGTCCCGGGCTGTTGGTGGTTCGAATGTGGGAAGCGGCGGATTCCACGGCGTCCGATGCGTGGATCAGGAAGTAGGGGGCGACCAGGAGGGTGGCCAGCAGGAGACCCAGGATCAGGTTCTGGACCGGACCCGACGAGATGCGGCGGACCGTCAGCCGGGCCAGCAGGGCCAGAGCGCCGCCAAGGCCCGCCAGCAGGGGGAGGAGGGAGGGCCAGGACACGAACTCCAGCGGGAACGTCCGACGGGGTGGAAAGCTGGTCGCCATCAAGCCGCTCAACACCAGGGTCCCGGCCAGCAGTCCCAGGATGAGTCGAGCAGACTGGCGTTGCTCGCGAGGTCCCGTCCGAAGGATCCGGGCCCCCAGGAAGAGCAAGGTGGGCGCCAGGAAGAAGCCGGCGGACCACTTGGTCAGGAGGAATCCGGCACTGGCGACGCCCGCCACCAGAGCCGAGCTGCGCCGTTCCAGGCCGGGATCGCGGGCCAGGGCCACCAGCGTCACCATCAGCATCGCGGTGGCCGGCAACTCCAGGAGGAAGTCGGGCACATAGACGACCATGATCGGTTCGAAAGCCACCAGCATGGCGGCCAGCAGGCCCACCCGGCGCCCCCGCCCGCCAGGCCGGCCCGTCGGGGAGTCTTCGAAGAGGATTCGCCCCAGCACGAAGGTCGCTCCGACCGCCAGGAAGACCCAGACGAACTGGAGGACGACCAGCCCCTGCAGACCGACTCCGCCCATCAGGGCGCCCAGCAGACCCGGAACCAGGTAGGCCAGAGGCGGGTAGCTCTGGGTATTGGTGAAGCCCAGGATGGCCTGGAGGACCGCGATCGGCTCGCCCGCATGCAGGAAGAGCTCCTGGAAGGCCAGGATGCTCAGCACATGGAAGGCCCCATCCCCTTCGGGGCTCACCATCCAGCGCTGGGCCCAGGTCGCGGCCGGGAAGGCCAGCGCCATCAGGATGAAGGCGACCAGGAGTGCATCGCCCCAGACCTCACCCGATCTGCGGAAGGGGTCGGCCTTGGGCGAGGGGTTCACGCCTCCAGGTGCCTGCGGGCCCGACCCAGGGCCATCAGCGGGAAGTAGTGGCGGTACATGGCGTAGTTCAGCATGAAGCCCCGGCCCAGCTCCTTGCCCTGGTCCAGCGTCTTCCCGGCCGTCAGGTCGGCTCGGGCGCCCAGCCCGTAGCCGGGGAAGCCCGTTCCGGTGTACTCGGGCTGGTCCCAGGTCCCATCGGGGCGCTGGGTTCCAAGCAGGTAGTCCAATCCGCGGGCCATGGCTTCATCGCGCTCGTGGTCCCCGATTGCCAGGAGCGCCAGCAGGGCCCAGCCGGTCTGGCTGGAGGTGCTGGGTCCCACGCCGCGCAGCGAAGGATCCATGTAGGAGGAGCAGGTCTCGCCCCAGCCACCATCCGGGTTCTGCTTGGAGACAAGCCAGTCGGCTGCCTTCTGGATGTAGTCGGCCTGCATGTTCTCGCCCACCGCCTTCAGGGCGGGCAGGACGGCTCCGGTGCCGTAGACGTGGTTGACGCCCCAGCGGCCGAACCAACTGCCGTCGGCCTCCTGTTCGGCGCGCAGATAGTCCACCGCCCGGGCCACCACCGGATCCGCCATGTCCCGGCCCAGGTGGCCCAAGGCTTCGATCACATGGGCCGTCACGTCGGCCGACGGCGGATCCAGGGACTCGCCGAAGTCGCTGAAGGGAATCTGGCCGACCAGGGCGCTGTCGTTGTTCACGTCAAAGGCCGCCCAGGCTCCATTGCGGCAGCGCATCCCCAGAAGCCAGAGGGTGGCCCGCTCCAAGGCCCGGTCCACGCGGGCCGGGTCTGCGCTGGAGGCGCGCAGGCGCGCCAGGGCCATCACCGCCACGGCGGTGTCGTCGACGTCGGGATAGGTGTCGTTCTCATATTCGAAGGCCCAGCCGCCGGAAGGGACGCCTCGGACCTTGACCTGCCAGTCCCCGGGGGCGTCGATCTGCTGGTCCAGCAGATAGTCCAAGGCCTTCTGGACCGAGGGGTTCTGGCAATCCAGTCCGCAATCGGTCATGGCCACCAGGCTCAGCATGGTGTCCCAGACCGGTGAGGTGCAGCACTGCAGGTAGGTCCCCTTCTCGGTGGGGTGGGCCCAGGGCTCGTTGAAGGCCTCCAGGCCGGCCTTCATGACCGGGTGGTCCAGGGGGAACCCCTGGCAGTTCAAGCCGATCAAGGCGTAGATCCAGGGGGGCTGGATGCCGGCCCAGCATCCGTCCGCCTCCTGTCGGCGAACCATCCACTCGACGCACAGCTTCGTGGCCAGGTCGCGCCCAGGCTGGAGCGGGGAACGGTGATAGAGGTTCAGCAGACGGTCTCCCAGGAAGAAGAACCATCCCAGTGGCGTCTTGGGTCGGGGCAGCGAGAAGTCCTGGGCCTTCCGACCGTGGGGGAAGAGCTCGTCCAGGCGCCGGTCCGCGGGAAGGGGGCGGACGGGGCGTCTGGCCGAGACCAGGCACAAGGCCACGATGGTGGCCCGGCCCCAACTGGCAAAGTCGTACAGGTTCAAGGGGGCCCAGGAGGGCAGGAAGACCAGCTCGGGCGGCAGGTTGGGCGTGGCGTCCCACGGCCACTCGCCGAGCAGGGCCAGCCACATCCTGGTAAAGACGCGCACCTTGCCCAGGGCGCGCCGCTCCAGGATCCACTCGCGGGCCCTCAGGAGGGGTTCGCTGTCCTTGTCCAGACCCGCCGCCCGCAGGGCCGCGTAGCATTCGACCGTGGCGCTCACGTCGCCGGCCGGGGCCCCGTGGAAGACCTCCCAGGACCCGTCGGGGCGCTGTTCGGAGAGGATCGAGCGGACCACCTCGGGATACTTGGGATCGTCGGAGATCCCCAGGAAGTGCATGGCCAGGATCCACTCGGCTTCGATGGCCGAATTCGTCTTCAGGAAGCCTGCCCAGTAGCCTTTGGGAGTCTGGGTCTTCTCCAGCCAGCGGAGGGCCTTCTCGACTCCTTGGTCCAACAATTCGCTGGGGTTGGCCTTGTGAAGCATCCCGTCACCTCGCACGCCCTCCGAAGCGCCTCAAGCCGCGGTCTCGGAGGGAGAGAATTCCGATCGGAACATGCCCGAATTCCGGGCAGGCGTCAAGGAACGCTCAATCCGTCGCCCTCATGGGGAGGCGGGACGTGCCGGGCTCAGGGAGATGGGACGACCTGAAGCTGGTTGTCCACCTTGGTGACGCCCCGGACCTTGAGGGCCAGCTCCTCGGCCTTCCGACGGGCGCTCTCCGTGGGGACGCTCCCCGTGAGGGTGATCACCGAGCCGCTGGCCGACACGCCGATTCCGGCCCGGGCCAGGGCCTCATCGCTTTTGAGGTGGGTCTCGACGGCCAGGACGCGCGTCCGGTCCAGGGGGGCGATGGACGAAGGCGGAGGAGACGACGGAGCGGCGCAGGACAGGGTCAGCAGGGCCCACAGGGCCAGAAAGACCAGATGTCTCATGGGTCGGGATTCCACCCTGTCAAGGGCATTCCTGGAACGTCGAGTCTACCAGAGCGTGCAGAAGATCCATTCCACCGCCACCGCCTGCGCGACCAGGGCGAGTCCTATGACGCGGGCCAGACCGCGACCCTCCAGGCGGGCCAGAAGTCCGGAACCAGCCAGTGCCAGGAACGGCGTGAAGGGGAGCCAGACGCGTTCGACCTCTCCCCGAAGAAACGGAGCCGTCGCCAGAAGTCCCACCAGCACGGCTGGCAGAAGGCCGCGCACCCAGCCCGGGCGTCGGGTGCCGATCCCCATCATGAGCAAGGCGCTCAGGGCGACCCCAGAACTGATCGCGAAGACCGGGAAGTTGACCAGCGACATGGCGTGGGGTCGACCGATGAGACCCATCAGGTGGAGACTGTTCTGGCCCGCTGCATGCAAACACGCCAGGATGTTGAAGCCGCTGTAGAACCACAAGGCGAGGTATATCAGGGAGGCGCCGAAGATTGCGGAGGCGGCCGCCAGGAGGACGGACCGGGCTCGGCGGTCCTGGGCCTGGTTCCAGGCCAGGACCGCCATGACCGGCCAGAGGGCCACCAGCGCGAGGGTCAGCAGCGAAGAAATCCCGTAGAAGAGGCCCCACAGCAGCCAGGGGCCCACTCCGCCACGTCGGGCGGCGGTCAGACAGGCCAGGGCGACGGCGATCCCGGCCACGGTGCGAGGCATGTCCAGGGTGGTCAGGTCGAAGATGGCGACGGAGGGGATCGCCAACCACCAGGCGGCCGTCAGGCAAGGGCTGGCTTGTGGCGTCAGCTCGCGAGCCAGTCGACCCAGAAGGAGGGCTCCCAGCGCAGTCAGGGCGAGCAGGCTGAGGGCCATCGCCCTGACCGAGCCCGTCAACCGATGCAGGCCGTGCATGAAGAGGACCGAGCCTGGGGGATGGGAGCGGGCATGGAGCGGCATCTGGTCGGTCACCTGCCGGGCCACGTAGCTCGAAAGGTAGGCTTGCAGCCCCATCTCTTGAAGCGCTGAGGAATCGGCCAGGTATTCCTGGCTGCTGGCCAAGGGGAGGGCCATCCCAGTCAGGCCCTCCGGGTCTGCGGCAGCCAGGCTCAGGTGCATGCCTGCGCCCAGGAGAGCGATTCCCACGAGGCGCAGGCCCTGGCGGCCCCGAGACGTGGCCACGAGGATCATGGCCACGCCGCAACCCGCCGCCAGAAGGAGCCAATGGCTCCAGAATGGCATGGGATAGGCATAGAACCCGCCGGTCAGCCAGTGCTCCCATTGTCGGGGAGCCTGTTGGGCCGTCGGCAGCACCTGGAAGCCCAGGAACATCTGGACTGCCAGGACGGCACCCAGCACGACACAGCCGCTCGCCCAGCGAAGCCAGGGCTTTCGGGGGGCTGAGGGGGATTCTTCAGGCGGGCCAGGGGAGCCGTGGGGTGCGCTCATGGAGCTTCCTCTTCCCTTTTTCGGCGCGATCCTCCCGGCGGAGGACGGACCGGTCTTCGTCTGCCATCGGGCCGCCTCTCGGCGGATGCTTGGGATTGTGGCGCGTGGTCTGCGCTTCTCGACAGGGGTTGGCGCCTGGGAAAGGAATGGGGCCAGACTCTCGCTCGGAGGCCACGATGTCCAGCTCGGACGGTTCCTCGCTGCCGCCGGCCTCGCCCGGCTCCAGACCCCCACGCCGCCATCCCCGGAATCTGTTGAACGATCTCACCGGAAGGGATTGGCTGCGCTTCACCCGCTCGTGGTTCGTGCACAACCCCCCGCGCCGAAGTGCTTCGCAGGTGCGCCACCCGGCCAAGTACCCCGAGGGCATGGTGACCGAATTCATCGAGTTCTTCACCCGGGCTGGGGAGGTGGTCCTGGACCCCTTCATGGGTGTGGGTTCAACCATCCTGGCAGCGGAGCAGACCGGGCGTCAGGGCATCGGGCTGGAGCTCAACCCGGAGTATTTCGCCCTGGCCAGGCAGCATCTGGGCATCCTGGCAGACCAGCACATCCTGCTGAACGAGGATTCGGGCCGGATCGCGGAAGTGTGGCAGGAGCGGGGGCTTCCGATGGTGGACCTGGTGATGACATCGCCCCCCTACTGGAACATGCTGGGGCAGAGTCGGGGCAACGTCTTGTCTGCCCACAAGCAACGCCAGGCACGGGGCCTGGATACGGTCTACTCTGAAGCCGACCCCCGCGATCTGGGGAACATCCAGGGATACGGGGACTTCGTGGCCGCCCTGGCGGCGCTCTTTCGAGAGGCCTCGAAGGTCTTGCGGCCGGGGCGCTATCTCGTGGCCGTGGTGCAGAACCTGCGGAACCCCGAAGGTCGGATGGTGCCCCTGGCCTGGGATCTGACCCGGGCCCTGGAGGAATTCCTGGTCTTCAAGGGCGAGCGGATCTGGTGCCAGGAGAACAAGAAGCTGGGCATCTGGGGATACCCCAGCGAGTTCGTCCTGAACGTGCACCACCATTACTGTCTGATCTTCCGCAAGCCCGCCTGAGTCCTGCCCGGTCCCTCCCCGCTCGAAGGAGGGGAGGGACCGGATCCCCAATCAGGCGGAGGTCGGCTCCGTGCTGGGGGAAGCCTGGGGCTGGGTGATCTGCCTGGCCAGTTCCTCGATGGCGTGGCTGATCCAGGGCATCAGGCCGGTCGTGAAGGCGGGCGTCTCCTCGAGGAAGACGTCCTCCACCAGCAGACGCCGCAAGAACGTGTCCATCACGTACTGGGTGTCCACCAGAACCGTCAGGAAGCCGGGCAGGTCCACCTCGGGATCGCGGGTCTTGAGCAGACGAAGGGCGCGGGCGAAACGAACGCAGCCGTGGTAGGTGTCGGCCAGGCGCTTGGAGAGTTCCTCGACCACCTTGTCCGAAAGCCGGGCTTCGCGGAGCTTGACCTTCAGGCTCTGGCGCAGGGCGTCCCGCTCGGCGGCGAACTCGTCCTCCTCCTCGGCACGGTCGTGCTCGTGCTCGTGCTCGTGCTCGTGGACCTCCTCTTCCTCGGAGGTCGGGGTCATCGATTCCTCGTACACCAGGTCGAGGTACTGCATCATCCCTTCGACGGGTTCAGCGGCGTGTCGGATCATCCGGGCCATCGTGCGCGCAGTCTCGCGCAGGTACAGGACGGCCGAGAAGATGTGTCCGGGATCGGCCGGGGCGTCCAGCAGCTTCTCGGTGAAGTCCATGAAGTCGTGGGTCAGGATGAAGAACCTGCCCATGTAGAAGGTGGGCTGGACCACGGCGACTTCGGAAACGCCGGTGGCCGTGATCAGTTCAAACAACTCGTAGCTGATGTCGCCGGCCGTGGTGCGCTCCCGCACCTGGGTCCGGAGTTCTTCCCAGAAGGTCATGAGGTGTCTCCTCTGCTTGGACTGTGTGTGGGCTTCGATCCCGATGGGGCAAGGTTCCTTCAGGATGGGCGCCCCGGACCCAGTTCCTGAAGCAGTTTCTCGCGCAAGGTCTCGCCCCGGAGCTCCAGGGGCACCAGGCCCCGCACCTGGGAGGCCAGTTTGGGACGGCGCATCTCCGACTCCAACCACGAGGCGAAGTCCCCTCGTCCCAGGTGGTATTCCAGCGAGGCCGACTCCACGTAGTGCAGGATGTCCAGGAACTCCCTCAGGCTTCGGGCCTGGACACCCAGGTAGCGGCCCGGGGTCCAGAAATGGAAGGCCCGTTCCTCGGGGAGGGACTCGGACTCGGGCAAGGGCTCGTGGTTCATCTTGCGGCTTGGGCGCAGGAAATCCTCGTCGGCCTCTTCCAGCATCTTCAACGTGCGGCGGCATTCCAGCAGGATCTCCTGGGCCTTCTCGTCGGTCTCGGCCTCAACCCAGATATTGAGTCGTGCCCGGGTCGGGTGGGGGATGACCAGGACCGAGCCGTGGTCCAGGTTGACGCGGACCCCATCGACCATCTCCGGGTTCCGGTCCCGGTAGTGCTCGACCAGGAGGCGCATCACCTTGGCCTTGGCGGGCCAGGAGCAATCCACGGTCTCGTGCAGCATGTGATGGGGAGGGATGCGGCGGGCCAGCTCCGAGAGCGGCTTCTTCTCGATGGCCATCATCTCCAGGAGCCGTGCGAAGGCGAAGAGGGCGTCGAAGCCCGGCGAGAAGCTGGGGAAGATGAAGCCGCCGCGAGGGGTGCCGGCCAGGGCGATCTTCCCTTGCCCCATGGTGGCCGTGTGCATCAGCGAGCGGGAGTCGGTCCGCGTGCGGATGACCCTGCCCCCGTGTTGGGCCGCCAGCTCATCGAGGATCTGCGGAGCCGTGATGGGGGCCGCAACCAGGGCTCCGGTGCCCTGCCGACAGACCATCAGGGCCATCATGCACAACAGCGCGTTTCCCTCCAGGATATTGCCCTGCTCGTCGACCACGCTGAGGCGCTCGGCGTCCAGGTCCATCATGACGCCCAGGTCGGCCTTCAGCGTGCGGACGATGTCGGACAACTGCTCGAGGGCGGATTGGTGTGATTCCTGGACCTGATGGGCCTTGACCGGGTCCATGTAGGCGTTCAGGCTGATGGCTTCGGTTCCCAACTTGCCCAGGATCGACGGAAGGACCAGGGAGGCGTTCCCATACGAATAGTCGATGACGGCCTTGAATCCGGCCTGGCGGACCAGGTCGGTGTCCACATGGGCGGTGAATCCCTCCAGATACTGTTCCAGGGTTCGGGCCGAAAAGTCGATGGTGCCCACCTCGTCCAGATCCGTGCGCCGGAAGTCCTGTCGGACAAAGAGGTTCTCGATCTTGCGCTCCATCGACTTTTCGATGTTGATGCCTCGCGAGTCGAAGAACTGGACCTGGAGGATCCTGGCATCGTCGCGATGGATCCGGGTGTGGATTCCCCCGGCGGGCTTGTCGTTGCGGATGGCGTAGCGGCTGATAGGGGCCGGGGTCAATTGCAGGTCGACCACCTTGACTCCCACCGAGCACAACCCGCAGATCAGGGCACGGTTGGTCAGGCGGGTCGAGGGGTGCGCATCCCGCGAGGTGGTCACCACCGAGCCCTTCTCCAGGAAGGAACCATAGGCGGCTCCCAGTTTCATGGCAAACTCGGGGGTGATCTCGATGTTGCCCAACCCGGTGACGCCGTCCTGGCCGAAGAGGGCCCCCGGGGCCAGAAGCCCCCAGATCAGGCTCATTGAGACCGTGGCGCCGTCTTCGACGTTCTTGTCGGGCCAGACCTTGACCTGGGGGAAGATCAGGGCCCCCCGACCGACGAAGACGTTTTCGCCCAGGACGACTCCGTCCGAGAGGGTCACGTTGGACTTGATGGTGCACTGGCGGCTGACGATCGAGCCTGAACTGCGGGATTTGCGCCCCAGATAGACGTTGTTCCAGAGGATGTCCCGGTGCAGCGAGGTCTCCTCCTCCAGGATGCAGTTGTCTCCGATGCAGGTGAACTGGCCGACGTTTGCCCCCGCTCGGATCCGGCAGTTGCGTCCGATCACGACCGGGGATTCGATGCGTGCGCTCGGGTCGATCTCGCTGCCCGACCCGAGCCACACTCCGCGCGCGCGCTCTTCTCCCGGCATCTCGTGCAGGACCCGACCGGCGAACATGTCCTGGTGGGCCTTGCGATAGTGATCCAGGTCTCCGATGTCGCACCAGTACCCCTGGGCGACGTATCCGAAGAGGGCCCGGTCTTCCTTCAGGAGCCTGGGGAACAGGTCCCCCGAGAAGTCGTAGAAGTGGTCCGGCTCCATCATCTCCAGGATCTTGGGCTCCAGGACGTAGATCCCGGTGTTGACCTGGTCGGAGAAGACCTCGCCCCACGATGGCTTCTCGAGAAAACGGACGATTCTGTGATTCTGGTCGGTGATGACGACCCCATACTCCAGGGGCGACTCGACGCGGGTCAGGGTGACGGTGGCCAGCGACGAGGATTCCCGGTGGAATGCCAGCAATCGGCCCAAGTCGAAGTCCGTCAGGGCGTCCCCGCTGACGACCAGGAACGTGTCGTCCAGGTACTCCTCAACCTTCTTGACGCTTCCGGCGGTGCCCAGAGGTTCATCTTCGACCGAGTAGATGATGTGCAGACCGAAGTCCGATCCGTCGCCGAAATAGGAAACGACCTCTTCCGCCAGGTAGTGGAGGGTGACGATGACGGTGTCCACTCCATGACGCTTGAGCAGTTCCAGGACGTATTCCATCACCGGCCGATTGCAGATGGGAACCATCGGCTTGGGCCGGTTCACTGTCAGAGGGCGCAGCCGGGTCCCTTCCCCGCCTGCCATCACGATGGCTTTCAAGCTCTTGACCTCTGGGTTCTTATTTCCCCGTCGAAAGGGCGCACCCGATCCTGCGGGAGGAGGATGTTCCATCAAGGAGAAGTCAGTGCGGATCCTTCGCGATCGGTCCCGGAAGACCTCGGACCTCAGGTTCGAGACTCCAGGGGCGGGTCCATCCTGGTCGAATGGCGGAGCCTCATTGATGTTGAAGATCCTGCAGAAGCGTCTGGTCGTCTCGTTGGACGAAGAGGAAGCCTCAAAGGTCCAGCAGAGCCTCCAGGCACGGTATGAGTCCTTGCTGCACCGGGTTCGGTTGGAGTACCTCCAGAGGCTGGGACTCGATGCAGAAGCCTATGCCTTGACCCTTCCCAGGACGAACTCTGCCATGAATCTGGGCGAGGTCTTCTTGCCCGAGCCTGGCGTCATCCTGTATCTCAAGGCCCTGCCTGAGGACGGGATTTTGGAGGCGGGCGCGATCTGTCGCGAGGCCAATGGCAGTTTTGTCGGGTTCTTCGAGGATGTCCGGAATGCGGTGATGGAGGCTCACGGTCCCGTCGAAGACTGGGTTGGCATGGAAACCGAGTGCGCCCTGGTGGTCGAGGAGGCCAGGCCAGCCTCGACCAGCGTGCCTCCGAATCAGCTCCAAGCGGCGAGGGTCTTGCTGGATGACCAATCTCGGATCCTGTTGGAGCGCATCCAGGAGGCGGGGTCGATCTTCTTCAACAAGATCGAGACCGACAACCGTCAGGACACCGAGCAGCGCATCCGCACCTTCGAGAAGTTGGAGCTGGTTGCCAAGGACTTCGCCGTCCTGTGCCGCCGGACCGGCCAGCAGATCCTGCGGGTGGCGGATCGGGCAACGATCGACGAGTCCTCGCAGAAGGCCTTCAAGTGCTTCATCTGCGGGAACCCCATCTCGCAGGAGGTGGTGGAGGAGATCCTGACCTGCACCGAGGTGTGTGGGGAGCTCCTGCGCGATCAGAAGTGGCTGCTGGTGCTGGTCCAGGGGATTCTCGGCAACATCGGGGTCCCGACGGAGACCCTGCAGGTCTACCAGGCCCCCGAGGGACCGGTCCAGGTCTTCCTCTCCTTCAATGGGCAGCGCTACCTGTTCGTTCTGGCGACGGGTCGGCTCAACCTGGACCAGGCTTACCTGATCGGAGCCCATCTGGCAGCCTACGAGTTGGATCACGCGCTCGTGATCTCGACCGAGAAGGTCTCGACCTTGATGCGCCACCACCTGGTGCAGGCCAACCCCGACACCTGCTTCCACTTCATCGATGCGTTGGAGGATCTGGACGACCGCCTGCGTCAGACCTTGCTGCAGCAGCAACGAGAGTTTCTCAACGAGATCCTGGGCCCCCTTTCTCAGTTGACTCCGGTTCGGGTCGCAGACCTGGTCCTCCGGCGGATGGCCCCGGAGGAAGAACCGGTCGAGACCGCGCCCGAGCCGGTCGCAGGCAAGCGCCGCAAAGGACGCGGCAAGAAGGGCGACGAGCCCTTCTTGAAGGCCCAGGACGAGGCGGCCGGGAAGGCGCACGACGAGGCGGCCGGGAAGGCTTCCGAGAAGGCGCACGACGAGGCGGCCGGGAAGGCGCACGACGAGGCGGCCGGGAAGGCTTCCGAGAAGGCGCACGACGAGGCGGCCGGGAAGGCTTCCGAGAAGGCGCACGACGAGGCGGCCGGGAAGGCTTCCGAGAAGGCGCACGACAAGGCGGCTGGGAAGGCTTCCGGGAAGTCGCAGGACGATACCCCGGAGCCCGCCGCCGCAGGCTGACCCCCGGGCAACCCGCGAAGGCCCGTTCTGGTTCCCACCCAAACCAGGACGGGCTTTTCCTATTCATCCCTGGAGAATCATCCGGGAACGGTGTCATGGAGCCGTTCTCGTCGTTCTCTGGTTGTTGGGCAGATCTCTCCGAGAAATCTTGTCCGGGTCTTGAGTGAATCCAGGATTGCTTGAATTCTTCTACGTTGCGCGTCGGGGATGTGGGATGTTATAATAGGATGCCCCTGGGCCTGACAGGTGGATTCAATGCTCTTCAAATCAGGCGTTCCATCCTCTGTTGGAAAGGATTTTTCTGTTGCAGAACGATTCAATGTTGACGCCTGGCGCGTCATTCTCCCCGGTTCAGGAATTCCATCCCACCAACGTGCAGGAGGCCCCCGGAATCGCCTCCACAAAACCGCACTCGTCTGTGCGATACTACTCCCGGGCCAATTTCGAGACCCTTCCCCAGATCCAGAGACTGGATTCCGAGCACCGGTTCTCGATCAAGGTCGTCGCCAGCGTCCTTCCCTTCAAGGTCAACAACTACGTGGTCGACCATCTGATCGACTGGGACCGCGTCCCGGATGACCCGATGTTCCGGCTCACCTTTCCCCATCGGGACATGCTGCGCGCCGAGGAGTTCGAGGCTGTCGCCCGCCTGGTCCGGGCCGGGGGCGACCCGAAGGACATCAGCCGCCTGGCCGAGGAGATCCGGATGAGGATGAATCCCCACCCGGCGGGACAGATGACCCGGAACGTTCCGGAACTGGACGGACGCAAGCTGCAGGGAATGCAGCATAAGTACCGCGAGACCGTGCTCTTCTTCCCCTCCCAGGGCCAGACGTGCAACGCCTACTGCACCTTCTGCTTCCGCTGGCCGCAGTTCGTCCACCTTCAGGGCTTGAGGTTCCAGTCGCGCGAGATCGACAACCTGGTCGAATACCTGCGGCGTCACACGGAAGTGACCGACGTGCTCTTCACCGGGGGCGACCCGATGACCATGCCGACGCGCCTGGTTCGCCACTATATCGAACCTCTGATGGGCCCGGGCCTGGAGCACGTGCAGAACATCCGGATCGGGACCAAGACCCTGACCTTCTGGCCTGATCGATACGTGGCCGATCCCGATGCGGAGGATCTGCTGCGCCTCTTCGAACAGGTGGTCGAGGGAGGCCGGCATCTGGCCCTGATGGCCCACTTCAACCATCCCAAGGCTCTTTCGACCGACCTCGCCCGTCAGGCCATCCGCAGGGTGAGGTCCACGGGAGCGGAGATTCGCTGCCAATCCCCCCTGGTCCGCCACGTCAACGACGACCCGGAGATCTGGGCTGAACTCTGGAAGACCCAGGTTCGCCTGGGGTGCATTCCCTACTACATGTTCGTGGCGCGGGACACCGGTCCCCGACACTATTTCGAGATCTCGCTGGAACGCGCCTACAGGATATTCCGGGAGGCCTATAGCCGGCTCTCAGGCCTGTGTCGGACGGTCCGGGGGCCCTCGATGTCGGCCAGCCCCGGCAAGGTCGCCATCGACGGGATCGTCGAGGTGGCAGGCGAGAAGGTCTTCGTACTGCACTTCATCCAGGCTCGGAATCCCGACTGGGTGAACCGCCCCTTCTTTGCCCGCTTCGATTCATCGGCCTGCTGGCTGGACGACCTGAAGCCGGCCTTCGGCCAGGAGCGCTTCTTCTTCGAGGATTGAAGAAGAGAAGGGCGGGAGGAGCGCCCGGAAGAGGGTCAGCGCACCCAGTAGGGTGGGTAGTAATAGCCGCCTCCGTACCACACGCCGCCATTCATCCAGGTCTCGGTGCCAGGGTAGTGCTGTTCGATGAGCTGCTGCTCTTGGGAGTTGAGCTGCGGCCAGGACGTGTAGGCGCGCTTCAAAGCGTCCTGGGTGGCCATCAGGTCGCCATCGGCGACGGCCTTGCCGTAGTCCTGGCAAGCTTTCTCCATGCCTCGGAAGAGTTCACTGGCTTCCGCCGGGGGCGGGGTGGGGACGCCGGTTCGGGCCTGGGTGGCTGCCTGCCAGCCTCGGACGCGGAGATTGGCCGCCTCCTGTTCGACCAGGGTGACGATCTGCAGGGCCAGGTCCTCGACATTCTGGGTTACCAGGTCGTTGGTCGCTTGTTGCAGATCACCGGCCGAGGCGTTCTCGGGAAGCGGCAGGGAATGCAGGGAGGCGACCGGGGCATCGAGCACCACGGCGTCTTGAACCGAGTCGTAGGTCCAGAACCTGGAGGTGGCGGACATGGCCAGGTGGTCGGATTCCTTCCCCATGGTGGCGTCCATCTTCAGCGAAATCCAGACACAGAAGCGCCGATTCGCCTGGTTGCAGAGAGCTTCTGCCAAGGCCGGGGAGGGCGGCAGTTGGGAGGGCATCCCTTTCAGGCCTTGCAAGGCCTCCGCCGACAGTCGGAGGACGTTGCCCGATTTGCCGGCCTTCTTGAGGACTGCCTGGAGCTGGTCGGTGAACGCGGTGGCCGAGACCGGCTGGTAGGAGCCTTGCAGTTGGACGGGCAGCAGGACGGCCCCAGACGGGGCGGTCTGGGCTTGGCCTGGAAGCGATGCCAGGGCCAGGAGCGCAGCCAGGAGCACGAGGATGGGGAGCTTCTTCATGGCAGAATCCTCCAAAGTTGACCCTGAAGGATTCCAGGCTGCGGATCCGCCTCCTACCCAGGCGGAAAAGCCGACAGGGCGCCGGTGAGGGCGCCCTGTCGGGATCATCAGGCCGGAGATCAGGTCGTGCTGGTTGGGGTCGGGGTCGGGGTCGGCGCCGGAGCAGGTGCCGTTCGCCGGCGGGTTCCCGCAGGCTTACGGCGCTTGCGAAGACCCTGCTTGAGCAGGGATTCGCGGATTCGCTTCGAGGCACGGAAGCGCACCGTGCGGTAGGCTGGCACCTCGATGGATTCTCCGGTCTTGGGGTGGCGGATGGTCTGTGGGGGGCGGGGGACCGTGGCGAAGGTCCCCAGGCCGCGCAACTCGACGCGGCCGGATTCGATAATCTCTTCGGCCACAAGCTGGACGAAGCGGCGTACGAAGCGGCGCCCTGTGCGTCCCGAGAGGCCCAGTTCTGCAGCGATGCGATCGGCGAATTCTTTCTGTGTTCCTGGCATCCGTGTCACGTCCTTGTCCTTCGAGATTTTTCGGGCCGACGGGTGATTGTCGGCCCGCAGACTCGGTCAGAAGTGCCCAGAAGCCGGCTGCCCACCTTCCAAGGTGCCGTCCGAGACTCTCGATGCCCAGCCCACCGCACCACGCTGTCGGGGTTCGCCCGCAGCGGTCCTCCAGGAAAGGGCTGCTCCTTGTCTGCAAGTGATTTCTCCTGGTTCAGAGGTCTTCAAACCTCGGGTTGGCCCAGGAGTTTTGTGGAATCCCCCGGATCGGCCCGCAGGCTTGGGAGAGACCGGGGCGCCTATTCGCGATGCGGGGCCCATGGCCTGCCGCATCGAGCCTGCGAGGGCGACAAGACTTTTCCCCGTCGGTCGCGAATCAACCCCAGACGGACTCCGCCCCTGGGGGCGGGCTACCCTCGCCGCCCCTGGGGGCGGGCTACCCTCCCCGCCCCTGGGGGCGGGCTACCCTCGCCGCCCCTGGGGGCGGGCTACCCTCCCCGCCCCTGGGGGCGGGCTACCCTCCCCGCCCCTGGGGGCGGGCTACCCTCCCCGCCCCTGGGGGCGGGCTAAACAGTATAGGAGCGCCCCGGCGTGCTCGATCCGCTCTTCACACTCAGTTCCCAGAACCAGAGGCTGACGGAGAATACCCAGCGCTCCAGCGATGCCGTGCGAACCCAGGCCCTCAAGGAGGGCAAGGAGAAGGGGCGTCGGGGAAACCTGGATTCGACCGAGATCTCTTCGGACCTCAACCAGATGGGTGAGGACCTCCTGGGTTCGATGGACCCCGACCTTTTCGGTCGGAGTGGAAGATCGTCCCTCTTCAAGAGGCTGTGGGAAGAGACGGTGGAACAGGAGGCCGAGGAGGAGGAGGAGGGGGGGTCTGGCCGGGGCCATCGGGACGGTCTGCTCATGGAAGTCCCGGAGCCTCCAGACGAATCCGACGAACCACCCCCTCCCGAAGAACCGGCTCGGCCGTCTCGCGTCCTGGATGTGGCGGAGCCGCCGGCATCCCGCCCAGAGGCCCCTCCTGCGACGGACGAGCCTCCGCGGACGGGCTCGCCTCCTGTCTTGCCGGGCCGCGAGGTGCTGGAGTTCAGCGCTCCTGGAAAGAAGCCCCCTCCCCAGGTCGAGAGCGAGCCTCCCTCGATGGCGCGCCCGACCAGCCAGGGCTCGCTGCTGGACATCTCCGAGGGGTTCCTGCTGCACGAGTCCACGGTCGAGTTCGAGGCTGCGGACGAGGCCGCCCCGGCAGTCCAGGCGGAGCCCCTCCCAGCCCACCTGGAGGCCGTGCTGGCGGCCTTGATGCAGGGAGACGCCCGCTCCACGGCCTGGCCTCGCCTGCAGAGGCTCTTGGGGCGTTTCGGGGCCGGGGTCCTGGGGATGTGCGTCGGACAGAAAGTCCGGGTCTGCCTGCTTCCCAGGGGCAGCGGGTTGAGGTCCCATCCGACGGTCCGGGCGGTTGTGGGGCAAGGCAAGGCGCGCGGCGGCGCCTATCTGCCCGAAAGCCGGACCTGTCTGGTGGAGGAGGAGGCCCTGTCGGCCCCGCCTTGGGGGTTTCACCCGGTCCTGTTCTATTTCGCCCAGGCCTGGGACCATGCCCTGGGAGGAGAGGAGTTCGCCAGTCTTCAGTCGGCAGCGGTCAAGGCCAGTTTTGATGCCTGCCGTCGCGGTCTGCCGGGACACACCTTCCCGGACGGCTTCGCGGGCGAGTCGCCCGTCCACTATTTTGCCCAGGCGGTGGAGTCCTATCTGTCCGAGAACGATTCCACGGATCCCTTGTGGACCCGCGAGGACCTCTACGATTTTGACCGGTCCATGTTCGCCTACGTGGAGTACCTGTGGCGGCAAGGGAACCGCACAGCGTGAACCTCCTGATCCACCCTCTGCTGAAGACCCGGGACGGGCGCAAGATCGGGGAATTCCCCATCGGTAGCGTGTCCTGGGACGCCGCGACGGGAACGGTCCTGGACTGTCCCGATCGGGATCTTTTTCGTCTTCTTCATCGGCACTTTTCGTGGCCGATTCCGGTTCGTCGGGCCAGGGGTGGACCGGCAAGCGCCCTGCTGCACGAATGGGAGGAGCTGGCGCCGGGCAGTGAGGAGCACTTCCGGGAGGCTGTCAGCCGACTGCATCGACTGGGGTTTGTCGCCCGCCCGTTGGGCTCGGCGGATTGAGCCATTGGGGGCGGCCCAGGATTCCTAGTGTGGGGCGAATGGCCTGGCCAGGAGCATCCCCAGTGGGATTCCAGGCAGGCTCAAGACCAGGGCAACCGGCCAGTTGTGGCTCAGCATGTAGCCCACGTAGCCGCAGACCAGGACACCTGCGCAGACCGCCAGGGCGCGCACGGTGCGAAACACGCGCGTCTGTTTGCCGTAGCATTCGGGATGGTAGAAGGCCGGCTCGCCCTTGATCTGGACCTCGACGGCATTGGATCGGGTCAGGCTGACTCCGCATTGCCGGCAATCCACCAGCTCGGTTGTCGGACCGCACTTCTGGCAGTAGATGGGTTTGTGGAAGGTCAGTTTCTCGGGAGCGTAGACCGAGAAGATGTCCATGGCCCGTTCGCACTTGGTGCATTTGAAGGGCTTGTGCTCATGACACTTCCTGCAGACTCCGTCGCCGCCGGTGTCCACGGGGGCTCCGCATTTGATGCAAGGGTACGCCGGCACAGCGCCTCCTCGGAATCAGGGAATCTCGATCAGTTCGTTTCGAACTTGCGGACATCCTGCGTGCGTGGGGGAATCCGCTTGTCGCGCCCCGAAGCCCAGGGCGTCCGGGAACCCTCATCAAGACCCGGACACATGACGAGATCCGGAGGCAGCAGCAGTGAACAGGAAATGGATGGTTGCAGCCCTGGCCCTGGCCGCTTTGCTGGTTTGGACGGGCCGTGCTCAGGCCCAGCTCCTGATGGTGACCGGGGAGTACCAGGTCACCAACGTGGACCGGGCCGAGCAGCGTATCGGCATCGCCTTGAGGGGAGACGACCCGGACCGGCGCCAGAACTGGGTTCACGTCCGGGCCGACACCAAGATCGTTCGGCGGGTCTGGCTTCGAGGCGGGGCCTTTCGGGATGAGTTCATGACCTGGAATGGCTTCTTTGACTACGTCCGGAAGGGGACCAAGCTGAAGGTCCACGGCGGAAGGAATTGGGACGGAACGATCCAGGCCAAGAAGATCTGGCTGTAGGGTCCATTCGTCGGTGCCGCCGGAGCCCCGAACCTTCCCGAATCACGGCGAAGGTCGGGGCTCCATCCTGCGGCGGATTTCGTCGGGGGCGACCAGTTCACCCTGGTCCATCCCGGGACAACGAACCCCCGCTCGCCGCCAAGCCCGCGGGCTGCGCAGATTCTCGGGCCAGAATGGCCAGGTCCGACACTGTTGGGGCCGATCCTGGTAGACCCGGCACAGGGCCTTCCCGGGAACGCTCTGACGGTCCAGCATCGTGCAGTCCAGGCCTTGCCCCGCCGGCGCCTGGACTTCCTGCAGGGCCCAACCGCAGTCGGTCCGCAATGCGTGTCGATTCAAGAACTCCCGGTAGTCCAGGCCCAGGCTCCTGGCCATCCGCAACCCCTCACTCCGGGAGAATTCCACAAGGCCCGGAGGACCTGTACAGCACTGACCACAGCCCGTGCATTCGAAACGCAGGCCTTCAGAGAACCACTCACGGGGTGCAGGGGCGCCGGACATTCTTCTCCTCGAGACGGACAGGTCTACTTCCAGACGTTTGCTTCGGGAAGCGCGGTGGGTTCACTGGTCCTGACGACCTCCAGGGCGCCCCACCCGCCGGTGATCAGGCGAGGTTGCTCGAAGGTCACGGTCTTGTAGTAGCATGAGCCGTCGGGATTGCGGGCGGCCACCGCAGCATTGAGGTGGCGGGAAACGTAGGGGCTGTTGCCCCCCGAGGCCCGGTTCATCCACCAATCCTTGTCCACGATCACGACCCGCATGATCCGACTCCAACCGGCGCGCGTCAAGAGAGCCTTCATCTGGCCCTCCAGGGTGGGGCTGGACTGTCCGGCCCGGGGCATCGCCTGGGCGCCGGCTGCCGCCCCCCGAATCCTCTGGTGCAGGGCCTGATAGCCGGAGAAGTCCGAGCCTTCCAGGGTGAACTCCCCTTGGGCGTACACGTCCCCATAGGCCTTGATCTCGACGCGGACCTGGTGGGTTCCGGGGCTCAGCTCGCCGAGGTATTTGGTGAAGAGTTCCGGCCCGAAGCGCAGGCCGTCCTTGGTTCCGTAGACGATGTCCCGGTCCCGGTAGGCGGTCATGCGCGAGGGGTCGGGGGCGATGTCCAGCAGGAAGTCGCTGCGCTCGAGCAGCTCCGGTCGCCTCAGGGCGATGGTTCGGTAGGCCTTCTGTTCGCCGTCCAGGAAGAAGTAGGTGATCAGGTAGTCGGTGTGCGGCCCCAGCAACTGCTTCCAGGGTTTGTCGGCCCGCATCAGGCAATAGATGGGTTGTGGTGCCTGAAAGGTCGAGACGGTGGCGGGTGGGTTCTTGGGGTCGATGGGTTGGCTGGAGAAGATGGCCTCGTCGGCCAGTGCCGGGTCGGCCAGCACCAGCCCGAGGAAAGCCAGGATCGTCGCGACGGTTCTCAGCATGGAGAACCACCTCCCTCCCGAGGGTGCCCCCCCTCCCTTGGGGATTCCGGAGTCTGAGCGATCTTCCCTCCCGCACCGTCCCTGCACGATCCTCGCCAGGAGCCGTTGCCCGGGCGTGGAAGAGCAATCGAAAACGGGAGGTCTGCGATGCGGAGCGTCCTTGTCCACGTCCAGGTCAAGCCGGGCTTCGAGGAGGCCTTTCTGGAGGCCACTCTGGCCAATGCCCGACAGAGCCGGGCCGAGCCCGGGATCGCCCGCTTCGACGTGGGACGTAGTCCCGAGGACTCGAGGCGCTTCCTGCTGGTCGAGGTCTACCGCACGCCCGAGGCACCCCAGCAGCACAAAGAGACCGCCCACTACGCCCTCTGGCGGGATACGGTGGCCCCGATGATGGCCGAACCGCGGCAGAGTGTGAAGTTCGACATGCTCTTCCCTGAGGAGGAGGACTGGTAGGGTGCCGATCGCCTTCGAGTTCGCCACCGCCGTGCGGGTCGTCTTCGGCTGGGGTCGCCTGGCGGAGGTGGGACCGATGGCCCGGGAGTTCGGTCGGCGGGCCCTTCTGGTGCGGGGGGCGTCGGCGGGCGCAAGCGCGAGGGTCCAGGGGCTGCAACGGGTGCTGGAGCGGGCGGGCGTCTCGTGGGTGGGTTGTCCGCTGGCCTCCGAACCCTCGCTGGAGGATGCACGCCACGCGGCGTCCCGGGCCCGCGCTGAAGGCTGCGACCTGGTGGTGGCCTGTGGAGGGGGGGCGGTGTTGGATTTGGGCAAGGCCGCTGCGGCCTTGCTGACCAACCCGGGGGATCCCTTGGACTATCTGGAGGTGGTGGGCTCGGGGCTTCCCTTGTCGCGCCCCTCGGCTCCGCTCCTGGCCCTTCCGACCACGGCCGGAACCGGCTCGGAGGTGACCCGGAACGCGGTCCTGTCTTGCCCTGAACACGGCGTCAAAGCCAGCATGCGCAGCCACTGGATGCTGCCTCGGGTGGCCTTGGTGGACCCTGAGCTGACCATGGGGCTTCCTCCCCACCTGACGGCCTCGACCGGGATGGACGCCCTGACGCAACTCTTCGAACCCTTCGTCTGTCGGCGTGCCCAGCCCCTCACCGACGCGTTGTGCCGGGATGGCCTGGGCCGGGTTGCCCGATCCTTGAGGAGGGCCTGCGCCGGCACCCCGGATCGGGAGGCTCGGGAGGACATGGCCCTGGCCAGCCTCTTCGGAGGCATGGCCCTGGCGAATTCCGGCCTGGGCGTGGTCCACGGGCTGGCTGCCCCTCTGGGAGGGGCCCTGCAGGCCCCCCACGGGGCGCTGTGCGCCGCGATCCTGCCCCACGCCGTCGAGGTGAATCTGGCTGCCTTGCGCGTTCGGGAGCCCGAGAGCCCGCTTCTGGAGCGCTTTCACGAGGCAGCCCGTCTTCTCACGGGTCGGCAGGATGCCGCCGCGCAGGATGGAGTGCGTTGGTTGCAGGACCTGGTCTGCGACCTGAAGATCCCCGGCCTGGCCAGCCTGGGTTGTCGGGACTCGGATCTGGAAGGGATCTGCGCGAAGGCGCGGGCGGCCTCTTCGTTCAAGGCCAATCCGGTGCCGCTGGAGGACTCCGAGATCCGCGAAATTCTGCAGCGGGCCCTGTAGTCCCGCGTTCCAGGACTCAGAACGGGCCGGGCCGAAGGCTGTCCCCATGGCGCCGCTGGACGGGAGGAGCAGGCGAAACCTGGCCATCGCGCTCTTCGCGTTGGGCGGAATCTGCGCCCATCTGGTGATCCGCTTCGGCTTTCCCGGTCCCTGGCTTGAAGCCCCGCTGCACGCGGTCCTCTGGCTTGGTGGAGTCCCCTTGATCCTGGAACTGCTGGGCAAGGCCTTCCGCGGCCAGTTCGGCTCCGATCTTCTGGCCGGGCTCTCCATCCTGACCGCACTGCTGTTGGAGGAATACCTGGCCGGGGCCCTGGTGGTCCTGATGCTCTCCGGAGGGGCGGCCCTGGAGGATTTTGCCGTGCGGCGGGCCTCCTCGGTCCTGGATGCCCTGGCCCGCCGCGTGCCCTCGGTGGCCCATCGACGGACCGGCGAGACGGTCGAAGACCTCGAACTCCAGGCCGTCCAACCCGGAGACTTCCTGGTCCTCTTCCCCCACGAGATCTGTCCCGTGGATGGCGAGGTCGTCGAGGGACGCGGGGTCATGGACGAGTCCTATCTGACCGGTGAGCCCTTCATGATGTCCAAGACCCCCGGCTCGACGGTCCTCTCGGGCGCCATCAACGGAGCCTCCCGATTGACGATCCGGGCGACCCGCAAGGCCGTGGATTCCAGGTATGCCAAGATCATGGAGGTGGTGCGCAGCACCGAGAACAAGAGGCCTGCGCTGCGGCGCCTGGGCGACCGCCTGGGGGCCTGGTACACTCCGTTGGCGCTGCTGGTCGCTTTGCTGGCCTGGGTTGGCTCGGGCGAGTCGGTCCGCTTCCTGGCGGTCCTGGTCGTGGCCACTCCCTGCCCGCTGCTGATCGGCATTCCGGTGGCCATCATCGGCTCGGTCTCGGTGTGTGCCTCCAGGGGCATCGTCGTCAAGAACCCGGCCGTGCTGGAACAGTTGGGGACCTGTCGGACCATGATCCTGGACAAGACCGGGACCCTGACCTGCGGGCGACCGGAATTGACCGAGCAGGTGGTCCTGGGGCGTTGGCAGGCCAGAGAGGTTCTTCGCCTGGTGGCCAGCGTGGAACGTTACTCGAAGCATCCTCTCGCCCTGGCCATCCAAGAGGCGTCCACGCGGTTGGGATTGGACCTGCCCGAGGCGGAGTCGATCCACGAGGCGCCAGGAGAGGGTCTGCTGGGAATGGTGGAAGGTCACTCTTTGAAGGTGTGCAGCCGCCAGCAGGTGGGTTCGGCCGCCCGGGACCTTCCCCCGGGTTCGGGCCTGGAGTGCCTGGTCCAGATCGATACCGAGTTGGCCGCCTGGTACCGCTTCCGGGACGAGCCCCGGGCCGAGAGCCGCCCATTCATCGGCCATCTGGCAGAAAGGCACGGCTTCGAGAAGGTGATGATCGTCTCGGGAGACCGCCTCGAGGAGGTCCGCTATCTGGCCGACCAGGTCGGGATCCAGGAGATTCACGCCGCTCAGAGTCCCGAGCAGAAGCTGGCCATCGTCCAGGACGAGAGTTCCCGCGCCCGCACCATCTACCTGGGAGATGGCATCAACGATGCCCCTGCCCTCATGGCCGCCACCGTCGGGGTTGCCTTCGGACAGAACTCCGATGTGACGACGGAGGCGGCCGGAGCGGTGATCATGGAGAGCACCCTCGAGAAGATGGATGAGTTTCTTCACGTGGGCGCCAGGATGCGGCGGATTGCCCTGCAGAGTGCCCTGGGAGGGATGCTGCTTTCGCTTCTCGGCATGGGTGCGGCGGCCTTTGGCTGGTTGACCCCGGTCGCCGGCGCCTTGGCCCAGGAGCTGATCGATCTGCTGGCGGTCCTGAATGCGCTGAGAGCCTCCTTCCCCCCGCCCAGTCTGGTGGACTTCCGGAGGAATTGAACCCACGAACTTTATCTTTGAAAGGATTCGGCCGGCCAGGAGGGACTCCGGCTACAGAAGCCCGAACAGACTCTTGGGACCATGCCCCACGAGCCATCCTTCACTCCCTTGACCTTGCCCCCTGGGCTTCGGACGGCCAGGGACCCTCTGCGGAAGGGCCTGGCTGAGTTGTTGCGTGGTGTCTCCCACGGGCTGGAGAGCCAAGGCCCACTGGGCGCTGCGTGGCCCTTCCGTCAGGCCCTGGACCTGACGACGATCTTCCTGGCGGCGGCAGCCATTGCGCCGTTGTCTCCGGGGGAAGCGCCGCTTCCCGGTTGGCGTCGGGGGCTCTGGAAATCCGACTTCGCCGACATGGCGCCGGGACTGTTGAACTGGGCGGTGGCCTACCTGCCCAAGCGCAGCCGTCAGAATCGTCTGGCCAGCCACCTGCTCGATTTCCTCTTTGAAGACGGCTCTCGTCATCTGGCGGGAAAGCCTCGCGCCCATGCCGGAATGTTTGGCCTGGGAGACCCGTCCATCACCGGCCCGGGCGCCTGGCAGGACTGGCGCGAGCGCTTCTTCTCGCGGGATGACACCGAGGGGCTGGCAGAAGCTGCCTCGGGATTGACGGCGCACCTCGAGAATTTCTCCGTTCTGCTGCCACGCCTGGACGATTTCCTGGCCTCGCTGGGGATCGGGGTGGCCCTGCGGGGTGACAGCGGGCGGCTGACGCTCAATCTGGGAGACGAATCTGAAGAACTCGCTCCCTTCCTTCTGGTTCGCGACTGCCCGCAATGTGGCCTCAAAGACAGTCTCTTCGCCTTGACGGCGCCCAGCCTGGGCGAGCGATACCCCTATCGCGAGGTCTCAACGGGCCACCTGGTGCCATTTTCGGTTGATCCGGCTTTTCAACGCCGCTTCTTTACCGGGGGGGCTCCGACTCGGCGGAAGGATTCCCCACCCCTGCGGCCTCAAGGCCTCGAACGCCTGGTTGAACGCTCCGAGAGGGCGCGACCGGGGACCGCTTCGGAGGGGGTGGCGCTTCTCCTGGAGGCTCTGACCCCCGAGGCCTGGGCCCGCCATCACCTGCCGACGCTGATGGTCTTGTGCCAGGCGGGAGAACCGCTTCCCCTGGAGGTCCTGGCAGACCCCTCGCTGGGTTGTCGGGATGCCGTGGCTGCCGCGGGACGCATGGTGGGCCTGGTCGTGTTCTGGGAAAACGGTGCCGTCGAACCGGCTTCGCCGACCCTGGCGGCCGAGTTGAGAGAGTTGTTCCCGGCCGAAGCCACCCAGGCCGCCCGTCGTCTGGCCCTGTGGGCGGAAGCGCTCTTCCAGGAACCCGGCGGGGCCGGTGCCGGTGAGGGCATGGCGGGTCGCGGCCTGGCCCGATGGGCCCTGGCATCGGGTGACGCCGAGCTGTGCGCCCGTCTGGCCCAGACCCCGAGCGTGGAAGCAGAGCTTCTGCGCTGGCTGGCTGAAGAAGAGGCGGCAGGACGCCGCACGGTGGTCCTGCAGGTCAGCCAGGACTGGCTGAAGTTGCTGGCCGATTCGTCGGCCTCCCTGCGGCAGGCCCGTCTGCACGCGTTGCGTGGGGGAGTGCGCCGGCGTGCCGCGGAGCATGGCCTGGCTCGGGAAGAGTTGGACCGGGCCCTGGCCCTGGCGCCTTCGGGACCTGCGACTTACGAATTCCGGGCCCGGACCCTGACCGAGAGGGCCCGCGCGCATCTGGATCTGCGTCAACCGGCCTCGGCCGCCGAGGACGGCGCCCAGGCTGCCGAGGCCTGGAAGCGGGCGACCGCCGCCAGTCCTGATCTGCCCGGGGCCGTCCTGGCCCGGGTCGAGCTGGCCAGCCTCCGGGGCAAGGCGCTGCAGGCCTTGGGCCAATCCCGCCAGGCGGCGGCGCTGATGCAGAAGGTGGCCGACGGGTTGCCAGATCCCCAAGGAGAAGCCGAAGTCCTGGCCTGGATCCAGTTGAGGGTGGGCCTGGGTGAACTGCTGCGGGGCCTGGGTGACAACTCAGGGTCGCGTCATCACTTCCGGAAGGCCTTGGAACTATTCTCTCGTGCACCCTCGGAAGTCGATCTGCGAGAAGCCCGAGCTTCAGCTCTGCGGGGTGCGGCCGGGGGGGACGACGCCGAGGTGGCCTGCAAGGACCTGGCTGAGGCCCGCGAACTGCTGGAGGCACTGGTTCAGGGGGCCGGGCGGACCGATCTGCAGCCCAGCCTGGCAGGCGTCCTGGACGAACTGGCCTCCGCTCGCGAGCGCTCGGGACTGCTGGCGGAGGCCTGCGAGGCGGGTGAGGCGGCCAATGAGCTTTTCGCCCGTCTCTTGGAGGAGCATGGACGCCCCGAATGGCGCACGGCCAGAGCTCGGGTCCTGGGTCGGCAGGCCAGGCTGTCGCAGACCATGGGACGAACTCGTCAGGCGGAGGAGGAGCTGGGCCAGGCCCTTGCACTGCTCCATGAGTTGGGTGAGGAGACCCGAAGCCGGCTGCGAAGCCAGGAGTTGGACCTTCACAGCCAGCGGGCGGCCTTGAGGATCGAGCAGGAATGTTGGACGGAGGCTCTCGAGGATCTGGGAGCCGTCCTGGAGTTGGGCTCGTCCGATCCTGGCGGGGGCGCGCTGGTCGAGCGCCTGGCTCGGGCTCACCGGGAGCGCGGCCGGATCCTGGTCAAGCAGGGCCTTTCTTCCCAGGCCATGCAGGATTTCGACCGTGCGGTCGAGCTGACCGGCCGCAAGGAGGATCACGCCTTCCGGGCCGAGATCGCCCGGGATCGGGCGCCGGTCCTGCTGGCTGCCGGCTTCCCGGAAAGGGCCGAAGAGGACTGCACCCTGCTGTTGGAGCGGGGCCTGCCCGCGCTGGAGAAGGCCGAACTGCAGGTCCTGCGGGCCGTGGCCCGTCTGCGCGCAGGTCGGCTGGCCGAGGCTCTGGAGGACTTCACCGAGGCGGAGGGCACCTGCTCGGAACCCCGACGTTGTCGGGTGGGTCGGGGGTTGGCGCACCTGCGCCTGAACCACAAGGATCAGGCTCTGGCTTGTTTCCAGGGCGTCCTGGAAGAGATCGGCGACCAACCTCCCGCCGCCGCGCGCGTCGAAGCGATTCTGGCCCATGGCGGCGTGGCCACGCTCCGAGAGTCGGTGGGCGGCGCCGAGCAGGCCCGCGCGGACTGGTCCGCCACCGCGCGCGCCTGGGGGGGCGAGGGCGCCGAGCCGGGGCTCTTTGCCTGGGAGGTGGGAGAGATGCTGGCCCAGGCCGGGCAGGCACACCTGGCCCACGGGGATCCCGGAGTGGCTCTTTCCAGTCTTCGAGCAGCCTTGGAGTTGCTGGACCAACCCGCCGTGCAGGGGCACTCTGCTGCTGTGCATCTGCGCGTCCGAGGAGCCATCGCTCGGGCCCTGGCCGGATTGGGACGCGAACGGGAAGCCGTCGAAGAGGCCCGAGCCGCCCTGGAAGTGCCCGAGTCCATCCTTCGCCAGGAGCCCGAACTGGCTGCCAGCCTTCACTTCTTCTGTGGGCAGGTGCTGGTCGGCGCCCTGGCCTGGGGTGAGGCGGTCCAGGCGCATCTGGAGCAGGCGGTCACCCTGTATCAAGGTTTGCTGGAAGAGCGTTGGGATGCGGGGACCCAGAGCAACCTGGCCCTGACTCTGGTGCTGCGCGGCACCGTGCGCAGTGGCGCCGGCGAACTCGCGGCGGCCGTGGCCGATCTGGACGAGGCCGTCGAACTGCTGGAGAGTCTGCGCAGTCGAATGGATGGTCGTGGGCTGGAATGGGAACTGGCCCTGGCCCTGGTGCGTCGGGCCGAAGCCCTGCTGGCTCGCGACGAGGCGGCGGCTGCCTCCTCCTCCCTGGCGACGGCTTCCCGGATTCTGCCTGCGGCACCGGCGCCCCGCCCCATTCACGCCTGGGTTCGAAGTCATTTCCTGGAGGCCCTGGCAGGCCTTCTGGCGGGCGAGCATTCCCTCGAGGCCTGGCAGGTCCTGGGAAGTCTGACCTGCCTGGATTGCTGGTCCTGGGCAGAGCGTCATCGCCTGGAAGAGAGCTGGTGCGCGCTGCTCCAGACCGACCTGGGTCAGGAGGTCCTGCCCATTCTGGCGGGAGTGGTCGGCTATCTGGCCTCCTCCAGCACCCCTGAAGGCGAAAGCGTGGCCGGAACGAGGCTCCTCCATGCGTGGTGTCGGCGTGGATTGACCCTGGCGGAATCTGATCACCCGATGTCGGAACCGCTGCTGAGGTCCCTGGTGGACCTGGTCTCTTCCGGACCCTGGAGTCCCGAGATCGCCTGCGATGCCCTGAAGGGCCTGGCCAGCCTGTGGGAGGTACGGGGCGAGCCCACCACCGCGCTTCAGTACCTGGAGAAGGCGTTCACCCTGGTCCCCTCGGCAGAGCCGAAGAACACCCCGACGGCGGCTTCGGTGCTTCTTTGCCGAACCCGGCTGGCCGATCGTCTGGGGCAGCGGGAGGACGCTCGAGAGAGCTTCCAAAAGGCGCTGGAGCTGCTTGGCCAGATGCCGCCTGCGGCGGTCCCCTCCTCCATGCGGGCGGAAGTCTCTCGCCTGCAGGATCTTCTGGAACTGACCGAGCTGCCGGCCTTGCCGCCGGCTCCGGATGCGGGGACGCCTGCCCCTGAGACTCCATCGTCCACCGAGGCCCCTTCGGCCGAGGCCTTGGACGTGCCCTCGGGGGCCGAGCCGACGCCCCCCGAGACGGCGACTCTGGCCGAGGAAGCGAGGCCGGCTCCAGCCGAGACCCCGACCGGCTTGCAGGAGCCTTCCCCGGCCCCGCTCGACGCGGTGGCCCCGGAGGCCGAGCAGGCTCTTTCGGAGACCTCGGAGGCCTCCCCCGAGGCCCCGGATGCCCCCCTCCCGGCGGCCTTTGTGCAGTCGGTGCCCACCGAGGCCTGGGACCCCGTCGGGGCGCACGCGCAACTGGACGCTGCCTTGGAGGCCCTGGATGCCTCGGATCTGGCGGAGGCCGAAAGGTTCCTGCTGGAAGTGGGCCACGACCTCCCTCGCTCGGATGGTCCCCCGAATCCCGATGTCCTGGAGCTGCTTCCGGGACTTCTGGAAGGCCTGCAAGGGGTGGTCGACGGGATGCTTGAGCGCGGTTGGCTTCCACGCGCCCTGGCCATCGCGGAGTATGGCAGCTCGCTGGCCAACAACCATCTGGCTGCCAGCTTCGACCAGGAAGCCTGGCCGTGGTGGGGGGATGTCGAGTTCCTCCTGGGCCGGCTCCATCGCGAGCTCTCCCATCTGGACAAGTCGGCGGTCTTCTTCCGAAGAGCTCGGGAGATCTATACGGGCGTCGCCATGCAGGGAGGTCCCGAAGAATCGTGGTTGGACGCTTGCCGGGCCGCCATGGCTGGGGCCGCCACCTGGCAGGATCTGGGGGTCCTGGGAGAGGCCGAGGTGGAGTACTCCCAAGCCGTCGAACTCGGTTTGGAGGCCATGCGGGGCAATCTGCCGGAGGGGATCAACCAGGCGCGGGTCTATCTGGGCCGAGGACGCCTGCGGATCCAGGCGGGCCGCTTGCAGGACGCATTGCCCGACTACGAATGTGCCATGGACCTGTACGTGCGGTTTGCCGAGGCGGGCCACAGTGAGCTTCTGCCCGAGCTGGGAGCGGCCCGGATCGGCATGGCGGAGGTCCTCTATCGCCTGGGGCGTCGGGATGAGGCCGAGGCCTGGCGCCTGGCAGCCATCGACACCATGGACCAGCTCCTGGCCCAGGACAAGCAAGAGGAAGCCACCGGGATCGGTGAGCTCCTGATCGGCCTGGAGACCTTCCGGCCCGAGCCCTAGCCCAAGCGCAGACCCGGCGATGCCGGCGTTTTCGCCCCTTCCGCACCCAGACAGGCCGGATGGGGCCGCGCACCCACGCCGTCTTCCTGTCGTCCGGCCAGCCAGGCCGGTCCAGGCCGCTGCCTCCATGCCCGGGACCCGCACCACGTCCTCGCGGGCCGTCGTCCGGTCGGCCAGGCCGGTCCAGGCCGCTCCCTGACGCCGGACCCGGCCATTCGAGGGGAAGGGGGTGACAACTCCTGGCGGCGGCCTGGCCTATCCTGGACCCAGGCGGCTGGCGGAGCTTCCAGTTCGGCATTAGCTTCTCCAGTGCCATCAAGATGGATGCGAGGGAGCCGGACATGGAAGGTCGCACCGCCCTGCCGGAGCTGCTTCCGGCCAGGATGCTCAACGAGTTCGTCTACTGCCCGCGCCTGGGTTTCCTGGAGTGGGTGGAGGGGGAGTTCGCCGACAACCAGTTCACCGAGGATGGCCGCTTTCAACACCGTCGCGTCGATCGCCGTTCAGGGGTCCTCGCCCCCCCCGAGACTGCGGGAGAGGAGGACCCCGAGCGCCCCAAGGTGGCCCGCTCGGTCACCATGTCAGCCCCCCTGGAAGGGCTCATCGCCCGGATGGACGTCGTCGAGGCCTCCGGGGCCGAAGCCACTCCGGTCGACTACAAGAGAGGCTCGGTTCCGGAAATCCCGAATGGGGTCTACGATCCCCAGCGCGTCCAGCTCTGCGCCCAAGGGCTTGTCCTGCGGGAGAACGGCTTCGTCAGCCAGGGTGGCTGGGTCTATTTCGTGGCTTCCCGCCGCCGGGTCTGGGTGACCTTCGATGAGGACCTGGTGGCCATGACCCGTCAAGCGGTTCGGAGCTTCCGCGACGTCGCGGAAGCCGGAGTCCGCCCTCCACCCCTGGTCCATAGCCCCAAATGCCAGGGTTGCTCGCTGTCGTCGATCTGCCTCCCGGACGAGGTGGAGTTCCTGCGAGGCGTGCCCGAGGATTCTTCCGCCGAGCCGGGTCTGGTGCGGCGACTCATGCCGGCCCGGGACGACGCCCTCCCCCTGTATCTTCAGCGGCAGGGTTTGTATTTGGGGCTGAGCGGCGAGACCCTCCAGATCCGCGAGAAGGGTCAGGCGGTTGGGGAGGCCCGCCTGCTGGACGTGTCCCAGGTCAACCTGATGGGGAACATCCAGATCAGCACCCAGGCGGTGCGAGAACTTTGCAGTCGCGGGATTCCCGTCAACTACTTCTCGTATGGGGGGTGGTTCTGCGGGATGGTCCAGGGCCTGACCCACAAGAACGTCCTGCTGCGCCAGGTCCAGTTCCAGGCGGCAGGCGAGCCGGAGCGTTGCCTGGCCATCGCCCGGTCCCTGGTGGCGGCCAAGGTCCTGAACTGCCGCACCTTGTTGCGGCGCAACTGGGAGAGCCCTTCGCAGGATGTGCTGCGGGAACTCAAGGAGATGGCCGGACAGGCGCGGCGGGCGGAGTCCCTGGAGAGCCTTCTGGGAGTGGAGGGATACGCCGGCCGGCTCTATTTCCAATCCTTCCCTGGACTCTTCAAGAAGCAGGCGATGCCCTTCGACTTCCAGGGCAGGAACCGTCGCCCGCCCCTGGACCCGGTCAACGCGATGCTGTCGTTTGCCTATTCCCTGCTGACTCGCCAACTGACCTGCATGTTGCAGGGGATCGGCTTCGATCCGCACCTGGGCTTCTATCATCAGCCGCGCTATGGCCGGCCTGCTCTGGCCTTGGATCTGATGGAGCCCTTCCGTCCCCTGATCGCCGACTCGGCGGTCCTCTGGTGCCTGAACAACGGGGTCCTGGGTAGCGAGGATTTCGTCCATGCGGCCGGTGCCTGCAATCTCTCGCCGGGCGGACGCAAGAGCTTCATCCAGGCCTTCGAGAGGAGGATGGATGAGCTGGTGACCCACCCCACCTTCGGCTATCGCCTGAGCTACCGGCAGCTTCTGGAAGTCCAGGCCCGCCTCTTCGGGCGCTTCCTGGCCGGCGAACTGGCCGAGGTGCCCACCTTCCGGACCCGCTGAGGAGTCAATAGAAGTCATGAGACGAGATTTCCTGGTCGCCTACGATATCTGCGATCCCGGCCGGCTGCGTCGTGTCTTCCAGATCATGCGTGGATTTGGGGACCACCTGCAGTACTCGGTCTTCCGCTGCGCCCTGAGCAGCCGGGAGAAGGTGCAGTTGATCGCGAAGCTCTCGGAGGTCATCCACCACGGAGAAGACCAGGTCATGCTGGTAGACCTGGGAGGCGTCAGCCCCCGTTCGCGTCGTCGCTTCCGGACCCTGGGAGTGCCCCTGGTCAACAGCGAGCGCTACGTCCTGGTCTTCTGAGCTCTTTGACAACTGAACCCTTCGCGAGCGCCCCGGTGCTTCCAGATTCCCCGGGTGCGCTCGCAGTTCACGCCAGAGGCCGTTGAATCGGGCTTTCTCGCATTGCTCCCCGGCAGGATCGAGCCTGGCAAAGGGCGAAGCCATACCCGTCAGACCGGACCTCTCGCGGATCGTGCAAAAAAAGTCCTGCGTTCACGGTTTCTTGTTCAGATAGATTCCCACGCCTATCCAGGCGTGGCCCCATTGAAGCACGAGGCCGGAAATCTTCTCAAGCGCCGTCAGCGCATTCCCACGCCTATCCAGGCGTGGCCCCATTGAAGCTTTCTTCTTGGAATACATCAGCAACGATTCATTGATTCCCACGCCTATCCAGGCGTGGCCCCATTGAAGCAGCGCGACCCACAGGGAAGCCGATTTCCTGGGCACGCATTCCCACGCCTATCCAGGCGTGGCCCCATTGAAGCGTCCCGATCCGGACCCTCCGTCGTCGCCGGGTCCACCCATTCCCACGCCTATCCAGGCGTGGCCCCATTGAAGCCTCCGACCGTGAGCGCGTCCTCTCCGGCTGACGGTGATTCCCACGCCTATCCAGGCGTGGCCCCATTGAAGCTCGCTCGGGGCTCAGGGCGAGGGCATCGCGGAGCAGATTCCCACGCCTATCCAGGCGTGGCCCCATTGAAGCCCATGACCTACTCCCCCGGCCCATCCCGCCTGACCCCATTCCCACGCCTATCCAGGCGTGGCCCCATTGAAGCCACCTGGGTGTAGACCCGGCGAGCGCTGCCGTCCAGGAATTCCCACGCCTATCCAGGCGTGGCCCCATTGAAGCACCGCGAGCCACGCGGGCCTGGAATTCCTTCCATTTAATTCCCACGCCTATCCAGGCGTGGCCCCATTGAAGCTCCAGGTCGGCCATGGAAATACCGTACTGTGCACACATTCCCACGCCTATCCAGGCGTGGCCCCATTGAAGCGCTGGTCCCGCGGCCACCGTGGCTGGACCAGTCCTTATTCCCACGCCTATCCAGGCGTGGCCCCATTGAAGCTTAGTATTGTGCGCACATTTAATAAAAAGGCTTCTATTCCCACGCCTATCCAGGCGTGGCCCCATTGAAGCGGGGTGGGCGCTGGGCCCTTTCCGCGGGGGTACGCGATTCCCACGCCTATCCAGGCGTGGCCCCATTGAAGCTTCCACTTCATCGTGGTGGTCTGCTTCAGGCCGGTATTCCCACGCCTATCCAGGCGTGGCCCCATTGAAGCCTCCTGGAGGGAGGCGATCTGCTGGTCGGCCTGCTGATTCCCACGCCTATCCAGGCGTGGCCCCATTGAAGCGGTTCTGCGGGTGGCTCAAGGCGAGGTCACGCCGCGTATTCCCACGCCTATCCAGGCGTGGCCCCATTGAAGCAGCATCCTCATTGTCTGCCAGGCGCATGGTTTTATATTCCCACGCCTATCCAGGCGTGGCCCCATTGAAGCGCAGATCAGGTGAGGAGAGGAGAGGGAAATGCGAAAATTCCCACGCCTATCCAGGCGTGGCCCCATTGAAGCACGCCATCCCCATCCCGACCACGACGAGCCTGCACATTCCCACGCCTATCCAGGCGTGGCCCCATTGAAGCGTGGTTTTTGTCGTCTTGGCCTGGGGGGCGCCCCCGATTCCCACGCCTATCCAGGCGTGGCCCCATTGAAGCCGGGTTGATTCCGACGAGCGGGCCCTGTCCGACGGATTCCCACGCCTATCCAGGCGTGGCCCCATTGAAGCGCTGTAGACGTCGAGCGTCTGGGCGTCGCCCTTCTGATTCCCACGCCTATCCAGGCGTGGCCCCATTGAAGCGTGATCAGCAAGAACCGACACGGGCCGAGCGGACAGATTCCCACGCCTATCCAGGCGTGGCCCCATTGAAGCGTATTCAATCGAGGGCGGCGTGGCTTCAGGAGCGTATTCCCACGCCTATCCAGGCGTGGCCCCATTGAAGCTTCGATGACTGTGTCGCCTGACCAACCATGTTGCCGGATTCCCACGCCTATCCAGGCGTGGCCCCATTGAAGCGGTCAATGACCTGCACAATTCTTGTGTACTCAACGTCACATTTCCACGCCTATCCAGGCGTGGCCCCATTGAAGCAGTCCCAAATTATGGAACTGCTTGGTAAGGCAAATCCATTTCCACGCCTATCCAGGCGTGGCCCCATTGAAGCTACCTCCCCCAAAGAAGCAGGCAAAACCTCTTGACTCCATTTCCACGCCTATCCAGGCGTGGCCCCATTGAAGCTGTCGCACATGCCGCATGGCTATACCGTGCTGGGTATTCCCACGCCTATCCAGGCGTGGCCCCATTGAAGCGTGCATGCGCTACGCTATTATGATGCCCTTTCTACCAATTCCCACGCCTATCCAGGCGTGGCCCCATTGAAGCGACCTGTTCAATCTCGACGACGCGAAGCTCTACCCCAATTCCCACGCCTATCCAGGCGTGGCCCCATTGAAGCAGTTCCAGTTTCTCGTGGGACAGGCTGACCTTGACCGATTCCCACGCCTATCCAGGCGTGGCCCCATTGAAGCGACGTGGTGGCGACCGAGATGCAGATGCTGAGCCCGCATTCCCACGCCTATCCAGGCGTGGCCCCATTGAAGCATCACCAATAGCCCTCCACTAACGACTGTGCGTTACTTATTCCCACGCCTATCCAGGCGTGGCCCCATTGAAGCGAGGGCCTGACCTCAGTTATACTGCGTCCTCAGGGCGATTCCCACGCCTATCCAGGCGTGGCCCCATTGAAGCGCGGCCGGCGACGAGGCGCAGGCCGAACTCATCGTCCGATTCCCACGCCTATCCAGGCGTGGCCCCATTGAAGCTTGGCCACCTGCTCAATGGTCGAGAGGTTCCTGTCATTCCCACGCCTATCCAGGCGTGGCCCCATTGAAGCCGGGGGGTCTGACAATCCGGACCTGGGGGGCACACCGTATTCCCACGCCTATCCAGGCGTGGCCCCATTGAAGCATCGAGCCCAAGTTCTTTGGCGGTAGCGCGGACCTGTATTCCCACGCCTATCCAGGCGTGGCCCCATTGAAGCCACCCCAACTGGATCGTCATTCTGACCATCGCAGCCATTCCCACGCCTATCCAGGCGTGGCCCCATTGAAGCCGTCTCGGCCTGCAGATATGCGAGACGCTGCTCCAGGATTCCCACGCCTATCCAGGCGTGGCCCCATTGAAGCCTCGGCCGCCGCGATCTGCTGCTCGTAGGCCTTGATATTCCCACGCCTATCCAGGCGTGGCCCCATTGAAGCGCCTGAACCCCCGCCTGATGAGCCCGGGTCGGCCCCCATTCCCACGCCTATCCAGGCGTGGCCCCATTGAAGCCTGGTCCAACGATGAATCCGAGGAGGGTCAATCAGTGATTCCCACGCCTATCCAGGCGTGGCCCCATTGAAGCGCACCTCCTGAGACGATACTAACCGAAGTGGATAATGATTCCCACGCCTATCCAGGCGTGGCCCCATTGAAGCAGCTTCACGGGCTTCCCGCTGGCGGCCCAGAGCTGATTCCCACGCCTATCCAGGCGTGGCCCCATTGAAGCCTCGTGCGCGTCGCTTTCCGCCTCATCGGGCGGGGGATTCCCACGCCTATCCAGGCGTGGCCCCATTGAAGCTGCCACAGAAGGGGTTCGTCCATCGGGATGAACAGGATTCCCACGCCTATCCAGGCGTGGCCCCATTGAAGGCAAGGCTCTGCCCGGGCGCGCTGGTCTTCAGGGGCTTCAAGGCGACGATGGGGATCTTGCGGGAGGTGGCCCGGCGATAGTCCTCGTAGGCCGGCCAGGCCTGGACGAACCGGTCCCACAGGGCTTCGCGACGGGGAGAAGCCACAGCCTCGGCCTGGACCGCCAGGACTTGTCGACCGAACTGGACCAGACCGCGCCCTCCTGCCGCCTGGAGGTTGGTCCACCAGGCCGGGTCGACGGGGCTTCCGCCGTAGGAGGCGACCACGATCAGCTCGCCTGCCTCTTCCAGACACAGGAGCGGCGCCACGAAGGCCCGGCCGGACTTGCGCCCCATGTGGTGCAGGAGCAGCACCGGGGTGCCGGCCATCCTGCCTCCGATCCGGCCGCCCGTGGCCTGATAGACCAGGACATGCAGGCGCGTCATCAGGCGCAACAGCCACGGGATGCGGACCATCCGCATGCTGCACCACCCGGCGCTGCGGTGGATGAAGCCCGGTTTCTGTCTCTCGGGTTCCTCCAAGGAAGGGCCCTCCTGTTGGTTGAGAGATCCTTCCCCGGTATCCTGTGGCGACCTGCCGACGGGTGCAGCATCTGCGGACCTGGCCGAGGCCCGCGCGACCCCGATCAGGATCAGTCCGCCTCCAAGGATCTGCCAGGGGCCCACCGGTTCCCCCAGCACCAACCAGGCCAGGGCGCTGGCGGCCACCGGCTCGCCCAGCAGGGCCGTGGCCACGATTCCCGCCTGGAAGACCCGCAGGCTGCGGTTCAACAGGGTGTGTCCGATGCCTTGCGGCACCAGCGCCAAGAGCCCCAACAGCAGCCAGTCGCGGCCCTCATAGCCCGTCAGGGGCGTGCCCCAGAGCCAGGCCATCCCCACCAGCACCAGGGCGGCCACCCCGTAGACCACCGCGACGTAGGAGAGCGTATCCGCCTTCCGCTGCAGCTTCCGGCCGGCCAGAAGATAGGCGGAGGCAGCCAGGGCACCCAGAAGCGCCAGGGCGTTTCCCAGCATGGGGGCTGGAGCCTGGCCTGTCGGCGATTGGTCCACCAGGGTGACCAGGGCGGTCCCCGCCAGGGCCAGGGCCAGGCCTTGCCAGAAGGTGCGTCCGGGGTCCTCGCGCAGCAGGATTCGTGAACCCAGGCCCACCCACAGGGGGGCTGTCGTCACCAGGACCACCGAGGAGGCCACGCTGGTCATCGACAAGGAGGTGATCCAGGCCGCAAAATGGGCGGCCAGGAAGACTCCGGACAGGACCGCCGTGGTTCGATCCCGACCGTGAAAGGCGGCCAGGGCCGGCCTCCGACGCCACGCGCAGAGGGCCAGGAATCCCACGGCGGCCAGGAGGAGGCGCCAGGATGCGATACCCAGGGAGGGGACCGTGCAGGAGCGGACCAGGACGGCGCCGGTGGAGACGGCCAGGACTCCCAGGGTCAGCTCCAGGGAAGGCGCGATTCGCATGGCGCGTGGCTTCCCCCGCGAAGGTCTGGCACCTGCGGCAGTCGGGGCGGGGACAGGCGGAAAGGTCGCGCTGGGACCCGGGCAGGTCCCAGCGCGCATCCGCTCAGTCGGGTTGAGGCACGAACAAGCCCAGGCCGAAGTGGGAGCCGTAGCCCAGGCAGATTGGACCCTGCACCGGGGTCGGGAAGACCAGTCGCCATCCCAGGGCGGGCTGGTTGGCGCGCAGGCCTTCGCCCGTCAATCGCTGTGTGCGGAATCGGGCCCAGGGTAGCGTGCGTCCCTGGAGACGACACTCCGTCAGGGGGGTGACCTCGGTCGGTTCAGGCAGGCCGCTCAGTGCCAGCAGGCGGCGCAGGTCGTGTTCCGGGCTGCCGACCAGCAGGCCGTTCTCGAATCTGCGGGTGCCGCGGGCGCGAGGATGGCGGGTCGGGACGAAGGGGGTGAGGCTCTGCCAGATCGTGGCGGTACCCAGGAGCGGGGTTCCTGCGGCCGTGCTCCGAGAGTCGTGGAAATCTTCGGGCTGGCCGGTTCCCAGCAGGACGGCGTGAATCGGATCGGAGCCGATTCCGAAGACCTGCCCCAACTGCCCCAAGGCCCTCCGTGCCGGTTCGTCCAAGCCTTCGGGGGCCCACAGGGTCAGGAAGCGCACCCGGCCGTCTCGCGGTCCGATCTCCCCCAGAAAATGGGCGTGAAGGTGCCCTTCGCGGCGGGAACCGTCCGGGTTCCGCCCCGTGAAGGTGGGATGCCCGTCGCTCAGGCGAACCAGCTCCTTGTGGAGGGTTTCGCCGACCCGAAGGGTTTCGGTCAGATCGGGCAGCGCCTTCGAGGCCAGGGCGAATCGGGCCACCTGGGGCGGCTGCGTGCGCGGTCGGCTCCGTCTGGCGGTCCGGCGCGTTCCGTCCAGTCGATCCAGGGGACGAAGATACTCCACCCAACGCCCCCCGGGCGGCTGGTTCCAGCCGGCCTTCCTCAGGTCTGCCGTCTCCAGGGTCAGGGCGTCGAAGAGGTTGTCCGGTGCCAGGGGCGGCTTCTTCCCCTTGGGGCGGGGAAGGCTGGCCGCCCACTCGCGATAGTCCTCGGGGCCTCGAGGGCAGAGCAGCCGAACCAGTTCTTCGCCGGGCTCGGGCGAAGCGCCCGCGGCCGGACGGACGTGGCTGGTCATTCGGGGCTCTGGAGCCCTTCGCCCCGCGACCCAGGACTCCGAGCGCCCCAGCCAGGTCAGTCGTTCCAGAAGCAGGTCCAGGGCCTGCAGAAGCTCGGGAGCCAGGACCAGGTCGGGCCAGGTCACCACCAGCGGCTCTTCCCGGCTGACCGAGGCGAACGTGTCGAAGACCTTGTTGGTCTTCCCGTCCAGCGACGTCCTGTACAGGGACATGAAGTGCCGGGTGTGCCCGGAGGAGGCAGGCGGCAGGTGATAGCTGGGAAGGTGCCCCGCCAGGGTCTCGATCAGGCGGATGGCGGTGGCCTGGGGGATGTCCTCCTGGGCGCGCGAGAGCCACACGGCCTGGAGGGCCCGCACCAGTCGCCAGGGGGACGGGGGCCAGTCGATTTCGCCCTCGTTGACGTGGCGATCCCAGGGCGTGGCGTGATAGCGCCCCGCCGGGAATCGGAACTCCAGGGTCAGCATCTCGTCAACCCTTCGCGCTCTGGTAGCGGACGACCGTGACGGCCGGGTCGGCGAAGGCCGGGGAGGTCTTGTGGACCAGCTCGGGCAAGGTGCCTTCCAGTTCCGTCAACGAGGGCAGCTCGAAACCCTCGGGCCGGGTCACCTTCAGGCCTGCACCGGCCAGCTCCAGGTCGCAGGCCGTGCGCAGCCGCAGGCCGCTGTTCAGGAAGCTCAGCACCTTGTACAGCGAGAGGGTGACCAGCAGTCGGAAGGCGTCCGGACCCAGGGCATACGAGCGCAGTTGGACCAGGTCCAGGTTGAAGTAGGCGGTGATCTCTCCGGTGAACTCCTCGCGAGAGAAGGGGACATGCCCGAACCCCTTCTTGGTGTCCCCGGAAGGGTCCACCTCGTCCAGCTTGACCCCGCCCGAGGTGGCCGGGTTGACCTCGGCAGCCTCGATGAACCCGGACAAGGCCCGAGGCAGGCGCAGCCGCCCGCCGGCCAGCTCCTTCTTGGCCAGGAAGATGCCGTGGATCAGGGCATTGGGATCGTAGCGCAGCAGGGTCCGGGCCAGCAGCCCCAGGTCCACCCGGCCGGTGTCCTGGGCGCCCAGTTCGCCCTTCAGGCGTTCGAAGAAGCTTCGGTCCTTGCCCTCCAGGATGTAGGGACTGTTCAGGCGGTGGGCTTCCAGGACCGAGGTGGTGAGGAATTCGCCCGTTGGCGTCTCCACCCGGACATAGGGCAGGCCGCGCAGGGGCTTCACCCAGTCCCGGCTGGCTTCGTCCCAGACCACCTCTTCCAGGCGGTTGGCCACGCTCTGGTTGGATTCCAGCAAGAGCATGGGGGTCCCGTCGTGGGCCTCATAGCGGGCGGGGCCCAGGTTCGGGAATCCGGTGGGCTGGAATCGGGTTCCCTGTACGGGCTTGAGCGGGGCTTCCAGAAGCAGGCGAGGGGCGTTCTCCAGGGCGTTCCAGTTCATGGGGGTCTCCTTTTCGATTCCGAAGGGGATCTCTGGTTTCAAGCGTTGACGGGCGCGGCCGGGCGAAGTACCTGCCGGGCCAGGAGTTCCAGGGTTCGCCCCTGCAGGGGCAGCAGCACGGCCGAAGCCAGGCGTCGAGACAGGAGGGGTGGCAACCAGGCCTCCTCCAACAAGGGAGCCAGCATGTTGGCACGCAGGCGTTGCGCGGCCCGGGAGACGGCCCGGGGGCCCTGACCGGCCAGGGCTGCCAGCAGGATGTCCGGATCGCAGGGCACCGGGACGCCGTCGGCTTCCGAGGTGCCGTGTCGAATCGGACGGCCGGCAAAGCACAACTTCAGAAGGGAGAAGGCCGCCGGAGGATTGGAGGCGACCGCTTCCCCAGGCGGTTCGGATCCTGGCTCCTGGCGCGAGGGTTCGACCAGCAGCAGGCCCCAGAAGAGGTCGGCTGCCCGCCGCCAGTCCAGCTCGGAGTTCAGCCAGGCCAGCAGGGTTTCAGGTCGGACCCGGCGCGGTGAGGCGTCCCTCCAGGTGGCCGCGGCCGAGGTCGTCGGATCCCCGGAGTCCGCCGACTTCATGAACTGCAGGACCAGCAGTCGCGCCAGGGCGGTTCGGGCGATCTGCTGGAGATCGTCGGCGGGGCGCAGGATTTGGTCCTGGCGTTCCGGCACCCAGCGCGCACGACCGCTGGTGGTTTGCGTGGGGTCGAAGAGCCAGCGCATGGCCGTGCGGGCTCCTTGTGGGTTGGTGACCGCCAGACCCGCCAGGGCAGCAGCGGCGTCGAACTCCGCCGAGCCGTCGTCGGCCTGCCGCGCCCAGCGCGGGTCCAGGGCGGGGCAGGGCCTGGGGTGCTTCCAGGGATCCTTGATCGGCAGCAGGGCGAAGCTCCTGTGCAGGGCCCCCACGGTGACCAGGACCTTCTGGATGGCGGCGCGGCCGGGGACCCGACACAGGTCGAAGACGGCCCCGTGCAACTGGTGGACCCGGCGCCGGACGGAGGCCGGGAGATTGCCGAGCGCGCTGCGGCCCAGGTCTTGCAGCCAGCCATCCCGATCCAGGCTGTCGACCAGGGAGGCCTGGGCGTTGCGGGCCACCTGGAAGCGGCCCAGCGAGATGGCCAGATAGGCCTGGCCGTTGCGCTCCTGGAAGCCGATGCGCTGGAATTCGGTCAGGCCGCGGTCCACGCCCAGACCCGCCACGGCGCGGGCAAAGTCCAGGCTGTTGCCGGCCAGGTGGGTTCCCACCCGGGCCCGCCCCTCCGAGAACAGTTGTCTCAACTCTGCCAACGAGGCGCTTCGGTTCCACAACGGCAGCCAGGTCTCGGCCCGCGACATGTCCGGGTCCTCGGGCCCTGCCGAGGCATAACCGCCCGAGACGGGGCGGACGTTGAAGGGAGCCGACAGATGCGAGGATTCCTGGTCCTGCAACCGGCGCGAGGCCGAAGCCGTCAGCAGCATGGCGCCCTCCAGGGCCAGGACGAAGTCCCAGGGATTGGCCTGGCTGCCGCCATCGAAGCCGGTCGAGGCGTTGGCGCCTCCGGCGCACTGGGGTGAGAATTGTCCGATTCCGTCGCCGGGAACTCCCGAGACGGTCAGACCGAAGAGCGCCGCGCGCAGCAGGCCCTCGGCCTGCTTGTCCGGTGTCCCGTCCGCGGTCGTGAAGAGCTTGCTGAGTCTCTTCATCTGGGTGACGCTGAAGTCCAGGCGCCCGTCGTTCCCCCCCGTGCCCAGCAGGGGTGGAAACTCTGCCTTCTCCGGCGTCAGCACCAGGGCCGTGTCCAGCCAGGGCAGGGCCTCCTCGGGGAAGGTGGCTCGGCAGAGCGCGATCAGGCGGGCCTTCTGCTCGACATCCGGCTTCTCGATCAGGCCCAGGCGTTCCCGGGCCCGGCGGGCGGCCGAGATGGAGCGCCGGAAGGCCTCGAAGCGGGGTGAATGGCTGTCCTCCAGGGCCGCAACGTAGTCTCGGGCGCTCGTGTCACCCGGCCCTTCATTGAACCCGCTGCCTCCGTTCCAGGGATTCAGCACCGGGGTGGGGCGGTAGTCGTGCAGGAGGAAGTGGACCAGCCCGTCGGCGTCCAGGCGCGAGGACAGGAGGAAACGCTCCCGGTCCCAGGCGCCCCGGGCCTGGGGGTCGACCTGCTCGGCGACCAGGCGCAACAGCCCCAGGGCCTTGAGGTAGCTGGCCAGGGGGAAGGGTGCGCAGCCGTCCAGGATCAGCTCGTTCATCGTTCTCTCTCCTTGGCCGAAGCGCGACCGTCCGCAGCCCGAACCAGCGCCTCCAGGGCAGCCAGCCGGAAGGGCCCCAGGTCTTCAGCGTCCCGCAGGGCCAGCATCCGCTCGGTCCAGCTCCCAGGGCCCAGTTGCATCAGCGAGAGGTCCAGTTTCACGGGCTCGGCCAGCAGTCCGGGGAGGGCCGGGAGGGCCTCGCCGTCCCAGACCCCCCGGGCGAAGAGCCGGTCGGGCTCGTCGGGGGCCCTTTCCAGCGGCAAGGCCCGCAGCGAGAGGCGGACCTTGCCATGGTGGCCGGCGATCAGCCAGGCCACCAGGTTTGCTTGGGGGCTCGGCTCCCGGGTCGCAATCCAGGCCAGGGCCGAGGCCAGTTCGTGGCGGAAACCGGGGCGGGGGTGGCCCTCCACCGCGTAGTTCAGCCGACCGGTTCCCCTGGCGGACTTGGCCCAGAGGGCCTGCTCTGCGGGAGGGGCCAGAGGAACCAGGGCGCCCTGGAAGGCCGGATGGGACTTGCCCACGTCGTGCCAGCGGGCGGCCGTGACCACGGCTTCAGCCAGCTCGGCCGGCAACTGGAAGCTCTCGACCAGTCTCTGCGCTTCAGCCAGGACGTGATCCAGGTGCGCCTGGAGCGGGATCCAATGCCCGACTTCGGCTTCGGGATCCCCGTCCATCGCCTCTCCGGGAGGCAACGGCTGCCGGAACTCCTGGACGGCCTTCGTCGAACGGTCTCCCACCCAGCCCCGGTCGGGCAGATAGCCGCCGGCCTCCGCCGCCAGCCGCACCGTCATCCCCGGGCGGAGTCGGCGTCCCTGCTCGGAGACAGGTTCCCAGTCCTTGTGCAGGGGGTTCCAGACCCAGCCCGGACGGGCCTTCTTCAGGAAGGCAGCCAGGCTGCCCACCGGCAGGTTGAGAATCTCGTCGCGAGTGGGTCCAGGCTCGTCCTGGCCAGGCGGGCCCTGGCGCCAGTACACCTGGACGTCGGCTTCGTCGGTTCCTCGGACGTAGATCGAGACGTCCAGGTCATCGCCCGAAAGGTCGGCGCTGGTGTCGAAGAGGTCCAGCAGATCCTTGCGGCGCAGCACCGGGTGGAGGTCGGCGTCGAGAACGGCGGGCACACGCTCCAGGCTTTGCAGTCCCACGTCCTGGAGGCCCTCCAGGCGCGAGCGGGCGGCCTCGAGCCGCGAGGCTTCGTAAGGGAGGGCCAGGTTGGGGCGCCCCTCGTCCAGGTCCACGTCGATCCACTCGATCCGGGGGTCGGCCTGCTCGCCGTAGCGGTTGCATCGACCGAACCGTTGGACCAGCGAGGACCAGGGGGCCAGCTCGGTGACCAGCAGCCGCGAGCTCAGGTCCACTCCGGCCTCGATGACCTGGGTCGAAACGACCAGGGCGTCTGGCCGGGCCAGCCGGGCCTGCTGGGCGGCCCGGTCGGGGGCGCGGAAACGGGAGTGCAGCAGGACCGGCTCCATCCCCAAGCCCTCCAGGGCTTCGCAGACCGCCTGGGCCCGCCCGACGCTGTTGAGGATGACCAGGGTCCGGGTGCCCGGGAGATGGGCCTGGGCCAGGTGGGTGGCCAGGTATCGGGCGTAGTCCTTCTTGACGTTCTCCCGGTCCAGCCGCAGAGGGGCCCGGACCAGGGGCTTGGGGGCTTGCAGAAGCTGGCTGGCGACCTGGCGGTCCCGGGCTTCCAGGACGATCCCCTCGCGACCTTGAGGGGGGCCGGGGTGGTCGACCGTGTCCAGCAGCGACTCGTCCAGGGTGGCGCTCATCCAGGTGGTCCGGGCCGCGCCCAGGGTCCCCAACTGCCTGCGGAATCCCTGCAACTGGGCCGAGGTGGGCAGGGCGGGTCCCATCAACTGGGTCTCGTCCAGGACCCACTGGCAGTCTGAGTTCAGCAGGCCGAAGGCCTGGGGCCAACGGTAGCGGCTCATCGAATAGCCTCGATTCAGGGCCGCGGAGACCAGCATGTCCTGGGTCCCGACCAGCAAGGCGGGGCGTTCCGGATGCCCCATCCACGAATGGTCCTCAGAGCCGCCCATCAGGATGTGGACCTCGGGGACTCCTTCCACGAAGAATGGGGCCGCGGCCTCCAACCAGGCTTGGACGTTGGCCACCACCTGCTCGACCAGGACCCGCATGGGCAGGCAGTAGACCAGCCTTCTGGGGGCCGTCTGGGGGCGCACCCGACGCTGGTTCAGCCAGGCAACAACCACGGCGGCCGTCTTGCCCAGGCCGGTCGGGACGCAGATCACCTCGGGCAGGTGCTCGGCTTCGCCCAGCCTCTCCTGGTAGGGATATGGGTCCCGACCTGTCAGGTGCTTGAAGAAGGACCGGTAGTTCATTCCCGCCTCGTTTTCGCAGAGCTTCAGGGGTCGCTTCCGATTCTAGCAGCCGCCCCTGACGCAGAATGTCATTGCGCCAGGCAAAGCCTGGGTGAGGAGGAGAGTAAAGCATGAGCTGAACCTGAAACCTCACGATGGAACCCAGCGGGTGAAAGTCCCGCCCAACCAAGGTTGGCCACCAGTTGGTAGCGA